>Ga0180432_10006035_pt1 | contig 15907 bp, 11 predicted proteins | sample SS_ome_10_FD_132414 | JGI IMG/M metagenome (GOLD analysis project Ga0180432, IMG submission 132414) | Hypersaline lake sediment archaeal communities from the Salton Sea, California, USA - SS_1_MS_2 metaG | ecosystem: Environmental > Aquatic > Non-marine Saline and Alkaline > Hypersaline >... | reverse complement strand
TCGAGAAGATGGAAAAGGGAGCCTGATACGGTTTTTACGGCGCCGGCGGAACATCACACACACTGTGAATGAAAAAGCGTCATGGCAATTTCAGCGCACATCAACATCGACCGGGACCGCGTTATCGGCGAGCGAAGCAGGCTGATCTTCGGTCATTTCATCGAGCACTTCCACCGTCAGATATACGGCGGTGTGTACGACCCGGAATCGCCGCTGTCGGACAAGAACGGATTCCGCACCGACGTCATCGAGGCCCTGAGACACATCAAGGTCCCCGTGGTGCGCTGGCCCGGGGGGTGCTTCGCCTCGGGCTATCACTGGAAGGACGGCGTCGGGAGTGACCGAAAGCCGCTCTTCGACCTGGCCTGGCGGGTGGAGGAGCCCAACACCTTCGGCACCGACGAGTTCGTCGCCTGGTGCCGGGAGGTGGGGGCCGAGCCCTTCATCTGCGCCAACGCCGGCACCGGCACCCCCGAGGAGATGGCCCAGTGGGTGGAGTACTGCAACCTACCCGACGGCTCCCCCTGGGCCCGGGAGCGGATCAAAAACGGGGCGAAAAAACCCCACAATGTCCGCTACTGGAGCATCGGCAACGAAAACTACGGTGAATGGGAGATCGGCGGTCACAGGGCCAGCGACTGGGGGCACTACGTCTTCGAGGCGGCGAAGATGATGAAGCGGGTCGACCCCTCCATCGAGATCACCGCCGCGGCCTATTTTCTCGATTTCGACTGGATCAAAAATCTCCTGGAGGGGGCAGGGACGGTGCTGGACTGGATTTCCGTCCACTGTTACTGGGCCCAGAGCGACACGTCGTATGAATCGTGCATGGCCCGCTCCGGCACGCCGGAGTCGATTTTGACCACCCTGGAACATCAGCTTGCGGCCATCGGGCAGCTGGGACGGGTAAAGCTGGCGTTCGACGAGTGGGGTCTCCGTATGTGGCACCATCCCGGGTACCACGACATCCCGCCGGCGGCGGTGGATCCAAACGAATTCGCCAAGAACGACGACAACTCGGTCTACACCATGGCCGACGCGGTATTCACGGCGCGCTTTCTGATGAGCTGCCTGCGGCACTGCAATCTCGTCCAGATGGCCAACTACGCTCCGACGGTGAACACCCGGGGCATCATCTACACCCACCCCGGGGGGATCGTCAAGCGGACGAACTACCACGTATTCGACCTCTTCGTCAACGACACCGGACAGACGGTGCTGGACGCTCACGTGGAAACGCCTACGTTCAATGTCCGGGAGCCGGGGCTGGATTTTGATATCCCCACGCCCGTGATCGACGGGGTGGTGACGCTGGACCGGGAGAAAAGCAGGCTGACGGCGGCGGTGACGAATCTGCACCCGACGGACGCCGCGGACGTGACGCTTCATCTTTTCAACATCCCGGTACAGAAGAAAGCCGTCGTCCGCACCCTCGCGGGCGACTCGACCGACGCCTTCAACTACGTCGACCGGCCCGACGCCGTCGCCATTCGTGAGACCGAGATCACGGCCTCGCCGAACGGGGTCCGGGTGACGCTGCCGCCCCGTTCGGTCTCGACGATTATAATGGAAACTGCATAACACCCTGGAAAGAGCGGGAAACATCTGGAATGGATCAGTTGAAAGAAGCGGTATACCGGGCGAACATGCGGCTGCCCGAAAGCGGTTTGGTCCTCTACACCTGGGGCACCGTCTCCGGCGTGGATCGGGAGAGGGGGGCTGTGGTCATCAAGCCGTCGGGCGTCCCCTATGAGGAGCTGACTCCCGAGCTGATGATCGCCGTGTCCCTGGAGGACGGCTCCGTCATCGACACCGGCACCGGAGCGATGAAGCCGTCCCTCGACACCCACACTCATCTCGAGATATACCGCGCCTTCGACTGCGGCGGCGTGTGCCACACCCACTCGGAATACGCCACTATCTTCGCCCAGGCCAGGCTTCCCATCCGGGCAATGGGAACCACTCACGCCGATTACTTCCAGGGAGACATCCCGGTCACCCGGCCGCTGAAAACCGGCGAGGTGGAAACGAACTACGAAAAAAACACCGGCCGCATCATCACCGAGTGTTTCAAGGAGCGGGACCCGAAGGCGACGCCCGCGGCGCTGGTCTCCTATCACGGCCCCTTCACCTGGGGGAAGAGCCCCGAGGAGGCGGTGGAGCACGCCATCGTCCTGGAGTTCATCGCCCGGATCGACTACCGCACGATGATATTGAACCCGGACGCCACCAGGCCCGCCACAAGCCTCATAGAGAAACATTACCGGAGAAAACATACAACGGGCACAAAACCCGAGAGCGAGTAACCGGCACCGCAGCCGCGACGACGCCGACAGGAGGAAAAAATGCATCTGCCCCTGGGCACATACGCACCGCAGGTAACCATCGGCCTGGTCTCCGCCTCCCGGGACTGCTTTCCCCGGTCCCTCTCCGAGGCACGGACCGCCCGGCTCCTGGGGGAGGTAAAGAAGCTCGGCCTCGACCTCGTCACCCCCCAGGGAGAGGCCGCCGTCATCGAATCGAAGGCCCACGCAAAAGACGCCGCGGACCAGCTCAACCGGGCGGGGTGCCACGGGGCGGTGTTGTTTCTCGGCAATTTCTCCCCGGAAATCGAGGACGCGAACTTCATCCGATCGTTTCGGGGACCGGTGATGATCATCGCCGCCGCCGAGGAGTCGGCGGAATCCCTCGCCGCCGACCGGGGGGACGCCCTGTGCGGCATGCTGTCGGCGGTGATGGCGGCGAACAAGCGATCCCTCGCCCATAGAATTCACATCCCGGAGCGTCCCATCGTCGATGCGGCGGGCGGCGCCCGGGAGATTTGTGAATTCGAGAAGATCCTCCGGGTTCATACCGGCATCACCGGCGCCACCCTGGGGCTCTTCGGCCCCCGGCCCCGGGATTTCGAAACCTGCAACTACAACCTGGCGTCCCTGGCCTCCATCGGGGTGGAGATCGAGGAGCACTCCTTTTTCGACCTGGTTACAGAGGTACGGGAAGCGGAAAGAGACGACCTCTCGGATATCGTCTCCTCCATGACAAAAGAGGTGGGGGACATCCCGGAAGACCTGGCCGGGCGCCTCGGCGCCTACGAGCGGGCGGTGCTTCGCCTTCGGGAGCGGTTCACGCTTTCGGCCATGACCAGCCAGTGCTGGTCCGCTCAGGAAGAGACCCTGGGGCACGTCCCCTGCTACATCAACGCCCGGATGGCGGGCCTCGGATTTCCCATCGCCTGCGAAAACGACGCCTACTCCCTCACCGCCGAGCTCATGGGGCAGTACGCCTCGGATGGGAGCGTTACGGTCCTGGACCTGAACCACTCCATCCCGAAAGGGTTCGACAAGGTCACGAAAGGTCTTCCGACGGAGGATCTCGTGGGGCTGTTCCACTGCGGCAACACGGACCCCGCCCGGATGAAGAATCCCGCCCTGAAGCACCAGGTGATCATGAAGCGGCTCATGGAGCCCGACGGCGACCCGGACATCACCCGGGGCACACTGGAGGGGCAGATCGCCGCCTCCCCCCTGACGCTCCTCCAGGTCCACGGCCAAGGCGACGCGCTTTGTGCCTACATCATCGAGGGAGAGTTTCTGGGCGTGGACCCCAAGACCTTCGGCAGCACCGGCGTCGCCCACGTTCCAGGCTTCGGGAGGTTCTACCGCCACGTGCTGTTGGGACGGTTTCACCACCACGCGGCGGCGGCCTTCGAGCACGTGGGGGGCGTGTTGTTCGACGCGATGAAGTTGTTGGGGATCGAAACCATTTATACGCCGCTCCCGGACGGCGTCCCCTATCCGGGGGAGAACATCTTTCGAAGGTAAAGGAATCCGGGCGGCGGCGCCCACGCCGTCCGCTCTGGGAAGAGGGAGGTCCGGGGAAACGACCTCCATGGAGAATAGTCACATAAACCGCACCAACACGTAAAACAATACCGTTCGCCGGTCCCCCTGATCCCAGGGAGAGCCGGCGAACGCACGATACGGAAGTGAACAACGCCATGAAACTGCTCAGACTCGTCTCTTTTCTGTCCATCATGTGTTACGGCATCTGCCTGACCGTCATCGGACCGGCCCTGGGCGAGGTGGGGGAGAGCTTCGGCCTCACCACCGACCGCCTGGGCCTTCTCACCACCGCCCTGTCCGTGGGGCTTCTCATCTCGGTGCTCCTGTGCGGCTGGATCGTGGACCGCACCCCGATTAAGCTCGTCATCATCGTGGGCCAGCTCTTTTTGACGGCGGGGCTTGTGATCTTCTCCCGCACTGATCTCTTTTCTGTGGCCCTCGTCTCCTTTTTCATGATGGGAGTCGGCGGGGGTGTCATCGAGGTGGTCACCAACACGATCATCGCCAATGTATACGCCCACAACCGGGGCCTGGGGATGAACATCCTCCACTCCTTTTTCGGCATCGGCGCACTGATCGGCCCGTTTTTTTCCGGCCTTTTTCTGGACCTGGGGCACTCCTGGCGGTTTACCTACATGGGCGCAGCGCTCCTGTCGGGCCTGGCGCTGGTCCTCCTGCTCGTCACGACATTTCCCCGGCAGGTGGATTCGGACAAAATCGAGCTCTCCACGGCCCTGGACATCGTGAAAAGCCCCTACGCCCTGCTGTTGGGAATCCTCGTGATCCTCTACGTCGGCTCGGAGATGGGCATCAACTACTGGTCGGTGCTCTACATGGAGCGGCGGATGGATATCTCCACCCTCATCGCCAGCTCCTATTTGAGCTATTTCTGGATCGCCATGACCGCGGGGCGATACGTCTGCGCCGCGGCGGCGAAGAAGATCGGCGAGTGGGCGCTGCTTCTCATCCTGACCATCGGGGCGCTTGTGGGATACGGGCTGTTCCTGATGGTCGACGTCGGCTGGGCGGCGGGCGTGGCCATGACCGGGGCGGGGCTCTTTTTCTCCGGGATATTTCCCATCATCATGGCCCTTGGGGGAAACCGCTTCTCCCACGCCCTGGGCACCATCAACGGGTTTCTGATGTCGTTCATGGCCGGGGGCATTTTGATCTTCCCCTGGCTGGTGGGGGTCATCGCCCAGAAAACGAGCCTCGACACCGGCATGCTGTTCATCCTCGTGCTGATGCTGCTGCTCTCCGTGGGATCGTTCATGCTCCGCCCCCTGGGCGCCCGGACAAAAGCATAAAAACGCGCCCCTCCCGTCCGGGACGGGGCCGACTGACAGAGACATCCGCATCGTATACCATGCGACGCTGGTGGACCCCTTTTCACGGGAGGGAAGGATGGTGGTCGAGAAGAGGCTGAAACAGTTCTATGACTTCCTCACGATGGGGAAAAAGAAGCAGGTGGGGCTGGCCCTGGGGAGCGGCGCCGCCCGGGGATTGACCCACCTGGGGGTCATCAGCGTGCTGAAGCGGCTGGAGGTGGAAATATCGTGCATCTCCGGCACCAGCATCGGCGCCCTGATCGGGGCCTTCCTCGCCGCCGGGAAGATCGACGAGCTGGACCGGTTCGCCGCCACCCTCACGTTCCGGGAGTCCCTCAAGCTCATCGACCCGGTCATCCCCCGAAGCGGCCTCATCGAGGGAAAGCGCATCGAGTCGTTCCTCCGGGATCACCTGGGGAGCGTCACCATCCAGGAGCTTCCTGTGCCCTTCGCCTGCGTGGCGTCGGACTTTCGCTCCGGCACCGAGGTGGTGCTGGACACCGGCGACCTGGTCCGATCGATCCGGGCCTCCATCTCCATCCCCGGCATCTTCAAGCCGGTCCACCACCGGGGCATGTTCCTGGTGGATGGCGGCATCGTCAACCCGGTGCCGGTGGAGGTGGTGAGAAAACTGGGGGCGGACTTCATCATCGCGGTGGACGTCTGCCCCCGGCTCCCGGAGGCCTGCATGGTCACCAGCGATCAGTGGGATACGGGCATCGATCCCGACGCGGTCGAGCCGCCGGACCCGCCGGAATCCCATTCACACACCTACATCGCGGGCCTCGCCCCCCAGGCCACAAAGCCAGCGACCTATCCCACGGTGTTCGAAATCATCGACAGCTCCATCGGGATGATGGAGTCCCTCATCAATCGGGACCGCATCGCCCGCGAGGAGCCGGACGTGATCATCACCCCGGCCCTGGAGGAGCTGGGACGGCTCGATTTTGATAAATATGAGATCGGTGTCCGGGAGGGCGAGCGGGCGGCGTGGGCGGCGCTGAGTGAATTCGACCATCTCGCCGGGCGGGCCGATGAGGACGAGAGCGGTGACTGAGGAGTCCGGGTGCGCCGGCGGAGTGGGAGGGGTGTGCGGGAAACGGGGGAATGGAAATACTATGTAAAAAACCGGGACGGCCCCACAGCCGCCCGGTTTTTCTTATCTGTACTTTTTATTGAGAAGGCGAGGGAGACTCCTTCACGAGAGTCATCCCATCGTTGAAAGTCGTCCCGCTCCCTATCGCCGTTACGACAGGATATCCAGCGCCTCCCGCCCGGTCATGCCGACGGCCACTCCGTATCCCGCCGCCTTCTCGGTCACGTCCTGTATCTTCGCCGAGAGGAGATCTTCCACCGTCACCAGCTGTTTCTCGGGCGTCCCCCGGGCGATGGCGATGGCGGCCTCCGCCCGCTCCATCACGTCCTTGTCGATCACGCCGCAGGCCACTACACCCTTCTCGGCGATGATCATCACGAACTGGGAATCGACCCACGACACCTCAAGGCCGATGGCCGGGGAGTCTTTCCCCGCCACCGGTGTTGTTTTTACCTCTGCCATAGTATATCGCCTCCATCCGGGATGCGTCCCGGAGTTGACTTTTTAGATATGAAAGGCGCTCCTGAGTTTGAGGCCCTCCATGGAATCCCCCTCCACCTTCAGCTCCCGCTTGAAGAGCGCCGTCTCCAGCCGCCGCTGGCCCAGGCAGATGGCGGCCCAGGTGCCCGCGGCCATGGTGATGGTGATCCCGGCGTCGTCCGGCAGCTCGCCTTTCTTGAGGGAGGCCTTGCCGTCCTTCACCCGGATGGTGTAGGGGGTGTCGGGCACGCCGCCGTCCGCCGTCAGGAAGAGGCCCACCGTTCCGTCCCAGTCTTTGGCGGCCTCGGGGTCGAACCGCTTCAAAAACTCCTCGGTCAGCTCGTCGGCCTGTGAGGCGTACTTGGAAAAGCTCTTGCCGAAGAGCGGCTGTTTGAAGCTGTTGATGTAGGATTCCTTCTTCTCCCGGCGTACCTGCCGACGGGCGTAGAGGGCGGGAAAGGGCTTTTCCAGCTCGTCCAGATACACGTCCCTCCGCTTCTTCGCGGCGTTGTAGATGGCGAAGCTCATCTTCATGATTTCCTTGCCGTCGGGTCCTGAGAGAAACGGCTTCGCCTCGCCCCGGATGGCCTCCACGAAGTTGTGGGCTGCGCCGGTGAACCCGGCCAGCCAGTCGCTCTCTATGTCGAACGAGTGCCAGCCGTCTGAATCGAACAGGGTCAGCGCCGGACCCTCGTGGATATCCCCGGTGCAGCGGTGGATAAAGATAATCCCCTTGCTGCCGGTGATCTCGAACCACTCGTCGTTGGCGTAGTACTTCGATGGGACGTACATCTCCTCGGCGAAGCAGAAGTCGCACATGCCGTAGCGCTTTTTGCCCTTGTATTTCCACATGAGCACCACGGGGCTGTCCATGAGGCCGTCCAGGGAATCGATCCACGCGCTGACCCGCTCCACCTCGCCCATCAGGTACCAGGCCACCGCCCACTCGTGGTGGCCGTGGTCGTAGGTCTCGGAAAAGCGGCCTTCCGAGTACTCGTCGAAGCGCCAGTCGTAGGACGCCACCGGCAGGTCCCACCCGCCGTGGGCGCTGTTGACCATCTTCATGCGGATCATCTGGGGCTCGCCGATGACCCCGTCGTCGATGAGCTCTTTCGCCTTGACGATGGGGGGATAGAACATGTAGTTATCACTGATCTTGTAGATTTTGTCCGATTTTGCCGCCCGGGCGATCATCCGATCGGCGCTCTTGAGGCTGATGGTCATCGGCTTCTGCACCGCCACGTGCTTGCCCGCATCCAGGGCGTCGATGACCATCTTCTCGTGCAGCTTGTGGGGGGTAATGACCTCCACGGCGTCGATATCCGGGTCCGCCAGGAGCTGATGGTAGTCGGTGTAGGTCTTCTCGACCTTCCACTCTGCCTTTCGCTGCTCCAGAAGCTCCGGATCCGTGTCGCACACGGCGAAAAGCCGCGCCTTGTCATAGTCCTTGTAAGCCGGGTAGTGCAGGTTCGATATCTGACCGCACCCGATGAAACCGACGTTGATCTTTTTCATTCACACACCTCGCGTCGTTAATCAGAATAGAAATGTATAATCAGCCACGATCGAGCGGCCCCGCTCCGTCCCCCGCCTCTGCCCGCTCCTTCTCACCCCTTCACGAAAAATCGGCCCCTTGTCCGAAAAAAATCCATCTATTGTTGTATCACCCACATGCGTCGAGGTCAAGTCTTGCCGTCGTTTTCGCCCCCTTTTCCGTAAAAGCGGACACGTTTCCCCCGGTTAGGAGTACGAACTTGACAAGAGGGCGCGACGGCTCTACAATACGATGCCGATGGGAAGAATCCCCATCGAATGATTATATTTCAGACCCGAGATCACCGGAGGCGCCCATGTCCGCATCCCCCACGCCGATACACATCCCCCATCCCGAGCGATTCACCTGGGATTTCTGGTATCACTACGACAAAACGAAGGGGCTGTTTCACCTGCTGTTTCTCAACGCCGACAGAACTCTCGCCCCCCAGAACCTTCACCACTTTTCCAGCCGCGTCGGATACGCCGTGACGGAGGATTTCACCTCCATAGACTGGATCGATGACGACGTCTTCTCCGCCGATGAGAGCGGGTGGGATAATACTTCCATCTGGACCGGGGATGTAGTGGCAGCGGTGGGTGGATATCTCCTGTTTTACACGTCCCGAGACGGTCGGGTGGGAGACACCCTGACACAGAACGTGGGGGCGGCGTTTTCACCAGATTTTCAGAACTGGGAGCGGATTCCCGGCTTTCGGCTGGAGCCGGACGAGCGGTTTTACGAGCCGAAAAGCATCATCGGGGACCCCAGCATACACGCCTGGCGGGACCCCTTCCTGTTCGTGAGGGATACTAAGGCCTACATGGTCATCGCCACCAAGGACATCGCCCACCCCCTGGGGAGAAAGGGGGCGGTGGGGCTTTTGAAGTGCCGGGGCAGAAATTTAACGAAGTGGGAGGCGACGGAGCCCCTCTATTCCCCGGGGGGGTACTGCCAGGTGGAGGTGCCCCAAGTACTCCTGGACGATACGGGAAAGGCGTCTCTCGTTTACTCAATGCCGCCGGAGTCAGACCATGTGCCGTCCACCGCCGGGGTCGGGGGATTTCACCGGGTGGACATCTCATTTTCACACATGGACGAAAACCACGCCCACCCCGTCGAGGTGCTGCTCCCCCACGAGCACAACCCCTACGCCTGCCGGGTCATCCCGGAGCTGGACGGCCTGATCGTCGGGTTTCATCTCACCGAGGGGGGGTTCGTCAACACCGGGGTGAGGACCGGGCTCTCCGGCCCGGATAGGAATTTCGACGGATTCACCATCGATGGGTAGCGCCCGCTCCGGGGGACATACAGGCGTTACAAGAAGAGCCGCCCTGTCTGCCAGATGATGAAACAGACGATCCAGGCCAGGGCAAAGGTGTAGCCGATCAGAAACAGCGGCCACCGCCAGGTGCCCGATTCCTGCTTGACCACCGCCACCGTGGCGAGGCACGGGGTGGAGAGCAGCGAAAAGACCATTACCACCACCGCCAGGAGCACCCCCGTACTCCCCCCGAACAGAGGATCATCCCGGATGGAGAGGATCAGGTTCGGACTTTCCTCCCCGGAATCGCCGCCCACCGCATAGAGGGTCCCCATCGCCGCCACGAATATCTCCTTGGCGGCGAACGACGACACCAGGGATATGCTGAACCGCCAGTCCAGCCCCAGGGGTCGGAAGACCGGCTCGATGGCCCGTCCGATCCTCCCCCCGAAGCTCTCGATCATCTGCCGTCGCTCCATCTCCCGCTCCATCGCCAGACGCGCCGGCAGGTATTCCTCCCGGTACTCCTCCAGCGCCCGGTGAAGCTCCGGGTCGGCGACCTTCAGGGCAGAGAGATAGCTGATAAGGGCCGTCTCCTCGGCGAGGCAGGCCGCCCCCCCCTCCGCCTCGTCTTCATCCCCCTCGTCCGCAGTGGACAGTGCCGCATCGTATTCCCGGTAGGGTCCGTACGCGTCCTCCAGCTCCCCACCGACCTCGAAGGCGGCGGGGTCGATCCCGGTCTCCTCGATAAACGAGGCATTCAGAGAATCGATGGGGGCGGTATCGACCCCGGTCGTGTCGATCCGGGGAAAGCTGAACAGCGCCCACAGCACGACGGACACCGCCAAGATCACCGTTCCGGCCTTCTTCACATATTCCCGGGACTTGTCCCACATGTGAAGCGTGACGCTCCTGATGGTGGGGAGGCGATAGGGGGGAAGCTCGATGACCAGGGGCGCCGACTCCTCCCGGAGAATGGTCTTCTTGAACAGCACCGCCATGAGCATGGCCATGACCACGCCGCCGAAATAAAGGGAAAAGAGGGTAAATCCTTGGGCACCCACCGTGCCCCCGAAGATCCTCTTATCCGGGATCAGGGCCGCGATCATCAGGGTATACACCGGAAGCCTCGCGGAGCAGGACATCAGGGGGGCGATGAGCATGGTCACCAGGCGGCTCTTGTCCGACTCCATGGTGCGGGTGGCCATGATCCCCGGCACCGCGCAGGCAAACGACGACAGCAGCGGCACGAACGCCTTGCCGTTGAGCCCGAAGGCGCTCATCACCCGGTCCATGATAAACGCCGCCCGGGCGAGGTAGCCGGAGTCCTCCAGCACGGCGATGAAGAGAAAGAGGAACATGATCTGGGGGAGGAAGATCAGTACCCCGCCGACGCCGGCGATGATCCCGTCCACCACCAAATCCTGGACGAGCCCCGCGGGGATGACGGCCGTGGCGGCGCTCCCCAGAAAGGAGAAAAAACCCTCCACAAAACCCATCAGCGGCTCGGCCCAGGTGAATACCGCCTGGAAGACCAGGTACATCACCGCCACGAAGATCGGCAGTCCCAGCACGCCACTCAGCACCACCCGGTCGATGGTGTCCGACAGGCGGATGTGATCCTCCCGGACGTGCACGACGCTGTCTCTAACGACGCCGTTGATGAAGCCGTAGCGCCCCTCGGCGATCAGGTTGGAGGGATCCTCCTTGAGCATCGTGCGAAGCCGTACAGTCCCCTCGTCCAGGGCGGCGCGGATATCCCCCCACCCGTCACCGGCGGCGAACCGCGCCTCCACCTCGGTATCCCGCTCCAAAAGCTTCACCGCGTGCCACCGGGAAAGGTGAAAATCATCGCCGGGAAGCTCTTCGGATACCAGGGTCGACAGCCGGGCGATCTCCTTTTCGATCTCCTCCCCGTACCTGATCTCCGACGGGCCGCCGTCCCCGGTCGAGGCGGCGTGGGCCACGATGGCGCCGAGAAGATCATCAATGCCCCGTTTCTTGTTGCCCACGGTCTCCACCACCGGAACTCCCAGAAGCGCCGAGAGTCTTCCCGTGTCTATCTCGATGCCCCGGGCCTCGGCGAGATCCATCATGTTCAAACAGACCACCACCGGCGCCCCCAGCTCCATGAGCTGGGTGGTCAGGTAGAGGTTGCGGGAGAGATTCGAGGCGTCCACGATATCCACCACCAGGTCCGGCTTTTCCGTGACGATATAATCCCGAGCCACCACCTCCTCCAGGGAATAGGCGGTCAGGCTGTAGGTCCCCGGCAGGTCCACCACGGTGACGGCGACTCCGTCGGCGGTAACGGTGCCCTGCTTCTTTTCTACGGTCACGCCGGGGTAGTTTCCCACCTTGTACCGGGAGCCGGTCAGGGCGTTGAAAACGGTGGTTTTCCCGCTGTTCGGATTTCCCGCTATGGCGACGGTTATTTTCTTCATCTTTTCTGTCATTGCCTGCCTATCATGGATGGTTTTCTCCCCACAATCCCTCCGCCGGGACGCATCGGGACATCACACGAATGATCGTCCGCGACAGGTCTCTTTGTATCATTGATGCAAAAGTTAGTCACGCCTAATTATTGAGGAAAAATTTTTTTATTCGTTCTCGGGATGATGAGCGGAGACCAGAACCTTCCGGGCGAGGATATGCCCCAGGGCGATGCGGCTTCCATCCACCGCCACCACCGCGGGACCGGGCCCCGGCGTCCTGATGACCTCCAGGTCCTTCCCGGGCACGAGTCCCATGGAAACCAGACGCTGGCGGATTTTCCGACCGCCGCCGATATCAGAAATGCGCACGGTCTCTCCCTCGGCCACCAGGGCCAGGGGCATCACCCGCGACCGCCCCCCGCCGCACTCCGGGCACAGCCCGTAGAGGGTCATGCTGTGCCTGAGGGGGATGAACCCGTGGGCATAGGCGTTTTTTTCTTGGAGCATTTCTATCCGGGGATCGGTGAATTCCTGGATCCTGCCGCACTTGACGCATATCATGTGGTCGTGGTGTGTATCCAGGTCCCGGTATTCATAGAGCACCTTACCGCCATCAAGGCGTATCCGGTGCAGGATGCCGTAATTGATGAAGGCAGTGAGATAGGAGTCGAGGGTTTGCTGATCCAGACTCCAGCCGTCTTCTCGAGCCAGCTCCTTCAGCCCATCCATGGTCAAGTGAGAGCCGTTCTCCAGAAAAAGGGAAAGGAGGCGCAGTCGCTCTTCCACATCGCCCCCGCCGTCTTCCGCGAAGATGGCCTTGAACTCGTCCAGAATCTTCCCTGTATCTCTCTTAGATCTGTCTGCAAACATTTAGGACACCACTATTCTTCCTCAGCCGTCACTCCTCAATCACCCGATACGAGCCGATCCACCCTGCACAGAAAAAAAGAGGAGCGACAACCTGTATCAAAACTTCGTATCGCGTCTTCCTGTATATAAGTTAGCCACACCTAATCTATTTTGTCAAGTGAAAATAACGAGAAAAATCACACGGACTCCCCTTAAAATAGCACAAAAAACATACCCCCCTTGAAATACATCCAACCATGCTTATATTATCTATGAATTACTGAATCGTCCCCAACCGGGGTGAGTTACCCATTGGGGTTAGACACACCGAACAGAAAAAGACCGTCTTATCGACCGTCCGTGATATGTGGACACACATCTTCCACAATATATCCGGGGAGTATACGGGACGATATGGCGTGCATAAAGGAGAAAAACATGGCCAATCTCATGAACACGGATATCGGCGGCGAGCATATTGAGACATTCCCCGACGTGCTCCCCATTCTTCCCCTGAGAAACACCGTGGGATATCCCTTTTCCATGATGCCGCTGATGATCGGCGTTCCCCGCTCCATCAAGCTGATGGAGGACGCCATGGAGGGAGACCGCCTCGTCGGGCTGGTGACCATGAAGGACCCGGCCATCGAGGAGCCGAGCCCCGGACAGGTGTACGAGGTGGGAACCATCGCAAAGATCAACCGGGTGTTCAAGGCCCCCAATAATACCATGCAGGCGGTCGTCCAGGGTCTGGAGCGGTTCCGCATAGACTTCTGGAAGGAGACCGATCCCTACCTGATGGCGAAGGTCTCCCCCGCCCCCGACATCATCGTCGAGGGGGTGGAGATGGAGGCCCTGATCACGAGCCTTCGGGACCTTGCCAAGGAGGTCGTCAGCCTCTCGCCGAACCTTCCCGACGAGGCGGGCGAGTTCCTGGACCAGATCACCGACACCCGCCATCTCGTCTACCTGGTGGCGGCGAACGCCGGCATCGAGATGGACGAGGGGCAGAAGATCCTCGAGGCCGACCGCATCGACGACAAGATACGTGCCCTCATCACCCACCTCTCCCGGCAAAAGGAGGTCCTCTCCCTGGGCCACAAGATAAAATCCGACGCCCAGGAGGAGATGAGCAAGGCCCAGCGGGAATACTACCTGCGCCAGCAGCTCAAGGCTATCCAGAAGGAGCTGGGGGAGATCGACGGGGAGGAGTCGGTCACGGCTGAATACGAGGAGAAGATCAAGGAGGCGGACCTCCCGGAGGAGGCCCTGAAGGAGGCCCAGCGGGAGCTCAAGCGCCTCGAGGGGATGCCCCCCCAGGCGGCGGAATATACGGTCATCAAGACCTACCTGGACTGGCTGGTGGAGCTTCCCTGGAACACCTTGAGCAAAGACAAGCTCGACATCAACAACGCCCGGACGATACTGGATGAGGATCACTACGACCTGATCGACGTCAAGGAGCGCATCCTGGAATACCTGGCGGTCAGGAAGCTCCTCTCCGATCGGGGACTGGATACAGAGGAGCCGGAAAATGCGACCGACAAGAACGCCCTGGGGGTGATCCTCTGCTTCGTCGGCCCTCCCGGCGTGGGCAAGACCAGCCTGGGCCAGAGCATCGCCCGGGCCCTGGGCAGGGGATTCACCCGCATGAGCCTGGGCGGCATGCGGGACGAGGCGGAGATCCGCGGTCATCGCCGCACCTATATCGGCGCCATGCCCGGCCGGATCATCCAGGCCATCAAGCGGGCGGGGACACGCAACCCGGTCTTCATGCTGGACGAGGTGGATAAAATCGGCAGCGACTGGCGGGGCGACCCCAGCAGCGCATTATTGGAGGTGCTGGACCCGGCCCAGAACCACGCCTTCAGGGATCACTACCTGGACGTGGACTTCGACCTGAGCGACGTGATGTTCATTACCACCGCCAACCAGCTTGAGACCATCCCGGCGCCGCTGAGGGATCGGATGGAGATCATCCAGCTTGAGGGCTACACCGAGCACGAAAAGAGACTCATCGCCACGAGATACCTGATCCCCCGGCAGCTTCGGGCCAACGGGCTCCTGGAGAGCGAGGTGTCCTTCACCGACGAGGCCCTGGGAAAGATCATCCAGGACTACACCCGGGAGGCGGGGGTGCGCAACCTGGAGCGGCAGATCGGCGCCATATGCAGGAAATGCGTGGTGAACATCGCGGAGGATGCCTCGGCCCACATGGAGATCACCCCGGAGACGGTCAGGGAATACCTGAAGAAGGAGAAGTTCGAATCGGAGCTCTCCGAGAAGATCGAGCTTCCCGGCATCGCCACGGGACTTGCCGTCACGGCGGTGGGGGGGGACATCCTGTTCATCGAGGCGACCCGGATGAAGGGGAAGGGCGATTTGAAGCTGACCGGGCAGCTGGGAGACGTCATGCGGGAAAGCGCTGAGATCGCCTTCAGCTACGTCCGCTCCAAGTCGGACATGCTGGGGGTCGATCCCGATCGGTTCGAAGAGACCAACGTCCACCTCCACGTCCCGGCGGGCGCCATCCCCAAGGACGGCCCCTCGGCGGGGCTGGCCATGGTCATGGCCATGACGAGCCTCTTTTCCGACCGGCCCGTCAACAGCCACGTCGGCATGACCGGAGAGGTGACACTGCGTGGTCGGGTCATGCCGGTGGGAGGCATCAAGATGAAGGTGCTGGCCGCCCACCGGGCGGGGCTCTCCACGGTGGTGCTGCCGAAGAAGAACGAGGCGGACCTGGAGGACCTGCCCCGGGAGGTGCTGGATTCCATGCGCTTCGTCCTCGTTGAGCGCATCGAGGAAGCGTTGGACGTGGCCCTGAAGCCGGAAGGCCATGATACAGGCACCGGGAAGGGGGATTCGTCCCTCGGCCCCGTGAACGGAAACGGCAACGGGAACGGAAACGAAACCAGGCCGTCGTCCCCGAGCTTCTCCTTGTAACACTGAAACGAAAAATAAAGGTGATTGCTCAAAGTTTGGCCAAAAATCTGTAAGATATTTGACGATGATCGGGAAGATATCTTCCCTTCTATGGTTGTACCTGAACTCCATTTCTTTGAGGTAGAGAGGGAAT
>Ga0180432_10006034_pt1 | contig 15907 bp, 12 predicted proteins | sample SS_ome_10_FD_132414 | JGI IMG/M metagenome (GOLD analysis project Ga0180432, IMG submission 132414) | Hypersaline lake sediment archaeal communities from the Salton Sea, California, USA - SS_1_MS_2 metaG | ecosystem: Environmental > Aquatic > Non-marine Saline and Alkaline > Hypersaline >... | reverse complement strand
TCGTACTTAGCTATGATGTAGACCATTTGCCAGGTAGTCACTCAGACGAAGACAGGGAGAACAACTCCCCCAAGACACAAAACCATACCCAAAGCTAATTGGGAGTCAATAGGATAGGCAATTTAAACAAAAAGACCCCCTTTGGCCCTGGGGGTCATTTCCCTACCACTCTGCCCAAATCAGACCTGCAGCCCACCTTCTTCTACATCCAGAACGGCCCTTTCGACGAGGATGATAGCACCACCGTTTGTAGCTGGCAATCTGTGTACTCGTTCATTACATAGCGATCGTGCCAAGCTCTCTGCTGACTTTGCAGGTGAGGGGGTGATGCCTCTTCCGGTACGTTCTATTAGTCGCTCCGTAGAGGATTCTCCCGGCGCTTTGCTGAGGGAGGAGAAACGCAGGGGGCCGATCCGCTGCCTCTTGCTAGCTTGGTGTCCACGTGCACAGCGTCCAGCATGGCGACCAGTAGCTTTCGACCCTCGTCATCAGTGGACGCTTCCCATAGATGGGGTAGCTCTAGCAGCAGCATCCAAGTGCAGGCAATGCCTTTGCCGAACGGTTGCACGTCAGGGTGTACTCTGTCCAGTCGACTACTGATGGGCAAACATGTTGTCGGCATCGGTTCTTTGAAGAACCGCTGTCGAGCGGAACGCTTCGTCATTGGCTTCCCCCTGGCCATTCAAGACAATTGATCTGGAGGGCCGAAGTCGCTACTATTGGACAAGTCGCCCGCGGTCCTCAAGGCGGGAAGCCGGGGTTTCAACGCTGGCACCAGGAGCGGCGACGAAGGTAGTATTACTCTCGGTGCGGCAGGTCATTCCCAGGTGTTGACACTGCTGTCATGATGCTTCCAAGGTAGATTGGCTGTTGATGGTTGTTTCCCGTAGACTCCATAAGTCAGTTGTCTCAGGTGTTGAGAACTGAGCCTGAGAGATGACAAGCGCTTGATTGGCCCGGGAGGATGTACCATGGCGAGATTTGTAGTGTTGATTGTCCTTGCAGCTCTGCTGGTTTCTTGTGGCGACGCATCGAAATGGCCTGAACCGCCTGAGGGATGCGCATTCTTCACAGAAAGCCATGATTTGCCGCAAACACAAAGCCCGGAACAACTGGCGCAGTACCTGGCAAGCGAACACTTTGATTACGATCTTGACGGTTGGTTTTTCATGGGGAGTCTGATAGACAGTGCAGCGCCGGATGATATCGGAGTATTCTTCCTCGCAGTCCAGCGCATAGAGATGTCGGATAGCGGGTTCCGAGCGCCCGTGGTACCTGCCATCGTTGGTTTCAGCAACTCAGCTATCGGGCACTACGAGTTTCGAGGATTCTTCACGTTGGATGCAGACCCACTCATGACCGTGACGTCTGATCCGTGGAACGTCCGGTTGAATTCCCCCTTGCAGTCAGGACCGCTCATGACTATCAGCCTCGTCTCAGGGATGATGGGCGCTGTTGACGCGAAGTATCGAATCACCGCCGATATTCCGGACTTTGATGGTGTCAGGCTTCAGGTGGACGTACAACTGCGTGATCACTTTGGCATCGTAAACCAGGGGTATGGTCCAGCATCATTCTTCCCTCAATTCCTGACCGCGATGCAGCGAGCGAAGATACTGTCCTCCCACACAGGCTCCGTTGCTGATTACCTTGAATCCACTGGGGACCCGATGTCCTGCCAGGGATCATACTACTACTCATTGCCGTTGATGGATGTCGAACAGTTCTCAGTGAAGCGAGACGATATTACATTAAGCAGTGGCACGCAAGGACTATTGTGGATGGACTACGTCGTTCAGACTTATGATGAGCGAGCAAGTGAAGTATTCAGTGAAGCTTCATGGGAGTTCTTCGCAATTCAGCTTCCGGAGGAAGACGCTGCGATTATGGTCCTCCAGGTCGATAGCGCCACTGGTGCTCTCCCGGTAGCCACATTATTCTCGAACGACAGTGACAGGACCCTCAACTCCGCGCGCAAGGCTGTGCATTCGTGGGCAATTGATGAGATCAAAATCGAGGCTGTGTCTGGGGGCAGGACATGGACCAGTCCTACAACCGGCAAAAAGTATGCCATGGAACACCACGTTCGGCTGACTTCACCTGATTGGGAGGCGGATCTCACGATCACAATGGTTCTCGATAATCAGGAAATTGTGATTGATAAGTCGGGCACGATAAAATATGAAGGGTTGGGGATAGTTGAAGGGACACTACAGGGCCAACCGATCGAAGGGAAAGCCTTTGTCGAACTACAGCCAGTCGGGCATTTGTAGTCGGTAGGATGCGTAGAGCGTAGGGAAACTCAAAGAGGTCTCCTATGGCGATCATGGAGTCGCCGTAGGAGACCCACCGACTTCGCGTATGCCTGACACCCATTCTCAAGCCGCGGAACCAGCTTCTGCGCATACAGGGTTTCAGCACGGCGGAGCATACCTGACGGACTCCCAGCAGAGCCACGTGTTTATGCCTTCTGATGTGGACAGTACCCCGCCGGTCACGTGCTGTGGGTCTCCGGACAACGAACCCCACTGCCTGCTCATATGTCGCACACCCTGCGACTACCAAGGTGGGACCGCGGCCTTTGGCGATGGTGGGTTTCGCTACGCTCTACCCACCCGACTCTTCAGGTAGACTATAGTGTCAACCAGGTGTGCACAGGTCGCATGAGCGGCTGCGCGTTCTCTAGGATGCTCACAGCAAGGGCAGACTTCAGCAATCGTAATGACGCGCAGGAGTGATAGCAGTGGAAGAGCGACAGTACTGGGAACCGGAGACCGAAACAGCGAGTCGAGAGCGCATGCGGGAGATACAGACCGCAAAACTGAAGGCGCTCGTGAAGAGGGCTTATCATGATACCGCCTTCTACAGAAGACGGCTCGACGAAGCAGGCATCAAGCCGGACGACATCCGGACACTGGAAGACGTCCGGAAGATACCGTTCACCAGGTACCAGGAGGACTTCGTCGCGACCCCGGTTGATGAGAAGCTCGCCATACCGCGGGGCAGCGTGGAGCGAATCATAAGCACATCCGGGACCATATCGGGATCACCCCAGTTGGTGATGCTGTCGGAAGGCGATCTCCGGACCTGCTCTGACCTGTTCCTCCGCCAGATGGTGACTCACGGCATCGGCAAGGGCGACGTGGTGCAACCTCTGATGCCCCTGGTGTTCCAAGAAGGCGTCGCTCCCAGACTTGGATTCACGATGGTGCCCTTCAGCCATGTAACCATGATGACGGACAATGCCATCAAGCTCATAAACAACGCCAGGCCGACTGCTCTCATCGCCGGCCCCAGCCAGTTCCTGGGAGTGGCCCGGCGGGCCCAGGACATGGGCATCGACATGAAGCAGATCGGCCTCCGCGTGGCAGAGTTCGCCGGTGAGTCCTGGTCGAACGCCTACCGGCGGAAGATGGAGAAGGAGTGGGGCATAAGGTTCTACGACATCTACGGGGCCACGGAAACGGGAATCGTGGCCCTGGAGTGCTCCCAGCAAGCCGGCATGCACTGCTGGGAGGACACGATACTGGTAGAGATCATAGACCCTGAGACCGGAAAGACCCTCGGGCCAGGCGAACTGGGGGAGGTAGTGGTCACGACTCTATACCGCGAGGCCATGCCACTCCTCCGGTACCGCATGGGAGACGTGGCCGCGATGCTGCCATACGAGTCCTGCGGCTGCGGCCGAACGTTCGCCAGGATATCGCGCATCAAGGGCAGAACGGAGCACATGGTTTGGGTGGGACAGGCCCGGGTATTCCCGGTCGATGTCGAGGAGGTCATACACGAAGCCCCTGAGCTGACCGGGGAGTACCAGATACTCTTGAGGAAACCCGGCGAGCAAGAGGTACTCGAGGTCAATACTGAATACCGTCAGGGCACCGGGGGCCTCCCGGAGCTGGCAGCCAGGCTGGAAAGGGCGCTGGAAGCCGGCACAGGGGCGAGGAGCAAAGTGAATCTCGTCCCTTCCGGCAAGATTCCGGCCGGCCTTCAGTTCAAGGCCCAGCGCCTGACGAAGACCTACGCGGAGTAGAGGCGGCAGGGTAGTGAGCATAGAGGTAGGCAGCCACAACCGATGACTTGGCCCCCGTCCAGGACCTCGCAGGCTGGCAGGGACCCACCGGCGCCAGAGTACTGCGTCACACCAGGCAAGTCGACCAAACGGAGAGTCAGACCGCGGTTCGCATGCAGTCCGGCTCTCCCCCGCCTCCACCGGGAACACAACGGGCATCCGGAGAGCAATCCGGAGGCTTGTTGCCGGAGGGACTCTCGACCCTTCCCTGGTAGCTGCCACCTCCAGGACCGGCATGCGAGGTGACCTTGGTGGACAGGGTGTGTCAAGAGGCAGCCAATGACGTCGTGCAGCCGTGTAGGCGGCGGGGTTTCGTCCCGACAGCGTCGAAACTCCACCTGCCCTACGAGACCTTGTTCTGGAGCAGTCTCTTTACCCTTACTTCCCCTGCATGTCCCCTGGCCTGTTCCAGAGGCTGATTTTGCAGCCAGGATTGGCCAGACACGGGCAGAAGGCTCAAATGAATACGTCTATGTACTAATTGTTGATATGTGTGCTATACTGTAGCCAACTGGTTCAAGTTTAGGTTATCAACTGTCTGTAAGACCGCACAAGCGCCCATACGGCCATTGGATGACCCGGCTCCAGCCAAGTATCTGTAGAAAGGGGGTCATCCAATGCGTCTTGTAGACAAGTTGCTCCAGTGTTGCGACTGCGGCTTCACTTACACCTTCAGCACCCTAGAGCAACAGCGGTTCGCTACCAGAGGCTATACCAACGAGCCCAAGCGATGCCCGCTGTGTCGCGCTCTGATCAGAGCCCGAAGCGACAGCTCGTCTGGCTATAATGTCAGGCGACAGATGTTCAGAGTGGTGTGCGCCGATTGCGGCAAGGAAACCGAAGTGCCCTTTGAGCCGCGACGAGGCAGACCAGTGTACTGCAGCCGCTGCTATGACAGGGTCAAACTGAGCAGTCGCTAATAGTGCAGCCGTAGTCAACTATCGGAGGGTGGGGAGCACCCCTGCCTCCATGCCTCTGGTGGACTTCTCTGCCTTTCAACTTCACTACAGTGAAAGGAACAGTCTCATGAGTACATACTTGGCCAGTCTATCGTCCCGCTTCGGGAGTATTCTTTCTCATTGCCGGGGCGGTAACTACAGTCTCGATTTTCGGCCTCTAGACGCTTTTCCATCTGTATCCCGCCGGGACTGCTGGAACTAGCGATGCAGAGGGAGGAACGTAGGAGGGATCTAGAATGAAGGCAAACGTGGTGGAACAAGCGCCGAAGCGCTCTACATTGATCACACCGGAGATGGCGAAGGAGATGCTGGATGCACTACAACTCCAGTCGGCCAGGTACAGGCATCTGCTGCAGAAGGAGAAGACAGAAACGGGTGGTGAGACGCATGGAACCTGTGCCTATCTGCAGGGTGCCATCACAGCCAGTCAGCGGGCTGCAGGGTTGGTGGAGAAGCTGACCGCCGGGAGCGTCTCGGTAGTGGACAACGAGAGAGTCCTTAATGTGGACGAGTATCTATTCTTGCAGTAGGCTCCAACAGTCAAAGGCTGTATCGACCGCACCTGCAGGTGCCACCAATGGTGATCGGTGGGCCACGGGATGACGCACCGTGGATGGCGTTCAAAGGGATGCTCTTGTAACATGGGCAGTTACCTGACATGTATATTGCTGCAACGAAGTGATTTGCGGTCGATTCCAAGATTACCTAACCATAAGAGGTAGAGCAATGACAGACCACGAAGCACAATCACTAGGAGAGGCCAAGCAAAAGGAAAAGCGTCTCGAAGAGGAAGCCGAGCGTCTAGCCGAGAAGCAGGTCAGAAAGAAAGCCTATCTGGATAGAGAAGGGGCGATTAAAGAAGCTTCGAAAGCAAGGAAAGCCAAGCAATCGGAGAAGCGTGCTGCAGAGGAGATAGAGCATTCGGCCAGAAAGCAGTCGAGAAGGGAAGCCTATTTGGCTAGGGAGCAGTCCATAGCCGAGGCTCTGGAGGCTAGAAAACTGAAGGCCAAGAAGCAACCACCAGGAGTAACCTAGTGTTGTGTCTCACTAATGAGTTTACAATGAGGCACTGATTGCCAGGGCAGGGATCTCCCATGCCGCCTGTCCCGACTCTCGGGAGTTGTCAGCCGTACTACGAAGGATGAGAATGCCTGCGCCGTGGGAACCTCCCCAGCACCCCAAGATTCCCGCTTGCGCGGGAATGACACGCCCGGCGCTTTTCCTGCCGCAAGAGATCATGCCTATTCTCGCAGCAATGACACTGGGGGGCTCCATTGTCAAGCTATTTCAGGGACACAACACTAGAGAAGGATTCGGCGGTGAGACGAGTGAGGTGGACCCTGGAATCTGGGCAAATCTCTAGTCCCCTTCTTGCTCAAGAACTAGGCTGGCAAGAGAGGGATAAGATCGTGGCTGGCCTACTGCATTCTCATATCGCTTGGGGGACTGCACTGGCGGTCCAGTGCGACTCTGCCACAATCAGGTGCGGAACATGACGTTCACGAGCCTCGTACCGGGGGAAAACTAGCAGTCAAGAGGAGAAAATCACCATGAAGACAGATGCAGAACTGCAGCAGGATGTCATGAATGAGCTCAAATGGGAGCCGACTGTTGAAGAGGCGGAGATTGTGGTTGCCGTCAGAGATGGCGTTGTGACGCTGACTGGCTATGTCGATAGCTATGTCAGGAAGGGGGCTGCCGAGCGTGCCGCCGCACGAGTTCTTGGCGTCAGGGCGGTGGCTGAAGAAATCCAGGTCAGGTTGCCTGCCTCTCAGAAGCGGTCAGATGAGGACATCGCCCGGGCGGTAGCGAGTGTTCTCGATTGGAATGTATTGGTGCCCCATGACCGCGTCAGAGTGCAGGTACAGGACGGGCTGGTTACTCTGAGTGGCGAGGTTGACTGGGGGTATCAGAAACAAGCTGCCGAAGATGGCGTGCGCTGCCTCATGGGAGTAGCATGGCTGAGTAACCAGATTACGGTCAAGCCGGCGGTCAAACCGCAGGATGTAAACGACAGAATTAGAGGCGCATTTCAGCGCAATGCCTTGCTTGATCCGCGGCGAATCACAGTAGAGACCCGCGGCGGCTGGGTGATTCTCAGCGGCAGTGTGCACTCCTGGGGAGAGAGAGCAGAAGCCCAGTGGGCGGCTTGGGCCGCACCAGGCGTGTCCCAAGTCGAGAACAATATCATTATCAGTCCTTAGTCAGACAACAGAACAGGGAAACGGTGTGATACAAATCTCTGAGTGGGTCCGCTGGTTCGAAGAGATCAAGATTGGAGACATTCCCCTTGTTGGCGGTGGTAGGCAAGGAGACAGGGATTCCATATAGCCGGTTCAACTTGCCAGGCACGCAAATGGTACACTTGTTCTGCTTCCCGAGGTTTTTCTACGTCCAGCCTGGCAGTCAGAAGGTACTTTTCTTGAGTTCCCCTCCCCTACGTGGATACCAGGCACACAGCAAGTTCGCGTTTCAGGGGAAGTTCGACCCTCCTCGGTCTCCCCGCCTGGATGACACGCCGCTCCCTCTTGCGCAATCCTGACACATGTTCCCTGGCCCGTTCCACAGGCTGATTTTGCAGCCAGGATTGGCCAGACATGGGCAGAAGGCTCGAATGAATACGTCCATGTGCTAGTTGTTGATATGCGTGCTATACTGTAGCCAACTGGTTCAAGTTTAGGTTGTCAACTGTCTGTAAGACCGCACAAGCGCCCATACGGCCATTGGATGACCCAGCTCCAACCAAATATCTGTAGAAAGGAGGTCATCCAATGAGCTACGTGGACAAAGAACTGACGTGCTTGGACTGCGGTTCCGCTTTCACCTTCAGCGCCGAAGAACAAGAGTTGTTTGCCACCAGGGGCTATACCAACGAGCCCAAGCGATGCTCGTTCTGCCGCGCTTCAAGGAAAGCCCAGGGTAACAGCTCGTCCGGCTACACTACCAGGCGGCAGATGTACCCTGCGGTGTGCGCCGATTGCGGCAAGGAAACCGAAGTCCCCTTCGAGCCGCGACAAGGCAGACCAGTCTATTGCAGCGATTGCTACAGCAAGGTCAGATCAACCAACATGCGATTCTGATCGCAGTGGGCAGAGGGCGGGCAAGACCGCCCTCTGCCTTTCTCAATACAGCACTCCGGTTCGGGCCAGGGACAGAGATCGAGACGGATGCCCCTGTGGGCAACAACTGCCGCCCAGGACCTACGGCGTGGCGAAGTACTGCCGGAAAGGTGCACAGGATACTGGTGCAGCAATCCTCCAGGGAACACCGCCGCAGGGTTGCAGTCCCCGCAGACAGGGCGAAGGCCCAGCAGAGGGAAGTCCTACTTCGGAGAGGTGGTAATGAAAGTATTGCTTGTATATCCCGAATATCCGGATACGTTCTGGAGCCTGAAGCATGCCTTGAGGTTCTTTTCCAAGAAGGCGTCACATCCCCCCCTGGGGCTGCTGACGGTGGCGGCTCTCCTGCCCAAGCCGTGGCAGAAGAAGCTGGTCGACATGAATGTGACCTCCCTCAAGGATGAGGACCTTATGTGGGCGGACTACGTCTTCATTGGTGCCATGGACATACAGCGCGACTCAGTGGAGCACACCATAGAGCGCTGCAAGAGGCTAGGGGTCAAGATCGTGGCCGGGGGTCCACTGTTCACCATCAGCCATGACCAGTTTGACATGGTAGACCATCTGGTGCTCAACGAGGCCGAAGTTACGCTGCCACTGTTCCTGGGCGATCTGGAAAAGGGTTGTGCCAAGCATATCTACGCTTCCACTGAATTGCCCGACCTCAGCCGGACCCCAATTCCCGCGTGGGACTTGATAGACATCAAGAAGTACGGTGTGATGAGTGTCCAGTACTCCAGAGGCTGCCCTTTCAATTGCGAATTCTGCAGTGTGGTCACTCTCAATGGACACATACCCCGCACCAAGGCCAAAGAGCAACTGCTTGCCGAGATGGAGGCCGTATATGCTCGGGGATGGCGGAGCAGCGTGTTTATCGTCGATGACAATTTCGTGGGGAACAAGCGCAAGCTGAAGACCGAAGTTCTGCCCGCCATTGTAGACTGGATGACCGCTAAGGAGTATCCTTTCTCTTTCAATACACAGGCGTCCATCAATATCGCTGACGACGATGAGCTGCTGCGATTGATGTCCGATGCCGGGTTCGAAAGCGTGTTCATCGGAATCGAGACACCGAATGACGACAGCCTGCAGGAGTGCGGCAAGCTGCAGAACAAGGGCCGAGACCTGGTGGAATGCGTCAAGAAGATTCACGGCTGCGGCATCCAGGTCCACGGCGGGTTCATCGTCGGCTTTGACAACGATCCTCCTTCCATTTTTGAGAGACAGGTCAGCTTCATTCAGAGGAGTGGGATCGTCACGGCCATGGTGGGCTTGCTGAACGCTCCCCGCGGCACGAAGTTGTACCAGCGGTTGAAACAAGAGGACCGCCTGACATCCGATATGACCGGCGACAATACCGATTGCTCGACGAACTTTGTTCCCAAGATGCCCTATGAGACCCTGGTAAACGGGTACAAGACGGTCATGAACACCCTCTACTCGGCCAGGACCCATTATGAGCGCTGCAAGGTACTTCTCAGTGACTACAAAACGAGGCGGGCGAGTGTGTCAAGACTTCGTTTGGAGCATTTCAAGGCATTCGCCAAGACCACATGGTTCTTGGGGATAAAGGACGAAGGCAGGCGATATTACTGGCAACTCCTTCTCTGGACGCTTTTCAGATATCCGAAGTATTGCGGTTTGGCCATTGGCTTCCAGGTCTCGAGGTACCATTTCTCCAAGGTGGCCAAGAACAACAGCAGATAGCCGGTCCTGTGCTCAGAATCTGTCAACAGAGCGGACTGTCAGGCCGTCTCTTGAATTCGAACTGGTCCAGTGGCCCCCACCCCGTCGACCGCGTAAGGGCTTTGATCTCCCGGCCAACTCCAACCTGCTCAGTGGTACAATGATCGGGGCTCCACGTCGGCTCGCCGCGCGTTCCTGAAGTCGGTGCCTGCCGGAGAGCAAAGAGGCACAGCCGCGTACCCAGCAAGATAGACTGACAGGGGGTACTCTTGGTTCCGAGTTATCGTAGCGATATCAGAAACGTAGCCATAATCGCCCACGTTGACCATGGCAAGACCACACTGGTAGATGCCATGCTCAAGCAGAGCAAGGTGTTTCGTGATAATCAGGCAGTGGGCGAGATGATAATGGACCGCAACCCCCTGGAGCGGGAAAAGGGCATCACCATCTTGGCCAAGAACACCGCTGTAACCTACCGAGGGGTCAAGATAAACATCATCGATACCCCGGGGCACGTGGATTTCAGTGGAGAGATAGAGCGCGTAGTGAACATGGCAGACGGTTGCCTGCTCCTGATAGACGCCGTGGAAGGGCCAATGGCCCAGACCAGATTCGTGCTTCATCAGGCACTTGGCAACAGGCTGGCGCCGGTTGTGGTCATCAACAAAATAGACCGGGACAATGCCCGGGTAGCCGAGGTAGTCAGCTTGACCCAGGATCTCTTTCTGGAATTGGCTACCAGTGCTGACCAGCTTGATTTTCCCGTGTTGTACACCAGCGCCAGGCATGGAATAGCAGTGACTGAGCCGGGGCTTGAGGGCAGGGATATGGTCCCCCTCTTCGAGTGCATATTGCATCAGGTACCGCCGCCTGTCATCGAGTCCGGCCCGCTTCAGATGCTGGTTTCCAACCTGGACTACGATGAGTACAAGGGCAGGTTTGCCGTCGGCAGAATAATCAGGGGCAGGGTCTGTCCCCACGACCCGGTGGTCGTCTTGGGAAGAAATGGTGGTGAGACAACTCGAGAGGTCGGGCAGGTATTCACCTATGATGGTCTCGACATGCTTGAGGTGGATGAAGCCATGGCCGGTGACATCGTCGCTGTGACCGGGCTGGAGGCAGTCAGTATTGGCGATACCATAGCCGCTCCGGACAGCCCCGAGGCCCTGCCGGGCATCCACATAAGTGAACCTACAGTGGAAATGACCTTCGGAGTGAATACTTCGCCCTTTGCCGGACGGGAGGGCCAGTTCTGGACTTCACGCCAGTTGAGGAAGAGGCTCTACAAGGAACTGGAGACCAATGTCAGCCTCAGGGTGAAGGATACCGCGAGCCCAGAGGTCTTCCTGGTGAGAGGCAGGGGGGAACTGCACCTGGCTATCCTCGTTGAGACCATGCGGCGTGAAGGCTACGAATTTGAGGTATCCAAGCCGGAAGCCATCACCAGAGTAGCGGATGGTGTTCTCCTCGAACCCGTGGAAGTCCTTGCCATCGAAACGAAGACCCAGCATGTCGGGGTCCTGACGGAGATGACAAGCAAGCGAAGAGCGCGTCTCAATGATATGCGAAGTGACGACCAGGGAAATGTCCACCTTGAGTTCCATATCCCCACCAGGGGGCTTATTGGCTTCCGCAGCGCTTTTCTGGCTATAACGCGGGGTGAAGGCGTGATGAACACCTTGTTTCTGGACTATGAACCGTGGTGTGGCGATATCGTTTCGACTCGCAGTGGAGCTCTGGTGGCGTCCACAGAGGGCATTGCTGTTACCTATGGGCTCAACAATGCGCAAGGGCGGGGGGTTACCACTATTGGACCTGGTACACCTGTATACGAAGGCATGATAGTGGGACTGAACTCCCGCGGGAACGACCTGGCTGTCAATGTATGCAAGGAGAAAAAGCAGACCAACGTCCGGTCCTCCACCTCAGATATTGCCATAAAGCTGGTCCCTCCCGTCAGGCTGAGCCTGGAGGAGGCCCTGGATTTCATCAAGAACGACGAGCTGGTTGAAGTGACGCCGAAGAGCATCAGATTGCGAAAGAAACTGCTTACCCAGGAGGAGCGGCTGAAAGCCAGCCATGCCGCTCATCGAGGCCTCGAACAGGAAACGTAGGCCGAGCTGACATCGACCGGTTTCATCCGGCTCCGCGCGAACGACGGGCCCGCTCGCGCTCGATAGGGGGACCAGGGGAGTACCACCACGCTTGGCGCATGGCATTCAGTTGCACTCCCACTGGCTCCTGGGACTTTTCGGCCGTACTTCTAGCCGCGGGTCAGGCCTCCATCAACGGCTATCATCGTCCCGGTGACATAGCTGGAGGCATCAGAGGCAAGGTAAACCGCCGCACCTGCCATCTCCTCCGGCCTGGCGGGACGCCCGAGAGGGATGGTCTTCATTATTTCCCGCAGGTCCGGGTCCGTTTCGAAAAGCTGACCAGCCGTTTCGGTGGCTACAAAGCCCGGGCCGATGGCGTTTACTCGTACGCCATACTGGGCCCATTCAATGGCCAGGCGAGCGGTCAAGCTGATGACGGCGTCCTTGGCTACCGCGTAGGCCGATTGCTCAGGCATGTTTCCCCTGCCGATGACCGATGCTATGTTGATGATGCTGCCCTTCTTCTGCTCTATCATGGCATCGGCCACGGCCCGGCTGGCCAGCAGTGTGCTGGTGACGTTGAACCGCATGATGGTCTCCCAGAACCTCTGGCTCTGCTTGAGGGCTGGCCTCCTGGGGCCCCCGCCGGCATTGTTGACCAGGATATCGACTCGCTTGAACTCTTCCAAGGTCTTCTTCACCATCTCAGATATCTGTTCCGGCTCCATCACGTCTGTCGGCACCGCGAGTGATTGCCTCCCCATGGAGCGGATTTGCCCCGCTGTGTTCTCGATGTCGGCAAGAGTTCGGGCCGCCACTACGACATTGGCTCCGTGTTGGGCCAAAGTCAAAGCTATCGCCCTGCCGATTCCCTTGCCAGCACCGGTGACAATCGCCACCCTGTCAGCCAGATCGAACATGTTGGTCATTTCTGAACCTCCTTGCTGTTACTAATCGTCTCATAATAGGATGGTCTCATTGCATTGGTGCCCAGGCTCCACTACTCATCGTTCGGTTGCGCTACCGGTTTCGTCTTTCGCCAGCCGGTTGCGTTGCCCCGATTCCCCAGACCCCAACCGTTAGATGTTGACCCTGACGAGCTAAGCAACCGTGCAACGTACTACCAATCGTCTCATAGCAGAGTTGTTCCATCCCATGGGAACACAAGCAGTTCTTGGCATGAAGACTATTGCGAGACGATTGTAAGAGTTGTGTTGGTGTTTGTCATCTTCCGCTGCCGCCCGGGAGCTGGCCAACGAACCTGTGGTAACCTGCAAACCGGGCCAGGGCTCGGGATGCCCTGGTAAGAGAGTCGTAGGTGGTGATATCAGCTTCTCTGAGAGAGTGAGCAAACGACTCTGCAGCGCCGAACTTGCCCTCATCCCGTACGGCGGCGACTATCTGCTTGCCTGATGGTGCCTGGTGGCTGAGTTCCGAAATGACTTCCATGATTCTCGCCACCTGCTCGGCTGGCCACCTCGTGGCCATGCCGGCGGGCAGATACATGATTATGACGTCTATGTTGGGGTCAGCCGCCAGGGTCTCAATTCCCCGCCGCAGAAGGGAGGTGTCAATGAATGCGCTGATGCCATCTATGGGATTCACAACTATCTGGTTCACCAAAGGCATGAACTCCATCAGCTTGCGCGTGGTCTCTTCGGACAGAGGCGGCACCTCCAGCCCCTCCTCAGCGCAGGTGTCGCCAGCAGTCACGATGTTGCCTCCCCCCCCTCCCCACAGAGCTACCCGTGCCCTTCTCAGTGGTCTCAAACGTTGAAGCGTCATGGTCACGTCGGCCATCTCGGAGACTGACTTGACTCGTATCGCTCCCGTTTGCCTGAAGAAGGAATCCCAGACCTCCCTGTCCCCTGTAATGGAGCCGGTATGAGTGGCAGCCGCTCTTGACCCCCAGGGCGTGAGCCCAGCCTTCCATATGACCACCGGCTTCTCGGGTGTCAACTGGGCTACCATTTGCCTGAACTTGCCTCCGTCCCTCACACCTTCAATATACATGCATATGATGTCGGTCTCCGGGTCGGTGGCCAGGTACTCCAGGAAGTCGGGAGAATCCATCACCAGTGCATTCCCGTAGCTGATCACCTTGCTGAAGAAGATACCTTGAGACGGGCCCTGCATGGTGTACATCTGGCAGATGCCGCCACTCTGAGATACGAAGGCAACGGGTCCGGGCGTCGATGAAGTCTCCATATACATGACCATCCGGGCAGAAGGAACGTGGTAGCCCAAGGAGTTCGGCCCAACCAGGCGCAGACCTCCCTTCAAAGCGATTTCACGTATCACGCCGTCCAGTCTTGTGCCTTCCTCTTCCCCCGTCTCTCCGAAGCCAGCGGTGCACACCAGCACATCCAGGGCCCCTGCTGCAACGCAATCCTGCAATACCCCGGGTACCGCCTGGGCCGGCACTGTAACTATGACGTAGTCCACATGTTCGGGAACGGAGGCGAGACTGGGATATGCCTTCAGCCCTGCCACAACGTCGGCTTTTGGGTTTATTGGATATATGCGACCTTCGAAGTTCGCATCCCTGAGGTGTCGCAGGAATCGCAGGCCGGTGTAGCCGGGGGGAGACTGGCCTTCGGTCCTGGAGACGCCGACAATGGCGATGGACCTGGGATGGAAAGCCTGTTGGAGTCCCCGGTCTTGCATGAACCTATTCTGTCAGACGGCACGAGGCTGGTCAATTCGCATGCTAACATAAGTTGCCCCAGGGGGCAGCCGGCTAACCAGTGGCTAGGGCAGTAGCCCTCTCGTCACAGGTGGTACTAGGAACAGGGGCATCTCAGAGGGATGGAGACACCAAGCTGGTCGGCTGCGAACCGCTACCTCTACAAATACACGCCGCCGCGCCCGATCGAGGCTATCGAGAATGACGTCATGCGGATGACAGCGGACATTATGGTAAGCGGAGCACATGCTGTGTGAAACTGTTGACATCTGCTGCTAAATGAGTACAATTGCACACATGCCGCGGTCTCAAGTTGAAGAAACCCTGAAACTTGCCCGGAAGCTGGGAATGTTCACAGCCGGGGAGGCAGCCCGACAGGGAATCCATAGTCAAGCCCTCACACGGCTTGTCCGGGAGGGAACTGTAGAGCGCATTTCCCGAGGACAGTACCGTCTCTCTGATCTGCCGCTCACTGAGCACCACACGCTCGCTGTGGTCGCTCGCTCTGTGCCGGAATGTGTGGTCTGCCTTCTCTCGGCGCTGAGCTTTCATGACGTCACAACCCAGCTCCCGCACGAGGTCTGGATCGCCATTCATCGCCGTGCCAGGCAACCGAGCCTTCGCTATCCGCCACTCCGCGTTGTAAGGTTCAGTGGAAAAGCGTTCGCAGAGGGCATCGAGACACACCGCGTCGAGGGGCAGCGGGTGAGAGTCTACAGCGTGGCCAAGACCCTTGCCGATCTCTTCAAGTACCGCAACAAGGTTGGCCTCGACGTTGCTCTCGAAGCCCTGCGCGAGGCGTGGAGAGAGCGCCGCTTCACCATGGATGAGATGGACCGCTTTGCGCGGGTCTGCCGCGTCGAGCGTGTCATGAAGCCATATCTGGAGGCCCTGGTCGCATGAGGGCCAGGACCCATGGCCTGTCCCAGTCGGTGCATACACGTCTCGTTCAGCACGCCCGGTCTCTGGGCGTAGACGTGAACCTGGTGCTGACTCGCTTTGCCACTGAACGCCTCCTCTACCGGCTGTCCCGTTCGCCCCACGCCGAGCGCTTTGTCCTCAAGGGCGCTCTCCTCATGCTTGTCTGGCTCGGTGAGACGATCCGGCCCACGCGTGATGCCGACCTGCTCGGGTTCGGCGACCTTTCGGATGAAGCGCTGGCGGGCTGGGGTCGGATGTCAATAGTGGACACCAAACCTCTCATGCTGGCAGCAGCCCTGCGTAGAATCTCTGTTCATAGGCTGCTGGTGACAGGAAGCCGAGCCTTGCCTGTCGGCGCTGTCGGTTGT
>Ga0180432_10006033_pt1 | contig 15908 bp, 12 predicted proteins | sample SS_ome_10_FD_132414 | JGI IMG/M metagenome (GOLD analysis project Ga0180432, IMG submission 132414) | Hypersaline lake sediment archaeal communities from the Salton Sea, California, USA - SS_1_MS_2 metaG | ecosystem: Environmental > Aquatic > Non-marine Saline and Alkaline > Hypersaline >... | reverse complement strand
ATTCAGACACGTTTCGGGCCTATGTGAACTTTTGTTCACAGGTGTCATGACACCTGGAAAGGGTCAAAACAGGGCTTTTCGGGGCTTCTTGAAAGAGAACGAAAACGCGAAAAACCCCTTGTTTTACGCTGTTTTCGGCATTTTGGTGGTTTGGTCAATTTGCTTTTAGCAAACCCGCGCTTTCGACCACTCAGCCACCTCTCCTAAAGCCTTTTCTGGAAATGCTTTATGTCAATCATTCCCTCTTGGCTTCGTTTGCAGCCTACTATCGGCGGCAGCACACTGTTACTCCCGACCGCTGGATGGGACGGGAATGCCACAACCGTCTTATCGGGCGTGACATATGCGTAATTCTACTCCAAAACGGCGATCTCGCAAGGGCCGCTCCTTCTAGAGAGGTTCCGCCGCCGCTATTCGATCCTTGGAAGCGATCAAAAGGCCGCCGATAACCGCGCCAATGAAACCGAAACCCATGAATCATGCATCGGTGCCGTCACATCCGGCGGTCGCGGCCGCCGCAGCACGGGAACAAACTCGAAAATACCCGTGAACTCGACACAACAGCAGCCAGCGGTTACAATGGGCACCAGGCGGGAGGGGATTGTCTCCCGGTCTATCCAAAAGGAAAATCACGGCTGATTACGATCGTTTCTTGGGAGGAGGACTTCGAATGAGATCGCTTTGTTTCCCGCGACTACTTCTCGGTGTGGCTTATATTATCGTTCTCAAAGTTGGGCTCGTCCCACTGCCTGCCGCGGCCGACTCCCTTGTGGTTCCCGCCTGGGCGTTCACGCGTGGGAATGTACAGATCAATGCTGATCCGGGCGAATACGCCGACGCCGGACCGGTCGTCGTCAGCGGCAAAGCCGAGGACTGGGGATGGACGGTCGAGTACGATGTCGACATTCCCGTCGACGGTAAGTACACGCTTCAAATCTGCTACGCATCGGCCGAGTCGCGGCCGGTGAACGTGCGCTTCGATTCCAAGTTGCTCGGTACCGCCTGCGATCGGGTCACCTTCGCTTCGGCCGACGCGACCTCGCCGACGTCCAACAGCAGCGGAGCGAAGTGGGACATGGTAACCCGCGGTGGGAAGGTCGCCGTGATCGGGGACAAAGTCGCGCTTACCAAAGGAAAGCACACGGTAAAGCTCACCCGTCGCCAGCCGCTGCCGAATCTGATTGCCCTGCGTCTGGAGACCGACGTCGAGTTCCCCGCTGACTGGCAACCGCAGCAGTGGAAGGTGCTCGACGCAAGCGCGATCCCGACCAAGCATCGTCAGGCCTTCTTGTCCAAGAAGGACGATTTAGCGTCCCTGCCGCCTGCAATAGCTAAGACTGAAGGCAAAGCCGCCGCCTCGCTGTCGATTCCCGCCCATTCGTTCGATCGCGGCAACGCCCGCCTCTACTCCAGCCCCGACCAATACGCCATGAGCGGCACGCTGACCGGCGACGGGCCGGAGTCCGCTTCCGAGGAATCACCCGCCGCAGAGTCAACTGTTGAGTACGACATCGACTTCCCCGTAACCGCCGAATACACATTGAAGATAACCTACGCGGCAATCGACCCACGCCCCACGGCCGTCTTCCTCGACGGCAAGAAGCTAGGCAGGACCTGCACCGGCATTTCGCACCATACGGCGAATTATGTCATGCCGCACAAGTTCCCGGTCAACAGCAGAGCCACGAAGACCGAAGAGTTTCGCGACCAGGGCGACGGAACGCTGATTAAGATGTCTGTCGCCCAAGGAAAGCATACGCTGAAGCTTTCCCGCCGCGGACCGCTGCCGCACATGGTCTCTCTGCAACTGGAGTCTGACAAGCCCTTCCCCAAGGATTGGACTCAAGCGGAGCGCAAGACCGAACTGAGCCGGCTCCCCGCTTCGCAGCAAGCTTCCTTCCTGCCTTGGGACGCCGTCAACACGGCCGCTTTGCGAAAGGCCATCAAGGACACGGCCGAGACCTACGGCCCGCAATATCCAGGCAGCGACGCAATGCTGAAGCAACTGGACGACCTGTCCGGCAAGGAAGATTCGGCCGAAGCACTGGCGGCTTTGCGCAGCGAAAGCATGATGGCCCATCCGCTGTTGGACTTCGACAAGCTCCTGTTCATCAAGCGATCGTCGCGCCATTACAGCCACACATACGCCGGCCCACAGGCTAACATGATGGGCGGCAACCTTTGCGTCCTCTCGCCGGTCTCTCCCGACGGCAAGGTCACCGAACTGGTGCCGGAACTCAAGGGCGGGCTGTTCGGCCGCTTCGACCTGTCTTACGACGCGAAGAAGGTCGTCTTCGCCTATAAGGATAAGCCCAAGGGGGCCTTCCGCCTGTACGAGATCGATATCGACCCCAAGGCCGGCAAGATGGTCCCCGGCAGCCTTCGCCAACTCACCTTCGGCGGCGAGGAAGAGGACATCGCCCGACAGTGCCAGTTCACCGACTGGCTGCGAGGCGGTTTCTGCGACATGTATCCCTGCTATCTGCCCAGCGGCAAGATCATCTTCGCCAGCACCCGGGCACAGCGAATCGTGTACTGCGCGCCGCAGCCTGTCACGACGCTTTACATCATGGACGCCGACGGGCAGAACCTCCGCCGATTGTCCGAAAACCCGATCAGCGAAACCGTGCCGACCATGCTCAACGACGGTCGGGTGGTTTACACGCGTTGGGAATATCTCGACAAGGGATTGGGCAGCGTTCAGAACCTGTGGACCATGCGTCCCGACGGCCGCAACGTCGATCACCTTTACAAATTGAACAACAACTGGCCGGCCGGCATGGGCGCCACCCGCGCGATTCCCGGAAGCCAGAGGTTCGTCACCGTCGCGGGGAATCACTACCAGCCGGGCATGGGCTCGGTCGTTCTGCTCGACACGCGACGCAGCCGACGCACCACCGAGCCGATGGAGTGCATCACTCCGGAGATTCCGTTCCGCCAAACCTATAACAACCATATGAAGACCGGTGCCTTTACCGATCCATATCCGCTTTCCGAGAAGTTCTTCCTGGCCTCGTATCAAGTCGGCGGCGCCAAGTATGAGCCGGGGGCCGAGTTCGGCCTCTGCGTGTTGGACGCTTGGGGTAACCGGGCGGAATTGCTCCGCGACCCGGACCTGTCTTGCTTCGAGCCCATGCCGCTTCGTCCGCGCAGCAAGCCGATCGAAGTCGTCACCACCGATGCGATCTACGCTCCGGTCGAGAAACAAGTTGCGCCCGCTCCGGTTCGGCTCGACCAAAAACCGATCGTGGACCTTGACGCGAAAAGAGTTTACGAGGCCGATCCCGACAAGATCGGCGTGATGTTCATCCAAGACGTATACCAAGGGATGACGGGCATCAAGCGAGGCCGCGTCAAGTACATCCGAGTCATGGGCAACCTGGAATGGCCCTGGGACGAGAGAGGCATGTCGTGGAGCCTGGGCATTGATCCCCACCGAAAGATCGTCTACGGCGTAGCCAAGGTACACGAAGACGGATCGTCCTGCTTCACGGTGCCGGCCGACCAGAACATCTTCTTCCAGGCACTCGACGAGGATTACATGGCGGTGCAGGAAATGGCGACGTACATCAACGTCATGCCCGGTGAACGCCGCTCGTGCGTCGGATGTCACGAGCCGCGCCGCAATTCGCCCGGCTTCGCTGCCGTGCGGCCCATGGCCATGGATCATCCCACGCAGACACTCGTGCCGCAACCCGGCGATACCGGGGTTCGCGTGGTCGACTTCACGGTGGACATTCAGTCGATCATCGACAAGCACTGCGCGGATTGCCACAGCGGCAAAGACGCCAAGGGCGGCATGGATCTGCTGAACGTGCCGGACGGGAAGTTCAGCCGTTCCTTCAATAACCTGATTTCCACGGACCTGATCCGCTACAGGAACAGAGGCGTGGCCGCCAACAGGGCCGTGCCGCCGCTGTCGCACGGCTCGCGTGCCAGCGAACTGATCGGCATGCTCGCCAAGGGCCATCCGTCCAAGACTTCGCCGGAAAAGACCAAGGTCAAGCTCTCCCGCGAAGAGCTAATCCGGATCGGCACCTGGATCGACTCGAACGTCCCCTACTGGGGCAGCTACCGAGGCCCCTGGCAGGATTCGGAGAAGGACCACCCCGACTTCCGCCTGTTGCCGGTTCCGCAGCGAAACGACGTTACGCTGCGTCAGAAATGACCCCGCTTTGAAGAACTCGCAGTAGGGCAGGCATTCCCTCAACTTGCAGTAGGGCAGGCACTCCTGCCTGCCACGGAGTGGATAGCCTGATGAAGGCAGGCAGGAATGCCTGCCCTACTGACTAATGCGAAAACTCGACGCGGCCGCGCTACCGTTGGCCCATCACCATTGAGAAAAGCAACTTGCCATGAAAACACTCACCAAGACACGACCGCTCGGGCCTGCCGCCATTTTCGGTGTAGGTATTCTTACTGCCGCTGTTCTATGTTTGGCGCTCCCCGCCAGTGCCGCGGACAAGGAACCGCTTAAGGATCACTTCGAGCCTCAATACGAGAGGTTCACGGGCAAGACGATCGGCAAAGTGGTCATCACCTCCGGTCCCAAGGCAGTCAAAATGCGGCAAGGTGGGACGCCCGGCAAGCAGTGGACGGCGACCTCCGGCCTCTACGCGTTGAAGCTGACCATTGAAGACAAGGCCGAGTGCAAGATCGATGATCTCGTCGCTATTGTCGAGAAACTGCCGCCATCCTACATGAGCATCCCCGCGGCGGTATCCGGCGAAGGCAGCGACGGCGTGGCCGTCTACGCCAGTATCGAAGGGGCAACGGCCCGTGGCGGCAAGGGATATCTCGACATCACTCCGACCGCCGACGCGCTGGCGGTCGCCCGTGCGATGGGGCTCGCCTTGGCCAAGACGACCGAGTCGGAAGAGAATCCGGTCATGAAGCAGTGGGAGGCGGCCATCGCCGGTGACAAGGTATCCGTTTCCACCGCCGGTGACGCATCACCCGAAGACGACATCGCCCAATACGCGGAACTGTTTGCCGTGTGCATGTGTGACCGTGAAGAGTGGCGATTCAGCGAACTGCAAAGATTGTCCGTGAAGCGATTCGCTCTCTGGGCACAAATGCTCAAAGGCCCCTCTCGCGCGCCGGGAGGAACTCGGCCGGCGGCAAAGGTATCGGAAGAACAAATTGCCGAAGCGAAACGTCTGGGCGTCCCCGTAACGTTCACCAACAGTCTCGGCATGCAATTCGTGCTAATCCCCGCCGGCAAGTTCACGATGGGCTCGAGGGACTCGGCTCGGGAGGTCGCCAACCGCTGCAACATGTCGCAGGCACAGATCGGCTGGTTTACCGACGAACACCCGCGCCACGAAGTGACGCTCAGCGCCTTCTACATGTCCGTCAACGAAGTCACCCACGCGCAATACGCCGCGTTGGAGAAGCCGCACTCAGATCCCCGCCGCTCAAACTGGCAGATCATGAGATGCCCCGCCGAACTGCTCGGACCGGACAAACCGGTTGTGTTCGTCGGCCAGGACGACGCGGCTTCGTTCTTCGGGACTTTGAACCAACTTGAGGCGGCCGAGGGTCGCAAGTACTCGCTGCCTACCGAATCGCAGTGGGAGTACGCCTGCCGGGCAGGCAGCACGACGCCGTTCTCTTTCGGCGAGACCCTCTCGACCGAGCAGGCCAACTACGACGGCCGATACACCTACGCCGACGGCAAGACGAGCGAGGCCCTTGGGCAAACGACAGAGGTTGGAAGTCTAGCGGCCAACGCGTGGGGACTTCACGACATGCACGGGAACGTAGCCGAGTGGTGCAGCGACTGGTACGCCGACTACACCCCCGAAGCGAAGACCGATCCCAGCGGACCGACGCATAAAACCCGCACCCAAGAACACGCAATCCGCGGCGGCTCCTGGCGCAGCTACCCCGGTGCTTGCCGCTCGGCCTGTCGACTGAAAGGTTCCTGGCACAGTTTCAGAAGGAGCCACATCGGTTTCCGCGCGGTCTGCCTCATTCCGGCGAATCCTGAAGAGCAGAAGCAGGATTAGAGAGTCGCGTTCGTAGTCCCGCCTTTAGGCGGCAGTGGCACTTCGTAAAGGCAGATTCCCACGGGTAATGACGACGACAAATCGTCCAAGGACGAAACCAAGAGCAGCGAGTGTTGCATCCCCAGTGATTCAGGTCTGGGGCACCGATGCTCGTGCCTCGCATTTCAGCCCCAGCCACCCCAATCCCAAGACTTCGCAAAGCACTAATTATCCATAACCTCTTTTTCGCGGGCCTGGGCGGAGGTGGTGATTTGGCTCTCGAATTTCTTGGTGAGGTCTTGGATTTCTTTCTTCACCTGATCGCGGTCGTCTTCGGAGAGGGTTTTGTCTTTTTCCGAGGCGTCGGCCATCTTGTTGCCGTCGCGGCGGATGTTGCGGACGGCAACTTTGGCTTCCTCGGCCAGTTCCTTGACGCGTCCGACCATCTTGCGGCGGACTTCAGTGGAAAGCGGTGGTATGTTCAAGCGGACCACGCGGCCGTCGTTCTGTGGATTGAAGCCCAAGTCGGCCCCTTGAATGGCCTTCTCGATGTCCTTCAGCGTGCCGGGGTCGTAGGGGCGGATGACGATCTGCGTGGGCTCGGGAGCGCCAACCGAGGCCAGTTGCTTGATCGGAGTGGGCGAACCGTAGACCTCGACCTTGAGCGAATCGACCAGACCCGGATTCGCCCGCCCCGTGCGAATGCCAGCCAAGGCCGACTTCAACACGGTCACGGCCTTTTCCATGCGATCCTCGACGTCGAGCAAAATATCGTCGGATGTCATGACTATCTCCGTTGTTTGTTGTCGATGGTCGAAAAAGGGGACTGGCTCCGAGTCCCAGTAGTTCACAAACCCTCGAAAAACTCCACCGACGCGGTGCCTGTCACCTTTTTCGAGACTCTTCTTCCGAGGCTGGGCACCGCTGCGATCTGCCCCGGCCGCCCGAGTTCAAGTAGCCGAATCTATTACTGGCCCATACCCCGCACCAACGTTCCCACCCGCTGTCCCCGCACGGCTCGCTCGATGTTGCCTTCCTCGCGGTAATTGAAGACCACGATCGGCATGTCGTATTCCATGCACTTGGCTATCGCTTCCTGGTCCATTACCCGAAGGTTCTGGCTTCGCACTTCGTCGTAGCTGAGGTTTTCGTAGAGCGATGCCTCGGGGTCCTTTTCCGGGTCGGCCGTGAACACGCCGTCGACGCGGGTGGCTTTGAGCAAAGCTTCCGCGTCCAACTCCAAGGCACGCTGGGCGGCGGCCGTGTCGGTGGTGACGAACGGGCTGCCGGTGCCGGCGGCGAGGATGATGATCCGGTCGCGATTCAGGTGCGAAAGGGCCCGGCGGCGGATGTACGGCTCGGCCACGCCGTCCATGCGAATGGCGGTCATCAGCCGGGTGTCGCAACCGAGCGATTCCAAGGCGTCCTGCAAGGCCAGCCCGTTGAGCACGGTGGCCAGCATGCCCATGTAATGGGCCGTGGCTTCCTTCACGCACGAATTGCCGGCGGTGAACTGGGCCCCGCGCAGGATGTTTCCGCCGCCGATGACGATGGCGATTTGCACACCCTGGCTGGCGGCCTGGTACGTTTGCCGGGCGATGTGGAGGACCGCGTCCATGTCGATCCCCCGTTGGCCCGCCTGGGCGAAACTTTCGCCCGATATCTTCAAAACGACTCGCTTATAGTGCAAGTCGGAATCCGGCTGTCCTTGCTCGGACATGGGGACTTACTCCTTTTCGAGTTCCCAGTGGACGAATCCGACGATCTTCATGCCGGCGCCTTCGGCGACCTGACTTACGGTCTGCTTGTCGTCTTTGACGAACGGCTGGTCGGCCAGGCAGCGCTCGGCGTAGAAGTTCTTCAGGCGGCCTTCGACCATCTTGGCGACGATGTTCTCGGGCTTGCCCTCGGCCAGGGCGGCCTTGGTGAGGATGTCCCGCTCTTTGTCGATTTCGGCCGGGTCGAGCTCTTCCTTGGTGGCAACGGCCGGTCGCATGGCGGCGATGTGCATGCAGATGTCCTTGGCCAACTCGGCTTCGCCACCTTCAATCTTGAGTATCGCGGCGGCGGCGCCGTTGTGATGGGCGTATCCGCCACAAGCACAGTCGACACGCTCGATGCGAGTCAGACGGAATACCTCGCGGATCCGGTTGGTCAAGTCGTCGAACTGCTGCTGCAGCGCTTGGCCCGGCTTGCTGGGCGAGTCTTGTGCCAGCAATTCTTCGGGCGTAGCGGCGCCGGGGCCGGTTGCCAGTTGCTTGGCCAAATCCTCGGCCAGTTGCACGAAGTCCTCGTTGGACGCCACCGGAGCGCTTTCGCACTGCAATTCGATGATGGCGCCGACGGCCGGGTCGATGCTCGTGTAAATGGCGATGCGTCCGGCGGAAGTTTCGCGTCCCGCCCGCTTTTCCATCGTCTTGGCGCCCGATTCGCGAAGCAAGGCAATCGCCTTCTCTTCGTCGCCATCGGCTTCGGTCAGGGCCTTCTTGCAGTCCATCATGGGAAGTTGGGTGCGGTCGCGTAGTTTCTTCACCGCCGCGGCTGTAATAGCTGCCATTGGAATACCTCTCGTCTTCTTTATGAATCCGTGTGCTTTGTGAATTTGTATGCGTGTAGTCGCCTATCGCAAAACAGTGGCCACAGCAAAACGGTGGCCGTCGCGACGGCGGAAACGTTCGATTTTCGACGTGTTCTACTGATCGTCGCCGGGGGCGGCGGCAGGTGCTTCTTCGGCGGCCGGTTCGGCGGCGGGGGCCGGTTCGCTGGCGGGCGGGGCGGGAGTCGCGCCTTCGCTCTTCTGCATCTTGGCATCATCGGCGGCGCCCTTGCCCGCCAAAATGGCGTCGGCAAGAAGCTTCATGATCAACTCGATCGAGCGGATGCTGTCGTCGTTGCCGGGGATGGGCAAATCAACTTCGTCCGGATTGCAGTCGGTATCGATCAACGAGACGGTCGTGATACCCAACTTCTGGGCTTCACGAACGGCGTTCTTCTCTTTCCGCGGATCGACGATCACCAAGCACTCAGGCAGGCGGTTCATGCTCCGCATGCCGTTGAGGTTGCGATACATCTTGCGGTATTCGCGGTTCAAGGCGGACTGCATTTTCTTCGAGTAGGTGGAAATCTCGCCACTCTCGCGAAGCCTTTCCAGTTCCTCAAGTCGGCCAAGCCGGCTGCGAATGGTGCGGAAGTTCGTCAAAGTTCCACCCAACCAACGCTCGCTGACAAACGGCATCCCGCATCGGGTGGCTTGCTGGTCGATGGTCTCGGCCGCTTGGCGCTTGGTGCCCACGAACAACACGAGGCTTCCGCCGGCGGCTACTTGTTGCAGATACTTGCGTGCGCGGAGCAAGCCGCGAACGGTTTCGCGAACGTCGACGATATGAATGAGATTTCGTCGGGCGTAGATGTAGGGCCGCATCTTCGGGTTCCAACGGCTGGCCCTGTGACCAAAATGAACCCCAGCTTCGATGAGCTCTTTAACTAGAACGGTAGCCAAAATACTACTCCTCACAAGTGGCACACCGGCTCATAACCCGCAAAGGCGGACCCCGCCACGGCGGGGGCGTCCGGCGTTAGGACGTTGTCGGTCTAAATAATACTAGCCGCCACGCTGGACCGTTCAGCGCGGCGAACCATATAGTCTATCGGCACCGCCCGACGACGTCAACCGACTATTTGTGCGTTTGCCGAGCGTTGGTCGGCACTCAGTGTTTTCCTCTTGCGTGGCACACCCGTTCCCAGTCAAACGACTATACCGGCTGACATCGGCTCCCGATTGCAGTATACTCATGGCGCGTTTTCCCGGAAGCTGGTGCGAAAGGCCGCAGAGCCGGCTTGCCTTTTTGCGTATTCCCCCCTTTCCCGCGGACGATCATGAATTGGAAAGATAGCGTTGTGCTGGTTACCGGTGGAACCGGGTTCTTCGGCCGGGAGTTCGTCGAGGTGGCTCTACGCGAGCTGAAGCCGAAGAAGCTGATCGTCTTCAGCCGGGACGAACACAAGCAGCACGAAATGCGGATGGCTTATCCGCGGCGGCGAGAATTGCGGTATTTCATCGGGGATATTCGCGATCGGACTCGGCTTCACAGGGCCTTGCACGGCGTGGACACGGTGATCCACGCGGCCGCGCTAAAGCACGTTCCCGCCTGTGAATACAACCCCGGCGAGGCCGTCAAGACCAACGTCGACGGCGCGGCGAACATCATCAATGCCGCCATCGATTGCGGGGTGAAACGCGTGCTGGCACTGAGCACCGACAAGGCCGTAAATCCGCTGAATCTGTACGGGGCAACGAAACTCTGCGCGGAGAAGCTCTTCGTGCAGGGAAACGCCTATTCCGGCGGCGAGGGGACGCAGTTCAGTTGCACGCGATACGGCAACGTGGCCGGCAGCCGCGGCAGCGTAGTCGGCGTTTTCCGCCGTCAACGGGAAAGCGGAAAGATTACCGTCACCGACGAGCGGATGACCCGTTTCTGGATGACACCCCGACAGGCCGTGCGATTCGTGATCGACAGCGTCGAGAAGATGCAAGGCGGCGAGGTTTTCGTGCCCAAATGCCCCAGCATGCGAATAACCGATCTGGCCAAAGCCTTGGCACCCGAGTGCGAGTTGGATTTGATCGGCATCCGCCCGGGCGAAAAACTTCACGAACTTCTGATTTCGGCCGACGAATCCCGCTGCGCCGTGGAGCAGAAGAACGGTTTCCTGATCGAACCGTTGCGTCCGTGGTGGTCGCCGCGAATACCGGCCGACGCCGAGCGGCTGTCCGACGGGACGATCTACGCCAGCGACACGAACGACCATTGGTTGTCGGTCGAAGACCTTCGTCGTGAATTGGGCGAAGATGCGTGATCTCCCAAGGCCTCGCTTGGCAAGGCTGGCAAGCTAGGAAGTCCAGAAACCGCGGGCAGCCGCGTCTTGCACCCCCCTCTTGCGAAGGAATTTCAGCGAAAGGTTCGTCGTGCCCTTTCCATGGCTCGCCCGGTGGGCAGAGTAGACATTTCCGCCTGTTTTGCGGTAATATAGGCCGTTATCGCTAGCATTTTGGCGGGAAAACGTCCTCTTGCCGACAACAATGGGAACAAGAGGTGGTGGTCGGGCGACAATTGAACTATAATAGGAAGATTAGGAAAGAGACCCGATCCGTAACTGTTTGTCGCAGGGACACCATCCATGCCCAAAGCTCTTTGTATCGCCGGAACTGTAGTTGCAGCCGTTCTCATACTGCTTTTCGGAATAGATTTGGGGCTGGAGATGCCTTTTGGCCGAGTGAGCATGGTCATGGACATCGGTTTCATCATTTGCGCGCTCATTCTGGGGTACGTCAGTTGGTCGACCCTGAGAGAACAGTCGAAGTAAGCTAACGTCTGGTAAGACGAGCCTTGCGCGGCGAAAAGGGACGAAGCTCCTTTGTCGGATCGACCCGTGTTACCCCTTGATGACGGGATGAAAAGGGGGACCTTTTTCATCGACCCGTGGGACGGAACCTCGTCCTCTTTTCGTTGCGGGTCCCAGCGCACCGTCAGGGCGTTGCGTTAGATCGGGAACCTGCTTAGAATATCATTAGTTGTCCGCGTGGGCGCATCGAGTGAGCGGCGGCGGAATAGTCCGCCCAGTTTACCCTGCCCGCGATTCCTTCTCGAACTATCAGGCCAGCGTCATGTCATCCGAAGATATTCCCGCCGCCAAACAGAAGCGATTGCAGCAGTGCTTCGAGCACGCCAGCAAGCAAGCCGAGCAAGACAATCACGACTATGCCAGCGACTTGTTCACTACCTGTTTGCAGGGCGATCCCGGCAATGTCGACTATGTCACCGGGTTCATGAAGAACCTGCAAGCCAAGTATGGAGACAACAAGAAGGGCAGCAAACTCGGGATGTTCACCGGGGCCGGTGCTCGCGGGGCGGTGAAGAAGGCGGCGGGCAAGAAGGAATGGGACGCCGTGCTCGATAAGGGCCGCGAGGCGCTCAAACTCAACCCCTGGGACATGGCCACGCTGGTCTTCATGGCCGAGGCTTCCGAGAACCTCGGGCACGACGAGTGCCAACTCTTCTACTTGAAATCGGCGCGGGACGCCAACCCCAAGGACCCGGATATCAACCGCGTCTGCGCAATCGCCTTGGCCAACCGAGGGCTCTACAATCAGGCCATCGACTGCTGGGCAAGGGTGGAACAGGCCAAGCCGAACGACCCCGAAGCACAGAAGGCAATTGCCGAACTGGCCGTGGCCAGGACCAAGACAGAGGGTGATTACGACGCCGAGGGTACTTCAAAGAAGGTGCTGGCCGCGCAGGGAGCGAAGAAAGCAGCCGCCGGTGGCGAGGGAGACGACGAGCTTTCCCTGGAAGACCAATTGCTGGCAAAGATCAAGAAGCATCCGCTGGAGGTCGATAACTACCTCGACTTGGCAAAGCTATTCCTTAACCGCGACGACTTCAAAAACGCCGAGAAGGTCTTGACCAAGGCCTACGAGGTCTCCGAGCAGGACATCGAGATTCGCGAGCGTTTGGAAGATGCCCAACTTCGTGGGATCAGGAAAGATCTCACCATGCTGGACGCTAAGCGCAAGCAGACCAAGAGCAAGGAAGACGAGGAGAAGTTCCAGCAGATTAAGAAGGAGTACGACGAAAAGTCACTTGCCGTATCGATAAACCGATGCGACCGGTATCCCAACAACTTGGCGTTCAAGTTCGAGTTGGGCCAGCGATACCAGATCGTCGGCAAGTTCGACGAGGCCATCAAACAGTACCAGGCGGCCCAGAACGACCCCCGCAAAAAGGGCATGTGCATGCTCGCTCTGGGGCAATGCTTCCAGAAAATCAAGCAGCACCGTTTGGCCATGAACTACTACGAAACGGCCATAACCGAGATACCCGACCGGGACGCGGTCAACAAGAAAATCGCCCTATATCTGGCCGGCAAGCTCTCGATGGAGCTAAAAGACCTCGACAAAGCGGAAAAGTTGCTTACGGTGCTGGCCGAACTAGATTTTTCCTACCGAGACGTCTCCAAGCTACTAGACAAGATTGACGAACTCCGTAACAATGAGTAGCTTGTAAGTTTGCCGGTCGCCGGGACAGTAACCGCCCGGGTTCACGAAACACCAGATTACGTTCAGATTATGCCAAACACAATCAGCGCGAAAAAGAGACTACGCCAGAACAAGGCCCATCAGGCACGAAACCTCTCGATCAAAAGGGCCGTGAGGACCCAGTGTCGCAAGGTGCGCGAAGCAATCGCCAGCGGCGACGCCGACGCGGCCGAGGCCGAATCCCGTATGGCCACCAAGAAACTGGATCGAGCCGGCGGCAAGAACATCATCCACCGCAACGCCGTGGCCCGCACCAAATCCCGCCTCTCCGCCAAAATCAAGGCTCTCAAGTAGAGTCGCGCGTGCCGGACGTAGCGAAACAATAGCCCGAAGTGCGAGCGAGGGACGCCAAAGCCTCGCCGGCACTTCGGGCTAGTGCATGCGCGGTGCACCAACTTATTTCTCTAAGCTTGCTGCAAGTGAGCCAAGTTTTCTCGTCTACCAGTAGGGCAGGCATTCCTGCCTGCCTTGAGGAGGCTACGCACCCAGTGGCAGGCAGGAATGCCTGCCCCACTGCAACTCGTCGGTCTGAAGTGCAGCCTCGCTAGAATTCCACCTCGGCCGCGTCGAACACGGGGCCGTCGATGCACGTGCGGCGATAGTCGATCTGGCCGTCGGCGCCGCGAATCTTGGCCACGCAACTGAAACAGATTCCCATGCCGCAGGCCATGGGCGTTTCCAGCGAGACCTCGCACGGGACGCCCAATTCTCCGGCGATCCTCGCTACCGAGGCCATCATCGGTTCCGGTCCGCAAGATACGATGCGGCAGCTTTTCCCGGATTCTTCCACCGCCGGGCGGATCAACTCGGTCACCAGCCCGTGATGCCCGGCCGAGCCGTCGTCGGTGCTGATCCGCACATCCACGCCGGCGGCGCGGAAGTCGTCCACGCAGGCCAAGTACTCCTCGCTTCGGGCACCGTAACAGAGCGTCACCTTTTCGGCCCGAGGGACTTTGCGCCCGGGCGAACCGTATGTTTCCAGGCCCAAATACTCGCGGGCGAGCACCAGAAACGGCGTCTGTCCGATGCCGCCGGCGACCATTATCAGGTGTTCGATCTCCCGGGGAGCGAAGCCGTTGCCCAGCGGTCCCCACACCTCCAGCGGCACGCCGGCCTTCAAATCGGCCATCATGCCGGTCATCTTGCCCACGACCAGATAGACCAGATCGATGGTTTCCTCGGTAACGTCGTAGACTGCCAGCGGGCGTCCCAGCAGCGGATCGGTGCCCGTGGCGGGGCGTATCATGACGAACTGGCCGGGCAATATCTGCCGAGCGATCTCGGGACACTTCAGCCGCACGCGAAACGTACCGCTGGCAACTTCCACGTTTTCCAGGATATCGACCGTCCCCCGCCAAAACTTCCGCCCGCAGGAGCAATTCTTGTCTTCCATCATTGTTTGTTCGATCCTTCCGTATGTCCGCTCTGCCCGATAGTTCAATGAGTCCGTGAAACAGGGAATCTTGGGTGCCATGCTCCACGCTTGCGTGGACATGCTCGGCACGCGACGATTACCGCAGCACACATGCCCACGCAAGCGTGGAGCATGGCACCCGGACAATCCACTCTGCCCCGGCGTCCCCCTACTTCCTACCCTGCTCTTTCTTCAAGGCCGATATTTCCTGGCGGGAAAGGGGCCGAACGGCGCCCAGCGGGAGTTTCGCCAATCGAATGGGTCCCACGGCGGTGCGTGTCAATCGCATGACTTTGTGGCCCATTTTGGCCAAAACCCGGCGGATTTCCCGGTTGCGGCCCTCGCGAAGGACCATCTCCAGCACGGCGCTTTCCTTGTGCCGCGATTTTATGCGTATCTCGGACACCCGTGCAATGCCCTCGGCCAGATGAACGCCTTTTCGCAACTGGCTGAGTACCTCGCGGCCGGGCACACCGGCCACGGTCACGCGATAGGTCTTTTCCACGCCGTACCGCGGATGCGTCAGCCGGTTGGCCAACTCGCCGTCGTTGGTCACCAGGATCAGGCCCTCGCTGTTCATATCCAGGCGGCCGATGGTAAACAGCCGATTATCGCTGGGCGGCAGCAGGTCGATGACCCTGGGTCGGCCGGCCTGGTCGCGATTAGTCGAAACCACGCCGGTGGGCTTGTTGACCGCGTAATAGACCTTCTTCCGCTTCGGCAGCGCCGTCCCGTCGACGCGAACTTCCTGACTGTCGGGGTCGACCTTGGTGCCCAGTTCGGTAACCACCTGTCGGTCGATCTCGACCCGGCCGTCGCTGATAAGCTCCTCGCACTGCCGCCGGCTCCCCAGTCCGGCCGCCGCCAACACCTTTTGCAGCCGCTGCGGGCCATCCACCGTCGTGGGCCGGGCAGCCTTCGCCGACCGTCTGGGCCGAGACTTCTTCGCCGGCCGCCCCAGTCGCGACGCGTTCGCGCGTCCTCCGGACCGACCAGTCTTAGCCGACTTGGCGGGCCGACTTGAGGAAGTTCGTTTCTTATTAGGTCGTGGACGAGGCGTCATAACGTGGGCCTACTTAAACTGCGGCGAGTCGAGTTTCATGGTAAAAACAACATTCAATCATACCCCACGCCCGTCGCTCCCGACAGGAGGCGGTCCCATTAGGAGGGTAAGCCGCTGATGACAAAGCAGAAACACCCAGTAGGGCAGGCATTCCTGCCTGCCGGGCGCGGTGCATGATTTCAGGAATCTTCGCCACAGTCGGTCTCGTCTCGGCGGACTCATTGGCAAGATAGATCTGGTGTCATGGCCGCTCGACCAACCGAACTTGTCAGTGGTGAATCTGGCAGTCCGGCAATGCACGCTGGAGATTCTCAATGCCTTTGTCGGTAGCTTTCGTCTCGTTGAGTT
>Ga0180432_10006032_pt1 | contig 15908 bp, 12 predicted proteins | sample SS_ome_10_FD_132414 | JGI IMG/M metagenome (GOLD analysis project Ga0180432, IMG submission 132414) | Hypersaline lake sediment archaeal communities from the Salton Sea, California, USA - SS_1_MS_2 metaG | ecosystem: Environmental > Aquatic > Non-marine Saline and Alkaline > Hypersaline >... | reverse complement strand
CCGCCGTAGCTACGTGCTCGTCGCCATCATCCGTTCCACGGCTCGTTCCGCGGCGGGGCTGCGTGGGTGTCACGCTGTGCTATGCAGTGATTGCCGGTTTGCTGCGAGTCACAAAGCGAACTGAGTGGCTCACGCCGCCAACTCAGCTTTGATGCTCTCACGTTCTCCCCAAGGCACGGGTCGCACATCGTAGTTGCGCAATGCGTCCAGCAAACGCCCTGGAATAGTGGTCTCAGCGTCATTGAGAAATGCGAACATCTGAGAATCGGGAGGCCGGACATCACGCGTATCAAACCACTGCAATACCAGGTTCTGGATATTCGACTTCTTCGGGACATTGATGGTTTGCACGATGCGCTCCGGATAGGCGCGAGACTTAGGTATCACAAAGTCGAACACATGGTCATATCCCGTCTTCCCGGCGAACTTCACGCGCGGTGTGTAGCGGATATCGTGCAAATCAAGCCATGAGGTAACGTCTTCGAGGAAAATCCTCACCACCATAGGTTCAGCCAGATAGAAGAGGTCATTTACTGCCAGCATCGCCTGAAGCAGATTATGCTTCCTGAGTGCGAAACTGTCAGAGGATGTCTTGACCTCCAATGCCTCGCTACTGAGACCGACGCCAAATCCATTTAGAGTGACCCTGAGAAGATCCTGCCGGTGCTTGCTGCGCAGATTACAGCCACACAGCTTCAGATCCCGGAGAACATAGCCATCGTCAGTGAGGATGTATCCCTCCCCAGTCCTCTTCGCATAGATCTGCAGATAGTCATTATGGCGATCCAGGTAGGGCGTCGTGATCTCCACCCAATCGTCAGTGACCTGGCGAAGGTTCGTCTTGTCCTTCAACCATTCAACATACTGGTCTAAGAGAAGCTCAATCTCATTGATCATTCAAATAGCGACCTCTGCCGCACGATGCTGGGCGGCTGTGTGATATTGCAGAAGCGCATGAATGCTTGTAGCGTCTCCCAAGCATCCGCAATGTCGGGGAAATCGCTCTCGGTAACAGCCCTTGCCCACTTGTCGCCGTACCCTTCCACATAGTAGTGCAGATGTGGTGTAGGGATTTCCTGTTCGTCTGGGTTTCGGTGCGGCGATCCTGCCAAGTCTAACCGGTAAAGTACAACTACCTGGCGAGCGCGGTCTTGGTACTTGATCTTCGCTGCGTCAATGCCCCCTCGCTCAATATCCAGAAGGAACTTCTCCCGTCCGTCCGCAGACACCAGCGGTATGCACACTGAGCCACCCATATCCGGGTAGGGCCACTTCTCGTCATCTGCACGGTGCTTCTCCATCGCAATCAGCGCATCGGCCTCCGCCTGTGTCAGGTTGATCTCAGCCATTTGTTGTCTCCTGGAGATGCACTGGCCATCTTTGGTGGACCGTGGCCTGTGGCCGTTGTGACATGGTCCGTCCCACTCTACCTCGACCCAGTATGTTTTCGCCGCCAAGATGGCGATTCCTGCTCACGCAACACTGGGCAGACCTATTCCCGTAGCAGCGCCCTGTAGAGATGCACCGTCAGCCAGGGGAAAGTGTCCTCGCAGGCGCCGGCGGTGACTGCCACCTTGTTCCCGCCATTGTCCTCGGCATCAGTTTCCGCCTTCTCAGGGGGGACTTCCACCTTCGTCTTGCCGCGCAGATGGGCCACCGCCAGCCACCCGGTATCGTTGGCTATGTCGAGGTACTCCGGCTCGAAATTGTACTTGTGACCCACAATCCAGCCCGCCGCACCCGCCTCGGCCATCTCTTGAGATGTATGGATCGAGTACAGCGCCAGTGGAAAGCGCTTGCCTTCTGGATAAACCAGACTCTCGGGATCAATCGCGTCCTGTGCAGCAGTTGTCGCCAGATGCACCAGCCCCACGCCCACTGCCACGAGTGTCAACAGCAGGCGCCATCCGCTTGAACTGGTCATGATGTCATATCAGCTCCAGTCTTCCATCTGCACCATTTGCACGGAATCAGTACCATGACTACGTGCTCGCCGCCATCATCCGCTCTACTGCTCTCCGCGCTCCGTCGGCAATCTCCGCATCTATCTCGATCCGGTACTGCCCCTTACGCAATGCCTCCACCACCTTGGGCAGCGTTATCTTCTTCATGTTGGGGCATATCGCGCCGCGTATCACGTGAAATGTCTTCTCAGGGTTCTCCTTCTGCAGCCGGTGAGCCATGTCATACTCGGTACCCACAATTATCTCTCTTGCCTCGGTTTCACGTGCATAGCGCACCATGCCACCCGTCGAGAGTACCGCGTCCGCGTACTGCCGCGCCTCAGCAGAAACTTCCGGATGCACCATCACCACCGCTTCCGGGTACTTCTCCTTGGCATCCCTGATTGTCTGGGGCGCAATCCGCACATGTGTCGCACAGTAGCCCTCCCACAGAATGACCTGCTTGTCGGTGTGCTCCTGCACCCAGCTTCCGAGATGACGGTCCGGCACAAAGATGACTTCCTCCGCATCCAGGCTCTCGACTATCTGCACCGCGTTGGCCGAGGTGCAGCAAATGTCGCTCGCCGCCTTGGTTGCCGCAGAAGTGTTCACATAGGCGACAACCGGCGCGCCCGGATGCTGCTGCTTGACCTTCGCCAGCGCCTCCGCAGTCACCATATCCGCCATTGGACAACCGGCATTTGCATCCGGCAGCAATACCGTCTTATCCGGCGAAAGCAGCTTGGCCGTCTCAGCCATGAAATGCACGCCACAGAAAACTATGATCTCGGCGTCTGTATCGGCAGCCTTGCGTGAGAGTTCCAGCGAGTCGCCCAGGTAGTCAGCGATGTCCTGAACCTCAGGAATCTGGTAATTGTGTCCCAGAATCACGGCGTTCTGCGCGTCCCTCAGTCGCCTTATCTCGCTGACTAACTCCTCGGTATCTATAACTGACATCAATATCACACCTCTACTGTATCGGTGAAAATGTTGTTGCTAAATGGTATTATACAGCCTGTCTGTTCTTGTGCCAATCTTGAGCAGTATCTTTACCCCATCTGCTATAATAGATCACGATGCTTGCCTGTGACATCCGGGCGGGATATTCTCAGGGAAATGGAGTGAATGCGATGGAATCGTTGGGACCCGATAGCAATAGGCCGTATCGCGAAACCTTCTTACAGGCTGCAAGCAGCCTCTACCGTAACATGCGCTATCTCGTATTCATCTACGTGGTCGGCTCCGCCCTCGCCATCGTGGCAGTCGCTGTTACATCCAGCCCCGGCTCACAAGATTTCTCTCTCGGCATTGTTTTCCTGGCCTACGGAATAGCCGGGCTGGCCGCCGCGATCTTCCTCTACGCATTCATTCAGCTAGTCGTTCTGGCCTGTTGTGCCTACGGTGAGTGGCTTTGTGAGCAGAACGCCAAATTCGATGCCGATAGCTGATGCCGTCTATCAGCCTCTCTGCTCTCGGCAATATGCCTACTACTCGCCTTCCGCGACCGGCATAGGTACGATGCAACTCATCGCTACACCGTCAAGCGCAAAGCTGACCGTGCAGTCTGCCCCCCCCGGCCGCACTGTCACCTCCCCCAACTCCGGTTTGTCCCCCACGTGCGGCACCAGCACTGTAGCCAGCCACTGCTCGCCGGCTCCCTTGGCTTCCCATTTCACTACATACACCGGGTACGCATCCGGCATGCGGCAGTCCGACTGGTAGCTAAATTCCGCGTCTGCCACATCTCCTCCGTTCCACCCATCGCCACCAGTGCGTACCGCGATGCCCTTACCTGCGCGGGCAGCGACATAGCAATTGCCGTCGCGCACGGTCTCTCCCAGCACGTACAGCCGCGAGGTGTACGTATGCTCGGCTTCGTCATTCGGCACCAGGCGATCAACGACTACAAACGGCCCACCGCGCTCGTGGTACATGGCTCGGTAGTGCCTCACTGTCGGGTACAGATCGTGGTAGATCGCCACCGCGTCATGGCCCTCATCAGTTTCCCATTTCAGCAAGGTGCCCCGGCCTTGTTCCTGGTTTGCGCCATCAACTACGATTGTGTTGTGATGCTCCGTCTTCTTCCAGCCATACCGCGAATCCACCATCCAGGCCTCGCCGTCGGCATATAGCACGAAGTTGCCCTTGTCACAGTGCCCGTGCCCGCCGCCGTGAGGACCGAAATCCAAGGCCGCATAGTACGCGTCTTCCTCCCAGCTGTCCCGCAGCACTGCTATCCCGCTGTCCGGCAGTAACACGCTGGTGAAATCGGATCGCTTCGGAGTGTAGCCGGGGTAGTCTGCTATCATGGCCGGAGTCTTCGTATTGCGCGTAGCAAAGCCATACTCCCTGTTGCCAAGCCAATGGGCCAACTGATGGAGCCGGTGGTATCCGGTACCGGGGTCGGACTGGCCGCCGTCATTGAAGCGTGGCATCCCACCATTGGGCGTTACCACCTTTACCATCCACTCGAGCATGTCGCCGATTCGGTTCCCCTCGAGCTCCTCGGTGACAAAGTCCTCGCCCTGCAGCTTCTTCGCAGCCATGTAGTACATCACCATCGGCTTGGCGGCGAACATGTGATATGCTGTGGTGACTTCCAGCCAACCGCCGTCACCGAGAATGCCCCGATGGGTATGAGGACGGTAGCGTGCAGCAAGCTCCCGCCAGTAGGGCGCCTCCGGAAGCGCCCACCAATAGCTACCCGCCAGACCGACGCCTCCGCAATACCGACAGTGCGCGTTATGCTGCGGCTTGTCCAACGGAATGTAGGCCAGGGCCACTGTTAGCTCCCGCGTCATCTCCCGCACATGCCACAACACGCGCCGCTTATCATCCCGCGACATCAGCGGTTCCATCACATCGAAGTGCTCGATCGCGCTCAGCGTTCGGTACTGCTGGTCCCACGGCACGTTGGAGCTATAGTAGCACCTGTACGCCGCATGGACTTCCCATTGCCGCACGCTCCCATCCAGCCACAACTCAACCGCCTTGGGGCCGTACTTATCCATTCCCGTGAGCATGTAAACCGAGATGATGCGATTGAGACTCCCCGCCTGCTTGTATTCCGCTACATCATAGACCTCGGTGCGCCGAGCTAAATCCGGCGCCGGCTGCCAGGTGGGCGGGGTCTGATCCATCAGTTCATCGGCGCCTGCGACATTCGGTTGCCACTTACTCATATAGAACTCATCTGTCGTATTGCGCTCCCACATCTGCGCCAGCCGCTCGTCGTCGTAGAACACCCCGGGCCGGAAATCGTCCAGCATCTGGTCCATGAACTCGGCGTCCTCCTCCGCCCGCAGCCGCACGAATCGCCACATCGCCGCCTGGCAGCGCAGCGAGGTATCCGCCGTCGCCAGATTCGCCGCCACTAGCTCATCCAGTGGCATCGCCTCACCCATCTCCGACAGCGCCAGTACCTTGTCCCACGCCGTAGCCGCATTGTCCTTCGGCAACTCCCGGCCCAGGTAGTACGCTTGCGTCACTGCAGTGGCGGCCAGTTCACGGAAGCGCGTCCGCTTCGGCAACTCCGGCAGATCCTCGAAAACACCTGCCAGTAGTCGCTGTGTCTGCCAGTACCAGAACGGCTCCTCGGTTTCATAGTGGTGCCAGACATGCGTGGTCACCGTAGCGGCGTATGCTGCGAGGAGGCTCTCGGCAGCGGCTTCCTGTGCTGTCGGCCCTTCCTGCGCTCCCTGTAGGATGAGGTACGCCCGCGCCAGCGACGGCCCTGCCTTAGCAGCCACCACGGCCGCGCTGCTGCTATAGGACATGTAGTCCACCCACATCGGCGGGTTCTCGCGCATCGTCAGCAGTATCTCGTGCTCCCCGGCAGCATCACCCTCAACCGTATAGCTGCCGCTCTTGCCATATTCACCCAGCTTCAGGCCGAAGTACTGCTTCTCCCCGCCGTCAATCTGCACGAATAGCGAATCCGCCGATGAGCCTGAGCCTTTCGTCACGAAACGCACCTGGCTCTTGCCCGCCGGAAGCTCCAGCCGGAACAGTATCTGCGCCTCGTGACTGGTTACCTCCAGCGCCTTGCCGCCGCTTGCCGTCTCATCATCCACGAGCTTTGCGTCGGAGAATTCTGCCGTCTCAGCCTCGACTATCTCGCCCGGCCAGAGCTCCTCCGCTGTCAGCCCCGACAGTATCTCCCGCGCGGCTTTCAGTATGGTCTCACACTCGTCGCCTGCTGATTCCCCCTCGGAGCCGATGATCTCCAGCCGCGTCTGTAGCATATCCGCCAGCATCAGCAGCTTGCGTCCGGGCTCCTCACTGCTCTCGACCAGCCCGAAGCCCTCACCCATCAGCCGCTCCAGCCGCTTCTGCATCCTGCCGGTGTCTTCTCCGCGCAGCCGCATCAGCCGCAACTGGTCGCCGGTCATGCTCAGGCGGTAGCACCAGTCCATAAATGGGTCGGCTTCCTTGCCGGTCGTGACAGCCAGCTTGGCCTCAACCTGGGCGGGCAGCCCTTCGATATCAACCGGAGAATGCCCGGCCGCATAACCGGCCGCTCCCAGCATCACTAGGCCCACCAATATCATCACATTTCGCATCACCACTACCTCCCATCGCTATCCTACCTACCCTTCTCTCTTCGCCACCAAAAGGCCTGATTCCTGTGCAGGGATTGCGGCGGTGGCGGCGAATTATGGCCTGTATTGGGCCTTCACATTGGGCTTCCGCAACGGTTGCCGGCAGGTGACGTGGAGTGTTGTGTGCTTGAGTGAGCGTGGAGCGCTGGTGTCGCAATATCCCCAAGGAGGATGAAACACAATGCAACAGCATTACAGTCGGAGCAGGCGGAGAGTACATGCAGTAGTCGCGTGGCTTCTGATTGTAGCGATGCTGGCAACAGTGGTGGGAATCGGCTGTCATGGTGGTGGTGGGGTCGGGCCGGGCCCGGAGCCGGCTGGCGGAGCCGGCTTCGGCGCTGCCTCGTGGATCATCGAGCAGATCGGCGCCGGCATAATCGCCTACATCACTGGGGAGAGCGCCGGCTGGCTGCTGTCGTTTGTCGGGGGTGACGATGACGGCATGAAGGACGCCGTTGATGAGATGAACCAGAAGCTGGATGAGGTGATCGCCGACCTCGCAGTGATCGAGGCGGAACTGGACGCGATCATGAAGCTGATCAAGCTGAGCACGGACGAGATTAAGAACATCGAGCAGCAGTTCTTGATAGCTGAGCCGCAAAACGTCATCAACAACACCTATGACAACATGAAGGGCGTGTTCACAGCCGACAAGATCGGGACACCCGCCGGTAAGGCTGCGTCACAGGATACGACGAACGACATCCTGAGCACGGGCCGGACCAATATTGACCAGAAGATGTATGACATTCATGCCGGCATCATGGGCTCGACGCCCGGCGTTGGTAACGGCGCCATGGACGCTTTCACCACAGTGCTGGTGGACCACACCGGCGACGGCCAGTTGCTGAACCGCTACAAAGCGCTCGAGAGCTACTTCGAGCGGTTGGTCACCGTCCAGGCGAAGGGTTTGTCGCTGATGGCCGAGGCGCTGCACGCACGCGACAACCAGCAGGCGGGCGCGGGCGGGGTTTCCCCGAGCGACTATGAGGGCACCGCCAAGCAGTGGATGGACGACAAGTTCACGCCCTGGATGGAGGACGAAGCCGAGGAGTTCCTGCGCTGCACCGAGCGTCTGGTGCTCGCCGAGTGTGACCTGCGCACCGAAATCTCTTGCGGAGGTCCCTTCCTGCCCGATGATGCGGCGGAGATATTCAAGCGGGCGGACTTCATTGCGGCACAGATCTCGCCGGCCAGACACAGCTTCGGCGCAGTAGCCCGCGTGATTGGCGAGCTGAAGACGGTCAAGTCCATCATCCGTGACCACCATGTCAAGGCGAACTCGCATTACATGGAAGTGGTCAAGCTTGGCCTCGACAAAGAGGACGTCAGAGAGGTGCCGGTGGAGAAGTGGAACCACTGGCCGTCAGGTTGGAGCCACTGGTACATGGAGTGGGCATGGGACACCTCGCACGACGTATCAGGCTTCATAAAGTTCTACCGCACCAGGCACATCGCGGTCGCCAAGCTCTGTCTGCCCAACGCCGCGAACGCTACTACCTACAAGGTGGAGACGACCTTCCCCCACGAGACGGCTAGCGGGAGCCTCAAGACCTGCAAGTGCGACGGCGACATGAGTTGCGTCTCTGCGGCACCCGCCGCAGATTCCGACACCACGCACATCTACGGGCACACGACTCTGCCCATCCGTCACCGTCCCCACGAGTGGTACCAATACAAGAAGTATGAAGACCTGGACGACCGCCTCACGCCGACTGCCGACACCAAATTGGACGGCAGCTACCCGTGGGCCAGGGCGCGGGTGGACGTGAATGAGAACATACACTGGTACAACTCCTGGGCAGACTTCCATATTGAGAGCGGCATCGCTCTTCCTCTGATCAACGGGGACGATGGGAGACGCAGAATGACTGCCCGAACGGAGATAAGATCCCACCGCTACGGCTCTCTCGACTTGAGCGTTGACAGCCACTCGTGGCTGCACATCTGGTGGACGGGCAGCTCGGGCGAATACAACGAGTGGGAATCCAGTGGGGGCGATCCTCATATCTACGGAGAGGTATCACCGCATCGCTACTTCGACGCAGGTGAGGCCCATTCATTGTACATCAAGTCATGGATGATAGGCTCGGGAAAGGGCCTCAAGGGTGAATGCTACGGGTTGAGAGTCTGGCCCCACTATCTGTATCTGTTCTACTGAGCCCGCCGCGCCACGCAATCCCATGGAGGCGAGACCGTCACCACCCCGGCCTCGCCTCCTGACCTCCCTTGCAGGAATTCCCCGCCGTGCCGCGAAATGAACATGGGCGGCAGTTCTCTGGCGCGCGAATGGCGCTCAGTACATGATGTGGATAGCGACAAATTGATGGCCGAGAGCGGTGACTGGGTTGTGGCAAAACCCGACCATCTCGCGCACGAGACATAACTCTATCAACGACATCCGGAGGTAGCTTCGATGCTTTGCGGCAGATTCTCGTGGGTCTTTCCTTTGATGTTGGCCTTATCCTTGTCAGCCATTTTGGCTGCGCCGGCTCATACCCAGCAGCTTGAAGAGCGTGTGTATGCCATATTGCAGGAGTCGGCGGAGCATGGTGGCGGCGACATCGTCCAGCAAATCGCCACCCAGGCCGGCTTCGCTACCACCGGTCAACTCCTTGCCGCAATTCCCCACTCCGACGTGATGGAGGCTATCGGCGCGGCAGACGGAGGCGATTCTGCGGCTGCCGCGCATGCGCTGGCGCGCGGCGTTACCAAGGTCCTTGTCGCCTCGGGTACCAAGACATTCGTAGTCGGAGCCGGCGCGGTCGGTGCCGTACCGGTGGCGGCGGGAATTGCCGCCGCGCTGTTGACCGGCATGGTAATTGACGGCGTACGTGACTACCGCCAGCGCTCGGCCGAGGAGGAACTCTCTCAGGAGATTGAGGCCATAAGGGCCGACGCAGCAGCAGCGCGCAGCGAGGACCAGCTCAGGATTCGGTCGCTGGAAGTCGAGCGCACCCTCTTGTGGCTGCAGCACCTGCGCATGAACCATGCGGCCTGGCAAGTCAGGTTGAAGGAGGCGGATGACAGGTATTGGAACCATATGGACACGACCCTGCTAGAGAAACAACGTACGGAAATCATGGGAAAAATGGCCGAAGTCGAGGCCGAATTCCGTGAGAGGCATGGCAGGTTCCGTGAGGATCTTCCGCGGACAATCTGGGTCCTTGAGCGCGAACTCGACAAAATTCGCAGTCACCACAAAGAGCTGCAGCCACTTGCTCATCGCCCCGAGGTTGGCGCGGAAATGCGGGAACTCTACCGCCGCTACCTGAGTTTGAATAGTTCCGTCACGGAGCTCAAGAACGAGATCCCTGATTTTGACCTCGAGTACCCCACAATGTCCATCGTTTTCCTCGTGGACTGTTCTGCAAGCATGGGCCGGAGCGGCAAGATAAAGGAGGCGATTGCGGCCGTCAAGCAGGGCGTGGATGCCACTATGTGGGACACCGAGTGGGCTCTAATCAGCTTCGCGGCCTGCAATGCGAGTGTGATCTGTGCCTTCACTAACAACCCGGACAGGATCAAGGCGGCGGCTGATAGTCTTAGGACCGGCGGGGACACTCCGCTCACTTTTGCCGTAGCCAAGGCCGGCACCTACATGGCGCGAAACGCATTTGGTAGTCGCAGTCGTCTGATTCTGCTAGCCGACGGCGAGGACAACTGTAAAGAGCGGGGTACCAAGGGTCCGGAGGAGGCCGCTGATGCCTTCAGACCCATGTACCAGGTAAAGATTGATGATCTTCCCACCAACCGCCCCGTCATCAGATAACAAGCGCGATTATGTAATCATGAGGAGCAAACACAATGAGTCCAAAATTGCGGAACAGCGTGATGGTGCTTGTGCTGCTGACCGCCGCCTGGCCGCTGGTGGCCGATGAAGACTGGTCCAACTACGACTGGTCAAAGGAGCGTCAGGATCTGGGCCTACCCGGCGAGACCACCCAGGATGCCATTGATCAGCTGCAACGAGCCGTGGCGGCCACTAAAACGCAGATGACCATGAGCGCGGTGGGCTTCGACATACCTGCCGGATCCACCGCCGAGACCTATCTCCAGGGAGTTGCCCAAGTAGGTGGCGGGAACTACTATCGGGCTGAAGCAGGAGGGCAGCTCTCAGAGGTCATGGATAGCGCCGCTTTGGGCAGACCGCCTCAGCCTACCACTGCGCGGCCAGTTATAGGACAACTGGCCGTAGGGAGAGGTGTCCAGGACGGCACGCTGCAGGGCGCAGCAGACCACTTCCCTAGCGCGGCTCAGGTGTGGGTACACGCCAAGTTCGCCAACATCCCGAAAGACACGCGGGCCGAGTGTGTGTGGCTCCGTGACGGCCAGCCCTACATGACCTCGGAACGCGTCATCGGCGGCACTGGCTGGGTGGCTTTTGCGGTCAAAACCGAAGCTGAGCGCGGGCTTGCAGCAGGCACCTACACAGTTCGCATAAATGCTGGTGGGCAGTCTCTGGGCGAGAAGCAGTTCACGATCGGCCAGTCCGCTTCGACAACCAATGCCTCAGCCGGCCCGGCCCCTGGACGTCGTCCGGGCGAATCGCTGGTGTTCTGCCGCGCAGTAGAGAAACACAAACCTGTTGGGGTGGCGACGAGATTCCACGATATCACCCAACTGCTGGCCTGCTACAGCTTCAAGCAGCGGCCCGCCGGGGAAGTGGAGGCCGTCTGGCATATCAACGGGACACCAGTCTCCCGCACCAACCCGAGCATCAAGGCCGGGGACGGCACAGTCTGGTTCGGCTACCGGGTCACTCAGGGTCGAAAGCTCCGCCCCGGGAAGTACCGGCTCGAACTGAGCATCAAGGGCCAGCCGGCCATCTCCGGGGAGGCGACGGTGACCTCCAGCGACTCCGCGGGTTAAGCCGAGCCATTGCTCGGTGAGCGGCGATGTCGGGGGGCGATCCTCACAACTACAGCACCCAGACGCCGCATCATTACTTCGACGCGGGTCACACCGAGACATTTAAGGTTGATTCCACTGTACAGGGCAGTTGCAAGAGCTCTGACGGGAATGAAATCGGGCTGACTGTCTGGCCCCGGCATCTGGACATCTTCTTCTGATATCACCGCGCCACGCAATCCCATGGAGGCGAGACCGTCACCACCCCGGCCTCGCCTCCTGACCTCCCTTGCAGGACTTCTCCCGCCGCGCCGCGAAATGATACCCCAGGCAAATCAGAGTCCTGCGGAGGTTGCTATCGTGATGCGCAAGGTATTCCCCGTCATCATGCTGCTGTACCTGGCGGCGCTGGCCCATGGTCGCCCGGTCATCTATTCGGTGCAGACCAACGTCCGCGCCAGCCTCACCTTTCCCGCCTCTGAAGGCATCAAGTCACTCGAGTACCTCGCCGGCGATGAGCTCATCAAGGTTGCGCTGCAGACTGACGACGGCACGGTGACCTTCGACATCACCCCGAACATGATGTCTGATGGGAATGCGCTGCTGGTAGCGAATCGGCCGCCGAACCGGGACATGTCCGACGCCGGCCCGCCCGCATTCGACTGCCTCATCATCAACGGTGTAGAGACGGTGGTGCGCGACAACATGGTTATCCCCTACCAGCCCGACGAGTTGCGTCTGGAGGTCTCCGACGCTAGCGGCATCCGGGCCGGTGCGCTGCAGGTCTTCGCCAACGGCAAGCGCATCCGCAGCGGCGATGTCCGCTTCAGCCGCCACGGCATGGGCCGCCACTGGGTCGTCAGCTACATTCGCCCGCAGGACTTCGCGCTGGAGAGTCTCCGCATCGAGGCCACTGACTCATCGCTGCTGGCGAATACTTCCCAATTCATGCTCGCGGTTGAGCGCGGTTTCACAATCCTCAGTGGCGAGCAGTACAGCGGCGGCAAGGCCGTCCAGTTCGACACGGAGTCGGCATTCATCGCGGCGCGCCTCGATCTGCCTGCCGGCAAGTACCTGCTCGAACTCATCGCCCAGGGCACCAGCAGCGGCACCGACTCATTCTGGATGGAGCTGGATGGCGTGCAGCAGTCGGACCCCGTCCACATTCCCATAGACAACCTGGGCATCGCCAGCAGCCTCGTCGAGAAAGACCCGACCCAACTCCCTCAGTTCACCGTGACGAGCAGCGGCCGGCATATCCTGGCAATCGTGATGCGCGAGGGACCGCCACAGGTCGCCGATCGCCTCCGCATCCTCCAGGACGGCAAGGAGATCGCCGTCTTCGAGGCCGAAGAAATCCTGCCCGCCTTCCCCAAGCCCTGACCGAACCTCCGATTTCGCGCAGCGCAAAAGCCACCCATCTGTGAGTGGCTCTCCTGTTTCATCCTGAATTGTCGCCGGCCGAGGCTCAGATACTATAAAGCTCGATGAAATGATCGGCGGTTACCTGCGCCAGTTCCTCGGTGAACTCCAGCATCTCTCCGGCATCTATCGGCCCCAATCCCGCCAGCGCATTCACTTCCTCAACTGGCAGGTCGGGCTCCTTCATCATCGCGTTCCACTTGTCATAGTCAATCAACTCGACGCCCTCGTGGCCGCACACCGCACACCGGTACTTCAGATAGACATGAGCCGGCTTCTCCCCGACCATCACAAATCCGTGCGCGAGCAGTTCATTCAGACCTATCTGGTGCCCACACACACACTGCACAATGGTGTCCATGCTCATCGGGTTGCCCACTTTCGTTACTGGCAGAGGCGGTCTGCGCATCTCCGGGCAGCCGGCAAATCTGGGGGAGGACTGCCCTTCTCTGCCATCAGTTGCTGCTTCCTCTTGTCTGCTGTTTCCTGCTGCATCTGCGAGAGTTTTCGTCTGTCTGATGACTGTGTGTCTGGCCGCAAACCTGGTTGTCTGCACAACCGTCACTAAATATATAGCAACCGCGCGGCGAAATCAAGCCCGGCTCATGCAATAATCGAGACCCGGCAAAAGAATCATCCGGTCTCTGTCGCCATCGCGCCGACCTCCCGATGCAACTGAAGGTCGGCGCGGCAGTCCCGCCATAAATGCCATGACACCCTCGGGAGCCGGCCGCCTCTCCGCGAAGGTCAGTTTCTGTCGGGGTGTGTGGTACCTAGAGTCTGATCTTCGCCGCGCGGCCCGACTTGGCCGACTTCTCCGCCGCATCCATCACCGCGATCGTCAGCGCCGACTCCTCGGCCTTGCACACAAGCTCCGCTCCCTTCCGCAGGTGGGCGGAAATGTTCTTGTAGTATTCCTCCCGCGCCGCCGGCAGGTTAGGTATCTCCATTTTCGTCTCCAAACCCTGCAGTTCGGTGACGACCGTTATCGCATCACTACCCCATTGGGTCTCGATGGCACCCCTGTCACCCAGGATGCGCCATTTCGAACGACTGATCCGGGCGATACTCGAAACCGACACATCGGCCTGCACATTCCCCTCGAAGCGGATGACCGCCCGCACCTGATCGGCATTCGTCTTCTTATGCCACACGCGCTTGTGGAAAAACCCCGTCACATCAACGATCGGCCTATCCACAAGCTGCAGCACCCAGTCGAGCATGTGCGCACCCCAGTCGAAGAACGCCCCGCCCGATATCTTCTTATCCTCCCGCCACCACCCACGCGGCGGAGTCCAGCCTCCCATGTGGCAGTCAACTTCGAATATCTCGCCGATCAGGCCCTGTCTGACCGTCTCGCGGATGGTCAGATAGTCCGCATCCCAGCGCCGATTGTGAAATACCGACAGCATTACGTCATTCTCATTGGCGGCATCGAGCATGCGCCGGGCTTCCTTCGCTGTAATGCACATCGGCTTCTCGACGATGACGTGCTTGCCGGCGTCCATGCACTGTACGGCCAGTCTCGCGTGCGTATTATGCGGGGTGATGATCACCGCAAGATCGAGTTCCTCCTCTCCGAGCATATCCTCGAGCTTGCCGTATGTGGCGATGCCGGGCAGTTCCTCCTGTGCCGCCGCCAGCCGCTCCGGCACCGGGTCACAGACCCCTACAGCTTTCATCCCCGGCGTATCGGTAATGAAATCCGCATGATACTTACCCATGTTGAACGCCGGCCCATAGCCGACAATCCCACACCTTATCTGACTCATCTTCCCAGCCATTCTCGTCTCCATTCCTCAAATCGTGAAAGTTCGAGCACTAGGTTAGCCGCGACTCCGCACCAATCCTGCCGCTCTGCGAACATACCTCCCTGGAAATGCAACTGACCCCGCCGCAGCGAGGCCAATTCCGTCCTGTGCATCGCGTCTCACGGGTCAATCCGCAGGCTGAGCGGGCTTTCCGCTTGCTGCGTCAGTCTTCTTCGCCGGCTGCGTCTCTCCGACCGGCCCGGGATCTGCCACAGTGATGCCCAGCTTCACCAGACCCTCATTGGTCAGCTTCTCGGCCTCCATGTACTTGCTCGCATACAGCGCCTCCCGCACTGCACTGAACAGCTCATCAAGTTCGGCAACGAGCTGCTCATTGTTCTCCGCTTCGCGCAGCTCACTCAACGGCGCCTGTGCTGCTTGCAGTTTCTCACGAATACGCTGCTCGGCCGCTGCCTTTTCCTTCTCGCTTTGATAACCGGGCATGGGCGGTACTTGCTCCCGTTCGCCATCGAGCGTTATGCCCTCGAGTTGTGACGGATCAGCCCCTTCTCCCGATCGCAGCTCCGGCATGAGCATCGCCAGCACCTCGTCAGCGATAGCTTGCTTGCGCTTCCCAAATTGTTCCTTGGTGAGGCCATGCGCCCGCTCCAGAATATCCACTAGCTCTCTCGTCACCACTTCCCGCATCGCTTCCCTGCGCTCTGCGGGCATTGGCCCGAAGCCTTCCGGTCTCTCCTGCCCCGCAGGCCTCTCGCCCGGTCCGGCTCTTGTTGCCCCTTCCCTCTGCCCGCGGACACCACGTTCCCGCATGTCGGCGCGCCTCTTCGCCACAATCTCGTTCATCATCTTCGAGAACTCCTGGCGCCGCTTTCCGATAGCCGAGAAACGGTCCAGAGCGCCATCGAGTATCTCCCTGATTTGCTCGGCGTTCTTCTCTCGCACCGCCACCATTGCGTTATCAATCTGCTGATACGCGGCCATCAGGTCAACCTCTTCGACCGAGATCATACCCATCAAGCTCTGCAGTAAAAACGCAGCAGCTCCGCCGTCCGCCTGTGGCTCCCTTGGTGCCCTGCGTTCACCCGGCCTTCGCAGTACCATCGGCGCTCTCCCCGCACGGCCGGGTCTCCTCATCTTCTTCGCGTCACGTGCCGCTGCCAGAGCTCGCCTGATGACTGATTTGGCCTCATCCATCTTGCCCTCTTCAGCCAGCAGTTCAGCGCGCTTGAGCATCTCCAGCGCCGGCTGCACGTCCCGTCCCTGACGGTGCGCCTCCTGCGCCGTCTTGTGGAATTCCTCGACCAGCGGACGCACATCCT
>Ga0180432_10006028_pt1 | contig 15913 bp, 12 predicted proteins | sample SS_ome_10_FD_132414 | JGI IMG/M metagenome (GOLD analysis project Ga0180432, IMG submission 132414) | Hypersaline lake sediment archaeal communities from the Salton Sea, California, USA - SS_1_MS_2 metaG | ecosystem: Environmental > Aquatic > Non-marine Saline and Alkaline > Hypersaline >... | reverse complement strand
GGCGAGGGGAGCATGGCCTCGAGTGATTTCTCCGCCAGGGCCCCGTGGCCGATCTCCCGCCGCGACACGGCCCCGATCCGCCGCACCTCTCCGGTGCAGATGGGCGGGAAGTTGTAGTGCAGCATGAACTTCTTGCTGTACTCCTCGTTGAGCCCGTCGATGATCTGCTCGTCGCGGCCGGTGCCCAGCGTCGTGGTAACCAGGGCCTGCGTCTCGCCGCGAGTGAACAGCGCCGAGCCGTGCACCCGCGGCAGCGTGGCCACCTCACAACTGATCGGCCGGATGTCCCGCGGGCCTCGCCCGTCGGAGCGCACCCCTTCGTCCAGGATGCGCCGGCAGACCACCTCCCCTTCGATCTCATCCAGCAATCCGCGGATCAGCCCGGGATCGCAGGGTGGCTCCCCGCCGTTCTGCGGCGTGCAGAACTCCTCGGTCACCTGCTCGTACAGCTCGTCGACCGCGGCCTTGCGCTCCTGCTTGCCGGTGATGCTCTTGGCCGCCTGCATCGCTTCCAGGGCCCGCTCGCGGACCCTGGCGATCAGCTCCGTGTCCTCCGCGGGCGGCTCCCAGGAGTGCGCCTTGCCCACCTCCGAGACCAGCTCGTCGATCATCCCGCAGATGACCTTGATCGCCTCGTGGCCGCTGTCGATGGCCTCGACGATCTTCTCCTCGGACAGCTCGTGGGCCCGCACCTCGATCATGTTGACCGCATCGCGGTGGCCCACCAGCACCATTTCCAGGGAGCTGTACTCCATCTGCGAGTACCCCGGGTTGACCACCACCTCGCCGTCGATCATGCCCACCCGGACGGCGCCCACCGACACATCCAGGGGAACCGGAGCAATCCGGATCGCCGCCGCGGCGCCGATGATGGCCAGCAGATCAGGATCGTTCTCCTGGTCCGCCGAAAGCACCATGGCCTGAATGAGCACCTCGTCCTTGAAACCCTTGGGGAAGAGCGGACGCAACGGGCGGTCCGTCATCCGCATGGTCAGGATTTCCTTGGTGGTCGGCCGCCCCTCCCGCTTGAAGAAGCCGCCGGGGAACTTGCCCGCGGCGTAGACCTTCTCGCGGTAATCCACGGTCAGCGGGAAGAAGTCGATGCCCTCCCGCGGGCGAGCGGTCACCACGCCCACCAGCACCACCGTCTCGCCGTACGAACACACCACACTCCCAGCCGCCTGCTTCGCCAGCTTGCCCGTCTCGATGGTCAAACGACGGCCGGCAATCTCCCGTTCTACCTTCACAACTGCCATAGACACACCTGCTCCGCTGCCAACACGACTGACGGGCCCGTCCACTCCCGACGAGCCCTCCAACCACTACTCAACACACAAACACGAAAACGCGGCGCGCGGCGCGGCGCACCACCTGCACACCCCACAGCCTGGACATGCCCGGCCGGCCTCTGCGGGCCGCCGGTACGCCGCGGGGAGCTGTTACTTTCGAAGTCCCAGCCTGCCAATGAGGTCCTGATACCGGCTTCGATCCGTTCCGGCGAGGTATTTGAGCAGACTCGAACGCTTGCCCACCATCTTGAGCAAACCGCGGCGGGACGAGTGGTCCTTCTTGTGGACCTTGAGGTGTTCGGTCAACTCCACGATCCGCTTGGTCAACAACGCGATCTGGATCTCCGGCGAACCGCTGTCGCCTTCGTGGCGGCGGTATCCCGTCAGGATTTCCGCCTTCGCGTCCGGTGTGATGGGCATGGGCCTGCTCTACCCCTTAACGGAGAAACAATACACCCCCCTCGGCCCCGGGCTCGCGGGGGCGACTCGTCAGCGGGCGGCTCCCCGCCCGCGCAGCCCGCACACTACAACGGGCAGCGTCAGAATGCAACAATGCTTTCCTGGTTACGCGGCCGCTAAAGAAAGTGAGAGCCGACAAGCGACAGCCTAGTTGACCAGCAGCTTCTCGGCGGTCTGAACCAGCCGTTCCATCCGGAACGGCTTGTTGAGATACGCGTCCACCCCCAGACTCTGGGCCCAGGCCTGATGCCGCTTGCCCTGATTGCCGGTGATCATGATGATCCGGGGGCAGACACTCCCCTCCTTGGCCGCCCGCTTGAGATGCTCCAGCACCAGGAAGCCACTCCGACCGGGGAGCATCGCGTCAAGCACCACAAGATCCGGCTGGCCGGACGTCGCCATATCGATGGCCACGTTCCCATCGCCGGCCGTCGCCACCTTCGCCCCCATGTCGTCGAACACCGCGGTAATTGCGGTCAGAATGTCCGGATCGTCGTCGACCACGAGGACCGATTTGCCTTCGAACAGATCAGCCACGATCTACACCTCTTCCCAGATGATTGCTCTGCGATGAAGCACGGCTGAATGCGCTACGCGCGCGACGGCCGTTCGCACGAGCTGGTTCGGATCGAGCAAGTATAGAGTTCGGCATAACGGCGAGCAACCGTGCATGGGGAAGACACAACATTTGACACGGTGGTGCTTGCGGAAATGCGGTGCGCCAGGATTGTGGGGGGATTTTCCAGTCTGCTGCCTGAGAAGCGGGGCATGCGGACTCGATGCGCTCGTTTTTGATACGCACCCCAGGAACAGCCTTCGCAGACTCCTCCGGCGGCACGCCGGGGATGTCCCCGACCACCGGGTCGGTCCCGCCGGACGCCGCCAAACGCCCCGCCCCCCATCAAGCCCGCCCGCCGCTCGGCGAAACATCGATTCACCCTGGCGACTGACCGATAAACACGTGACTGCGGGTGGAGACGCCGGCCGCTGGCGGGCCGTGCGCCCTGGCCGCACCGGGAGTTACGATGGACGCACCAGCCGACAGCACGGTCCTGCTGACCCCACCACCCGGCTGCCCGAACGTTGCGGAGCCGCCGGCCAACCCGGGGCTCGACCAGGAGGTCGCCCACATCAACCGCTGGCGACGCCGCAACGCCTACTACTACGCCCAGTTGCACCGCCTCTTCAAGCTGCACATCCCGCCGGGGTCACGCGTGCTGGAAGTCGGCTGCGGACTCGGCGACCTGCTCGCCGACCTGGCACCCTCCCGCGGAGTGGGCATCGAGTCCAAGCCGCGCGAGGCACGACTGGCGGCCCAGCGCTTTCCCCACCTGGACATCGTCTGTGCCGACTACACCAGCTTCGAACTCGACGAGACCTTCGACTACGTCATCGTCAGCAACGCCCTGACCGAGATGGAGGACATCCAGGCGATGTTCGAGCGGGTGCAGGCGGTCTGCCGGCCCGATACCCGTCTGGTCGTCGCCTACTTCAACGGGCTCTGGGAGCCGTTGCTCAAGCTGGCCGCCCTGGCCGGACAGCGGGCCTCCGTCCCCGACATGAACTGGCTGGACATGGCCGACGTGGTCAACCTCCTGGACCTCGCCGACTTCGAGGTGGTCCGCCGCTCGTCCGAGATCCTCCTGCCCAAGTACGTGCCGCTGCTCTCGACCTTCCTGAACCGGTTCTGCTGCCGCTTCTGGCCCCTGACCCGCCTGCCGCTGGTGTATCTCTTCGTGGCCCGGCCGCGCCGGGCGCCGGAGAACGCCGAACGGCTCACCTGCAGCGTGGTCATCCCCACGCACAACGAACGGGGCAACATCCGGGCGGCGATCGAACGCACTCCGGAGATGGGTGCCGGAACCGAGCTGATCTTCGTGGACGGCAACAGCAACGACGGCACCGCCGAGGAGATCGAGCAGCAGATCGCCCGGCACCCGGACCGCCCGATCCGCCTGCTCCACCAGGGCAGCGGCCGCGGCAAGGGCGACGCCGTGCGCCAGGGCTTCGCCGCCGCCCGGGGCGATGTGCTGATGATCCTGGATGCGGATCTCACCGTGGCCCCGGAGGACCTGCCCAAGTTCTTCCACGCCGTCACCAGCGGGGGCGGCGAGTTCATCAACGGCACCCGCCTAGTCTACCCGCTGGAGAAGCAGGCCATGCGCTTCCTCAACAAGTGCGGCAACCGCTTCTTCAGCACGGTGTTCACCTGGCTGCTCAACCAGCGGTTCCGCGACACGCTGTGCGGCACGAAGGTGCTGCTGCGCCGGAACTACCAGCGGATCGTGAGCGGCCGGTCGTATTTCGGCGACTTCGATCCCTTCGGCGACTTCGACCTCATCTTCGGCGCCGCCCGGCTGAACCTGAGGATCCTCGAGATTCCCGTCCGGTACGGCGCCCGCACCTACGGGGAGACGAGCATCAACCGGTTCCGCGACGGGCTGCTGCTGTTGCGGATGAGCTGGGTGGCCTTCCGCAAACTCAAGACCCGCTGAGCTGCATCGATTCCATGACCGAGACCATGATTCAACGCCCGACCGCCTGGGGGGCCGCACCGCGTGCCTCCGGCGGCCTCCGGGAGCCGGCCTGGCTCGACCGTCTCTCGGCCGGAGCCTGGTGGGCGTTGCTGGGAGCCGCCCTGACGGCCCTGCTCGCCCTCCAGTTGTTCTACTGGACCGGCTCGATCGCCTCCGACGACCTGAGCTACCTCCGCGCGGGGCTGGACCCCTTCCAGTACGGCCACGTGGCGGGGGCCCAGCAGGTCTTCGCCCGGGTGATGATGTGGCTGCCGCTGCGGATCAGTGTGGAGCTCCTCGGCAACCGCTGGCAGGCTCTTCTGCCCTGGGCCCTGTTCTCGGCCAACCTGACGCTGCTGCTGGTGGGGCTCTGCGCCTGGCGGTGGTGGGGGCGGACGGCCGCCCTGGTAGCCGTCCTGTCCCTGGGGCTGGTGCCACAGTACGTCACGGTGGCCAGCGTGGCTCTGCCCGACACGGTGGGCGCCATGTTCGGAATCGGCGGGCTGTTGCTGATCGTGCCGACCCTGGTGGAGCCGAACGGGCGACCCGCCTGGCGGCGCTGCCTGCTGGGGGGCCTGCTGATCGGCCTGGGGTACTCGGCCAAGGAGACCAGTGCCCTGCTGTACCCGAGCCTGGCCCTCTTCGTGCTGCTGTGGCGGCGGCGATCCCGCAAAGCCTGGTACGGCCTGTTCGCGGTAGCCGCCGGCGCCCTGCTCTACCTGGCCGGCGAAACCCTGGTCCTCTGGGCCATCACCGGCGACCCGCTCTTCCACCTGAACTCCGTGCGGGCCGGTTGCCGCGGGTACGGCTCGCCGGTGCCCGACAACTCCTGGCGGACCATCGCCTGGTACACCTCGGACTACCTCCGCTGGCTGGCGGATCCGACCTCGGCCTACGGGGCCTGGGGCCTGGCCTACCTCGCCGCCCTGGCGTTCGCCCTGTGGCACAGGACGAACCACCGGCGTCTGCTGCTGTGTTGCGCCCTGCTCGGAGGATTCTATCTGAGCGCGGGCACGGTGGATCTGCGCAACTACTTCCCGATCTACCACCAGCCGCGATACCTGATCCCGCTGCTGCCCGTCGGGGCCCTGCTGGTGGCCGACATGACCGTGAGCCTCTGGCGACGCGGCGGCTGGCGACGCCCGGCCGTGGCCAGCGCCGCCGTGCTGCTCTGCGCCGGCTCGCTGCTCTGGCCCGACCGGACCGCCGGGCGCATGTACCACGCGAGCACCTTCCACGCCGCCCGCCTGCTGCTGGAGAACACCGAGCCGGTCTGGACCTCCTCGTCCCGCTTCGTAGGATCGCATGCCGCCGCGTTTCGCCTGACCGTGCTGATGGACAAGCCCGGACGCCCGCCCATCGAACCCCTCCACGATTCGCCGGTCACTGCCCGGCAGTGGCAGGCGCGCTACGGGGACGCCTACGTCTGGGTCACCAAGCAGGACCGGGAATACCCCCGGGCCGCGGACGGTGTCTATCTCGGGGCGCCTTCCTACGCCGCCCTGCGGACCTTCCCCTGTGTGGCCCGGCAGAACCCCCCCGCCAACCGGATGAACCAGCTCAAGGCGTGGCTGGGGCTCGAGCCGCGGCGGGAAGACCCCTGGGCGGCAGTGGAGGTGTATTACGTGCCCCCCGCGGCCGGGCCCACGGCCCTCCTGCAAAACCCGGAGACCGAAACCAGGGCCGCCGGCCGGTCGTCGGCGGCCGGCCCTACACCAGAGGTCGCCCGTGTCGCTTGAGACCCTCGAACGCCAGCACCAGGTCTGGGCCCGCAAGCCCGCCCTGCGCCGGATCTATCACCGCTACTTCGAACGGGTCCTCGCCCAGTGCACCGCCGAGCGCCCCACCGTGGAGCTCGGCAGCGGGTCCGGCTTCTTCAAGCAGCACCGGCCGGACATCATCGCCACCGACGTGTTCCTCAGCCCCTGGATCGACTGCATCCTGGACGCCTCGGGCCTGCCCTTCGCCGACGGTGCCCTCGCCAACCTCGTGCTGGTCGACGTCTTCCATCACTTCGCCGCCCCACAGCGCTTCCTGGCGGAGGCGGCCCGCGTGCTGCGGTCGGGGGGACGCATCGTCATGCTGGAGCCCTGGACCGGCCCGCTGGGGTTCCTTTTCTATCGCCACATCCACCAGGAGAAGGCCGACCGCGACATCGATCCCCACGACCCCATCCCGGGCGACAAGCGACCCTTCGACGGCAATCCCGCGCTGCCCGAACTCTACTTCAAGAGCCGCGGGGGAAAGCCCGCCATCGACCTGCCGTCCGGCCTGCGGCTGGTTTCGATGAGGGAGATCCCGGGGTTCGACTGGTTGCTCACCGGCGGATTCCAGGACCTCGTCCCCCTGCCGGGACCCCTCACCCGGCTGGCCGATGCCGTCGAGTCCGTCGCCAGCACAGCCCGGCGCATCCTCGCCCTCCGGGCGCTCATCGTGGTCGAGCGCCGCTGAGGACGCCCCCGGCGCCGGCCGGGGCACCGCCGGACGCAGGGTGGGAACAACCCCGGCGCTCAGGTGGCTCTGCCGGTACTCGCCTTGCCGCTCGAGCAGAGCAAGCCGATCAGGCGACGACGGGTTACGCCTTCCAGCCACGGGCGCAGGCGTACCAGGTGAGGGACCTGGGCCACCAGCGCGGCTGGAAGACGGTCCGGTCGATGTGGAACCGTTCCGCCATGGCGGCCAACACCCGCTTCTCGGAGCTGAGGTGGTGCTCCTGGATCCGGTAGCCCAGGGCCAGGAAGGCAGCCGTCATCAGGGGATTGAGGCCCGGAACACCCACGACGTAGCCTCCCCCCGGCCGCAGCACGCGATGGACCTCGGCGAAGGCCCGTTCCTGGTCTCGCGGCTCGAGGTGTTCGTGAATGCTGACCGCCAGAACCGCATCGAACGATCGCTCCGGGCACGGCAGGTCCAGAATGGAGCCCTGGCGGAGGTGCAGGGCCAACGGCGTGTCGGCGAAGGAGCGGGCCACGTCACCCGGCCGGTTGTGGAGGTCGATCCCGTGGATCTCCTCGTATTTCTCCGCGAGGCTCAGGAAGGAAACCCCGCTGCCGTACCCGACCTCGAGGACGCGTTGCCCGGGCGGCAGCAGGTCGATGCAGCGGGCCACGCGCCGCCGGTACAGCCTGCCCAGCAGGGGCAGGTGATAGCAGGCCACCGGGTCGCTCTCGCCGGTGGGGACATAGCGTTCACGGGCCAGCATCTGGAGCTGCACGCGGCAATCTCCCGGACCATCGGGAACCGGTCTCTCACGGTTGATATCGGACGGAGCGGAAGCCTTGGTTAGTTAAGCTGGCAGCGGCCGGATCGCGGGGGATCAGATCGGGCGGGGCAGGCCGCCTGTGGAACCGGCCGGGGGTGCCGCCGGCCCCCAGACGCCGGGGATGGCCCGGCCGCAGGTCGGGCACCGGCCGTCCCGAATACGGTTCTCCTCGACGAAGAAGCCGCTGCGTACCACCAACCGCTCACCACAGTCGGGACAGCGGGTGTTCTCCGCGTCACCCAGCCGGCCGGCGACGTTGCCCACGTAGACGAAACGCAGCCCGGCCTCCCGGCCCAGGGCCTGGGCCCGGATCAGCGTCTCGGGCGGCGTCCGGCCGCGGTCGTTCATCTTGTAGTCCGGGTGAAACGCGGTCACGTGCCAGGGGATGTCCACGGACACGCCGGCCAGAAACCCGGCGATCTGCCTGAGCTCCTCGTCGCTGTCGTTGAACCCCGGCACCACCAGGGTCACCACCTCCACCCAGAACTCCATCTTCACCAGCAGCCGGATGGTCTCCAGGACGGTGGCCAGCACGCCGCCAAGCTGCCGATAGTGCCGGTCGTCGAAACCCTTGAGGTCCACCTTGTAGAGGTCCACATAGGGGCGGATGAACTCGAGCACCTCCGGCGTGGCGTTGCCGTTGCTCACGAAACCGCAGACCAGGCTCTCCGCCCGGGCGAGCTTGAAGATCTCCACCGCCCAGTCGGCGGTGATCAGGGGCTCGTTGTACGTGCTGACCACCACCGGGGCGGCGTGCTGCCGGGCCAGCTTGATCAGTTCCTCGGGTTCGGCCATGCGCGGGTAGGCCACGGCCGACTCGTCGCGGAGCGTCTGGCTGGTGATCCAGTTCTGGCAGTACGAACAGTGGAAGTCACAGCCCAGCATGCCGAAGGAGAGCGCGTCGCGGCCGGGGAAGGCGTGGTAGAAGGGCTTCTTCTCGATGGGATCGACCTGGAGCCCGGCCACGTAGCCGGCCGGGGCCAGCAGTCGGCCGTTCTCGTTGAACCGCACCCGGCATACCCCGGTTCGCCCGGGCAGAACCCGGCAGCGATGACCGCAGGCCAGACAGCGCACCGCCCCCCCACGCTCCGGGACCGCCAGTTGCGGTGCGGTGGGCATGGTGTTCCGCGAAAGAAGCTGCTTGAGCTGAACGGCGTCGGGCATAAGGGCCACCTCCGTGCAACCGCGGGCGGCCCGGTCGTCGGCGACGGGCGCCGCAGCGAACTCACCGAAGGAAGGACGGCGCCGCACACGGGCAGCGGCGCACGGCCTCAGAGCATGCTGTTGGTGATGTTGACGATCTCGTACCGCCCCGGCGGAGAGACGTTGTCCAGCTCGACCGTATCGCCCACCGTCTTGCCCATAATGGCCTGCGAGAACGGCGCCTTGTAGTTGTAGACGTGCCGCTCGATGTCGGCATCCCAGGGCCCCAGGAAGGTCATCTCGGGGGAGTTGCCGGACTCCGCGTGACGGAACGTCACGGTGCTGCCCACCCCCACGTGGTCGGTGGGGACGTCTTCGCGGGTCAGCTTGCGGGCCAGGCCCACCGAGTCCTGCATCTGGGCCAGCCGGGCCCGGAGCAGATCCCGCTCCTCGAGGGCGAACTTGTACTCGGAGTTCTCGGCCAGGTCGCCCAGAGCGGCCGCCTCGCCAATCCGCTTGGCGTTCTCCTTCATCTTGACGTTGACCAGTTCGTCGATCTCCTGCTGTTTCGTGAGCAGCCCGGTCCCCGTGGTCCAGACCACGTTGGGATCCTCCCAGGGCTTGACGATCGGGACGATGTCCAGTTCGGGGAACCGCTTGCGGAGCAGCTTGCTCAGATCCTCGCGGGTGGCCCGGCCGAGGCTGTCCAGCCGGCGGATCTGGGTGCGCAGGGCCCGAGCCATGGGCGGATCGATCTCCTCCAGGCAGGCCTGGAAGCGCTCGTACTTCCGGGCGGCCAGCCCCTTGCGGACATCGGCCGCGATGGCCTGGGCCTGCTTTCTGGGCACGGTGCCCTCGCGCTTCAGATCGCCCAGCACCGCCAGGATGGTCGACAGCAGAGACAGCGAACGGATCTCCGCCACCCGCCCGCCCGGGGCGCCGTCCCACAGCCAGAGCAGGCCGGCGTGGTACCGCAGCGGGTCCCCCAGGATACGGGCCGCCAGGGCCTCGAAATCATCCTCGCCGAAGCCCGCCGCGCCGAGCCGTTCGGCCAGCCCGCCGCAGACCGGCAACGGGGCCACGGGCAGCAGCGCCGCCAGGACCTCCGTGATTCGGTCGGGCAGTGCCTCGGCCAGACAGTCGCAGGCATCGGACCACAGGGCCGTGACCTCCACCCCCTGGATCGCAACCACCGGGTCGGGCGCCGCCCTGAGCATGTCGACAGCCGCGCCGGCCGCCTCGTCGGCCTCGAGCAGGCTCTCCACCCGACGCTGCACCAACCGCAGGGTCAGCCCCCCGGACCTGAGCCGCCGGGCCCGGCGACCCAGCTCCTCGTCCATCTTCAAGAGCAGATCGCGGTCCGGCTCCTGCTTGCGGGTCCGGCACTCCCGCAGGTAGTTCTCCACCGCGCCGAGCAGCTCCTTGGCGCCGGCCAGCCGGCGGAAACCGTCCCAGCACTCCTGTTCCAGCGTTCGGGCCTCTTCCCGGTAGCTCAGGTAGTAGGGCGAGCGCCCCTCGACGTCGATATGCGGGCAGCGCTTCGCCGCCGCGCGGGCCTTGCTCCACCACCGGGTCCAGCGTTCGGCCGGCACCACCTCCGGACAGAGAAGTGCCTTGAAGGTGTCACTGCTCACCGGTTCCGAACGGTGCTTGAGAATGGACAGCAGGATGCGGGTGGGATCCCGCTCCCCCAGTTCGGCCAGCCGCAGCGGCTCGAAGTCTCGCAGCACACGGTAGTCGTCCGGCTCGGCCGGGGCATACTGGTCGGCCAGCTCCACCGGCCCGAGCTCCCGCTGCCCCCGGCGGGTCTCCAGACTGAAGCCCCAGGCGGCGTCATCGAAGGCCGCGATTCGGGCGGTGGTGTCGTCATGCCGGGCGACCAGGTAGTCGCCGACCGACACCGAGAGACACACGTCCAGGGTCCGCAGGGCGCGGCGTACCGGACGCCCACCGGCCAGTCCGGCCTCCTCCAGCAGGACGTCGATCGCCGCCCGGTCCTGGTAGCCGGTGCGGAACAGCGCCGTCACCTGCCGGCGCAGCTCGGCGCTGTCGCCGAGGGTGAGCAGCAGCGGGCCGGCGGCCCGAAGCAGCTCCCGCGGGCTGAACCGATCGGCGAGCAGATCCAGCGTGGTGGTGGCCAGAGTGTCGGCCTCCGCCCGGTGCTGCTTCGTGGCCAGCGTCTCGAAGACGGGCAGCAGCTCGAGTGCCGTCTCCGGCGTGGTTGACTCCTGTTCCAGGATCTCGATCCACCTCTCCTCCAGTCGGGCGAGGTTACCGTCCGTGGCCAGATTGACGAGCGTTTTGGTGTCCATACAGCAAGCGGGACCTACCTCCAAGGATTTCGCGCCGGGTCGAGTCACGCATTATGGCGCAACACCCCCGCGCTGTCGAGCGCGCCCGGCGGCCCGCTCGTTGACAGCGTCGGGGCAGGGCAACACAATGCCGCCTGGGAGCGCCCAGATGCCCGGCACGGAGGTTATGCAGATCGAACCGGAGGGGGACTACGCGGCGGCCTTGCGGCATGCCGGCGATGTGCTGCGCGGCGGCGGGCTGGTGGCGTTCCCGACCGAAACGGTCTACGGGGTGGGCGCCCGGGCGGACGTTCCCGAGGCCCTGGACCGTCTGCGGGCGGTGAAGGGTCGCCGGGATGACAAGCCCTTCACGGTGCATGTCGCTCGGCGTGAGGAAGTACATCGCTTCGTGCCCGAGCTCAGCGCGACGGGGCGTCGGCTGGTGGCCAAGGCCTGGCCGGGCCCGCTGACGGTGATCTTCCCGGTGGCCGACCCCTCGGCGGCCCGCGTGCTGGCGGACTCGCCGGCCGGGCTGCAGCCCGCCCTGTACCATCAGGGCACCATCGGGCTGCGCTGTCCCGACCACGCGGCGGCACGAGACCTGCTGTCGTCGGTGGACGCACCGGTGGTCGCGGCCAGCGGCAACCTGCCGGGCCGCCCGGCTGCCCGCGACGCCCAGGGAGTGCTCGCGGAGCTGGAGGGGCTGATCGACGTGGTCCTCGATGCCGGAGCCGCCCGTTACGGGAAGGCCTCGACCATCGTGCGGCTGAACGGCCAGGGCTACGAGATCCTCCGCGAGGGCGTCTACGACGCCCGGGCCCTCCGGCGACTGTCGGAGCTGTGCCTGCTGCTGGTGTGCACGGGCAACACCTGCCGCAGTCCGATGGCGGCGGGGCTGTTGCGGCGTCTCCTGGCCGAGCGGCTGGGCTGCGACCCCGACGGCCTGGCGGACCACGGCATCCGCATCGACTCGGCGGGGACCGCCGCCGCCGGTGGCGCCCCGGCCTCCCCGCAGGCCATCGACGTCCTCCGCGACCTCGGCGTGGATATCGCCGGGCACCGCTCGCAGAGGCTCACCCCCGAGCTGATTCACCGGGCCGATCACATCCTGACCATGACCGGCTCGCACCGCGAGGCGGTCCTGCGCCTGGTCCCGCAGGCCGCGGAGCGCTGCCGCGTGATCAGCGGCCAACACGACATCGAGGACCCGATCGGGCAGCCGACGGCGGCCTACGCCGCCTGCGCCCGCGAGATCGAGTCAGCACTGAGAGACAGCCTGGCTGAGATGCTGTTATGAAAATCGCGGTCTGTAGTGATCATCGTGGCTTCCGGGCCAAGGAATGCGTCAAGGGGGTGTTGCTGCGCGTGGGCCACACCGTCCAGGACTTCGGCTGCAACGATCGGGCCAGTTGTGACTACCCCGACCTGGCCCTTCCGGCCGCCGAGTCCGTGGCCAGGGGCCAGAACGATCTGGGCGTCATGATCTGCGGCACCGGCATCGGGATGAGCATCACCGCGAACAAGGTGCCCGGCATCCGGGCGGCCCTCTGCCACGACGAACTGGCCGCCGAGATGGCCCGCAAGCACAACGACGCCAACGTGCTCTGCCTGCCGGCGGACCTGGTGGGCGAGGAACTCATCAAGCGGGTGGTCGAGGTCTGGCTGAACACCGTGTTCGAGGGCGGGCGGCACCTGCGCCGCATCCAGAAGATCGCCGACTTCGAGGCCCACAACGGGTCTCCGGAGCAACCCTCCGGCGAATGAGGCCGGCTGTGGCAGCCGGGCGGCGGTCCGCCAAACCGGAACGCCCCGGGCACCCCGGACGGTGCTCCCCGCCGTCCTGCCCCCCTGCCGGGCGGAAGTGGTCCGGCCGAAGCGGTGTCACCGCGAGACCATATGGGCCCGCAGGAACTCCGGCATCAGCCAGTCGTTGAACTCGTCGGGGTCGGGGATGTCCTTGATCTCCCGGGCGGGCACGCCGACCACCGTCGTCATGGGGTGCACGTCACTGATCACCACGGCGCCGGCACCGACGACGGACTCGTAGCCCAGCCGGATGTTCTGGATGATCGTGGCGCCGATCCCGACGAAGGCGCCGCTCTCCACCGTCACCCGCCCGGCCAGCCGGGCCCCCGGGCAGATGTGCGTGGCCGTGCCGATCATCGACTCGTGATCCACGATGCAGCCCGTGTTGAGGATCACCGAGTCGCCGATCTGGCAGTGGGCGCAGACCAGCGCCCCCGCCGCCACAACGGTGTTGCGCCCCAGTGTCACGTTGTGGGCCAGGTTCGCGGACGGGTGGATGGCGTTGATGAGCTCCAGGCCGCCGTCCTCGATACGTTGGGCGAAATCCCGGCGCACACCGTTGTCGCCGATGGCCACCACGGCCCCCTCGACGTTCATCTCCTCCCGCAGCCGGGGCAGCAGCGAGAGGTCGCCCAGCACCTGGCGGCCGTCCATACGCCGGCCGGCGAGTTCCCGGTTCGAGTCCAGGAAGCCCACCACCTCGTGCTCTCTGGCGTTGGTGAGGATGTCCAGCACGACACGCCCGTGCCCGCCGGCTCCCACGATGACACACTTCATGATGAACGTCGCCTCGTTCGGCCCGAACGCCCGGCCGCGGCTGCCGCGGTCCGGACCGCTCGCGCAGGCCCGCGGCACCCCCTGCTGATATCGGACAGCCCCCAGTCACGCTGAACCAAAAGCCGCCCGCTGTCGTACCCACCGACGGCGGGGCCCGGTCGCGCCCATCCCCGGCTGCGGGCCACCCCCGGACCCGACCCCGGCTCGGGCCCCGTCCGATTGACGTGGCCCCGGACACCCGATATGCTCAACCTGGTCGTCGCCCCCCTGGGGCGCGTAAGCCACTTTTTGGTAGGTGTTTACCGATGACGGACAACTCGCGGGGCGTTCGGTCTGCGCTGTTTCGCCCGCCGTTTGTGGCCTGCGTGGTCGTGCTCTTCGCAGCGGCCGTCTTCGCCGGCCCCGGCGTCCGCTGGTTCAAGGTCACCCTCCGCAAGGACCCCGTGCCCCTGCGCCGACCGCTCTCCGAACTCGACAAGTCCGCCCTGGGCGAATACGAGTTCATCAAGGCCAACACCATCCCCCCCGCCGTGGCGGACGCCCTGGGGGCCCAGTCCTACATCGAGTGGGAGTTCCGCGACACGTCCGTCAAGGGGACCAAGAACCCCCTGCAGTGGATCCGCCTGCTGATCACCTACGACACGGGCAAGCCCAGTCTGGTGCCCCACACGCCGGACTGGTGCTATCAGGGCGGCGGGTACAAGATCACGAAGGCCGAAAACGTCAAGCTGAGCCTGCCCACTGCGGACGGCGACGAGATCCCGTTGCCCCTGCGGGTGGTGACCTTCGAGAAGACCAGCGTCAGCAACCGCGACACCCCGACCGTCGTGTACACCTTCCACTGCAACGGCCAGTTCATGTGCACCCGAACCGATGTCCGCCGCAAGCTCGGCGACCCGCGGGACCGGGGTGCGTATTTCTGCAAGATCGAGGTTTCGTTCGGCAGCCCGCGGTCCAAGCCCCGGAACGCCGAACGGGAGGAGAGCATCGCGGCGGCCCACAGGTTCCTGGGCCGTCTGCTGCCGGTGCTCCTGGCGGAGCACCTTCCGGATCGGGAGGCGGTCAAGCGCGACGGCGGGTCGACGGAACCGGCGGCGTGAGGCGGGCCCCGGGGCGGCGGTGCTCTCGAGACACTGACAGAACTACTCCAAGCGAGCGGCAGGATCCATGGCCAAACGAGTAAACAAGAATCTGGTGGCGGCGCTGACCGCCGTGGCATTCGTGCTGATCACCGCGGCGGGAGTCCTGATGGTTCTCCGGCTCCGCGGCACCGACCCGGCGGTCTTCATCGAGCGGGCCAAGCAGTACGCCGAGAAGGGCGACTACCGGCAGGCGGCGGTCTACTACTATCGGGCGTACGACGCCTCCGACCCCTCCGACCCCGAGTACCTGGTCAAGGTGGGGGAGATGTCCTTCAAGCGGGGCGACGAGCAGCAGGCCACCCAGCTCTGGGAGCGGGCCCTGGCCGACGACCCCACGCTGCGCTCGGCCCATTTCAAGCTGCTGGACTACACCTTCGAACTGGCCCGGCAATTCAGCGGACCGAGCCTGTGGCAGCGGGTCAAGGACCGGGCGGAGACCATCCTGGAGCTGGAGGGTTCCGAGGAGGACCCCCAGGTGATCTACTGCCTGGGCGAGGCCCTGCTGGCTCTGAAGGGCCAGGATGCCGCCTACGAACAGCGGGGCACCGAGCTGCTGGAGAGGGCCGCCAGCCTCGAACCCGACAACCTCGATTTCGCCCTGGCCCTGGCGGAGGTCAAGGCCCTGAAGCTGTCGGACGCCACCGCGGTGTTCGAACCGCTGATCCAGGCCCACTCCACCCCGGGCCATGACGCTTCCCGCGTCCGGGCTATCTACGCCCGGAACATGGCCCGGGCCGCGACGGCCTCGCGGAACCGCAGCCGGCGGGCCCTGGGCGCCGCCCAGCAGCACAAGAGCTACGGCAACCTGCCCGCCGCCGCCCAGGCGGAGGCGGACATGAAACGCTTCGAGAGCGAGTCCGAGACCTTCCTGGCCAGGGCCGAGGCGCTGCACAACGACGCCGTGGCCATGGCCGGCGACGCCCCGGAGGACCAGGCCCTCGCCCGTGTGTACCTCGCCGAGTTCTGGCTCCGACAGAAGCTCCGCCGGGTGATCACCGACCCCGAGAAGCTCGCCGAGTCGGCCGACCTCGTCGCCAAGGTCGAGAAGCTGCTCACAGACGCCATCAACCTCGATCCGGACGCCTTCGACCCCTACCTGCACCTGGCCGAGCTGTACGAGGTCCAGGGCTTCTACGACAAGGCCGTCGACGTTTGCAAGCAGCGGAGCGAGCGCGAGATCCTCCGCAAGGGCTTCCGGGCCGGCATCCTGAAGTGGAAGCGTTACCGC
>Ga0180432_10006026_pt1 | contig 15914 bp, 16 predicted proteins | sample SS_ome_10_FD_132414 | JGI IMG/M metagenome (GOLD analysis project Ga0180432, IMG submission 132414) | Hypersaline lake sediment archaeal communities from the Salton Sea, California, USA - SS_1_MS_2 metaG | ecosystem: Environmental > Aquatic > Non-marine Saline and Alkaline > Hypersaline >... | reverse complement strand
TGGCCAAAACCCCGGCGACGAGGGTGCGGAGGCCGTAGCCCATAAGGCTCCGCTTGGACACGTGGCCAAGGAACAGGTCGAGCCCGAAAAGGTGATCAAGGCGGTGATGATGGGGAGGAGGTAGCAGGTCACAGCACATCCGATCACTCCCGCGAAGAAGAGGGGAGTGACGACGAACAAGGCAGCCACGAAGGGAGCTGCGCCGTCGACTACGGAGACGATGATCACGGCGAGACGTGAGGCACGCCCGATCTTCGTCCCACTCTGGTCGACCAGGCAAGCCCTCTCGAGCTCACTCAACTCCCGCTGACGCTCGGCCGTTTCGGTGAGATAGGCTCCCCATAGGCCGCTGATGCCCATAGCAATGGAGGTAGCGATGCCGGTGCGGATGGGTATAGCGAGATCCCAGACGCCGTCCAGACAGTTGCCCATCAGGACGCCGATGGTGGTGAGGATGCCATCGAACGCGTTCATGGCGAACTAACGCCGAGCGATCTCCGCAACCCTGGCGATGCGACTATACTCGCGGACGCTCTCGACCTGTCGTATGATGCGTCCACGTGCGCCGTTGATCTCTGCCATGGCTAGTCCTGCGGCGTGATGACGTCCTCGATGAGGATCTTGCCGGCGGCCACCTCGTCGATAGAATGAACAGCCGCACCGTTCTCCTCAATCACGTCAACGATCTGCTGATAGGGCACGTTGTGACCCTCCACCGTCAGTTTAGCGTTCTCGACACGGCGGTCTATCTCGTAGATGGAGATATTGACGCCATCCACGCCTTCAAAGTCGGCCAGCATCTGAACGAGTGTGACGATGCTGGGCTCCAGAGGTTTGAGCACGTCAATGACAACGCGTCGCAGGTTTCCCACGTAGGCTAGTCCTCCAAGGGTATGAGCTTCTGTCCAAAGATCAGGTACTCGGTGTGCGGTGAGAGCCGGTCTTGGGCCTGAGCCGGGCAGAAACGGTCTTCTACGGACACTGTCGGATCTCATCGACCTCGATGAGACAGAAGTCAGCGGCCCCCAGGGCCTGGATGAGATGGATCACCGGGTTGGCAGTCGGCAAGATGGATCCAAAGAACTCCCACCCGCCAGGGTGGCATAGGCCGGCTCCACAAAGTCCCAGGGATTCAGCGCGTCAAGGAAGGTCGCGTCGGCGTTCCGCTCATCGAAGCCGGCGCTGATGTCGCGCTGCTTGAGCGTCACGTAGGGAGCCAGGTGCATCCGGGTCCGTTTCTTGCGCGCCACCTCCTGGACGTCGGCGCGGGCGAACACCCAGGTGAGCTCCCCGCCGCCCGTCCTAGTCTCCATGACGCGCCGGCCCGGCGCGATATCCATCTTCCTCGGGATGCAGCCGGGATCCTCTGCAACGACGATCCGGGTGGTCCGCTCAAGGGTACGCAGGAGGTCGTCGGTCAAGGGCCGAAGGAGAATGAGGGGAGCTCCGAGGTGCATCTCGACCTCTGAGCCCCAGGGCACGCCAGACAAGTCGTCAAGGGCGACGGTTCCGCGGAGGGTGTGGAATACCGCGCCTGACTCCAGCCGAATGGCGGACGTCTTCTCATCGCGCCCAAGTAACAGGGCCAGAGCGCCGGGCTGGGCAGTCTTCGTCTCCTGGTCAGTACTCAATGGTTAGTTGCTAGCAGAGGCTCTCTCGCGAGCGGTGAAGGTCTCCCACCGTAGGAAATCGCGCCTAGGAAGAGCTGACCTCCGAGGGGATAGGGCACACCTTGCCGCCCCACAGCCGGTGGTGCGCGGCCTGCCACTCGCGGCCATCTTGCGCTGCGACCCCATTATAGCGGCGTTGATAGACTTTGCAACTTGAGGACGTTCGTTCAGGGGTACCGCGGGCGCTCCGATGGAGGGTTCTCAAGTGAAGCCACTCTGGCGGGACTGCTGCCCAAGCAGACGGCCACCTGGTCTGGCACCGGGGCCAGGAAGCAAGGGGGCGTGGCCGGCGTGCTGTCTACGGCCTACCGCCTACGGCTCGGTGTCTGGCTCCGCCCGCGGGCTCGTACGTCCGTCCGGCGAGCTTGAGGACTCGGATACGACCTCGAGCGGCGTCACAAGGACCTTGTCGACGCGGTGCCCGTCCATGTCGATAATCTCGAAGCGGTGATGGTGAAACTCGAACTGCTCGCCCTCGTTGGGGATGCCGTCGAGTTTCGTCATAACGAATCCACTCACGGTCTGGTAGCCGCGGTAGATGTCCTCCATCTCCTTCTCAAGCCCTAGGACGGCCCAGAGGCGATTGACGTGGAGCAGACCGTCGACCAGCCAGCTCCCGTCGTCGCGCAGCTGTGCTCGCGGCTCTTCGGGCTCTCCCTCGGCGGGGATCTCGCCGGCGATGGCCTCAAGGATGTCCATATCGGTGACCATCCCTTCGACGCTCCCGTATTCGTCCGTGACCAGCGCGATGTGTCTTCCCTCTTGCTTGAAGATCTCCAGCACGCGGAGCGTCGACATGCTCTCAGGGACGAAGAGCACGGGCCGGAGGGAGGCCCGGATGTCGAAGGGCTCACCCTTGAGCTCGCGGACGACGAGGTCCTTGGTATAGAGCATGCCCACGGCGTTGTCGGGGTTTCCCTCCATGACAGGGAAGCGAGAGTGCTTCGCATCGAGAAGGATCTGGCGAGCCTCTTCCGCCGGGTCCTCCACGTCGATCCAGGTGACGTGGGTGCGGGGCGTCATAAAGGCGTCAACGCGCCACTCATCGAGCCGGAGGACGCTCTCGATCATGTCCCGCTCTGAGGCCTCGAAGACGCCCAGCTCAGTCCCGTGCTCCACCATCGTCTCGATCTCCTCAACGGTGATGTCGGGTTGCCCTGAGGGCTTGATGCCGAGGAGGCGGACCACGGCATTCGTGGAGACGCTCAACAGCCAGACGAGAGGGCTGGCAATGCGCGCCAGGGCCTGCATCGGCCCGGCGACGAGCCCGGCGACCCTTTCCGGGTTGTTGAGGGCGAGTCTCTTGGGCACAAGCTCGCCGATGACGAGGGAGATGTAGGTCACGCCCAGAACGACCAGTGTGATGGCGATGACATCGGCGTACGGCTGAAGGACGGGAACTGTGGATAGGGCTGAGGCGATGAGGCGCGAAAGGGTCGCCTCACCAAAGGCGCCAGCGACGATGCCGATCATGGTGATGCCGATCTGGATGGTGGCGAGGAACTGCGTGGGATCAGTGGCGAGCTTGTGAGCAGCTTCCGCACGCTCGTCTCCCATCTCTGCGGCACGGCGCAGCCGGGCCCTACGGGCCGACACGACAGCTGTCTCTGACATTGCAAGAATGCCGTTCAGGACGGCGAAGAGGAATATGGTGAGGACCTGGAGGATCGGATTCACGCTATCTTCGTCTCTCCCATGGAGTGGTTTCTCATAGAGCCCCTACGTCGTGGGGCTCGCGAAGGCCTCGAGGGCCATGGGGCACAAGGTTTCTCCATCTTGCTTCAATGACCCTCAAGTAAGACTCCAATGACACCAGCCCCTGGAGATGGCTGAGGCTTTGGCTCACCGAACGACTCCCCGCTGCATCAGGAACCAGTGCACAACCCGAGCGTATGGTTGGTTCGCTAATCATGCAGTCACATTATACACCAAACAGAGTTTTCTGCTATGTGAATCGCGGCGGGCCAGGAACCGAACGTGTTGGTTCGTGTCAGGGATTCTGAGAGGCCAAGGGGCTTCTTCGATTCTCCCGCGCGATGGTGATGGTTTGACTTGAGGGCGCGATAGTGGTACACTTGGCTGGTCAGGTCTCATCTCTATCCTACCAATTGCACCCGGCTGACGTTGACGCTGCCCAAGGAGGCTTCTGATGGCGGAGGAAAGGAAGTTAGTCGTCTGCATCGAAGACGAGCCTGAGATGATCGATCTGGTCAAGCTCATTCTCCGGCGTGCCGATTTTGAGTTTGTGGGCGCTGTGGGAGGGCGTGAGGGCCTCAATGCGGTGCGCAAGCTGAAACCGGATCTGGTGCTCCTTGATTTGATGATGCCGGATGTCGATGGTTGGGAGGTCTACCGCCAGATGAAAGCCGACGACGCGCTTAAAGACATCCCGGTCATTGTCATCACCGCCAAGGCGCAGAGTATCGATCGCGTGTTGGGCCTTCACATCGCCAAGGTGGACGATTACATCACGAAGCCCTTTGGACCTCACGAGCTCCTCGAAAGCGTCCACAGTATCCTGGGTATGCAGAGTGCGGATTCGGAGGTGAGTGCTTAGGTTTCCCCTGGGACGCTGCGTGTGCGCGGAGGGCCGTCCTGGGTGCACAAGACCAGGATGTCAGTCATGGGTCCGTACCTTCAGTGAAACCATTCGGCACGCGTACGTGACCACCCGGGTTAGCCGGGGGCGACAGCGGTGCCCTCTCGCTGACACAAAGTGATGGTCATGCCTTAGGCAAAGCCTTAGGTGATGCCTCGCAGTTCCCCGGGTCTTGTTAGAAGACGGAATGCTGTCGTGTCTATAGCGGCGATGGCGCGGACCAAGTTTCCAGACCATCGCCCTTTGTTTGTGGATTAGGTGTGGCTGGCGGCGTGGGGTTGCGAGGGGCGCTGCGGTCCGGCCGGGTTTTCGCCCAGGGGGTCGGGAATCTCTGAAGGAGTGCCTCGGGTGGTGCGGCCGGGTTGTGGGTCCGAGAGGTTTCTTAGTGAGGAGGGACGGTGATGGATCTGCAGGTGGTGCGCATCGAGAAGCCTGAGGCTTTGAACGTGATTCTGGGCCAGTCCCACTTCATCAAGACGGTTGAAGATGTGCACGAAGCGCTCGTAACGGCGGTTCCGGGCATCAAGTTTGGTCTAGCTTTCTGCGAGGCCTCCGGCCCCGCGCTGGTGCGGGCAACGGGTACGGACGAGAAGCTCGTCGATCTGGCCAAGCAGAATGCACTCGCCCTGAGTGCCGGCCACTGTTTCGTGCTCGTCCTGGGCGAGGGATTCTACCCCATTAACGTGTTGAACACGGTGAAGCGGGTCCCCGAAGTCTGTCGCATCTACTGTGCCACGGCAAATCCGGTTGAGGTGATTCTGGCGGAGACGGACCAGGGACGCGGAGTGCTGGGGGTGGTCGATGGGATGAAGACGAAGGGCGTCGAGACTGAGGAGGATGTCGAGGATCGGAAAGCCCTCCTGCGCGCCATCGGGTATAAGCTCTAGACTGCTCCTTACCTGGGGGGCCGGCCGATCCGGGTGCGTCCCTATCAGCGTATTGACCAAGTTGTGAATGCCGACCGACTGCTGGACCTGTTCCTCAGCGCCAATCAGCTGAAGCGGGTAGCGCGCACCGGGTGGGTGATGCGCGGTGTGGCGGACGCAGAAAGCGTCTCTGACCACAGCTACGGCGTTGCATTCGTGGCGCTGACTCTCGCCAGCTTCGTCGAAGAGGACGTAGACACCACCAAGCTTCTCACGCTGGCCTTGATCCACGATCTCCCCGAGGCGATTCTAGGCGATATTCCCGCGCCTGCCGGCGAGTACCTCCCCAGCGATGCCAAGGAGCGGGCAGAGGGTAGCGTGCTGGCAACCTTGCTCGAAGGGCTGCCTCAGCTCAGGGATTGGCGCACTTGGTGGCGCGAGTATGAGGAACAGACGACGGTTGAGGCACGACTGGTACGCGATGCCGATCAGCTTGATCTGTTGCTGCAAGCCTTCGTCTATGAGCAGACGACGGGCAATCGGTGGCTAGAGGAGTTTTGGCGAGAGACGACGAGTGACATCTTTGCTTATGGAGCAACCCGGCGAGTCTTCGATGTGTTACGTGAGACTCGAGGGCGAAGGGACGAGGGTCGATGACCTGGTTAGAGGTGCGGGACGGAGCAACGGGCGACGTGATCCTCCGGCGGGTCCGTCGTTGTTCATCGTTCCTGTGCCGTCTCCGAGGGCTGACGTTAAGACGCCGCCTCGGGGAGGACGAGGGATTGCTGCTGATCGGTGACCGCGAGAGCCGCGCCGGCGCGGCGATTCATATGATGTTTGTTTTCTTTCCCATCGGCGTGGTGTGGTTGGATGGCGCGGGCCGGATCGTGGATACCTGCCTGGCACGTCCTTTCCAGTTGCTGCGTGCACCGCGTGAGCCCGCACGGGACACGCTCGAAGGGCCCCCGGGACTCCTGGAGCGCGTTCGGCCGGGAGACGTGCTTCAACTGAGCGGGACCGGTCATGGCTAGGAGGCTGTTCTGTCTAGGGCTGTTTGGTCTCCTACTCTGGGCGACTCCTAGCGGGGTGCTCGCGGCTCCCGCTATGTCCGCCATGGGTCAGTCGGCGGGGCCGCCACAGGAGATCATTCACGTCGTCCAGCCAGGCGAGACGCTCTTCCGCATTGCCGAACGGTATGGTTCGAGCGTCGAGGCCGTGGCCCACGCCAACCGACTGACGGATCCTACCAAGATCTATGTAGGGCAGCAGCTGACGATTCCCGGGATGACGAGTGGGCTGGCGTATGGGAGACTGGCCTCCTACGTGGTGCAGCCCGGCGATTCCCTGGCCTGGATCGCCAGGCGCTACGCGACGACGTGGCAGGAATTGGCTGCAGTGAATGAATTCGTATCCCCAAGCGTCCTCCGAGCCGGGCGAGTCCTACGGGTGCCGGCCCGGGATTGGGAGGGCGGTCCTTCCGGCGGCCTGCACATCGCGGGCGAAGGGGACACGCTGCATCGTATCGCGCTCCGCTACGACGTATCACTCTGGGCGCTGATCGGGGCGAATGAGGGACAGCACCCTGGGTTGATCTATCCAGGGATGCCGCTGCTCGTCCCGGGAAACGGCGCAGGTCGTCTTCCGAGCCCCTTTGAGACCGCGGCTGTGGAATCTCTGCCGGCGGAACCTGGGGAATCCCTGGTCTTCGTCGTGCGTATGCGAGATGATGCGAGCTTGAGCGGCGAGTTGTTCGAGCGGCGGATCCGGTTTGCTGAGCTCAATGACGTGTACTATGGGCTGGCTGGCGTACACGTGTTTGCGGAGCCCGGTCTCTACGAAGCAACCCTGAGAGCTGAGACCGCCGATGGAGGGGTCACAGAGATCGCCGTGGACGTGGTGGTGGAGGCGGGGAGTTACGGGTATGAGCGGATTGAGGCCCCGCCGAGCCTCCTTGACCCGGCGGTCGTCGCCGCCGAGAAGGAACGTCTCGACGCGCTGCGCCCTACGTTCACCACGGAGAGGGCGTGGACAGGCATCTTCGAACCGCCCTGCCCAGGCACTATCTCCTCGTATTTCGGCACGCGGCGCGCCTACAACGAGGGACCCTACACCAGCTACCACGGCGGTGTCGATCTCCGCGGGGCCACGGGCACGCCGGTGCGTGCGCCGGCTGCCGGGCGAGTGATGTTGACGGATACGTTTGCGGTTCGAGGAGGTGCGCTTGTCCTCGACCATGGCTGGGGCGTGCTGACAGGGTACTGGCATCTCTCCAGCATTGAGGTCGAGGTGGGGGAGATGGTTGAGCAGGGGAAGGTGGTGGCTCGCGTGGGGAACACGGGCCTGTCGACCGGATCGCACCTTCACTGGGAGATGTGGGTAGGCGGCGTCAACGTCAACCCCCTGCAGTGGCTGGACGCTTTCTATCCGTGGCCCGAGCCCGGGGAGGGGCTTGATCACGGAGAGTTGCCGTAAGAGGGCTCTCCGATGGCTGGGCAGCCCATCTGAGCGCTGAAGGAATCGACAGGAGGTAGCCAATGGAATTCGCAGATGTCGTTCGGGAACGATACAGTGTGCGCGCGTACAAGCCGGACCCGGTGGAGGAGGAGAAACTGAACCGGGTGCTGGAGGCGGCGCGGCTCGCCCCAACAGCCGTGAATTGGCAGCCCTTCCAGCTGTTGGTGCTTCATACGAAGGGCCGGGAGGAGGAGCTGGGGCGGATCTATGGGAAAGACTGGTTTGTGCAGCCCCCATTGGTGATCTGCGCGTGCGGTCTCATGGAGAAGGGCTGGAAGCGTCGGGACGGTAAGAGCTACGTCGATGTGGACGTGGCGATTGCGATGGACCACCTGATCCTCGCGGCGAAGAACGAGGGGCTAGGTACCTGCTGGGTGGGCGCTTTCGATCCAGACGCGGCGCGTGAGGTCCTGGGTCTTCCCGGCGAGGTCGAGCCGATCGCCTTCACCCCGCTGGGATATGCGGCGGACGAACCCGGGCCGATCAAGCGAAAACCCCTGGGTGAATTGGTGCGGTACGAGCGTTGGTAAGGGACCTCTTCTCGGCGGCCGCCTACGGCGGCAAGGCGTGGTCTCCTCGTGGAGCGTCCATGCGCGAGGAATTGGGCTCGATCTGGAGCCCGTGCGCTGTCGATTCAGAATGGGCGAACTTGAAGGCGGTGCTGCTCCATCGGCCGGGCCCGGAGTTGGAGCACGTGGCCGATCCGGACGAGGCCCAGATGGTCGACGAGCTGGACGTGCCGAGGGCTCAGGGACAGCACGATGCGATTGCGGACGCGTTTCGGGCTGTGGGTGTGGAGGTTCACTACGTGGAGCCCAACGGTCCAACGCCGCCGAACACGATGTTCGTTGCGGACTTGATGGTGATGACGCCCGAGGGCGCTGTCCTCGGGCGCCCGGCGTCGACGGTCCGGGCTGGCGAAGAGCGCTGGATAGCACGTCGCCTGAGCGATCTGGGGATTCCAATCCTAAGAAGCGTGCGTGGGCATGGCACTTTTGAAGGGGCCGATGCGGCGTGGCTCGAGCCGAAAACGGCGATGGTGGCGAGGGGACTGCGGACGAACGCGGAAGGGGCGTCTCAGGTGCGCAGCACCCTGGAGGAGATGGGGGCCGACGTGGTGTGTGTGGAGCTCCCCTACGGCGCCATGCACTTGATGGGCCAGCTCCGCTTCGCCGACCGCGATCTGGCGATCGCCTGGCCCGGTCGCGTGCCCTTTGGGGCGGTCGAGGCACTACGGGAAAGGGGATATGAGGTCCTCTTTCTGCCCGATGAGGGCGAGGCCAAGGTGGGCATGGCGTTGAACTTTGTCACGCTGGGCCCCCGGCACATTCTGATGCCAGCCGGGAACCCAGTCACCCAGACACTGTTCGAAGGGGCGGGGATCGTGTGTGAGACGGTTCGGGTCGACGAACTGGTGAAGGCGGCGGGAGGTATCGGTTGTCTGACCGGCATTCTGGCCAGAGAGAGCAGTCTGGCCCAAGGATCCGATGGTTGAGAGACGAGTGAGGTGTGTGTGCATCCGATGACGATTGCGATCGACGGGCCGGCGGCGTCCGGGAAGAGCACCGTGGGCGAGGCGCTGGCCGAAAGGCTAGACTACCTCTACTTCGACACGGGCGTGATGTACCGTGCGGTGACGTGGGCCGCCCTGGAGCGCGGCGTGGATGTCGAGAATGAGGAGACGGTGACGGGGCTGGCCGAGGCGTTGGAGATCGAGGTCACGGATGCCACAGATGACGACGGGCGCCAGTACACGGTGTTGGCAAATGGCGTGGACGTCACGTGGGAGATAAGGAACCCGGATGTGGACGCTACCGTCTCGGTGGTCTCGGCGTACCGGGGTGTGCGGCACGCGCTGGTGGCCAAGCAGCGCCAGATAGCTGCGGATAGGCCAGTCGTGATGGTTGGGCGGGACATCGGGACCGTGGTGCTGCCCGAGGCGGATCTCAAGATCTACCTCGATGCGAGTGTCGAGGAGCGGGCTAGGCGGCGGTGGCTGGAGTTACAGGATCGCGGCAAGGACGCCGATTGCAGGGCGGTTCTCGACGCGATGCGACGTCGAGATCGGATCGACAGCAACCGGGAGATTTCGCCTCTGCGGGCGGCTGAGGACGCTGTGCGAATCGACACGACCGGCGTGGGCGTCGAGACGGTGGTTGACGAGGCGGAGCGGTTGGTGCACGAGCGAGAATGTCCGTGACTCCCGACCTGGAACCGGTTGGACATCCAGGGGTCGTGGAGACGGTGGCGGCCCAGAGCCTGGCGGAGCGCCTGGGCGTCCGGCCCGGGGATGAATTGCTCTCGGTCAACGGGGAGGCCCTACGAGACGTGATTGAGGTGCACTTCTACGCCTCGGAACCGGAGGTGCAGCTGCGGGTTCGCAGGTCAGGCCGCACGCTGGAACTGAGCGGGGAGCGACGGTACCGTGAGGCGCTCGGACTGACGTTCGAGGAGCCCATCTTCGATGGGATCCGGCGCTGTGACAACCGCTGCGAGTTCTGCTTCGTGGCCCAGATGCCGAGGGGGCTCCGGCCCTCGCTCTACGTGCGTGACGACGACTATCGGCTTTCGTTCCTGTCCGGCAGTTACGTCACGCTGACGAACTTGAGCGAAGGTGACTGGGAGCGGATCGAGGAACAGCACCTCAGTCCGCTCTACGTCTCTGTGCACGCGACCGACGAAAACGTGCGGCGGCGATTCCTTGGGAACCCGGATGCGCCGGGCGTGATGGAACAGCTTCGACGGCTGGCAGCCATGGACGTCACGGTCCATACCCAGATTGTCGTCAGACCAGGGCTCAACGATGGCGTACATCTGGAACGATCGATCGCAGACCTGGCGGAACTCCATCCGTCGGTTCGGTCGGTGAGCGTCGTCCCGCTGGGATTGACGCGCTACCATCGCTTTGACTGCCGCGTGCCCACGGATGAGGAGATGGAGGACGTCGTGGAGCGCGTCGAGGAGAGGCAGGGCGAGCTTCGAGACCGACTCGGTGCGACGTTCGTCTACCTTTCGGACGAGTGGTACCTTCGGCTGGGGAGGCCGGTGCCCGATGCGGCGGCCTACGACGGCCTCGACTTGACCGAGAACGGGGTGGGCCTGGTGCGCCGGTTCGTCGATGAGAGGGCAGAACGGCTGATGGGGTTCATCGCCGAGTTTGAGGACCCAGTTGTGGTGACAGCGACCCTGTTTGCCCCGACGCTCCGTCGGGTCCTGGAGGGGACATCGGCTGAGGTCGTGTCGCTCGTCAACCGCTTCTTTGGGGAGTCGATCACAGTGGCCGGGCTGCTGACTGCTGAGGACGTGATCGAGCGATTGGAGGGTCTGGCAGGCAGCGGGGCGGTGGTGCTCCCTCCTGCCATGTTCGGCGGGCCGGCGGGCCAGTCGTTGGATGGGGTGTGGCCGGTGGACATTGAGGAGGCGTTGGGACGGTCAGTGGTCGCTCGGCTGCCGTGACGGCGTGCCGGGTTGCGCAAGCCCCTGGCACCACGAGATTGATTAGGTTGATGGGTATGGGTATCGAGATTGTTCCAATTCACGCGCCCGAGGACTACCGAGCCGTGGAGGGTTTGCAGCGGGAAGTCTGGCGTCTGGAGGATGTCGAGATCGTGCCGGATCACCTGCTCATCACGGCTCAGAAGAACGGTGGGCTGGTCCTGGGGGCGTTTGAGAAGCTGTCGGGGAGTGGGCGACGGCTGGTCGGCTTCGTCTTCGGTTTTCTGGGCCGGACACCCGAGGGCGAGACGAAGCACTGCTCGCACATGATGGGTGTCGCGCGCGCGCATCATGGACGGGGTATCGGGTACCGATTGAAACTGGCCCAGCGTGCGCACGTGCTGGAGCAAGGATTGAGCCTGGTGACCTGGACCTTCGATCCTCTGGAGAGCCCGAATGCTAACCTGAACTTCCACAAACTGGGCGCCACGTGTGGGACGTATATCCGGGATGTCTACGGCGATATGCGCGATGAGTTGAATGCTGGACTGCCAACGGACCGATTCCAGGTTGACTGGCGCGTCGACAGTGGGCACGTGTGCCGCCGACTTGATCTCCAGCAGAAGACTTCGGTGGAGGATCTGCGGGCCAAGGGGGCCAAGCTGGTGAATGACGCTCCGTTGGCTCGACGGCCGGCACCGCCGCGTGAGATGCCAGTTCTAGATAGGCAGACGCTGATCGTCGAAACCCCGGCCGATTTCCAGCGGATCCGCTCCGAAGAGATCCGATTGGCCCGGCTTTGGCGGGATGCGACGCGCCGCCTGTTCGAGGCAGCCTTCGCCTCAGGGTACAGGGTCGTCGACTCGATCTTTGAAGGCGGACGGAGCTACTACGTGTTGGCCCTGGAGAGGTGTACGCATGAGAATCGAGAGCATTGAGCTTCATCAGATTGAGCTGCCTCTGGCTCATCCCTTTGAGACGAGCTTCGCGCGCGAGGTCTCTCGACCGTGCATCCTGGTATCGATTCACGCGGGCGGACTCGAAGGGTGGGGGGAGTGTACGGCCATGGAGGGCCCCTGGTTCTCTCACGAGACAATCGAGACGGCGTGGCATTTGCTTCGTGACTTTTTGGGTCCGATGGTGCTCGGGAGCGAGGTGACTGAACCGCGCGACCTGACCAGATGGTTTGCTCCGGTGCGCGGCCATCCGATGGCCCAGGCGGCCTTGGACATTGCGGTGTGGGACCTGTCGGCAAGAGCGAGGGGGCGCCGTCTGGCAGACGTGCTTCACGAGGATGCGCGGCGGGGGTCTACGGACTCCGGTGTGGGTGGGTTCGCTGGACATGTATCCAGTCGTGTGAAGGTGGGGATCAGCTTGGGCATCGAGTCCTCTCCCAGCGCGCTGATGGACGAGGTTGCGCGGCGGGTGGCGGAGGGGTATGGCCGGGTGAAGCTGAAGATCAAGCCCGGCTGGGACGTCGACATTGTTGGGGCGGTGCGGGAACGGTGGCCGGATCTGCCGCTCCAGGTGGATGCCAATGCGGCGTATGCCCCGCGGGACGCTGCGACTCTGAGGGAGTTGGACGATTTTGACCTGCTGCTGATCGAGCAACCCTATCATCACGACGACATCGTCGATCACGCCAGGCTACAGGCGAATCTGGAGACACCACTCTGTCTGGACGAGAGCATCAAGTCCCCGGATCACGCCCGGTGGGCGCTTGAGGTCGATGCGTGTCGCGTGGTCAACATCAAGGTGGGCCGCGTCGGCGGGTTGAGCGCGGCAGTGGACATCCACAATCTGTGCCAGGACCGGGCCGTGCCGGTCTGGTGCGGTGGGATGCTGGAGACGAACGTGGGCCGGGCGGCGAACGTGGCCCTGGCCTCCCTGCCGAACTTCAGGCTCCCGGGGGACATCTCTGCGTCGAGCCGGTACTATCGGAGGGACGTGGCGGTGCCCGATTTCGAGCTTGAGGAGGATTCGACGGTGCGCTTGCCCTCCGGGCTGGGATTGGGCGTGAGGGTGGACCGCGAGCGACTGGCGGCGGTGCGGCTCCGGCACCTGGTACTCGGTCCAGACTGAAGATAGGGCCGTTGCGGTGTGGAATGCCTGCCAGGTGAGGAACCAGGGCTGTCGAACACGGGACGGGCGGACACGCACGCAGCCGGGTAGTTGGTGTGAACAAGGAAGGAGGTGAACGGGACGAAGAGGTGGGTCGGGGGAAGCAGCGCCAGACCCGCAGCAGGTTGGTGCGGGTGACGAGGAGACGGTAGCTGCCCGTCAGCGGGCAGATCGAGAATTCGGCGGATGCCGTCTGGGGTTGGTCACGCCCCATCTTCCCCTCCTAGGATGGAAGCGGGTCCACAAAACCGTGGAGCAATCCGCGGGCCAAAAGGGCTGGCAGTGACAGCGTCAGAGTGGGCGCGGAGGCGCGTCTGGCTGGAAGGCCGGGACGTGACGCCGGGGCCCCTGGATACGAGCGGGCATAGGAGGGAGAAATATGTGCGGCATCGTTGGCTATGTGGGGCTGCGGGACGCGACCCCAATCATTCTAGATGGACTGAAGCGGCTGGAGTATCGCGGCTACGACTCGGCTGGCCTGGCCGTCGTCGAAGCGGACGGTGGCATTGCTGTCAGGCGGGAGGCCGGCAAGATCGAGGCGCTCCTGGACATGGTGGAATCCGAACCTATCAGCGGGAGGATCGGGATCGGGCATACGCGCTGGGCGACCCACGGTGAGCCCTGCCAGCGGAATGCGCATCCCCACCTGGGAGCGACAGGGCGCGTGGCGGCGGTGCATAATGGTATCATCGAGAACTACCGCGCCCTGCGCGACGAGTTGAGCGCCCAGGGACGTACTCTGTTGTCGGATACCGACAGCGAGGTCGTGGTGCACCTAGTCGAGATGTACATGGACCGGGGACACGGGCTGGCTTCGGCTGTGCGCGAAGCACTGGCACGCATCAAAGGGTCCAGCGCTTTCGTGTTCCTATGCGAGGACGAGCCGACGTGCCTGGTGGCGGCGCGCCTCGGCAACGCTGGGGGGCTGACGGTGGGGCTCGGCGACGGTGAGATGTTCCTGGCCTCCGACATTCCGGCGATCCTGGAGCACACGCGAGAGATGATCTTCTTAGAGGACCGCCAGATGGCCGTCATCGAGCACGACGGGGTACGGCTGAGCACGCTGAAGGGCGAGGAGCTTGACGCCGTCGTGCATTCGATACCCTGGGATCCCGTATCGGCGGCCAAGGGCACCTACCGGCACTTCATGCAGAAGGAGATCTACGAGCAAGCCCGCTCGATCACAGACACAATTCGAGGACGGGCCGACTTTGACCGGGGACGTGTGCGTCTGGAGAATCTAACGCTCTCTGCGGCGGACGCCGAGTCGCTGGAGAAGATCGTCATCGTAGCCTGCGGGACCTCCGCTTATGCTGGCCTGGTGGGCAAGTTTATCATCGAGAAGCTGGCGCGAGTGCCCGTCGAGGTGGACTACGGCTCGGAGTACCGATACCGCGATCCGATCATCGATGAACACACAGCGGTACTGGCCATTACCCAGAGTGGGGAGACGGTTGACACTCTGGCGGCGATGGAGGAGGGGCGGGAGAAGGGGGCCCGGCTGTGGTCGATCGTGAACGTGATCGGCAGCCAGGCACACCGCATCTCCGGCGGCCACATTCTGATGCATGCGGGGCCGGAGATCGGCGTGGCTTCCACCAAGGCTTTCACTGCCAGCCTGGTCGATCTCTATCTCCTCGGGGCGTACCTGGGCGAGATGCGAGGCACCCTCACAGGGGAACCTCTCCAGGGCACCGTCGATGCTCTGGGCATGCTCCCTGACCTGGTTGGCCGAGTACTGGATCACGGCGATCGGTACGAGGAACTGGCGCACCGTTTCTATGATCGAGATCATTTCCTTTACCTGGGCCGGGGTATCAACTACCCGATTGCACTCGAGGGGGCTCTCAAGCTCAAGGAGATATCGTACATTCACGCCGAGGGGTATCCGGCGGGGGAGATGAAACATGGTCCCATCGCCCTCATCGACGAGGCTATGCCTGTGGTGGCCATTGCCACGCGGGACCGGGTGTACGACAAAATGATCAGCCAGGTGGAGCAGGTGCGGGCCCGGGATGGTATCGTGATCGTCCTTGCTACCGAGGGCGATGACAGGGTCTCGTCCAAGGCCAACCACGTGCTCTATGCGCCGGAGGCCCCGCCGCTGATCTCGCCCGTGGTGAACGTGATTCCCCTCCAGCTGCTGGCGTACCATCTGGCCGTGCGGCGGGGTTGCGACGTGGACCAGCCGCGCAACCTGGCTAAGAGTGTCACGGTGGAATGACTACTTGCGGATCGTCGGCGGCCAGTGATGGAGGTGGTCTAGCTCCCGTGGCCGGCCGACATCCGGCTCCACCCTGTAAGGGGTCGAAGGTTCCGAGGCGCGCAGAGGGGTGCGTTAACGAGTTGTCGCGGACTTGGTGGCCGGTTGAACACCGCGTGCCCCAAACGGGCGCTCGTGTACTGACCAGTTGTGACTGTGGCATACGTGGCAAGTATACGCTCGTGAGGTGCAATGCTCCTAAAGGGTGCATCCCACCGGTAGGGGCGACAACTCGTTACTGCACCCCGCGCTGAGGCGCAGGGTCGCGACATTGAATCTTGAACGCTTGTATGCTATAATCTCGTCTTGCCCGCACAGAAGATACTCACAGGAGGAAGCTATGAACATCGCCGGTATCGAATTCCCCGAAGGTCTCCACTATGACGAGAAGCACAACTGGGGTCGCGTGGAGGATGGTGTGCTCGTGCAAGGCATGACAGACTTCG
>Ga0180432_10006025_pt1 | contig 15914 bp, 13 predicted proteins | sample SS_ome_10_FD_132414 | JGI IMG/M metagenome (GOLD analysis project Ga0180432, IMG submission 132414) | Hypersaline lake sediment archaeal communities from the Salton Sea, California, USA - SS_1_MS_2 metaG | ecosystem: Environmental > Aquatic > Non-marine Saline and Alkaline > Hypersaline >... | reverse complement strand
GGCCAAGGGGCAGTTACCGGCCGTGTTCTGGGCCGTCTGGGGCAAGCCCAACAGGGCGCTCCAGACCAAGCACTTCGGCAAGGTCCTCCTGGCCGACGAGCGGCTGGTGGAATACGGCCTCTGGTACGCCGGTCTGACGCGGGCCGAGGCCGGCCGCTGGGATGCGTTTGTCGCCGACCTGACCCCGGGCGACGATCCGGAGACGAAGGCCCGTACGGCGCTGGCCGGCGGGCGTGAGATCTCCGCTCACCACCCGATGCGGGCGGGGCTGGATCTGCTCCAGGGCCGGGAGAAGAACGAATAGCCGAGTGTGACGCCGCACGGAAAAGGGGACTGGCACCTTCGCTGCGCTTCGGAGCCAGTCCCCTTTCCGTCCGGTCAGATATCCGCCAGGATCCGCTTGCGCTCGGTGTCGTATTCTTCCTGGGAGATGGCTCCCTTGTCGAGCAGGGCCTTGAGCTTGCCGAGGCGGGTGTTGAGGTCGTCGACCGACGGCGTCGGCGGCGCGGCGGCCGGGGCCGAGGCGGACGCCCCCGCGGGCGCCGCCGCTCCGGTCGGCTGGTCTGCCTTGGCCGGCGCCGGCCCGGCCTGACGCCGCTTGTCGACCATATCGACCAGCAGCGTCGTCAGTCCGATCGCCCCTGCGGCGAAGAGGATGAACAGCCCGACAATCACGAGGTACGAGTTGGCCATGTAGAGGATCATCCCGGGCGACTTGGTCACGTGGAGAGGCAGTATGACCCCGAAAACGAACCCCACGATGCCCAGCGCCCCGCCGATGGCGTACAAGGCGCCGCGCGCGAGCTTCTTCTTGTCGACCCGCAGCGAGGCGGTGTCCACCAGGGCCAGCACGCAGGCCGTGATGACCGCAACCAGGGACGCCAGCATGGCTATCAGGTACAGGACCTGCTGCTCTTTCTGATTCTTGGACATCTCGCTGAAATCAGAGATCGTCGTGAAGAACCGGATAGCCGTCCAGACGGCCAGTCCGGCGACCAGTACGCCGACCGCAACTCGTACGGGTATCCGGGCCCCCAGGCGCAGGCGCAGACCCATGGCGATCATCACCGCGACAACGAGGAGGTACCAGTACCACCACTGCATCGCGTCGCCCGGCTTGCCGGGTAGAACGTCGAGTATCGTCCTGAACCTCAAGAACAGTGCGCCGCGCCCTGTAATCGCCACCCAGAACAGGATAATGCCCAGCAGGCCCATGCCCAGGTGAGACAACCGCAGCGCCAGGCCGCGAACGCACAGACTGACCGCAATGGCCGCAGCCCCGACAACCCATGCCCCGATCAGGTAGGAGCAGTCCCTCCCGCTCATCTCCCCCAGCATGTTCCACGACATGAGGACCTTGACACGGCCGACACCCGGCATGCCCCGTCCGGCCAGCCAGGGTATGAATATCGTCGCCAGGATCATGGCCCCGGCGAGGATGGGGCCGAAGTTCTTTCGCCACAGCCCGGCCCCGGCGGCCCTGCGGGCCTGGTACCTGGCCCGGACGGTCCCCGCGGCCGGCTTGGCGGCCCGGCGGCTTCTGACGGCCCCGCTGCTTTTGGCTGCGCCGGCCCCGGCGCCGGCGTCCCGGCGTATGGGCGCCACGACCGGCACGTTGTCCGCGGCGCCGGCGCCGCCCGACTCGCCGGCCCCCAGCGAACTGGGGATCCGAACCTTCTGGCCGCACTTGGGGCACTTGCCCACCCGACCGGCCAGGTGGTCAGGCACGGCCAGACTCTGCCCGCACTTACAGTGCAATATCGCCATCGCCATCTCCCAAGCGTCACGGGGGCGTCGCCCGCCCCGATCTTGCACGATACAAGGAACATCGTGGCAATCCCTAAGTCTAGCCGATCTGCGATTGCCCTTCAATCCATTGCGGGTTGCGGATTGCGAATTGCGGATTCCTCGGACGTCAGGTGGGTCTTCGCCGCGCGGAATCCGCAATCCGAAATCCGCAATCCGCAATGGGATCAGGCTTCGACGTCCATGATGACGACAGTGACGTCGTCGATGGGGGGCTCGTCGCCGATGGCATCGTCCAGCAGGGCCGTCAGGCGCAGGACCAGTTCGGCCCTGGGAATGTGGGCCCAGGGCTCGAGCACCTCGGGCATGCGGACCCTGGCGTTGTCCGCCGGGACGCTCAGGACGTCCTCGATCCCGTCGGTGAACAGCACCACGCGGTCCCCGGGCGACAGGGCCACGGTCCGGGACTGGAACGTCACATCCGGCACGGCCCCCAGCAGCGTGCCCGGGGCACCGAGCCTGTCCATCGACCCGTCAGGGCGAATCAGGACCCCCGCCGGATGGCCCGCTCGGCAGTAGGTCATCGTCAGCGCCTCGGTGTCGACGACACAGTAGAGGGCCGTGCAGAACTGGCAGCTCGAGAGGTTCTGCTCGCAGATGTCGGTGTTCAGTTCCGCCAGGGTCACGTGGGGCGGCACGATCTGGTAGGCGTTGCCGATGATGCGCTTGGTCTGGAGGGCCTTCTTGATGAACATGGTCAGCAACGCCGCGGGCATGCCGTGCCCGACCGCGTCGATCACGTGGAACCCGACGTGGGTCTCGTCGAGGCGGACTACGTCGTAGATATCGCCGCTGACCCAACTGGCCGGCCTGTACAGCGCGGCGAACCGAACCGCCCCGACCTCGGGCATGCGCCCGGGCAGGAAGTCCCGCTGAAGCTTCGCCGCCAGACGCAGTTCCTCCGAGACCTGCTCGACCGTCCTGGCCGCCCCGGCCGCCTGCTCCCGTGCCGCCGAAAGCGCCTCTTGAAGCGACGAAATCATCCCCTGAAGGTCCGCAACCGCCGACAGCCGAGCCGACAGCTCCTCCGCAGGCACGTCGGCGCGGATGCAGATGAAGTTTTCTGTTCGGCCGGCGGCGGCGCGCCAGGCCTCCGTGGCGTCGGCCGGGAGAAGCAGTATCGTCACGCCCCCCGAGGCGCCCAGCTCATCCAGAAGGGCTGCAAAACGCTCCCCGTCGGTGCCGGCCTGTTCGGAGCCGACCACGGCCAGGGCGGCCTGGCTGACCTGCGCGCCCAGCGGGGCCGCACCCGTCGCCGAGGTCAGGTCCCACCTGTCCCCGGCGGCCAGACGCACGTTCGCCGGCGCCGGACTCTCACCGACCCACAGGAGCTTATGCTTGGCTACCACCTGCCGCCTCCGGAGATCTCGATACACAACCGGCACGGACCCGTTCACTTACGTCATCGTCACCGCGGGCGGCGTGCTTTAGCAGTGCCGCCCGTGCCGCGGCGACTTGCCCCAACGCGGCCGAGGGGCGATACTGACGTCAGGCGGGCGGGCCGCCCCGAACCATTTAGAGAAAGGGCCACGGAAATGACTGATCGACAGCAGGCGAACCGTCGGACGTTCCTGAAGCACGGCTTGGCCACGACGGCGGGAATGGCGGTGCTGGGCGCGGCGGCATCCTCCCGGGCCGCCGACAAGGCCAACGAGAAGATCGTCGTCGGCGTGATGGGGACGTCCCGATCGAACAACAGGCGCAGCCCCGGGCGCGGAGCCCTGCTGGCGATAGAAACCGCGCGTCTGGCCGGGGCGGAGGTGGCCTACGTCTGCGACGTCGACCGCCTGAACATGGCCGGAACCCTCAAGGACGTACAGCGCGCGCAGTCCAAGGCCCCCAAGGGCGTGACCGACGTGCGCCGGATACTCGATGACAAGGACGTCGACGCGCTGATCATCGCGGCCCCGGACCACTGGCACAGCCCGGCGGCGATCCTGGCCTGCACCGCGGGAAAGCACGTCTACGTCGAGAAGCCCTGCAGCCATAACCCCCACGAAGGCCAACGCCTCCTCGCCGCCGCCCGCAAGCACAAGCGCACCGTCCAGCACGGCACGCAGCGGCGAAGCTGGCCCGGCGTTATCGAAGGCATCACCAGGATTCGCCAGGGGCTCATCGGCCGCGTGAGATACGCCAAGACACCCTACCTCAACGCCAGGGCGGGCATCGGCAAGGGCAAACGCGCCGCCGTGCCCGACTGGCTGAACTGGGACCTGTGGCAGGGCCCGGCGCCCCGCCGGGCGTTCCAGGACAACGTGGTGCACTACACATGGCACTGGTTCTGGCACTGGGGCACGGGGGAACTGGGGAACAACGGCGTGCACATGCTCGACCTGATCCGCTGGGGCATGGGCGTGGACTACCCGCGGCACGTGTCGTCCGCCGGCGGACGGTACTGCCACGACGACGACCAGGAGAGCCCGGACACCAACGCGGTGGCCTTCGACTTCGGGGGCGGGCTGGCGTTCTGGGAGGGGCGCAGTTGCCTGCCTCGCAGTCCGGTCGACGGGCAGTACGACGTGGCGTTCTTCGGGGACAAGGGCGTTCTGGCCATCCGCGGGAGCGGATACGTCGCCCACGACCGCCGAGGCAAGGAGATCGCCAAGGGCACGGGCACGGGAGGCAACACAGGGCATCTGCAGAACTTCCTGGACGGCATCCGCGGCAAGGCCGCGCTCAACGCCGACATCGCCGAGGGCGTCAAGAGCGCCCATCTGTGTCACCTGGGCAACATCGCCTGGCGCGTCGGACGGTCGCTGCGCTGTGAGCCCAAGACCGGACGCATCATTGACGACGCCGAAGCCATGAAGCTCTGGACCCGCCAATATGAGAAGTCGTGGGAGCCGAAGGTGGGTTGACTGGTTGATGGGTTAACCAATCAACCAGTCAACCACCAGGCTAATCCCCGTACTCGGCGTGCAGCGGGTTGGGGGGGGTGCCGAGGAACTTAACTTTTTGTCCCACATCGACTTCTGCTCGCCCCAGCTCGCCGCTGCGGACTTCCAGGGCGTACTGTGCCGGAACGTCGGAGCTGTACGACGCGTAGGTCGCCTCGGTGGCGCCGGGCGGCTCAACGGCCATCGTGTGAATCCGAACGATTTTCAAGTCGGCGTCGATAAAGGCTATGTCCAAGGGAAAGCTGCACTTGCGCATACAGAAGGCCAGGACCCTGGGCTGCGGGTAGACAAACAACATGCCTTGGTTGCTGTCAAGGTGCCCCCTGCCGGACAGGCCGAGATACCGCGCGGCCCTTGTGGTGGCCAGTTCCACACGCCAGAGGTGTCCGTTGATCTCGATTCTGGGGCGTTGCGGGCCTTGCCCGCTGGTCCTGTTGCAGCGCACCGCCATCAGGGCCGACGCACACAGACACGCCGCCAGCAGCACCCGGGTGATACGACGCCGGCTGAAGTGCGCGCTAAGCACAATCCCGCTGAAGCACCTCGTCGAGAACTGTCCGTATAGACTTGTCATCTCGCCGTGCCGTCCTCGTGGCGGTCGAGTTGGCGGATCATTCGGCCGACCAGTTCCATCGGCAGTCCCACGATGTTGGTGAAGCTGCCTTCTATCGCGTCGACGAACCGGTCGGCGGTTTCCTGTATGGCGTAGGCCCCGGCCTTGCCGATCCACTCCCCGCTGGCGACGTAGTCGGCGATCTCCCGCTCGGTCATCTGTCGCATCGTCACATACGTCACCTCCGCCGCGATCATCCGTTTCAGGTCGCCGTCCAGCAGGGCCACGCCGGTGATGACCGCGTGGCGCGTTCCGGAGACGCCCCGGAGCATCTCCCTGGCGTGGTCCGCGTCGGCGGGCTTGCCCAGCACGCGCGTGCCGGCGGCGACGACGGTGTCGGCCCCGAGCACCCGGCGGGACGGGCACAGTTCGCTGACCGCACGCGCCTTGAAATACGCCAGCGCCTCGGCCTGCTGAACGGGGGTAAGCAGCCTGACGGCCGCGATCGGCTCGTCGATGGGGGGCTCGACGACGTCGAAGTGGTACCCGGCCCGGGTCATCAGCACCCGCCGCCGAGGGCTTGACGAGGCCAGCACCAGCCGTTCTGTCGCCGTGTCCGTCATGGCTTCGTTATCCCGCGCGGTTGGCTATGCCGTTTGTATAACGCCTGACGTACGGCTGCGTTTCACAGGTTGTGGTTGAGCGTTTGCCAGAGGTCCTCGGCGGTGGTCGTCGCGTCGACGTGCAGGGTCATGATTCTGGCGCCGGCCCGGCGGTAGTGCTCGACAAGCGGGCGGGTCCGCCGGGCGAACAGCGCCAGCCTGCTGCCCACGGCCCGTTCGTCGTCATCCATGCGCGCGGCGCGGTCGCCCCCGACGTTCGTCCCGATCCGCCTCCGGACGGTTTCCCCCGAGCAGACCAGGTCCACGACGACGGTCACGTCAAAGAGAATATCGAGGTCCCGGGCCTGCCCCACGTGTCTCGGTAGCCCGTTCAGGACGACCAGGTCGTTCTCCCCGAGCCGGCCCGGACCTATCGCGCCGGCCAGGAGCTTCCCGGCGATGGGGAAGTGCTCGTTCTCGAGCAGGGCCCCGGCGTGCAGGACCTTGCGGATGAAGGCCATGTCACGGTCGGTAAGGGTATTCGGTCCGTCCCCGGCCGCTGCGCGGCGCAGGAGGTGCCCGAAGTCCAGGTGCAGGCACTTTCTGGAGCCGAGTCCTTCGGCCTCAAGCATCTGCCCGAGCGGGGTCTTGCCCGACCCGGTGGGCCCGATCAGGACGATCGCGTCAGTCATGGCCGAACGATATCGTCCCCGTGCGGACAAGTCAAAGGCGCCTGCGGCGTGGACAGGGACCCCCTTGCCGGGCGCTTGGCCCTCGGCCGTGAAAGCCCAACCGAACGTGTGTCAAATTCATTGCAGGTGGGGCTTGATTCTCGCGCGTGCGGGTGTTACAAGATTCGATTCTTGCTGCGCTGGAAACAGCGCAGGTAGCAGACGGCCTCGTATTCGGGGCCGGTAAGTAACCGCCGAGGCATCCCAAACCACGCAGGAAAGGGCACGAAGCAAGATGGCTGAAGAGCATAAGGCAATCGACTCACTGATGAGTGAGACCAGGACATTCCCCCCGCCGGCCGAGTTGACCGCGGGCGCCGAGATCCAGTCACTCGAGCAGTACCAGGAGATGTACGACCGGTCGATCAGCGATCCCGAAGGATTCTGGCTGGAACAGGCCGAGGGCGTCGCGTGGTTCAAGAAGCCGACCAAGGCCCGCGAATACACGTGGGACACCCAGGGGCGAACGATTCAGCACACGTGGTTCGCCGACGGCGAGCTGAACGTGACGTACAACTGCCTGGACCGCCACCTGGGCACCGAGCGCGAGAACAAGACCGCGTTGATCTGGCAAGGTGACGAGCCCGGCGACGACAAGTCCATCACGTACAAGGCGCTTCACGCCGAGGTGTGCAAGTTCGCCAACGTGCTGAAGGGTCTGGGCGTCCAGAAGGGCGACCGCGTCTGCATCTACCTGGGCATGATCCTCGAACTGCCGGTGGTCATGATGGCCTGCGCCCGGATCGGCGCGATCCACTCGATCGTTTTCGGCGGGTTCAGCGCCGACGCCCTCCGCGACCGCATCAACGACTCGGACTGCAAGATTCTCATCACCGCAAACGTCTCGAAGCGCGCCGGGCGGAACGTCCTGCTCAAGCAGATCGCCGACGAGGCCCTGACGCAAACGCCCACCATCGAGAAGGTCATCGTCGTCAAGCGAAGCGACGACGCGTGCACCATGGAAGACGGCCGCGACCTGTGGTACCACGACGTGATGGCCGACGCCTCACCCCACTGCGAGGCGGAGGTCATGAACGCCGAGGACCCGCTGTTCATCCTGTACACGTCCGGCTCGACGGGCAAGCCGAAGGGTGTGGTGCACACGACGGGGGGCTACCTGGTGTGGGTCACGCTGACGCACCGGCTGGTGTTCGACCTGAAAGAGGACGACATCTACTTCTGCGCCGCGGACATCGGGTGGGTGACCGGTCACAGCTATATCGTGTACGGCCCGCTGACCAACGGGGCGACCAGCGTGATGTTCGAGTCCACCCCGCTGTACCCCGACGCCGGGCGGTACTGGCAGGTGATCGACAAGTTCAAGGTCACGCAGTTTTACACGGCCCCGACGGCGATCCGGGCGCTGATCCGCCAGGGCGACGAGTGGCCCGCCAAGTACGACATGTCCAGCCTGCGGATACTCGGCTCGGTCGGCGAGCCGATCAACCCCGAGGCGTGGATGTGGTACTACGAGAAGGTCGGGCGGAACCGCTGCCCGATCGTGGACACGTGGTGGCAGACCGAGACGGGCGGGTTCATGATCACCCCGCTGCCCGGGGCCATGACGCTGAAGCCCGGCAGCGCGTCGCGCCCGTTCTTCGGCGTCGAGCCGATCCTGCTGCGCGAGGACGGCACCGAGTGCGACCGCAACGAGGGCGGCAAGCTCTGCATCAAGAAGCCCTGGCCGGGCATGATGCGGACCATGTGGGGCGACCACGAGCGCTTCATCGACACCTACTGGACAATGTACGACGACGTCTACTTCACCGGCGACGGGTGCCGCATCGACTCCGACGGGGACTACTGGCTGATGGGGCGTATCGACGACGTGGTGAACGTTTCGGGCCATCGCATCGGCACCGCCGAGGTCGAGAGCGCCTTGGTCAGTCACGACGCCGTCGCCGAGGCCGCCGTCGCGCCCATGCCGCACGAAATCAAGGGCCAGGGCCTTTACGCCTATGTGACGCTCGTGGACGGCTTCGAGCCGAGCGACGACCTGAAGGCCGAACTGGTCAAGCACGTCCGGGCGGAGATCGGTCCGATCGCCTCCCCGGACAAGGTCCAGTTCACCCCGGCCCTGCCGAAAACGCGCTCGGGCAAGATCATGCGGCGGATTCTCCGCAAGATCGCCGAGGGCATCCAGGACAAGAGCACGCTGGGCGACACGAGCACGCTGGCCGACCCGAGCATCGTCGACGCACTGATCGAGGGACGACAATAGCTGGTTGACCGGTTGACTGGTTGACTGGAGAAGCCGCTTGCGGTTTCGCGCGCTGTTCTACCCGCACCCCGCCCGACACCCGGTTACTGATTACGGATTACTGCTTACCACACGGAGCATCCAGTGAGTGAGAATACGGTTCAATCCCCCGTGGCCCATCACGGTTGGCGCGTGGTCTTCGCCGGCACGGGCATCAACCTGGCTTTGGGCGTCCTGTACACCTGGAGCGTCTTCAAGAAGAACATTCCGGCCGAGTGGGGCTGGCAGGAGTTGACGCTCTGGCCCTATGCGGTGGCCTGCCTGGTCTTCTGCCTGATCATGGTCCCCGCCGGGCGCATGCAGGACAAGCTGGGCCCGCGGCTGGTGGCGACGATCGGCGGCGTTCTCGTCGGCGCGGGGCTGATCATGGCCAGCCAGTCAGAGTCTCTCATGGCGTACATCATCGGTTTCGGCGTCCTGGCCGGTGCGGGGTTCGGCTTCGGGTACGCCTCGGCAACCCCGCCGGCGGTCAAGTGGTTCCCCGCGGCCAAGACCGGCATGATCGCCGGGATCGTCGTTTCGGGGTTCGGTCTGGCCAGCGTGTACATCGCCCCGCTGGCCGCGGCGCTGATGAAGGCCTACGGCATCCAGACGACCGAACTGGTCTTCGGGATAGCGTTCCTGGTGGTGGTCTGCGGCCTGGCACAACTGCTCAAGCCCCCGCCGAAGGGGTATGTCCCCCGCGGAACGCCCAAGCCGAAGCCGGGCGCGGAGAACGGAAAGAAGAAGGAGAACTTCAGCCCCGGAGAGATGCTCGGGACCTGGCAGTTCTACCTCCTGTGGTTCATGTTCGCCTGCGGGTCCGGCGCGGGGCTGATGATCATCGGCATCCTGGCCCCCATGGCCAAGGACCAGGCCGGCCTGGATCTCGGATTCCTCCTGGTGGCCGCACTGGCTATCGGCAACGGCGGGGGTCGCATCCTGGCCGGGATGGCCTCCGACAAGATCGGACGCAAGACCACAATGTGCATCTGCTTCGTGATGCAGGCGATCTTGATCGTCCTGCTGTCACAGGCCACCAAGGGCTCGGCCCTGGCCAATACCGCCGTCCTGGCCGTGGTGTCCGCCCTGGTCGGGGCAAACTACGGCGCCAACCTGTCCCTGTTCCCCTCGGCGACGAAGGACTACTACGGCCTGAAGAACTTCGGCATGAACTACGGGCTGGTTTTCACGGCCTGGGGCGTGGGCGGATTCGTGCTGGCCATCGTCGCCAGCTTCATACGCCAGGCGACTGACAGTTTCAACTTCGCCTACTACGGTTCAGCAGCACTGCTGGTGATCGCGGCCGTCGCGTCGCTTACGCTAAAGGCGCCGCATCACATGGAAGAGGAGCACGCCGCTCCCGCCGAAGCCGACGCCTGAGCCGCTGCGCGTCAAACCACGGCACCCGACCGACGACGAATTGGAGCCGCCGCCCTGTTCCCCCCGCCCCGCGCGGTGAGTATCCTGTAGGCATGTCCTCCCACGGCCAGACCGAACTGCACTTCTTCTGCGATGCGATGCTGGGCGGGCTGGCGCGTTGGCTGCGGGCGTGGGGGTACGACGCGGCGTACGAGTACGGCATCGACGACGGGCGGCTCGTGGCCCGGGCCGAGGAAACCGGCGCAATGATCCTCAGCTCGGACGGGCCGCTGTTCGAACGCACGGTCATCGCCAGCGGCCGCGCCAAGGCGCTCTACGTGCCCCAGCAGCTCAGCCGGGACCAGCAGCTCGATTTCGTCGTGCGCGAATTGGGCCTGGCGCGTCGCCCGGGACGATGCATGGCCTGCGGGGGCGAGCTTGCCGACGTGCCCAAGCATTCCGTCACGGACGAGGCTCCGCCTCTGGCGTTTCGGCACTGCGATCGCTTCTGGCGGTGCGCCCGCTGCGGGAAGCTGCTGTGGCGGGGCACGCACTGGCACCACATCGCGAGGCGCCTGGACACGCTCGACGAATCCGCTAGACGCGAAGCGCCTCGATGATCTTGCGGTTCGCGCGGGGCATGGCCCAGGCGTCCAGCTCGTCCAGGCGAACCCACCTGCACGCCGTGCACTCCAGCGGACGCACCCGGCCGGACACGTGCCGGCAGACAAACGCGTGCAGCGTGATGCGGAAATGCGAATAGGCGTGGTTGACCACGGCGATCTCGTCGCCGACGGCGATCTCGATGCCGACCTCCTCGCGCACCTCCCGCCGGACCGCTTCGGCCGGGGACTCGCCCGGCTCGACCTTCCCGCCGGGGAACTCCCACAGGCCCCCGAGCATGGCCTGGGGTTTTCGCCGGCCGATGAGGATCCGATCCCGGCCTGAAAGGGGCGCCGCCTCCTTCCGCTTGCGGATGATCCCGACGGCGATGGTGTGGTGCGGCACGGGGCGGCGCTTCGGGCGCACGGGGAGGTCGGCCTGCAGGCCGCGCTCGCAGGCCACACACGCACCGGCCAGCGGGCAGCGTTCGCACGCCCACGCGCGCCGCGTGCATACGGTGGCGCCGAGGTCCATCAGGGCCTGGTTGACCGCCCCCGCGCGACCGGAGCCGACCAAACGCCGCGCCGCAGACCAGAGCGTCCGCGCCGTCCGGGCCTGCTTCGGGTTGGTCCGGATGCCCAGCGTGCGGCACAGGACGCGCTCGACGTTGCCGTCCAGCACCGGCTCGTCCAGGCCGAACGCAATGCTCGCGACGGCCCCGGCGGTGTAGGGTCCGACGCCCGGCAGCGTGCGGAGCTGCGTGACGTCGGGGGGCAGGCGGCCTGCGAATCGGCTGACGACCTGCCGGGCCGCCTCGTGCAGGTTCCGCGCCCGGCCGTAGTAGCCCAGCCCCTCCCAGCACTTGAGCACGTCGGCCAGCGACGCCCGCGCCAGGGTCGACACGTCCGGAAACCGCGCCATCCACCGCCGGTAGTACGGGATCACCGTGGCCACCTGCGTCTGCTGGAGCATGACTTCGGAGACCCAGATGGCGTACGGATCGCTCGTTCGCCGCCAGGGCATGTCGCGGGCGTGTATCCTCCACCAGGCCGCGATGGCCTGGGCGATCGTCTCCAGTCGCTCGCGCCGCGTCACGGGACGCCTTCCGCTCGTCGCCCCAGAAGGGTCACCGCCGTGGCGGACGTGATCTCGACGTCCACGTACTGCCCGGCCAGATCGGTCGGACCGTCAAACACCACGATGTGGTCCCCGCGCGTTCGTGCGCTGAGCTGGGTGGCCTGCGGGGTGGGCGCGTGGGCCTGCTTGTCCACGCGGCGCGACGGGCCCTCGACCAGCACCTCGAGAGTCCGCCCGACGTAGCCGGTGTAATGCTCGAGCGAGACGTCGGCCTGCACGGCCAGAAGCTCGTTGTTGCGGCGTTTCTTGACGTCGTCGGGCACGTTGTCTTCGAGCGTTTCGGCCGCCGAGGACCCCGGCCGGGGCGAGTACTTGAAGATGAAGCTGTTGCGGAAGGCGCTTCGGCGGATCAGTTCGGCGCTGGCGTGGTGGTCGGCCTGGGTTTCGCCCGGGAAGCCCACGATGAAATCGCTGGCCAGCACGACGTCAGGCACGAGGGCCCGGGCGCGGTCGACCAGGTCGTCATACTGCGCCCGCGTGTATCCGCGGTTCATTGCGGCCAGCACGGCGTCCGAGCCGCTCTGCGCCGGGCAGTGAATGTACGGGCAGATGGTCGGCGAGGAGGCCATCACATCGAGGATGTCGTCCCCGAAGTCCAGGGGATGGCTGGTGACGAACCGCAGCCGACGCACGCCGAGAACGCCGGAAAGCCGCTCCAGCAGGTCGCTGAACCGCACGGTCGTCCCGCCGGCTTGCCAGCGGTACCGGTTGACGGTCTGCCCGAGCAGGGTGATGGTGCGTCGTCCGGCCTCGGCGAGGCGTTTGACTTCGTCGAGGATGCGGTCCGGTCGTCGGCTGACCTCGGGGCCGCGGACGAACGGGACGATACAGTACGAGCAGAAGTTGTCGCAGCCTCGCATCACGCGGACGTAGGCCTGGCCGGGGCTGGGCGCCAGTGACGGGTCGCGCGCCAGGTCGAGCGCATCGCAAGCCCGCGGATCCCAATCCCCGGGGCCGTCGGCGGGCCGCGCCGGAACGTCCGTGCGCTCGGGATCGAGCGCGACGGCGGGTCGTCCCTCGGCGGCCTGGGCGATCATCCCGACCAGGGCGCCCAGTTGGCCCGGCGCGCAGACGATGCTCACGTGCGGGTGGCGCTTGCGCAGCGCGTGCCCGGTCCGCTGGGCCATGCAGCCCAGAACGCCCACGATCGGCGCGCCGATCTTCCCGCGGCGCATCATCGCGCCGAGGTGCCCCAGCCGAGAGTGCACCTTCTCCTCGGCCAACTGACGCACGCTGCACGTGTTGTACAGCACCACGTCGGCCTGGCGAAGTTCGCCGGTCATCTCGTGACCTGCCGCGGCCAGAAGGCACGTCACCAGTTCGCTGTCCAGCCGGTTCATCTGGCAGCCGAGTGTCTCAAGGTAAATCCGCATCACGCAGGCACGCTCCGGTGTGACATGATATCCCCGCCGGCGCGCAGAGAACAGATCGGGTGCCCCCAGACCCTTCAAGCACGCGCCGTGGACGACTATTCCGGGGCGTACTGCGGGCGGAGGGTCTCGATGATGAATCGGATCCGGTCGCGTTGCTGGCCGACCTGGCGGTCGGCGTCGAACGCGAAGCGAATGCCGGTGTTCCGCTTGATCGCGGTGATGGCCCACTTGCGAACGCGAGGGTCCGGGTCGGACAGGGCCTCGATGAGCGGGGGCAGGATGATCTTGAGTCTGGCCTTGAGGACCTGGGGGTCGGGGCGGGTGGACCTGTCGCCGCGGACGGCCCCCCCGGGCAGTTTGGCCAGTCCCTTGGCCGCCCCGGCGCGGACCATCGGGTCGGCGTCGAGGTCCCGCAGCGTCCGGGTCAGCAGTGTCAGGTCGGCCCCGGGGCACTTGCCTAGCGCCGCGGCGGCGGCACTGCGAGCCACACCGCTGGTCGAACCCGACAGAATGTCGAGCAGGACCTTGCGGTTCGGCTCGCTGTCAGGGCTCTGGGCAATGGCGTTGACCGCGGCGAACGCCACGCGGCGATGGCTGTCGTCGCTCAGGCGGCGGAGGATCTTGAGCGATTCGGCGTCGGTGTTCCCCGCGAGGGACCGGATGGCGGCCAGCCGCTGCTCGGGATCGCTCGAATACGGGTCGCCCTCCATCCCGGGATAGTAGACAGCCACCGCCACGGCCACCAAGACGGCCAGGACGCCCAGCAGGATTTTTCCCCGTGTCGTTATCGTCACTTTGCCGGGCCCCAGATGCCCCGGTTCGGGGTGCCGTCGAACTCCAGCTCGAGGTCGTCTACGGTCTTGCAGTCGACGCCGCCGTCGGTCGTGGCGTAGTAGGCCTTGCCCTTGTGCCTGGGCTGGAGGGACAGGTCGAGATTGGTGAAGTCCCCGGTGACGCGTACGATGGCGGTGTTGAACTCGACGAGCATCAACTGCCCCGGGCCCGGCGCCGTGCCGTGCACCGCCGTACTCATCCCGTACGACCCGCGAAGCGTGCCCACCGTGTAGGGCTCCTCGACGATATTCGCATACCGCCGCCCGGTCAGGCGCATGACGACGCGCGGGTCTCCGGTGGCGGAAGACGGTTTGGACGTGTTGGTGACCCGCTTCAGGGCCGCGGTGATCTCCTCGAACCAGTTCGGACTCCCGTCGTCAACGACGATCCAGTGCTCCGAGCCGCAGCGGGTACCGTCCCCCGGCGCGTCGATCGACTCGATGGTGATCGGGTCCCCGTAGGTGACCATGATGGCCCCGTCGTCGTCGATGCAGATCAGGTCCTGGTTGGGTCCCGGCTGCGGGGGGTCCCAGTACACGGGCACTCTCTTGCCGTCGACCCATTTCCAATAGAAGCCCCACTTGCCCGGCCCGGTCGGATTGACGGTGATCTGCGGGTCCTCTCCGGACATGCCGAGCGCCAGGGCGTCCTCGATGTTCGTGAAGAGCGTGCAGTTCTGCACGATGTAGACGTCGGCGAGCGTGACGAACCCCTGCGAGGGGTCCGGGTTGCCTCCGCCGGAGGAGAAATCCATCGCCGCGTCGTCTTCCGGACACCGCAGCATGCGCTCCGCGCCGCGATCGATCACGAAGGTGTACCACTCGCTGGCGTACGGCAGCTTCTGGATGGTCTCGCGCCCCGTGTTGATCTGGAGCGCCTTGGTCAGCTCGTGAAGGTTGTTCCCGCAGATGACGGCCCGGCTGCGGATCAGGGCGTCGACCACCGTCGGGGCGAATACCATCACCAGCAGGGCGATGATCGCAACGACCACCACAAGCTCCATGAGCGTAAAGGCCGCATGCCCGAATCGCTTGCACTGCCGCTCTGACGATATCATGGCACGTCCCTGTCCTGTGGCGCGTTCGCCCAGACCTGCGCCATCTGATTTCCAGACCTGTCCGGCGTCACGCCGGAGGACCGATGACATGTATTCTAGCGCCGCGTGCGGGCACGGTCAAGCCGACAAACGGCCGGCATGGAGGACGTAGTGTTAGCACAAGCCCTGCCTACGCCGGAGCGTCCCGGCGTCCGGCAACTCCAATCACTGCGGACCCCAGATGCCTCGATTCGCGGTGCTGTCGAACTCCAGCTCGAGGTCGTCCACGGTCTTGCAGTCGACGCCGCCGTCGGTCGTGGCGTAGTAGGCCTTGCCCTTGTGCCTCGGCTGGAGGGACAGGTCGAGATTGGTGAAGTCCCCGGTGACGCGTACGATGGCGGTGTTGAACTCGACGAGCATCAACTGCCCCGGGCCCGGCGCCGTGCCGTGCACCGCCGTGCTCATCCCGTACGAGCCGCGAAGCGTGCCGACGACGTATTCCGGCTCAATGATGTCGTCATACCTGCGACCCGTCAGTCGCATGACAACGCGCGGGTCCCCGGTGGCTGACGATGGCTTGCTGGTGTTGTAGACGTCGCGCAGGGCCGCCGTGATCTCCTCAAACCAGTTCGGACTCCCGTCGTCCACCACGATCCAGTGCTCGGACCAGCACAACTTCCCGTCGCCCGGCACCTGGAGCGACTCGATCGTGATGGGGTCGCCGTACGTGACCATGATGGC
>Ga0180432_10006024_pt1 | contig 15915 bp, 14 predicted proteins | sample SS_ome_10_FD_132414 | JGI IMG/M metagenome (GOLD analysis project Ga0180432, IMG submission 132414) | Hypersaline lake sediment archaeal communities from the Salton Sea, California, USA - SS_1_MS_2 metaG | ecosystem: Environmental > Aquatic > Non-marine Saline and Alkaline > Hypersaline >... | reverse complement strand
TACCAACGAGGATATTCAGTTTGTTGAGAATCGATTGAACACAAGGCCGAGAAAGTGCTTGTTATTCAAATCGCCTGTGGTAATCTTAAATAATCACGGTTGCACTTGATACTTGAATCCAAGCCTTATTGGAATCGGTGGTGGTGTAGTTTTAAATAATGTGGGTGAGGTGCAGTTCAGCTCCTGCCAGCTCAATTTTAATGAAGCCCATGATGGTGGTGCCCTCCATATAGTTAATTCCAACGTTGAAATTAATAACGGTTCCAGGATTATTGGCAACCAGGTTGATTCCAAAGGCGGAGGATTGTATATGGACGAAAACAGCATGGTTACAATAAAAACAACATATCTAACCGATAATGTAGCCGGAAAATATGGCGCCGCCATATTCAGTTTGGGATATTTGGAAATATATAAAGTTAATATCATTTCCAATGATGCCTTAGAATGGTTGGGTGGTGGAATCAGCAGCCACAGCGGAATAGTCCATATAAAAAATTCGGCGGTTGTGGGCAACTCAGCCCCATTGGGCGGTGGCGGATTGCAATTAAAGGACTCAGGTTCAATTATTAACTCTACGTTTTCAGGAAATCGGGCGGATGGTGGCAGTGCCGTTTCCTTTGACGGCGATTTGGAAGTTGTGCATGGCACCATCGCGCGAAATACAGCCGGAATCGGGGCGGCGCTATTTTCTTCTACGGGGCAAGCAACTATCAAGAACACCATCATTGCGGAAAATTCCGGCGGATGGGGATATGCGTATAATTGCCAGACAGCCGTCGTTGCGGAGGGGGACAATCTGGATGATGATGGTTCCTGTACGGGCTTTAATATCACAGGCAATCCGCGCCTGGAACCATTGGACGATAATGGCGCGTATACCAAAAACCACGCCATCACATTCTATAGTCCGGCGTTCAATGCTGTGCAGGATTGCACAAATCTGTCCGGCGGTAGCGTCACGAATGACCAGCGCGGCGTCCAGCGTCCCCAGGATGATGATTGTGATATTGGCGCTTTTGAAAAAGAGGTCATGACCAGCCAACCCATCCCATCATTTATCATAACCCAGCAACTGGCGGATTGTCGCAGCGGTCCGGGCAGTGATAATAATGCGATGACTTCTTTCCAATCGGACGATGTTGCTGAAGCTGTAGGTAGGAATCTCAATCAAACCTGGTATCAGGTTTTCGCCCCGCAAATTGATGATACGTGCTGGGTATGGGCGGGTGCGGTTGAGCTGATAGGAGATACGGAAGCTCTAACAATTATTCCGGTACAGGACCTTGATGAAACGGATGGAATTTTAGAAGATGCGCCTTCCTGTACAGAACCTCCCGGAGGATGCCCGATCAAAGAAAGTCCTTTGTGTTGGGATGCTGCCGCGTGTGCGTGTGTACCCTGTGACTAATCCCGCCGAAGAAAAACGAGATTGGAATTTCATTTTCCAAAAACAGATTATTTCATTAAAATAGTTAACTCTTCAATCACCACAGGGTTAATAAAGGCATACGCTCGTCATAGGAGGCGGCATTGGCACAATTCTTTTCGTATGATTATCAGGGTGATCCCTTTGTCTTCTTGGGGGCTGCCCACATCGTTGCGTTAGTGGTTCTTGTGGCATTTAATGTGTTTCTGTTGACCTATTGTAAGAAAGATGAAAGTGCCAGGCGAAAACTCCGCTGGACACTGGCCATTATTCTATGGATGGATGAATCATTGTGGCATATCTGGAACATCGTCCATGGCACGTGGACCGTCCAGGAACACCTTCCACTGCACGCCTGTTCAATATTAATCTGGCTGGCGGGGTACATGCTTATAAAAAAGGATGCGCGCATCTACCCATTTGCGTATTTCATGGGCATCAGCGGGGCACTGCAGGCTTTGTTCACCCCGGATATTGGTATCTATGGGTTCCCCCATTTCCGCTTTTTCCAGACGTTTATCTCGCACGGGCTGCTCGTCACCAGCGCCGTATATCTGACCGTGGTGGAGGGTTTGCGCCCGACCTGGAAATCGCTGCTGCGTGTGATGGTGGTTGCCAATATCTATATGCTGCTTGTGTTTGGTGTCAACAGCATCATTGGGAGTAACTACTTGTATGTCTCGCGCAAACCCCCCGGTCCAACCCTGTTGGATGTGCTTCCGGATTGGCCGATCTACCTGGTTTATATGGAAGCTATTGGGCTGGTTATGTTTTTGCTGCTGTATCTTCCGTTTATTATTAAGGATATGCGCTTGAAATAGAAGAATCGAACGGCTTGAAGTGTTACCAAAGCCTTTCTAGATGAGGCATCATGCCGCGCATTGCGTTTGCCCGGTGGCTGATGGTATTCTTCTCCTCCATATTCAATTCAGCCATCGTTTTTTGAAACCCATTACAAAGAAAAATCGGATCAAAACCGAATCCGCTCGCACCGCGTTCTTCAGCGATGATTGTTCCGCTGCAGCTACCCACTGAGAAATCAAATCTATTTTCCGGCATGGCTAACGCCATGCTGCACACGAAGCGTGCTTTCCATGGTTCTGCAAAATCACTTAGCTTTTTTAAGAGCAGCTCCCTTCGATCGGCGTCGGTCGCGTTTGGCAGAGGGGAAAACCGCGCGGAAAACAAACCAGGCGCTCCCCCCAACGCTTCAACCTCGAGACCGGAGTCATCTGCCAATGTTGGAATCTGGCAAACCTCAAAAAAAGCCTGCGCCTTTAAACGCGCGTTTTCCGCATAGCTCGCTCCCGTTTCTTTTATATGCAGGGAAAGGCCAATATCCTGGGGGGTAAGCACTGTGAATCTGCTCTCCTCCAGCAGGGCGAGCATTTCTTTTTGTTTTCCCTTGTTTTGTGTGGCAATCAGGATTTTTTTGGTCATGCGTTACCTAATTTTTATGAAAAAAATAATAAAAACTTGACCGGATAGAACCAAAGTGCTATAATCGACCAAATTATCCTAATTTTACTGGAATTATCTTGAATCAACAGCGAAATCCATTCCGCGTCAACATCGGTTTTTTGATCAACCAGTCCGTCGGTTACAAACGAGCGATACCGATTGAGGTTGAAGCGTTCAATTTTGACGATGGATTGGCGGTAGAGGACATCCAGGGGAGTATCGAATTATCCCGCACGCGTGAGGGTATTGTGGCCCTGGGTCAAATTCAAGGGAAAATCCCTGCGGAGTGCAGCCGCTGCCTATCCGATTTCATCCTGTTGGTCAAATCCCAATTTGAAGAATTTTTCTCTTTCCATCGAAAATCGGAGGCACAAGAAGATGAATTGCTGATTCCTGAAGATGGCAATATTGACTTCCTACCAATCTTTGAGGAATATTTCCTCCTGGAAATTCCAATCAATCCAGTTTGCAGTGCGGACTGTCGAGGATTATGCGCGGTTTGTGGGCAGAATCTAAATGAAGAATTATGCCAGCATATGCTATCGCGTGAATTGGACCAGAAACATAAAGAAAAAACAAAATCTTAGAGGATTGATGTGAACGCAGCCTATCCAAACAAAAACAATCGTGAAAAAATGATGGATTTGCTGCTGGAAAAAGCAGACCTGCAGGGGCACTTAACCCTGGAAGATGTGGAAGAAATCATCCCGCTTAGTGGGGCTAATCAGGAAGCCATCACGGAAGTGGTTGGACTGCTCACCCGCCAGGGCATTGAGGTCATAATTCCAGAAGATTCTGAAATTGATTCAGGTGACCAGGAAGAAGATGAAAATGAAGTTGAAGAAGAACCCAAAATAATCGCCGGTGTTGAAAAAGTGCCCAGTGATGACACCATTACCATGTACCTGCGCGAGATGTCCAAAGTACCGCTCCTCAATAAAGAACAGGAAGTCGATCTAGCCAAGCGCTATGAAGCCGGAAAAGCGGCTAAAGAAGAGCTCATCCGCTTGGAAGAGAGCCTCAACGTCCATGATCGCTTCTGCCTTGAATCAACCACAGAAGATGGTTTGCTGGCCAGAGAGCATCTCATCAAAGCCAATACGCGCCTTGTTGTCAGTGTTGCGAAACGATACACCGGACGCGGGGTGCCATTCCTTGATCTCATCCAGGAAGGAAATCTAGGGTTGATGAAATCCGTTGAAAAATTTGATTACAAACGCGGTTTTCGTTTTTCCACCTATGCCACCTGGTGGATTCGGCAGACGATTACGCGTGCGATCGCTGACCAAGGGCGCACCATCCGCATACCTGTACACATGGTGGACCGCATCCGTATCATGTACAAGCAGATCCATGAATTAGAACAGCGCCTGGGCCGCGAACCCAATATTGACGAGCTCTCAGATGCCCTTGGATTTCCTCCGGAAAAAGTCGAATGGATGATCCGCGTCTCCTGGCTGCCGCTTTCCCTGGAAAGCCCCTTCAATGATGATGATGAAGAATCAGAATTGGGTAATTTCGTTGAAGACAAGGATACGCCCACACCCAGCCAGCGCGTGTACTCTAAATTATTACGTGAAAAGATTGAAGAAGTCCTGGATTCCATGCCGTATCGTGAAGCGCGTATCCTGCGGCTCCGTTTCGGCCTGGAAAACGGCCGATATTACACGCTTGAAGAGGTCGGGCGGAAATTTGGCTTAACCCGCGAACGTATCCGTCAGATCGAGACCAAAGCCATCCGCCACCTGCGCCATCCCAATTATTCCATTCAGCTCAAGGAATACCTATAACCCGAAAGTTCTTGCCGGTCGAACTGGTTAAAAAACCGTGTCAGGTCAGTTCGAATAGCTTCTGTGCGTTCAAACACGGCCATATGTCCCGTATTTCCCAAGATATGAAGCTGGGTTCGCGGCAGCATATATTGAATGGAAAAAACTGCGTGCAGCGGCACAAAAAGATCGCTGTCTCCGCAAATAATCAGTGTCGGTCCTTCCAGGCGTGTGTTCGGGCGTGCCTTGAAGGAGGTTCCTGCGGCCATGTCCGCGCGTAAAGTGCTTGAGCGCATGCCAGCCATGGGCCGCAGCACTTCGCGGCGGATTTTTCGGGGGAATGATTGGTGGAAGGCTGTATGGTGGAAATATGCTTGCATCTGCGCCTGGTTGTGATTTTTCTCCGCGATGCGGTGAAATTCATCCGGCGTGTGAAATTGCGTGCCGCATGAGATCATCACCATCCCCTGCACGCGCCCGGGGTTGGTTTGTGCGAACTGGAAAGCAATCGCGCTGCCCATAGAATGCCCGACCAGAATCACGCGATAAAAACCCATTTCATTGAGGAAACGTTCCAATCGTTCGGTTAGAATTGACAGGGAACTGCACGCTGCACCGGGCGATTTGCCATGCGCGGGAAGGTCAATCGCGTAGGTTTTTTTCCCGGGAAGGTGCCGCAGGCGGGGTGGCCATGCCAAATGGCTTCCGCCCATGCCGTGGATGAAAATGACAGGGTGCTGAAAATGCGCCCCTCCATCATCATGACTGCGGTAATATAAGCTGGCACACATCGGCATTGGTTTTAACGGTATAAATTATTGTCAGTTATTTTTACACCAGGTTCTTGGTCATGTAAAGACCATTGCGTGCGAACCCCTTTTTTTTATAATACAAGCGCGTGCCGATCGCGGAAATAACGGTAATCTTATTCATTCCCGCTTGCCGGCAGATCGTGTCTGCTTCAGCCAGCAGGGCGGTACCCAATCCGCTGTGCTGTGCGGCGCCTTCCACATCGCTTCCAATCTCAACGGACTGCCCATAGATATGTACCTCACGGATCAAACCCGCGTCTTTTAACGATGGTGTCAGAGAGTAAAGCATGTTCCGCTGTGTTAGAAAGCGCTGGTCATCTGTTTTTGCTGGAATCGCCAGTCGTAAAAATCCTGCCAGCCGGTCATTTTTCGTGCGGTAATAGATGAAGTGTTCCTGGGTGTAGGCGGCTGAATAGGAAAAATCTTCCATCACCAGCGAATCTGCATCCACAGACTTTCCGCGGATCTCCCGGCAGCGGATGCAGTTGCAGCGCATGCCATGTTTATCCATGTACTGGTGAATATCCTGCCGCAGGCTGGAACGGCGGCTGCCAGCCACGATATATCCAGCCGGAATGTCCCGCACAATCCGGTTGACACGGGTAAAGATCGGGATGGTGGTTTTGATTTCGCTGATTAATTCGATCAGTGTTTCTGTACTGTAGGGTTGGAACCCGCCTGATTTCCAAACCTCATAAAGCGGAGCTTCAGCAACCAGCTGCGTTGGGTAGATTTTTAATTCATCCGGTGCGTATCCCTGTGACCACAGGCGTGTGAAATCTTCCCGATCGGATTCCGGTGTGGAGCCCAATAAATTTGGCATCCAATGCAGGACGATCTTGAATCCCGCTGCCCGCAGCAGTGCGCATGCTTGCAGTGTATCAGCTGCGTTGTGGCCGCGCTGGTTGATCTCTAAAATTCTGTCATCCAGGCTCTGCGCCCCCATTTGAACTTTCGTGATACCCACATACCGCATATGGGCGATTTCTTCCGGTGTGATCGTGTCCGGCCGTGTTTCTACAACCATGCCCACATTTCGGCTTTCCGCACGCTCATTGGCTGCCTGTGCTTCCACCAGATCACGCGCTGGTTCACCATTCATTGCTTCCAGGCAGCGTTTCACAAACCATTCACGATAGACAGGTTCATACGCGGACCATGATCCACCCAGAATCAACAGCTCAATTTTATCGGTCGGGTGGCCGATTGTCCGGTAGGACGCCAGTCGTGAGGAAACCTGTAGATAGGGGTCAAAATTGTTCTGGTATGCTCGCGCAGCGCCTGGTTCTTCACGCAGATAACTTTTTGGAAGACCTTTTTCATCTGGGCAAAAAATGCATTCTCCTGGGCAGGAATGCGGTTCTGTCAATACCGTCACGGTGGACACGCCGGACAGGGATCGGATCGGCTTCATTCGTATTCTTGCCAGCAAATCGGGGTCAGCAGGATGTGTTCCAGCTGCAATTTGTGTCTGGTAGACATGCACGAGCGTATGCTTGGCGATAAAACCGCCCTTGCTGAGTGGATACGTACGCACGGATGCCATTGTATCGGCTCCTGCGCGGATCTCATCCAAAACAGTAGCGGCAATTTGTATTTGTTCTTGGGTGTATTGGCACCTTTCCTGCCAATTTTTTTTATGCTGGTTCATCATGCTGTCTGCTCATCATCGGCTGTATGGAATATCACGCTATAATGGGTTCGATGGAAAAAGAAATTGCGGATCGACTCATTCAACTCAATCGAGAATTCTATCAATTATATTCTATCTCATTCTCACAAACACGCAGAAGGATTCAGCCAGGCGTGGCGCGGGTGCTGCACGCTCTCCCAGATGATGGAGTGTGGTTGGATATTGGCTGTGGAAATGGCAACTTGATTGTTCATTGGGCACACCAGGGGTTTCATGGATCCATCACGGGAGTGGACTTCAGCCAAAAACTTATACAGCAGGCGCGTGAATATACAGCGCAAACATCTCAAGGAAATATAGATTTTCACCTGGCAAATATCGCTGATAAGGATTGGGCGTCTGCCTTGCCCCATCAGGATTGGAATGGAATTTTCCTGTTTGCGGTGCTTCACCATATCCCCGGAAAGGAAAACCGCAGAAAAGCATGTGCGCAGCTGCGTGGGCTGCTGCAGCCTGGTTCCTGTTGCTACCTCTCGGTGTGGCAGCCCCACAAAAGCAAACGCCTCAGCAGGCGCTTTCAGCCGTGGACTTCAATGGGCTTTCGGGAGGATCAGGTGGAAACCGGAGATGTGCTTATGGATTGGAGGGCGGAATCTCAAAAAGAACCCAACCGTTCGGTTTTCCGCTATGTGCATATTTTTGAAGGTCAGGAATTATCAGCCCTGGCGCAGTCCTGCGGTTTTTTTGTGCAGGAACAGTTTTTTTCGGACGGCAGGCAGGGTAATCTGGGTCTTTATCAGCGCTGGCAGGTACGATAATATATATACAAAATTTATAAACTTACTAAAAGAATGAAGTATGATAAAAGGAAAAATGGAGAAAAAGATGGCACAACAAAAAATTGACTTATTATCCCTGTTCGGTCAAGTCGCTGGTGCGGTGAAGGAAAAACAGACCACGCTCAATGAGGCTGATACCTATAACCATGACCATGGGGACCACATGGTGGAAATCTTTGAGGTTATCACCCAGGCGATGAAAGAAAAGAAGAACTCCGATCCCGCGGACCAGCTCGAATATGCAGCCAAGATCCTGCGCGGAAAAACAGACAGCGGTTCTAGTAAACTTTATGCGGAAGGATTAAAGGAAGCCGCTAAAGATATGGTGGGAAAAAACCTGAACGCTGGAACTGTCATGACCATGGTCCAGAAGATCATGGGTGCCAGTCCGGAACCAGAGGCCAGCCAGCCAGCCGCCAGCGGTGATATGCTCAGCTCGCTGCTTGGGCAGTTAGCCGGTGGGGCAGACGCCGATCAGGATGGGTTAGACCTTGGCGATTTGCTTGGCGCGGGGATGAATTTTATGTCTGCCAAACAGAGTGGAAAATCTGACCTTGAGGCACTCACCGGCGCGTTGGTATCCGGCAGCCAGATGGCGCAGCAGCCTTACCGTGAACAATCCAGCCAGCTTGTTACCTCAACGCTATTAAAAGCGGTAACATCTATGATGAATAAGTAAGCATGTACGATAGCACACGGATGATTAAATAGTCCGTGTGTTTTTATTTAAAAACTGCATATAATAGAATGTCTGTATACCATAAAAAGGAAATCGAAAAATCATGCCTGTGTGGATCATAATTGGGATTGCTTTCATTGTTTTGGTTGCCGTAATGTTTTTCCGTACATTTAGCGGATTCAATAAGGGTGAGGGTGTCGAACCTGTATCAGTGTCGCCAGCCGATTCTGCTGTGCTTTCCGCTCACCTTTCTGAAGTGGTTCAAATCAAGACTGTCTCCCGTGTTGGATCTGATGATAAGGAAAAAGAGCCTTTCTTAGCGGTGCATCGCTGGATGGAAAGCACCTATCCAAATTTGCACAATTATCTGGATAAAGAAATAGTGAATACCCACAGCCTACTGTATACCTGGCGCGGGTCCGACTCTGCATTGGAACCTGTGCTTTTTAACGCCCACATGGATGTTGTTCCTGTGAGCAAAGAAACCCTTGCGGGCTGGTCTGTGGAACCGTTTTCCGGGCAGATAAAAAATGGTTATGTGTGGGGGCGTGGCACCCTGGATATGAAAAATCAACTTGTTGCCTTGCTGGAAGCAGTCGAAGCTTTACTCAAAGAAGGTTACACGCCCCGCAGGACAATATACCTTGCGTTTGGGCATGATGAGGAGATCATGGGTTATTATGGCTCTCGCAATATCATGAAAAAGCTGAAGTCAAAAAATACCCGATTGGCGGCTGTCTTTGATGAAGGTGGAATGATTACCAGGGGAATGCTTCCCGGCGTGGAAGAACCGATCGCACTGGTTGGCAATACGGAAAAAGGCTACCTCACCCTGGAAGTATCCGCACAGGGAAACCCCGGCCATTCATCAACACCGCCGCGGCAGACAGCGATTGGCGTCCTTGCCCGCGCCCTGGCGCTGATGGATGACCATCCCATGCATGCTACCCTCGATTATTTTTTGCCGACCTTGATGATCATCCGCCATCACCTCCCGTTTGGGTTGCAGTTCATTATCGCCAACAGTTGGCTGTTTAAACCATTGCTTATTAAAAAGTTAGAACAGTCACCTAAGATGAATGCGATGCTGCGGACCACCAATGCTGCCACCGTGATAGCAGGTGGCGTGAAAGATAACGTCCTCCCCGCTACGGCATCGGCCAAAGTCAATTGCCGTGTGCTTCCAGGGGATTCGGTGCAAAGTGTGATCGATCATTTTGAAAAGGCGATCAATGATCCGCGGGTTAAAGTCAAAATTGATGAAAAAAATGGAGGCTGGGAAGCGTCTGCGGTGTCTTCAACACATACAGCTGCATACCGTACACTGGACCTGGTCATTAAACAGATTTTTGATGACGTCACTGTTGCACCCTTTACTTTTTTGGCTGCCACAGATTCCCGCCATTACCAGCCGATTTGTGACAACATATATAAATTCTCACCGATCGAGATGACGCCCAAAGAACAGGATGGCGCCCATGGCATAAATGAGAAGGTCAGCGTCAAATCGTTGGGAAAAATGGTTGTGTTCTTTAAACGCCTGATGGTAGTATGGGGTGACGCGGGATTTTGATTTTCAAGCAGCCCTGATTTCCGCCTTCATCACAAAGCTGTCCCTGCCGCCAAATTTATATTTGTATTTTTCATCGCCGCGCATGAAGTCAAATACTTTCTTTTTAGAAGAGATCGCGTGTTGAATTAAATAGCTCAGCAGTACCCACCCCGGGGAAAAAGAGCGGAATGCCGGATCATAACCGGAGTTGTATACATACATGCGGTTGCCGTAATCCAGACAGATATATCCAGCCGCTTTATTCCCATCAATGGTGAGAAAGGATAACTGTAGCACGCCTGCCTGGTACGCCCAATTGAGAATGGCACGCATCTGATCTTCCATCACCTTGGTCAGGAAATCAACTTTGTGCGGATCAAATTTCATTAGATCAAAAAAACTTTCGATCTCTGCATGCATCTGGGAGGGATCGTTTGCAATATACCATGTGATGCTTTCTTGCGCGTCTCTGCTGCGCCGCATCTTCCGGCGGATCTCGTGCCGTTGTTTCTTGTCAATCTCAGCCAAATACGTATCCCAGTCCCCGGGAAGTGGAATAGCGGGTGTATGGTAAGCTTGCGTGATCGCCACATCCCATGGCCCTTCTTCCTCTATTTTGGTCAGGGAAGTGATGCTGGGAGAATGGTCAGGAATATTATAAAGTCGCATATGTTGAACGCCGTAAACATGTCCTTCCTTAATAAAACGCAGCAATCCGCGCAGAAACAGGTCCATCTGTTGCGGAGAGCAAATGAAATCCAGGTAATCTGAAATTTCAATAGATCCAATGAACAGCAGTTTCTGGCTCTTTCTATCTAAGAACAGCGGTGCGATTCCTGCTAATTCGTTGTCATTATTGGTCGCTGTAACGATCGCCAGGTCTGCCTGTGGCCATTCGCCGCCTCCTTGGTGCTCCCACCAGATGCGCTGGTAACCATATTGCAGGAAAGGGGAATCGATGGTGCTGTTTTTCAAAAGCGTTTTCCATGCAGCCCGATCGACTGTATCAAAAGTTGTATGTAAAGCGTATTGCATTGGTCCTCCAATAGATTTAAGCATACCCGAAAATAATTCCGTTGGGAGGAAATATCCCGTACAATCTGAAATCCTATCGCTGCTATTGGCGTGGATGGAAAGAATTTGCTCAAAAGTTGAATAGTTTCTAGTAAACTGGTTCTGGCAACCTTGTGTTAAAATCAAAGCTTGTATGAGACAGGGTAAATTTCTGTTGGCATCCAATTCCCCACGGCGTCGAGAGATCGTATCTTGGACGAATTGGGATATATCATCATGCTCGCCGCGTGTGGATGAAACTGTTCGCGCTGGAGAATCTCCGCGCGCGTATGTACTGCGCGTGGCCAGGGAAAAAGCTGAAAAAACGACCTTTTCCTCCGATGTTCGTTTCATTTTTGCGGCGGATACTATTGTCGTTTTTGAAAATGAAATTATGGGAAAGCCGCGTGATGCGGAGCATGCCCGCCGCATGCTGGAGAAAATGCGCAACCGGCAGCACGCCGTTCTAACCGCAATCGCGGTCAGAAACTGCAAAAACCGCGCAATGACCGCTGACCTCTGCGAGACGCCTGTTGCCATGCGTGCCTACACAGACGCAGAAATCGCGGCGTATGTTGACAGTGCTGACCCGCTTGATAAAGCCGGAGCCTACGCCATCCAGAATGAAGGTTTTCACCCCGTGGAAAAATTTCATGGATGCTACGCCAGTGTGATGGGTCTGCCGCTTTGCCATTTGGAACGCACCCTGCGGAGCTTCGATACCTATCAACACACTGATTTATCGAAAATATGTCAAAATAACTTAAAATACAAATGTCCCATTACGGACCGTGTCATGGCAGGAGAACAAATTGGATAAAAGAGAGTTTTTCTTGGATCGATCAACCATGAAAAAGAACAGACGATGGATAGCAGTCCTCATCAGCTTGCTGTTGATGGCAGCCTGCGCAAAACCTGCACCCCAGGTGCTGCCAACACCACAGATTGAGGTATCCTCAGCCCCTGAAGTGGAAGGGGCGGTGCAGGACTTCTTATCCCTCTGGCAATCCGAAAATTACCAATCAATGTATGAAATGTTGTCTGCTGCGTCCCAACAGGAAATAAGCGCGCATAATTTTGCTGATTATTACCAGAGTACGGCTTTGAATGCCACGCTCCAGGATCTAACTACCACCATCCTCTCTTCAACCAAGAATCCTTCTTCCGCAGTGGTCAAATATGCTGTTACATATAATACAACCCTGTTTGAAAGTTTTTCCCGCGAAATGGAAATGCCTCTCAACCTCGAAAATGGCGCCTGGCGCGTCGTTTGGGATCCTGGTTTGATTCTGCCGGAATTGCGTGGCGGAAATCGCTTATCCCTTGAAGTGGATTATGAAGAGCGGGGCAGTATTTTTGCCAGAGACGGGCAGCCGATCGTGGACCAGACCACTGCCTATGCACTGGCTATCATCCCCAACCAGATTGAAGATGGCAGAGAAGGTACACTGCTGTTTGAACTATCGCGCTTGACGGGAAGGACACCAGAATCCATTCAAACATCCTATGAGGATATCCGCCGTACCAACTGGTATGTTCCTGTTGGAGAAGTCTCTGCGGAGGAAATTGGAGAAAGATGGGATTTTCTCACGACGCTCGAGGGTTTGCAGCTTTCAGAATTTCAATCACGGTTTTACTACAACGGCGGTATCGCCCCCCAGGCAGTTGGATATGTCCTGGCAATCCCTCCGGAGGAGGTGGAAACGTACCGGTCACGCGGATATTTGGGAGATGAGGCGGTTGGCCAGGCTGGATTGGAAAAATATGCGGAACAATCGTTAGCCGGCAGTCCTGCCGCTTCACTTTATCTGGTTGACCCCAATGGGCAGGTGATTTCCTTTTTTAATCAGGCGGATGCGCAACTGCCGCAAAATATTACCACTACCCTTAATAAGGATCTCCAGCTGGAAGCACAAAAAGCACTGCTCGGTTTCAAAGGCGCGGCTGTTGTTATGGAAGTAGATACCGGCCGCGTGCTGGCAATGGCTTCTTCTCCAGGCTTTGACCCCAACCTCTTCACGCCAGAGAACCGCAATGCGGCTGAGTTGTTGGAAGAAACTCTGAATGATGGACAGCAGCGGCTTTTGAATCGGGTGACCCAGGGAACCTACCCGGCGGGGTCTGTTTTCAAAATCATCGCCATGTCCGCCGCTTTGGAAAGCGATTTGTATACGCCCGAAACAACCTATTTTTGCGGATCATATTTTGAAGAACTGCCCGGCGAGAAATTCAAAGATTGGACAGTTGATAAAGAGCTGCCTCCCAGTGGTAATCTCACCCTGGTAGAAGGGTTGATTCGATCTTGCAATCCCTGGTTTTATCATATTGGGTTGGATCTCTTTCGCCAGGAAGGCGCCACCTATTTATCTGATATGGCGCGTGGATTTGGCTTGGGAGCGGCGACAGGTATAGACCAGGTTGCCGAAGATACCGGACAGATCATTGATCCTGGAACCGATGGCGCAGCCGTCCAGCAGGGCATTGGGCAGGGTGATATGTTGGTAACCCCCCTGCAGGTTGTTCGGTTTACCGCCGCTCTCGGGAATGGCGGCACATTATACCGCCCGCAAATTATCGAACGCATTACTGCATCAAATGGTGTGGATGTGCTTACTTTCTCTCCTGAAAACCAGGGTGAGCTGCCAATATCGGAAGAAACCCTTATCGCCGTCCAGGATGGCATGTGGGGTGTCGTCAATTACACGATTGGTACCGCCAATATTGAATTGGGTGATCTTAGCATTCCCATCTACGGAAAAACAGGAACGGCAGAAAACCCGCTTGGTGATTCACATGCTTGGTTTACAGGATATACCAACACCAATCGTGAGGATAAGCCAGATATTGCCATAACGGTCATAATTGAAAATGGTGGAGAAGGTTCTGAAGTAGGCGCGCCTGTTTTTCGGCGTATTCTAGAATCATATTATTTTGGAGAACCGCTCAAGCTCTATCCCTGGGAATCTGGTTTCAATGTAACCCAGACGCCAACCTCTGAATTCGACCAAACACCGGAGGCTGGGGAAGCCCCGGCTGCGCCGGCGGACAGTGGATTTGCACCCCAGCAGCAGGTGATCACACCTACTCCATCCGGAGGCTGATCAACAATCGTGCTTTCAGGTCTTATTATCCGCTTACAGGCTGGCTTTTATACAGTTCATACGGAACAGGGTGAAATAACCTGCCGCCTGCGCGGCCGCATCAAGCAGGACCAATCCAACCAGGACTTGGTTGCGGTGGGGGATCGTGTTTGCATCAGTCTTCTGCCGGACGGCTCTGGGGTGATTGAAGAGGTTAAAGAACGTGAACATTCTTTCTTCCGGCTTGCCCCTTCCGCCCGTGGGGACTATAAACAGATTCTGCTGGCCAATCTCGACCAGATGTTGTTGGTTTTTGCCTGCGCACATCCAGCACCCAGCTTCGGGATGCTGGATCGCTTCCTGGTCATAATGGAAAAACAGCGCATTGCTACCACGATTGTTGCCAACAAGGTGGATCTGGTGGGTGTTGAAAAAGCACGTGATCTTTTCAAGGTCTACCAGAACCTGGGATATCCCGTATTGTTTACTTCTGCTGAAACCGGATTAAACGTCGCTCGATTGGAAAAAATACTGGTTGGGAAAGTCAGCGCTTTTTCTGGTCCGTCCGGTGTTGGAAAATCTAGTCTGCTAAATCAAATTCAACCGCAACTTGGATTGCGGATTGGCGGGTTGAAAAACTCATCCAAGAAAGGGAAACACACGACAGTTGTGCGCCAGCTCTTTCCTATTAAAAATGGTGGCTTTATTGGTGATATGCCCGGTTTGCGGTCGCTTTCGCTTTGGGATACTGAACCGGAAGAATTGGACGGATATTTTCCAGAATTGCGCGATCTGGTAGCTGATTGTCAGTTTAATGATTGCTCTCATATTACCGAATCCAACTGCGCGGTGAAACAGGCTGTCAAAGATGGGCGGGTGCATCCGGATCGCTATGCTTCATATGTGCGCATGCGCATGGGAGACGAAGACGAATAATGGAAACAATGGTGAAAAAGATGGATCGAATAAGAGTGAAAATTAATCGCATTGCTGCGTTGGGCTTGGTTTCTACGGTTGCTGCCAGCCTGCTGTCAGGGTGCAATTTATATAATTTACTGAATCCAACCCCAACCCCACGCATACCGACAGCGACCTCGATTCCGGCACCGAAACAACTAACCATCTGCACGGGATATGAACCGCAGTCACTGTACCCATACAAGGCCAGTTCCCAGGTTGCGCAGGATATCCTGCAGGCGATCTATGATGGCCCGATCGACATGCTCGACGAGCAGCCCACACCCGTCATCCTGGAAAATCTGCCCTCGCAGGAAAGCGGCGGCATTACCGCCCAGGCGGTATCCCTGACCCAGGGCGAAGCAGTGGTCAATACGAAAGGCGATCTGGTGTCCCTGCAGCCTGGCACGCGTGTTTTCCCCAGCGGTTGCAGCACAGCCTCATGCGCGCTTGCCTGGGATGGGAGCAGCCCGCTGGAAGTCGATCAGCTAACAGCCACCTACCGGCTGCTGCCGGGCCTAAAATGGTCGGACGGCCAGCCGCTGACAGCGTCTGATGCGGTGTACGCCTTCGAATTGGCGCAGCACCCCTCCACGCCGGTCTCCAAAAAGCGCATCGATCTGACAGCTGACTATAGCGCTCTGGATGACC
>Ga0180432_10006023_pt1 | contig 15915 bp, 17 predicted proteins | sample SS_ome_10_FD_132414 | JGI IMG/M metagenome (GOLD analysis project Ga0180432, IMG submission 132414) | Hypersaline lake sediment archaeal communities from the Salton Sea, California, USA - SS_1_MS_2 metaG | ecosystem: Environmental > Aquatic > Non-marine Saline and Alkaline > Hypersaline >... | reverse complement strand
TCGGTAGCGGTGACCACGACTGAAATAAAGGTGAACGGCTCCAGAATCCTATTTGCCACCTGCTTATGCACTCGCGCATTTTCGGCAAGGATCTCGGCGTAATGCGCAGCGTCATTAGCAGCCAATTTCCAGCAGTTTTGCGCTATGCCAATATGGTGAGTCTCTTCATCTGCTTGCATCCCTGGCTGGTTACGGCCCCAATGGATCGGCTCGGCGGGTTCGGTTCGCACTTGCTCAATCATCTTCGACACCGGGATCGCTCGGGAACTTGAAGCATTCCGGCTGAACTGTCGATGGGTCATGAACTCCGAATGAATGAATCTCGGGTATCGGAGCTGTAGCGTGGTCAGCCTGACACCGGATGGGCTGATGCTGTCAGCAATGATCTTTGCTGTAATCATGTGTTCTCCTAATGCGCTCATCCCAAGTCTCTCCGGGATGTACGCTGATCGGAACTTCAAGCGTGTAGAAATCCTGCTTGCAATCGTGGCAGCGGCGTTTGCGCCAGCGGTGCCCGTTGTGGGTGCGGCTATCCACCACCACGCTGCGGACATGCCGGCATTCCATGTGTCTATACCCGCATCGGCATGACGATGTGCCGATCATCTTGCGAGTCGGGATCGACGATCAACACCGCACTGTTTTCGTCGGTCAGTCCGATTTGAATGTCTTCCGATTCTATAGCGTTCACGGCGTCGAGCAGGAAAGCGACGTTGATACCGAGTTCCAGATCATTGCCGGTATACGCCACGTCCACTGATTCTTCTGCCATGTCCTGATCCGGGTTGCTGGCGCTCAGTGCCATGTGGTCCCGGCTCAAGTTGATTTTCAGTCCCTTGTACTTTTCGTTTGACAAGATCGACGTGCGACTGAGTGCGCCCTTCAATTCCAGGCGACTTGCGCGACATTCGTGCGGCGCATCTGGCATCACCCGCTGCCAGTCGGGGAAACGACCCTCAATGACCTTGGTCAGAAACGACACGCGATCCATGACGAACTCGACAAAATTATCTGACCACCGGACTTGCACCTCGCCGTCATAGGCACTCAGCATCTTTGCAAGCTCCGTGACGGCTTTGCGTGGGATGATGGCGCTCATGGTGTGGTCCGACTTCATGTCACGCTCAGAAACCGCCAAACGGCCTCCATCAGTGCCTACTGCTCGCAGTGCTTGACCATCGAGCTGTAGCAGCAAACCGTTCAGATAGTACCGTGCGTCATTCTGCGCCATCGCGTATGCCGTGTGACCGATGACGGCTTGCAGTATGTCGGCGGCCACTGCGACTTGATACGGCGCATCTCCGGTGTCTATGGCCGGGAAGGTGTCGGAGTCCAGCACAGACATACCATACCGACCGCGCCCGATCTTGACCTGCACTCGGTCAGTGTCCGGCTTGATGACGATCTGCGCGTCATCCGGTGCAGCCTTCACGATGTCCAGGAACTTTCGCGCCGGGATGCAGGTGGACCAATCGCCAACGAAGTCGAGCGGCAGGCTGGCGGTCACTTCGACTTCCAGGTCAGTCCCGCGAAGGGCGAGCTTGCCGTCAGTAACTTGAATCAAAACAGTCGAAAGCACAGGCATAGCGCCGCGCCGATCAACCACGCTGGCGACCGAACGAAGCGGTGCCAGTAAGTCAGAACGAGATAGTGTAATCATCCGGTTGTCCTCAGTGTGTTTTTCATAAAGTGTTCGACATCTTCGGCGATGTCACACACCAGCGTTTTGCTGGTGCGGTTGTACACGCCGACCATTCGCCATGGCTCCAAGTCCGCTCGGTCGGCTTCTATTGTGTTTGGGCGCTGAACCGTAAACCGCTTGAGGCGCTTTGACCACAACACGCGAGCACTGCGGGATCTGCGGTCGCGGCGGATTTTTTCTGCTAGGTCGTGGGCTATTTCTGTTGGGTTCATTGTGCTGCCTGTACTCCAATCCGTTCTGCCATCCGGTCGTGCTGCATCCGATGCCGGGCGAGCCGCCGGGCGGTGTTATCAGTCACTTGCTCGGCCTGCTTGGGCGTCGAGTCCAGCAAAAGCCGTGCTTTGCGCTGCTTCCGGTTCGCCTGCGCCAAGTATCGGCCAGCGTGCTCCGCGTTCTCGCTGGGCAGCGCCACACGGTACACGTCCTGCGTTCTGGCAAAATACTTGCCCTCTTTCAGCAGTTGATCTCGCACATAGCCTGCCGCTGCCAGCTCGGCGAGGGCTTCGCCCTGCAATGCTTGGCGGATCTCTTTTGGCTGCATCATCGCCAGATCATTGTCCGTGACCCGCTCAATACCGAACATGCTCAGGAACGCGCCACGGTGAATCTCTGCGCCGTACTCGGTAAGCCCGGCCTGTTGCAGTTCGTAAAACCCATCTTTCATGTGTTCTCGCATTGGTCGAAAACCTCTAATTGACATCCAATCGATGCCCACCAACACACTGTCGCCAATGTGCTGATGGCCAGGACTGGCGGCGGTGCTTTGCGCTGCAATGCCTTGCGGTGCCCTGCACTGCTTTGCACTGCGCTGCCGTGCGCTGCGCAGCCTTGCTGTGCCTTGCTATACCTTGCATTGCCATTGACTCCCCGAAGGTCGCCCCCAAACACCCTGCAAGCAAGATGTTTGAGGCCGTTTCCGGCGCGTTGCCTTACACTGCTGTGCCCTGCATTGCAGTGATCTGCCGAGAACTGCTCTGCTTTGCAGTACGGTGCGATGCGGCGCGATGCGCTACGCTGCACTGCCTTGCCGTGCCTTGCTGTGCGATGTGGTGCAATGCGCTTAACTCCCCGAAGGTCGCCCGATAGCGCCCTGTTGCCAAGGCGCTACCGGCCGTTTCCGGCGCATTGCGATGCATTGCCATGCCTTGCGATGCAATTCGTTGCACTGCCTTACGTTGCGCTGCCATACACTGCAATGCTGTGCGCTGCTATGTCCTGCCGTGCGTTGTATGGCTATGCCTTGCGCTACCCGAACGACACCTCGCAGGCACCGTAGGTGGGTCTGAAATCACCGAATCCGCCGTAACGGCTGGCGTGCTCGATGAGACTGGTCAGTTCCCGCTCGTTCAGAACGGTGTGGTCAAATTCCAGTTCAACCGAGAACTGCCAGTCATGGAAGATCGGCGCGGCTTTGGCGACTTTGACTTGACCCTGTTTCAGCAGCAACACGCGCTGAAATTCCGGGTTGCCGCTGACATCTGACAGCGCCTTGATCTTTTCCCGTCCGGCAAAGTGCAGCGGCAACTTAGCCGCAGTCGGAAACACCGACGACCGGATATCCGCCCTCTTCACCTTGCCCTTGGTCCAGGATACGCTGCCGATGGCGGCAACAACCCACGTTGACGGAACATAGATACCGATGCGCTCATCAAAATAACACTTGGCCTCGACTTCTAGGCGGCGCAGTTCCAGCAAGTCATCATCCGACTTTTTGCGCTTAGCGGTGATGGTTTTCATCGCCTTGGCGTAACGGTTGAAAGGATCAACCGTTTGCGGATTGTTGAGCAGAATCGGGCTGATACCCGAGAACGTGCAGGTAATTGATTGCATTACAGTTGTCTCCGAAGTTCCACCAGTCGTTTTTCCGCCAACCGCGCCATCATCAGCGCGTTGGCTTGTGTTTCACGGTCGGTCGTGTACTGATCCGACCAAGGGTTGAGGCGATCCAGGTTCCAGGCCCGGATCGTTTCGTTAATGCGGATCAGATCGCTTACCGGGGCCATGTCCAGTTCTCCGGCATGGTGCGGTCAAAGCGGTCGCGGACCATCATGCCGCGCAGCGCCCGCAATATGCGCCGCCAAATGATGCGATGCTGGCGGGTGTAGGGTTTGGTTGCGTAGTCGTGCATCTCCGTTTCTCCGTTCTGTTGTTGGTGTACACTGATTGTAGACATTACTACACTTCATGTACAACACAAAAAATACTTATGACCTTCAAAGATTTTCTTTATGCTCACACGTTGCGGCAAGTTGCTGAACTTGCTGGTGTATCCATTGCTGCTGTGGATCATTGGCGCAAAGGGCGCAGGCAACCAAGCGTGCAGACTGCCCGCAAGCTGGCGGAAGCGGTGCCCGGACTGTCACTCCATGCCATTCGTCCTGACATCTGGTAGGCTGAGCACTTCGTGTACTCCACCTGGGAACGGATGCCCCTTTACGCTCGCCTTCGATGCGCATTCCCCATGCGCTCAGGCGGGTGTTTTTTTGAGTGCTGCTAGCAATGCGTTTTGCACGCCGGCTTTGCGCCCGAGCACGTCAATGACTCGCTGGTCGATGGTGTCTGCGGCCAGCAGTCGATAGATGACCACGGGCCGTGTCTGACCATTGCGGTACAATCTGGCGCAGGTTTGCTCGTAGTGCTCTAAGTTGTAGGTCGGCGAGGTCCATACCATTACGCGCCCACCGCCCTGCAAGTTCAGGCCATGTCCTGCACTCGCGGGGTGTATCGCCATCAGCGGCAGAGCGCCAGCGTTCCATCGTTCGACGGCGTCCGGTGCGTCGCGCAGCTCGACCAGCTCAGGCCAGCGTGCCCGCATGGCCGCAAGCTCGTGGCGGAACTGATAGACGATCAGCACTGGCTCCCCGCCGTCGATGACCTCGGCGAGTGCGTCGAGTTTGGCAGTGTGCAACTGCACCTGCCCGCCCTCGCTGTAACTGGCACCGCTGGTGATCTGAATCAGCTTGTTGGCAGCGACGGCTGCGGAGGCGGCGGTGATGGAGTCATCGTCAATCTCTGCGATTAGTTCCGCTTGCATGTCACGATATGCGGCGCGGGCTTTGGGTGGCAGATCAACCGGGACATCCAGCACCGTCAGTGCCGGCAGGTCGATGTAGTCCTCGGTGTGCATTGACAGCGCCACGTCGGCGCATCGGTCCTCAATTTCGCGTTGCGCGTTGCTCAGCGGTGTCCAGTTCCAGCCCATGAAGTCCGGCTTAAACCATCGCTCGCGGTACGCGGTGATGGTCTTGCCGAGTCGCTGCCCGCCGTCGATCAGATAGAGCTGGCTCCATAGGTCCATAAGCCCGTTTGGCGCCGGCGTGCCGGTCAGTTCAATGAGACGCAGCCAATGCGGATGGACCTTGCGCAGTGCTTTGAATAGTTTGCTGGCGCGGGACTTCACGCGGCTGGATTCGTCGATGACGACCATCGGCCAGCGCCAATCTGTTTCCTCAATCAGCTTGGGTATCAGCTCGAAGTTGACCAGCCACACATCAGCGTCCAGCGCGTAACGGTCCTGGCGTTTGGCAGGTGTGGTGGCGAGGCTGACCCATCGGCATTCAGGCCACCATCGCGCAAGCTCGCCGGGCCATGTGTGGTCGATGACGCGCTTTGGGCCAATGATGAGCGTTGGTAGGTATTCACGCCGGATCGCTTCGATTGCAACTAGCGTTTTCCCGGTGCCGCAACCCATCCACAGGGCGCAGCGGGCGTGTTGTTCGGTGTGGGCGAGGGCGCGCTGTTGATGGGTGTACAAGGTCATAGCAGCGACCCTTGCGGCTGCCATGCGCCGATGTCTTGCAGGATTGACTGCGCCTCATCTAGATAGCGCCCCACGTCCAGATCGCCCGGCAGTTCATCGCTCAGCGTCATCATGGGCACGGCACCCTCGCTGCCGGCCACGCGGTTGCCGTTGCTGGCGTAGGTGATCGGCTCGCCGTCCATGCCCCAGTACCAGCGGACGACTTTACCGAGGTGCTCACCGCGCCACACGCCACCGCCTTTGACGGTGCGTGCTATCAGATACCCGCGGACATCACCTCGCCCAATGATGTCGCTCAGCGGCACGCCATCGCGCAAGTGCTCGACCACGGCTCGCACCAAAATTGATGCTCTCGGTGTGACCATCAGCCCGTCCGTGGCATAGGCACCTTTGGTCTTCACGGTGCCGTCAATCTTCACCGCGATGTAATTGTTCACGTCGCGGCTATACAATGCGGCGTATTCGGTTTCCTCCATGCTGTAGCCTGTCAGGGCTTCCCATATCGCCACCACGCCGCGCAGATCGTCGAGCTGGTGTCGGTATGGATGTGTTACCACACCGTCCGTATTGGCGCTTACAACGGCGATGCCGGCCTGTTCCAGCGATTCGATCAGCATCAGCAATGCAAGCTGTCCGGTCACGGTGACTTGCTTGAACAGGTCCGGGGCATAGAGCTTGCTGTACTTGCTGCCGAGCTTGCCGAATGATCCATTGACGCAGATTTTCAGACTGTCCGCCGTCACCTTGTCGCCAGTACGCTTGGCCTCCAGCCGGCGTTCAACAATAGAGCGATACACATCAAGGAACTTGCGTCCGCACTGCGGCGGATACAGTTCTTGTTCCAAGATGATCGACGGGTAATAACTCGCAACGTCGATGTCTATCAGCAAGCGATCCGCGCTAGAGCGCAGCGTGCGACGCTGTTCGCTGCTGTGAATGCCACCGATACCCAAACGATACTCACCGCTACCAATGGTCAGCGTGCGCTTGAGAGCGTCAGGTAGTTGCATCTTGCCGTTTCCGTCAATGCGAAACGTCGAGCGCAAGACATCCGCCATCAGTTCTCTGAGTTCGGGTGTCTCATAGGTCAACCAAGGCGGCGGGCGGTATTGGCATTCGCGGATGTGCTGCGGTCGTTCAACGTGTCCGATCTCCGCAATCAGCACGGCCTCGGCGATCTGGGCATCTGATTTTGAGATCAGCGACAGGCCATACTGCCGGCCCATTGATGCCCGCAAGGCAAGTTGCTTTTCGAGCCTGCGGGCAAGCGCGAGCGTGGTGTCTACGTCGTTTCGGCAATAATCGGTCAGCAGCGTGCGCTGGTCGTCGGTGATCGGGATGTGAGGATCGAGCGGCAAGTCCTGCAAACGTGGCATGTGCATCCGCGCCCCGTACATCTTCAAGCTAATGCGAACACCTGGAGCGACCTCGCTCAGATCAGCGTGCCGCCAGTCTTTAGGCTTTGCTGTCCGCTTGCCGGTTTCTATCAGCTCGCACGATAGCCGGTAGATGCTTTTCGGCGTGCTGGATGGCTCCAACAGCTCGCAGATGATCGGCAAGTCATACGCCAGTGAATTGAACCCGACGGTGCGTTGTCGGGCCATGAATGCGGCCAAATCGTCACGATCCAACGTGCGATCCAGCCCCAGTTCCCACTGCTGCCAGTCCTGACCGTCACCGGCCAGGACCAAACACCAGTTGGGGTAAACTTCAACGTCTACCCCGTACACCGTCACCAGTCCTCGGTAACTTCTTCCGCTTCCTCGAAGGCGTCAACATCCGCAACGTCCGCCGAGCCGAACCGGTCACCGTCTGCCCAGAATTGCAGCGCCAACAACTTGCAGTTCAGAAACTTGCCGAACTTGTTGTCCTGCGCCCATACGCTGATCTGCGCATTGACGTAACAACCGCCATACGGGATGCCGTCATCCTCGGTCAGCGGCTGGCGCCCTCGACCGACGATCTTGGGCGCATGTTTGTTGCTGGCCTTGATGAAAACGTGTCCGGCGTATCCGTCTTTCGGCTCGCCGTCCTGGGTAAAACCTTTCGGGCCGTCACCGTCCTTAAGCAATTGGCGATTGCTGTCCATGTCCTGACGTTCAAGGATGCTTTTCGCCTTCTCGCCCCATTGCGCCTTTGCGACCTCGCGCATGTGCGTAACCAGGGCTTTGTGTGCCTCGCTGTCCTTCTCGATCAAAAACACGGCGCTGTATTTAGGGTCTGCGCCCTCGTATGCGGTGGGCTTCCAGATCGACGGAAACGAGAGGCGGACATTTTTGAGCATGTGCATTGTGTCATTCTCCAACAGGGAAGTTATCTTCGACGTGTGGCTCAACTGCGGGCCGTGGGTCGGTTTCAGGGGCAATCGTCAGATTGCCGGGTTTTCGGCTCGTACACTGAGCCAAAATCGGTGCGGCGGCTTTCTTCCCGCCAAGGGCTTTTTCGATGGACGTCAAGGTTTGATAGTCGCGGCGGTATATCTGGTCGTCGGTCAGTCCTGCGTCACGCAGGGTGTCTGCCGCGTCGGCATTGAGCTTGCGTGTCCTGCGACCTTCGACCAGCTTATATCCAGGCACGGTTTTGCCGAGTTCGAGCATTTGCTGAACTTGATGCTCCATGTCACTGATCCATCTACCTAAACCGTCGAGCAGCGGCAGGATGTCGGCGTAATCCGATGGTGTCAGCGCGGTGGAACCCGGCACTGATAGCGCCCATATCGCCCGGTCACGACAGGTGTGCCGAGCACGGCACCATCGGCACTGCTCAGGGCCGGGTGTCGCTGGCGCGTCCGGGTCTTGCGTCAACATGGCACGCTGCTTGACCCATTCACCCCATGTCAGCAACTCGGTGGCGCTAATGGATTCCTCGCTGATGTGATCGAGCGGCGGCTGACAGATCATCGTGCGGATGCGATGTATGCCGTACTCGAACTGCCAACGCTGAAGGCACGCCAGACCGTACAGGCGCAGTTGTGAGTTGTTCGGCGCATCGACGCGGTTACGTCCGGTCTTGAGATCGCAGACGGTCAACGTGCCGTCCTTGATAACGACGGCATCCGCTGTACCGAATCCGCCCGGCACCCATTCGTCATACTGCACCCGTTCCTCAATGCCGACGAACTCCGCGCCCGCCCGCAACTCGCCAATCAGGTCGATGTACGGCTGAACCTCCGGCAGCAGATCAGGATGAGTCAACGCTTCACCGCGCAAGTGCTGCTCAGCGGTCAGGTGCCGCTGCGATCCTGCCAAAGCGTGATCGTTACCGGGATCATCAATGCCTTCTGACAAACGCGGTGCTGCGGCGCAGTACAGCCACGTGTGGCTGTTGCTGGCGCCGAGTGTGGCGTGCGCGTCCATCAGGAAAACGCCTTGTCCAGATCAGCCATGATCTGAAGCCGCTCCGCGTTCGTGGTTGCAGCGAGCTTGCGCCCTGCCAACACGTTTGCAACGTCCTTCCGCCCATATTCCTTCGCAAGGCGGTCCAGCACGCCGCGCAGCATGTCCATGCTCACTTCTTGCTCGGCGGGCGAAGTGTCGTCAAAAGACGCTTCAATCTGCGGGTCAGCTTGTTCCGGCGCTGCGGATGGCTCCGCTTGGATCGCGGTGCGCTCCATCGTCGCCTCGCTCCAATCGTCTATAGCATCCGCCAGCAGGCGCAATGCCGCGGTGATCTTCTTCGTGTCTTGCATGAGTACCTCGGTCATGGGGTTGGAATGCAGTTGCAATCGTGGCACATTCCGGTGTAGCATGTCAACTCCCAATAGTTCACCGGAGACACTTTAATGATGACCCTCGAACAGATCGCTGAAAAACTTCAGGATCGACGACTCGACATCGTGGCCCAAGCCACTGGTATCCACCCCAATACCCTGCGGGCTATCCGCCAGGGCCGACAGACCAACCCGACGTACTCGGTGCTAAAGGCGTTGAGTGACTATCTGGAGGGGAAACAGTGAACTGCTTAGAACAACACCATGAAAACACATGGAGCATGTATCAGGGAGATTCCGTTGAAGTGCTTAAAGGGCTACCCGACGCCAGCGTTGGATACAGCATTTTTAGTCCGCCGTTTGCATCGCTATACACCTACAGCAACAGCCCGCGAGACATGGGCAATGTGCGCGATGACTCGGAATTCTTTGAGCATTTTGCATATCTGGTGCGCGAACTGCGCCGAGTAATGATGCCAGGTCGAGATATTAGTTTCCATTGCATGCTTCTGCCGACCAGCAAAGAGCGTGATGGTGTGATCGGTTTGAAAGACTTTCGCGGCGATTTGATTTCTGCGTTTAAGGCGGAAGGTTTCATCCATCATTCCGAGGTGGTGATATGGAAAGACCCGGTGACTGCGATGCAGCGCACGAAGGCATTAGGACTGCTGCATAAAACCGTGCGCGGCAATGCGGCCATGAGTCGGCAGGGAATCCCGGATTATCTTGTGACAATGCGCACCCCTGGAGAACAGGCGTCAAAGGTGACGCATACGGATTATCCGGTCGAAGAATGGCAGCGGATCGCTTCGCCGGTATGGATGGACATCAATCCCAGCGATACATTGCAGTACCGCAGTGCCCGCGAGCATGACGACGAGCGACATATATGCCCATTGCAACTTGAGGTCATTCGTCGCGGTATTCGGCTGTGGACCAACCCCGGCGACATAGTGCTGAGTCCTTTTGCTGGAATCGGCAGTGAAGGCGTAGTCGCACAGGAACTTGGGCGGCGGTTTGTCGGCATTGAGCTGAAGTCCAGTTATTACCACCAATCCGTAGCCAATCTGGCAAACGCCAATCGCCAAGGCGATTTGTTGGAGGCTATGTGATGGACTACGCAGGATTTTTGAATGGCAAATTGCGCCGGGCGGCATCCAGTGGCTTTGACATAGGCGACTTGAAATATCCGCTGTTTGACCATCAACACGCGCTGGTTTCATGGGCTGCGCGTAAAGGGCGAGCGGCTATCTTTGCAGACACCGGACTCGGCAAAACGCGGATGCAGTTGGCATGGGCTGATCTTGTGCATAAGCACACTGGCGGTGATGTGCTGATATTGGCTCCGCTTGCAGTTGCCGAGCAAACGGTGAGGGAAGGTGGCGATGTGGGCATCAGTGTCGTGCATGCTCGCGACGCCATCGACGTAGTGCCGGGCATCAGCATCACCAATTACGACAGACTCCATCGTTTTGATGCTAGTCGATTTAGCGGCGTGGTTCTTGATGAGTCGAGCATCATCAAACACCACGATGCAAAAACACTGGCAACAATGCTGGCGACGTTTGGCAATACGCCATACAAGCTATGCGCTACTGCGACACCATCGCCTAACGACTGGACTGAGCTTGGCACTCATGCTGAATTTCTCGGTGTGTGCAGTCGTGCAGAAATGCTCGCCGAGTATTTTGTTCACGATGGCGGCGACACGCAGACGTGGCGGCTCAAAGGGCATGCACGCGACGAATTCTGGCGATGGGTATCCAGTTGGGGCGCACTGGTGCGCTCGCCGGCTGATCTGGGTTTCGATGCAACAGCCTACCAACTACCGTCACTGCACGTTGAGCAAGTCACTGTGCGGTCAGACGCCAAGCCTGTAGATGGCGAACTGTTCACTCGCCAAGCACAAACCTTAAGCGAAAGGAGGCAAGCGCGACGCGACAGTATGCGCTATCGGGTTGAAGCGGCAGCGGACTTGGCCAATTCAATCAATGAGCCGTGGGTGATCTGGTGTGAACTTAACGCAGAAGGCGATGCTTTGTGCGCTGCCATTCCTGATGCGGTTGAGATTCGCGGATCAGATGATGTGACAAAAAAAGAACAGGCACTGCGTGATTTTGCTGACAAGCGCATTCGCGTACTCATCACCAAGCCGAAGATTGCAGGGTTTGGGTTGAATTGGCAGCACTGCCGGCGCGTCGGTTTCGTCGGGGTTGTGGATTCTTTTGAGTCGTACTATCAGGCAGTGCGCCGCTGCTGGCGATTTGGACAGACCCGCGAAGTTTATGCTTACCTTTTTGCTAGCGAGGAAGAAGGCGCTGTCAGAGCAAACTTGGAACGAAAAGAGCGGGACGCAATGACGATGGCCGAAACGCTATCGCGTGAAACAGCGGCTACAGTGCGCCATGAAATACTCGGCCAGGAACGCAAGACCAACGCATACAACGCGCATCAGCCTGTCCGCGTTCCAGCGTTTATGTGTGCGTCATGACCGGCCCAATAGCCTTAGCTGCTACCGCCCTGCTGGTGTTCGGCAGGGCGATCCAGCAGCAGAACGTCATCCATGGGCACTATGTCGCTGCCGCCCTTACCCCGTATCTCATAGCTGCTGGCGAGATCGCCGTCATTGGCGCCATCGTTGTTGATGGTTGGTCATCCTGGGCGTGGATCGGGACTGGCGGCGGTATCGGTGCCGTGGCTGCGATGTGGATCCACCGAAGGATAAGGAGGCACCATTGATTACCCCAGACCTCGAACCCGCCCGTGATCTGGTTGCGGCGGGCTTTACACTGGTGGCGCTCAAGCGTCACAGCAAGGCGCCAGCAGGCTTGCGATGGAATGACCGAAAGGTTCAGCAAGTCATGGATGACGCGACCGGGTACGGCTTCCCGCTGGCGATCAACGGTCGCTGCTCCATCGACCCGGATAACGTGCAGCTTGCTCGCCGTGGGCTTGCGGCCTGCGGCTTTGATCTGGACGAGATCATGGCTGCAGGCGTCAGGACGGAAAGCACCCGAGAGGGTAGCGGCGGACGGTCGATGTTCCAAGTTGCAGACGGCTTGGAATGGATCAGATTTCGCACGAAAAACAACGGCTTAGTGCTGGAACTTCGAGCAAAGTCTGACAATTTGCAGGATGCTGTGCCGGGCGTGGTGTACAAGGATCGAGAAGGCACGCTTTGTACCCAACGATACGCCAATGGGCGGACGTATGAGGATGCACCGGAGCTGCCGCCGGCATTCGCGGCATGGTGGCTGCGGATGTCGCAGGACATCGACTTTCAGCACGACCAGATAAGGAAGTTCTGCGCAGGCATAGGGAGCGAGGTGCCGGTGCTATCGGCGTCAGTCGGCGAACACCTCGCATATGCGGCGCCGGGCATCCGGCAGGCGTTTAACGAGCGCCACGACCCGGAAGACTTTCTGATGTTCGCCGGTTATGACGCGCACAGCTCCGGGCGATGGTCACCGCCTGGAGCTACGGGTGAACCCGGCGTGAGACCGATACCGGGAAAGGATGGCTTGTGGCGATCTGACCACGGCTCAGACCCGCTCTGCGGCACCTTCGATGCGTGGTCGGCTTTTGTGGTGCTGGAACATGACGGCGATGTTCAAAAGGCCATAAACGCGTTTACAGCGGCGCATCCCGGCGTGGTGGTGCCGGACACGCAAGCCGACGTAAAGCAGTTCCCGAAGATGGACGGGTTCATTGCCGATTACAGCCGCGTCGATGGGCGCGGACGGCATGCGGGCAAGATCGAAAGCACCATTGACCAGCTCACTATATGCGTAGGCAAAGATCCTGAATTCCCGTTTTCTGTCGCCTTTGACGACTTCATGCAGGATGTTCTGATCTCCATCGACGGTGCGCCGCCAGTGCGCTATCAGGACGAACACATCACGCAGATGCGGGCATGGTTTGACCGGCGTGGATGGGAGCCGGTTAGTAAATCCGACATGCGCGACGTGATCCACGCTGTTGCCCGAGCGCGGCGCACAGACATCGCAATTGATTGGGGCAACTCATTGGTGTGGGATGATGTAGACCGATTCGGCGAGGCGTGTAAGCGCATGCACGTTGAAGACACGCCTCACTCCCGGGCTGTTGTCGATTATCAATGGACAGGACACGCGGGCCGCTTGATGCAGCCTGGGACGCAAGCCGACAGTATCTTTGTCCTCGCAGGTCCGCAAGGCTATTTGAAGACCAGTTATGTACATGCCATTGCACCTGACATTTGCGGATTTCCGACAGCCAACGACATCAACATTTCCGATCTGCTACAGGAAGATAAGTCGGCGCGGGCGTTGAGGCATTTGCTGGTTGGAAATCTTGATGAGATGCGCGGATTCGGTAAACGTGAGAGCGCGGAAGTGAAGACGGCACTCACTCGGCGGACAGAAAGCTATGTGCCAAAGTACATGGAAACGCGCATGTTCTACCCTCGGCGCTGTTTACTTTATGCCACCAACAATGAGCTGAGCTTTCTGGATGATCCGACCGGCAGCCGTCGCTATGCCGTCCTGACGCCGCAGGCGCCCATTGACGTGCAATGGTTCATGGACAACCGCGATCAGCTTTGGGCGCAGGGTATCGCCCAATGGCGAAAATCCGGCGTGGCGTGGCAGGCCCTGGCGGAACTGTCGCCAGAGGTCAACGAACAGTACGAGGTCGAAGACCCGATGCTGCCCATCGTCGCGAATTACGCGGAAAGCTGCGTGACGCACATCACCATCGGTGGACTGCTTGAGGCGTTGGAGATCGCACCGGAGCGTCAGACGGTCGCGCTGAGCCGGCGATTTGGAAGCATTTTGCGCCAGCTTGGTTATCAGCGCGTGCGCATCAGAGAGAACGGGCAGCAAGTCAAGGTCTGGGCGAAAGGCCCAGATTCCTAAACCCACACTGAAAACGGGTTAATCAGGTTTTGCCGTTTTGATGGGGCACATGGGGCACATGGGGCACAAAATCAGACCGTGTGCCCCTTTGTGCCCCATGTGCCCCATGAGACCCATAACTTCTCTACTGGTTAAATATGTGCATCCTACCTTTCACCATGCCATTACTCACTGACATAAACTTTTGTAAAAGTATGGGGCACATGGGGCACATGGGGACAAAGCATTGTTTTTTAACGATTTTTTTTGTGCCCCATACGTATAACCGATGGGGCACATGGGGCACACTTGAAAAAGAAAACGAAAACCCAACAAACAGAAAACGCGATTGAGTTGCGCCTAACACGCCGCATTGAAGCCGCCGGCGGCCTCGCGCTGAAATGGCCAGCGTCCGCCACAGCCGGTGTGCCTGATCGCATCGTGATCTTGGGCGGTCGTGTGGTGTTCGTGGAACTAAAACGTCCTGGCGGTAGAGTGCGGCCAATTCAGGCACACATGCACCGCCGCATCCGCGCAGCCGGCGGTGTCGTATCTGTGCTGGACAGTGCCGCCGCTGTGGATGCGTTTGTCGATGATCTTACACGGTGTATACTCAGCCCATGACCACGCTGCCGAAAATGCCCCAACCCGATTTTTTCAAAACACCCCCACCCCCTGTCGGTGACCAAGCGAGCGACGCGACACACAACACTCATGCTGGCGCAAAAAATCATCAAGCCGGGATTTTTATAAACACCCCCACCCCCTATGATTGATAGAGTAAAGACGCATGGCGCAAGTTGACTTTGACATCACTGGCGAAAACTCGGTCAAGGCCATGCTGGATGGTTTGCCGGTCGAGCTTAAAAAGGCGATTCGCAATTCTATGAACGACTCTGCTCGGCTGGTGATGGCGCGGCAGGAAAAAGAGATCAAGAAAGTTTTTCATAATCCTACAAGGCTTATCCAGAAGCCCTTTTTTGTCGAGCGTGCGGACATCAACAAAACTCCGATACAGGCCAAAGTAAGATTGAAAGACGTTTATGGAAGTACAAGCGTCAACGTGGTTTTTAATACATTGTCGCCGCACATTCCTGGTTATCCTGCAACACGCGATCCGGTCAAGGGCATGGAAAGCGCGTTGCGTCGCATGGGAAAGATCAGTGACAAGGAATTTTTAGTGCCGAGTCGAACGGCAAAACTTGATAAAAACGGCAACATTCCGGGAAGTCAAGCCAGCAAGATGCTAAACGATATTGGGGCATTCGCTGGCGTGGCGGGCTTTGACTCCACAACCAAAGCACCAAAGGTCAAGTACATGTGGGGCGAGGTCAAAGACGCGAGCGGCAAGGTCACACGCGGCATCTGGTTGGTGAATCGATTCGTGAGTCAGAAACCGGCTGCGCTGGTGATGGTGGTCGTCAAGACGCAACCGCGTTACGCCAAGCGTTTTCGCTTTCACGAACTTTCAGAAAAAACGTTTGACAAAGTGCTGCCGGGCGAGGTGGACAAGTCGCTGGACATCCTGGCTCGCAAGCTGAAAGCGAGCAAGGCGTGACCAACCGTCGCGGCGATGTGGGCGATGACAGCGAGTAAGGCGTGAGAGCCGCTGTAAGCGCCTGTGAGGCGATGCGCTTGCGGGCTGCACGATGGCACGGATTTTCCGAGATCGCGGCGCACGCGGACTGTCAGCGGGCGACAGGGGCGCGAAAGCGCACGCTGGTCGAGGCGATCCGCGAGCGCCACGCGGATGGCTGGCCGGCGCAAAACCGTTACCCCTTCGTTTGCGTTTTTTGGCTTGTCAAAAAAATCTTTTGCAATCAACAACTTGCGGGTCCTTTTGCGCCAAAACGCGGCGGGCAATTGGAAC
>Ga0180432_10006022_pt1 | contig 15915 bp, 13 predicted proteins | sample SS_ome_10_FD_132414 | JGI IMG/M metagenome (GOLD analysis project Ga0180432, IMG submission 132414) | Hypersaline lake sediment archaeal communities from the Salton Sea, California, USA - SS_1_MS_2 metaG | ecosystem: Environmental > Aquatic > Non-marine Saline and Alkaline > Hypersaline >... | reverse complement strand
CGGTCAAGATGCCCCCCACGGGCGAGCCGATGATGGCCATCAGGCTGATGATTCCCACGGTCATCCCCGCCTTTGCCTCGGTCACGTCGTGGGCCCGGATGAGAAACGTCGGGAGCCACACCAGCACCGCCACGGCCATGATGTTGTGCATGGCGTGCCCGATGTAGAGCCACCGGAGCGTCGGGACCTTCAGGACCGCCCTGGCGGATTCAATGAAGCCGGGCCGCTCGCTGCCGGTCTCCACCACGCTTTCCACGGTCTTGTAGTCCTTCAGAAAGAATGCCAGGAGCCCCAGGATCACCCCCGGCACCGCGAAGACGTAAAAGGCCGTGCGCCAGCCGCCGCAGTTGGCGGAGAGATAGCCCCCCAGGATATAGCCCAGGGCCGCGCCCAGGGGCACGAAGATGTTGAAGACGCCCATCGCCGTGCCCCGCTTCTCGGGCGGGTAGGCGGCGGTGATCATGGCGGTCCCCCCGGCGGAGTAGCCCGCCTCCCCCACGCCCACCAGCGTCCGGGGGATGAAGACCGTCATGAAGCTTTTCCCCAGCCCGGTGACGAAGGTGAACGCGCTCCAGAACACCGCCATGATGGCCACCGCCTTCCTGCGGCTCCACCGGTCGATGAGGTAGGCCACGGGCAGCGAGAAGAGGGACGCGCCCAAGAGAAACACGGTGTGCAGCCATCCCCCCTGGGTGTCGGTGAGGCCCAGGTCCGTCATCATCGGCTCCAGCACCGCCGACATGACCTGGCGATCCATCCAGTTGATCATCCACAACAATGAGAGCACGATCAGCAGGAAGTGCGCCGAGCCGCCCCCGGTCTGGTAGGTCTTGACGTTTGATTTCGCGGACATGTGATATTCCTCCTTGAATGATGAGAATAATGAGCCATCTATAAGAGAAGGGGTGCGTCGTCGCGAAATCGGCGTTCGGTGGAACAGAAAGCGGGCGCATGTCCGAGTGGTCGCGTGCGGGTGAGGTCGCCGAGACTATATACAAACTATATATAAAAAATTTTTTAGGCCGCGTCAATGCTTTTTTTTGTGCCTGGAGGGCCTGTTTTTTATTGAAAAAATTTTAAAAAATGAATTGCCATTCAGTTTGAAATGTGGCATGATAGAGAACTTATCTCACAAAATCAACTGAATCGGTGTGAGTGTGACACATCGAGCTCGAGTGGGAAGTAGTAAAACAAAGGAGGATACAACCCCATGAAGGAATGTGTGATTATCGACGGACTGCGCACGGCGAACGCCCGGGCGCACCTGGAAAAGGGATGGCTCAGGAACCACACCCCGGACGTGCTTTTGACCACGGTGTACGACGAGCTGTTCAAGAGAAATCCCAAGGTGAAGCCGGAAGAGATCGAGGCGGTCTACTGCGGCACCGCCAACCAGGCGGGCAAGCAGAACGACATCGCCCGGGCCGCGTGGCTTGCCGGGGGATACCCGGAATCGGTGGCCACCAACGGCATCGGCCAGCAGTGCCCCTCGGGCATGGCGGCCCTGGAGCACGCCGCTCGTGCCATCATGTGCGGCGAGGGCGACACCTATATCGCCTCGGGCGTGGAAGACATGGCCCAGGTGCCGATGATGTTCGCCATGGAGATGCCCCCCCGGATCGGCGATCGCTATGACTTCAACGAGCTGCCCATGGGCGCCACCGCCGAGAAGGTGGCCGAGCTCTACAAGGTCGGCCGGGAAGACATGGACAACATGGCCATGTGGAGCCACAAGAAGGCGTGGGAAGCCACCCAGGCCGGAAAGTTCAAGAACGAGATCGTTCCCCTGGAGGGCGCGGAAGAAGACGGCACCAAGATCACCGTCGATCGCGACCAGTGGATCCGGGAATCCATCTCGATGGAGAAGATGGCCTCCATGCAGTCTCCCTTCAAGGAGAACGGTGTGGTGACCGCGGCGACGTCTTCGCCCCTCACCGCCGGCGCATGCGCCCTCATTTTGATGGACCGGGAGAAGGCGGACAAGCTGGGCCTGGACTACACCCTCAAGTACGTCGCCGGCGCCATGGCCGGGTGCGATCCCACCGTCATGGGCATCGGCCCCATCTACGCCGTTCAGAAGCTCCTGAAGCGGGCGAAGCTCACCGTCAAGGACATCGGCGTGTGGGAGCTCAACGAGGCCTTCGCCAGCCAGTCCCTGGCGGTCATTCGAGAGCTGGGCATCGCCCAGAACGCCCCCTTTGACAACGTCAACATCTGGGGCGGCGCCATCGCCCTGGGCCATCCCCTGGGTGAGTCCGGCGCGCGCATCGTCGTGACGCTCAACAACATCATGAAGACCGACATGAAGGACAAGAAGTACGGCGTGGCCACCCTCTGCGGCGGGTTCGGCAACGGCAACGCGTCCCTGTGGGAGAACGTCAAGGCGTAGTATTCGCCTTGCTTTCCATAGATGGGCCGGGCGGTTTTTCCCTCCCGGCCCTTTTTTTATCCCTTCCCGGGCGTAGACAATCACCCGTGACTCGGTGAGATGCAGTGAAAAGAGCTTCTCCATTCTCAGGAAACACCCATGAGCACGCGAATACCATCAAAGAATAACAAGACGGCCGACGACCTCTACGCGGGATTCGCCTCCCGGTATGATTTCCTCTTCCAGGGAGGGGGAGGCCGGGAGACCCAGGTCGCCTTTTTTGATAAGATATTCAAGAAGCACGGCGTCAGCCGGGTGCTGGACTGCTCCTGCGGCACCGGCGAGCACCTGGCGATGCTGGCTCCCCTGGGGCTGTCCCTCTTCGGCTCGGACATCTCCCCGGCCATGCTCTCTGTGGCGGAGGAGAAGATGAAGCGGTTGAATCTCGATATCCCCCTGACCCGGGCGGACTTCCGCGAGCTCCCGGAGCATTTTCCCGAGCCCTTCGACGCGATCCTCTGTCTCTCCACATCCCTTCCCCACGTGGAGACCGAGGAGGAGATGATCCGGGCGTTATCGAGCATGCATGCATCCCTCACCGAGCGGGGCGTGGTGATTTTCACCCAGGGGATTACCGAGCGGATGATGGCCGAGAAGCCGAGGTTCGAGTCGATCGTCAACAACCGGGATTTCTCCCGGGCCTTTGCCATCGACTACCACGGCCGGGGCATGACGTTTCACGCGCTCGATTTCATCCATACCGATTCCGCCGCCGAGTTCCATACCTGGAGCACGACGTATCCCTTCATGCCCCTGGAGGCGGACTACCGGCGGATGCTCGAGGCCGCCGGCTTTCCGGGAGTGGACGTCTACGGCGGTTATGACGTCTCCCCCTATGATGAGACCAGCGGGTTCATGGTCATCGTGGCCCGAAAGGATCGGTCGTGAGTGATCGTATCCTCCGGGCGATGTATGACGATATTTCCTTGAAGGTGTCATGGGGTGATGACGGGGGACGGGCGGGGCGGCTTCCCGCCTTTTTCTATTCGGACCTGACACGTTGACAATCACCCGTCATACGGTACAATGAAGAAGATACCCGCCCCTTCATTGTTTGGGAGTGACCATGAAAGAAGAACCAACCACCCCTGAAACGACGATCGACGACCTCTATGCCGGTTTCGCCTCCCGCTATGATCTCTTTTTCGAGACCGAGGACGACCGGGAGGCCCAGGTAACCTTCTACAAGACGGTGTTCGAAGAGCACCGGGTCGGCCGGGTGCTGGACTGCTCCTGCGGTACCGGCGAGCACCTGGCGATGCTGGCCCCCCTGGGGCAGTCCCTCTTCGGCTCGGACATCTCCCCGGCCATGCTCGCCGTGGCGGAAGAGAAGATGAAGCGGTTGGGTCTGGATATCCCCCTGACCAATGCGGACTTCCGCGAGCTTCCGGAGCATTTTCCCGAGCCCTTTGACGCGATCCTGTGTCTCTCCACGTCTCTTCCCCACGTACAGACAGAGGAGGAGATGATCCGGGCGCTGAAAAGCATGAGCGCATCCCTCATGGACCGGGGCGTGCTGATCCTTACCCAGGGCTCCGGGGACCGGATGATGAAAGAAAAGCCGAGATTCATACCGGTCACCAATACCCGGGATTTCTCCCGGGCCTTCGCCATCGACTACCACGGCCGGGGCATGACGTTTCACGTGCTGGATTTCGTTCACACCGACGAACAGGCCGAGTTCTTCTCCTGGAGCGCCTCGTATCTCTTCATCCCCCTGGAGGAGGACTACCGGCGGATGCTTACGGCCGGTGGCTTTCACACCGTGAGCGCCTATGGGGGCTATGATTTTTCCCCCTACGATGAGACCAGCGAGTTCCTGATCATCGTGGCGGGGAAAGGGCGGTCATGAGTGCCGAGAGGACAAAAGACGATATCGGGAGGATCTCGAGGATAAACCGGGCGCTGTTCGCGGCGCTGTGCGCTTTCCTCATTCTGGGGGCGGCGGTTATCGTATGGAGCACCCTTCCCAGGACCGCCGAGGATTGGAACGAGCGGGGGGAGTCGCTGGCCCGGCGCAGTAAATATGACAAGGCGCTGGAGTGTTTTGAGCGGGCGATCGAACTCGAGCCGGAGTCGCCGCTCTATCACGGCAATCGGGGCAATGTGCGTCTCTATCTCGAGGATTTCTCGGGAGCGGTGGAGGATTTCTCCTTTGTCATCGATTCCAATCCCCATGCCGGTGCGGCATACTACAACCGGGGCGTGGCGTATTCTCATCTGGACCTGTTCACCGAGGCGCTCACGGACCTAAACCGGGCCTGCGAGTTGGGCATCGAGCGGGGATGCGATGCGATGGAGGAGATAAAAAAGAACTACTGGTAACCCCACGGACAGGTCCTGGGGGGGGATCGGGTACGGGGCGGGGGGACTTTTAATGGATTCGTATCCCTGTTGACAGATATGAGCGGATGTGGCGGGAGGGGGATAGATGATCAATGAGCATGTGGAGGATTGATGTGAGGAATCTTGCTGTAATGAGCATCGTCATTGTCGTTGCGGTGTTCTGTCTGTCGACGACGGCGGCGGCTCAGAGCGCGGAGGAATGGCTGCAAAAGGGGGTGTTCTATTCGGACGCCGGAAATTACGAGAAGGCCCTGGAGTGTGACACAAAGGCCATCGAGTCGGCTCCCGATTGGTCGCTGCCATACTATTATCGAGGGATTGATTACAAGGACCTGGGAAGATATGAGGAGGCCGTCGGCGACTTCACGAGGGCCATCGAGCTGGACCCGGAGGACCCGGACTACTATTACAACCGCGGGTGCGTCTATGACGATCTGGGCAGGTATGAAGCGGCCGTCGGTGATTATACAAAAACCATCGAGCTGGATCCGGGATACACGGAGGCGTACAATAACCGGGGGAGCGCCTACGGAAATCTGGCCCGGTATTCCGACGCCGTCGAGGACTTTTCAAGGGCCATCGAGCTGGACCCGACATCGGTCATTTCCTATGTGAACCGGGGATATGCCTACTATTTCCTCAAAGATATGGAGAGCGCCCTGGTGGATTTGAAAACCGCATGTGATCTTGGATTCGAGGGCGCGTGCGAGTTTTACAAAGAGCTGCTGGCGTTGGAAGAATAGCATTTCAAGGGGGGTGAAGGCTGAAAGACCCGTACCCGGGGGATATACGCGATGCGGCATGGAGGATGAGGGAAACGCATGTCGGAATAGTGTGGGGGATGTGATATCACCCGGCCGTCAGTGGGGGCGATGGCGTGTCACGGTCTCGGTGCCGGGTGAGGCGTCCGCCTTCGGGATATATCTATCGTACAGGAACGCCAGGGCGACCGCTCCCCCCATGACCAGGCACCCCCCGGTGCCGAACAGGCCGATGGAGAGGTCGTTGTCCCAGGCGAGGTACATCAGCGATACCCCGTACAGTCCGTTCACCGAGCCGTGCATGAGGGCCGCGGCGATGACGGACCCCGCCCGAATCCGGACATAGCTGATGAGAATCCCCAGGAGCATGGTCGCCGCGATCATCTGGAAGACCCCCGCCACCGGGTGATCGAGGAAGTTGTGCCCCATCAGAATCAGGGGCGCGTGCCACACGCCCCACACCAGCCCGATGATCGCCGAGCCGGCGAACGTCCCGAGGTGCTCCCACTCCCGCTGCAGCAACCCCCGCCACCCCAGCTCCTCCCCGAAGGCGAGCAGTGCATTGATGGTGGCCCCGGCGATGAGCCCCTGGCCGAGAGAGATCAGCGCAGGGCTGACCCGCATGGCGTCGTAACTCGCGCGCATGGCTTCGAGCTGTTCCGGGGTGAGGGTGGCGGCCAGGCGCAAAAAGAGTCCCTCATGTTCCGGGGAAAAGGAGACCCCCGGCAGCAGCGCGGCCGCGGGAATGGCGCACAGCACCAGGAGCGCCGGCAGAAGCCAGGCGACGAAAAACCAGGCGTTTATGCGAAAGGAGACGCCCAGGGGCTTGAGAATATCCCGGCGATAGACGACCTTCTGGACGAAGATCGCCGCCAGCATGGGGATGATCATATAGAAGGCGCCGACGACCACGGAGAGCGGCGTGTTCCACCGCCCCCCCGCCAGGTAATAGACCAGGGCGACCAGCCAGGACGCCCCGAAGGTGATGAGGAGAAAATACGTCGCCGTATGTTTCGGGGCGGGCGTGTCGTGTTTCGGCGTGTCCGCCGCTGTTTTATTGGGGGAAGTCAAAGCCGTCGAACTCCCCCTCCACGGTCAGGGTGCCGCGGATGATGTCACCATCCTCCTCCAGGACGAATCCCCGCTTCCCCAGTGCGGCGATGGCCACCTCGTTGTCCGGCAGCATCTTGGTGAGTATCCGGCGGATGCCCCGGTACCGGGCGATCTTGATGCAGTAATCGATCAACAGGGATCCCGCCCCCCGGCCCTGCCAGGGGTCCCCCACCGCGGCGACGAACTGGGCGGTGTTGCGGCCCGTATCGATGATCAGCCGCCCGACGCCGATGAGCTTCTCCTTCCCGTTTTCGGTCATCTCGAGAACGATGCCGATCTCCCGGTCGTAGTCGATGAAGCAGTATCGGGTGATCATGTCCCGGGTGATCTCCCTGACCGGATGGGTGAATCGAAAGCGAATGGTCTCTTCCGAGAAGGTCTCCAAGAGCTCCCGCCACTGCGGCTCGTCTTCCGGCTTGATGGGACGGAGCAGCACCTTCTGTCCGTCCTTGAGCTTCGCGGGTCGGACGTATTCCTCCGGGTAGGGGCGAATCGCCAGGTGGGAGTAGGGGACGACATCGGTCGTCGCCATGTCAGAATCCGCCACCACCCGGCCGTCCACGGCCACGATCTCGCTTTCCGTGACCATCAGCGGGTTGACGTCCAGCTCCGCGATCTCCGGGAAATCCGCCACCAGGTAGGAAAAGCGCATCATGGTTTCGATGAGCCGGTCGATGTCCGCCCCGGGCTTTCCCCGGTATCCCTTTAGAAGCGGCCAGGATTTCAGCGACTCCAGCATCCTGCGGGCCAGGCTTTCGTTGAGGGGCGGGAGCCCCAGGGCCCGATCCCGAAACACCTCCGCCGCCACGCCGCCCATGCCCACCATGATCACCGAGCCGAAGGTGACGTCCTTTTTCGCCCCCATGATCATCTCGAAGCGGTCCGGGGCCTTGAACATCCGCTGTATGGTCACCCCCTCGATGGCGGCGTCGGGGACTTTTTTTGAGACCGTGGCGATCATCTTTGTGTAGGCGTCGGCCACCTCTTCGCTTGATGCGAGGTTGAGCACCACGCCGCCCACGTCGGTCTTGTGGGTGATGTCCGGGGAGTGGATCTTCATGACCACCGGGTACCCGATCTTCTCGGCGTGCTCCACGGCGGCGTCCGCCGATGCCGCGACCTCGGGCATGGTCACCGGGATGCCGTAGGCCTCGAGCAGCCGCTTGGTCTCGATTTCCGAAAAGATGTAGTTTTTGCCGTCGTCCCCCGCCTTTTTGAACATCGGCTCAAGCTGCTCCCTGATCTTGAAGCGGTCGATGGTGAACTCGACGTGAACGTCCTTCGGGGTCTCGTAGAGGGTCTCGAGATTTCTCTGGTAGTTGACCAGGTGCATAAAGGCCTCGACGGCCTGGTCCGGTGTGGTATAGGTGGGGGTGCCGGACTTGTTGAGTATCTGGATCCCCTCCCGGACGGCGAATCCGCCCATCCAGGCGGCGAGGATCGGCTTTTTCGCATCCTTGGCGATGAGGCCGATCTCCCGGGCGGTGCCGGTGGGATCGGTCATGGCCTGGGGGGTCAGCACCACCAGCACCGCGTCCACGTTCGGGTCTTTGATGGTGATCTGTGTCGCCTCGGCCAGCCGCTCCGGCGGGGCGTCCCCCAGGACGTCCACCGGGTTGCCGTGGGACCAGAAGGCGGGAAGGACCTCGTTCAGCTTCGACACGGTCTTGTCCGTCAACTTGGCGAGCAGGCCGTCCCGGGCGATGAGGGAGTCGGTGGCCATCACCCCCGGGCCCCCGGCGTTGGTGACGATGGCGAGCCTGGGTCCCCGGGGGAGGGCCGAGCCGGCCAGCAGGGCGGCGCATTCGAAGATGTCGTCGATCTCGATGACCCGCTCCACTCCGGCCCGCATGAAGGCGGCGTCGTAGACGTCGTCGGCCCCGGCCATGGCCCCGGTGTGGGAGGCGGCGGCCTGGGCGGATTCGGCGAACCGTCCGGACTTATACGCCACGATCGGCTTCGTCCGGGAAAAGCCCCGGGTGGCGCTCATGAACTCCCGGGCGTTGGTGATGGACTCCACGTAGAGGATGATGGAGTCGGTGTTCGGGTCCTGCCCGAAGTAGTCGATGAGATCGTCGAAGGAGATGTCCAGCATGTTGCCGATGGAGACGAAGTAGGAAAAGCCGATCCCCTTTTCGATGGCCCAGTCCAGAATCGACGTGCACAGGGCCCCGGACTGGGAGATGACCGCCACCCGGCCCGGGCCGGGCATGGCGTCGGCGAAGCTGACGTTCATGGAAAGGGGCGGCACGATGACCCCCAGGCAGTTGGGGCCCAGGATGCGCATGCCGTCGTATTTTCGCCGGATGGCCTCGACCTGCCGCTCCAGCTTTTTCCCCTCCTCGCCGATCTCCCGGAAGCCGGCGGAGATGATGATGATGCCCATGGTCCCCATGTCGCCGCAGTCCTGTACGATACCCGGCACGGTCCCCGCCGGGGTGCAGATGACCGCAAGATCGGCGGGCTTCGGCAGGCTCTTCACGTCCGGGTAGGCGTGGATGCCCTGGACGGACTCCCGCTTCGGGTTGACCGGGTAGATGACACCGTCGAAGCCGGAGCCGACCAGTTTTTTCAAAATGGTGTAGCCGACGCTGGCGGGTGAGTCGCTGGCGCCGACGATGGCGATGCGTTTTGGGGCGAAGATGCAATTCAGATTGACGGTACTCATGCGTGTTCTCCCGTTGTGTCGAGGATCGATAAAGACGAAAAGCGGCGTCCCGCCGGACGATGTCCGGAAACGAGCAGAGGGAGCGATAGAGCAATATATAAGATATAAAATACTCATTTTATCAGATTGCCCATCGCTTTCAAGGAAAAACGAAAAGGGGAAGATGGAGATATATTTAGTCTTTTTCTGTTTTGACGTGCGCGTATTTTTCTGGTAGGCTTCTATGAAAATCGAGAGATCATTACAAGGAGGGAATGATGTCCAAAGAAGAAAGTCACTACGATGCCAGGGCCCGGATTGTCCGGGACATCGTGCTTCGCTATTACGAGGATCGGGACCCGAAGCTGGGTTCTTTCAACGTGTCGGCGATAAAGGACCTCTGTCTGAACGCCGTCAATCTCTTCGAGCACATCATGGAAGAGCTGGACAAGAAGTAGTCACCGGTTCGTTTCGTTGCGGTGTGGCATCGGCGGCGTGACCGGCCTGTGCGTATCGAGCGTCTTGTGTTCTATCGATTTGCAATGCTATATATTATGTAATTTTGGAGGAATGTCATGGGCCGAAACAGTCGCTCGCATCCCCGCTTGGGCGGGAATATCGGCACGGCGTCGCTTCTCTGCGCGATGGTCGTGCTTTTTTTATTCGTCTGCCAGGCATGCTGCAGCACGCCCCGTCCCCTGAAGCTTGAGACCCTCAACAAGGGCCTGGAGGACACATCCGACCCCTTCGTCTATGACGGGCCGGGGAGCATCGTGCTTCACATGACATCTGACCCCGCCATGCCCACAGGCGAGGGCGTCGTGACGGCGGAGCCCTTCGTGAGCGACATCCTGGGCCAGCCCCGGCCCCTGGCGGTCTATACGCCCCCGGGATATGACCCGGAGGGGGAACAGCCGTATCCGGTGATGTACGCCCTGCACGGCTTCGGCGGGCGGTATACCATGTGGCTGCCGCTGATCGGGCCCCTGGAGGATGAGTTCGAGGCGGGGGTGGTACCCGAGGCGGTGGTCGTGATGGTGGATTTTTCCCTGTCGGGGACGGGACAGGACGATCCCAACACCTACTACGATGACCGGGGCGGCAGCTTTTACATCAACACCAACCAGGGCCGCTTCGAGGATCACTTCTTCGACGAGCTGGTCCCCTTCGTGACCGAGAGATACAACGTCCGCACCGACCCCGAGGGGGTGGTGCTGATGGGGGCGTCCATGGGGGGCTACGGCACCCTCTGGTACGGCATCAATTATCCCGATTTCTCCCACATCCTGATGCCGATCTTCCCCCCGGCGGACCTGCGCTACAGCATCGAGGGGGATCGGATGTTGGACTATGACCCGGAAAGATACGAGATGGTGACCACCGACGACCCGAATCGCATCGTCAACGCGTCGGTCCTGTGGGGCTGCTTCGGGGTGACCGAGGATTTCATCTATTACGCCGTGTTCGACAGCGACCGGGAGCCGGGGGAGGTCTGGACCGAGGACCTGCCGGTGTGGCAGCGGTTCAAGGAATTCAACCCGGTGGAGATACTGGCGGAGACACAGCCCGATCTCTCGGGCCAGCGGTATTTCATCATCGCAGGAAGCGAGGACGACTTCAACCTGGACGCCCACATCCCCATCGTGGTGCCGCTCCTGGAGGCGGCGGGGGCGACAGTATCCCCCCCGGAGGGTGAGCGCATCAGCCCCGGCGGTCGGCACAACGCCGAGTTTGTGCAGGACCGTAAGGACGAGATATTCCAATGGCTGGGGGACGAGCTGCGGAAGGGGGAGTGACCGGTCGGCGTCCGGGTGGTATCTAAAAAGTTGTAGTATGGAGCATTTGAGGCGATACCACCGGAGAGATGTTCCGAGTGACAAAACGGTGACGGCACCCCCCGGCGCACACGTGGCGCCGGGGGGCGCAGACGCCGAAATATATGTATTTTTTTATGCTTTATACGTAACAGCAGGGGAATCATGAGACCACCGAAAAACCTGAACAACTGTAACGAGGACATTCTTATTCGCCCGGCGGAAGCGGACGATCTTGACGGCATCGTCTACCTGTGGCAGGAGATGATGGACCTTCACATCGAGCAGGACGCGACCTTCACCCTCAGGGAAAACGCCGTGGACGTGTACCGGCCCTACGCCGAGGACTGCATCGGAAACGGGGCGAAGCTGACGCTGGCGGCCGAGGAACACGGGGAGGTGATAGGCTACCTCTTCGGGGAGATCATCTCGCCCGCGCCGGTATACCCGGGCCGGAAGTGGGGCTTCATCAATGAAATCTCCGTATCGGAGATGCATAGAAACATGGGTCTGGGGACGGAGCTTCTGCACCAGGCGGAGCGGTGGTTTTTTAAAAACGACGTCGAGCGGATCGAATGCCGCATCGGCATCAACAACCCGATATCCCAGCGATTCTGGAAAAAGCACGGATATACGGGCTACATGGAAGTGTGCATGAAGGAGTTGTGAGTGTGACATTTCCAGCATAAAAGTTGAACTTTTTCCAAGGTTTCATTGAATATTTATTAACTATCGGATGATTTGACGAATTATCTATTGCAGAGATATAAAAAGAATGATAGAAGGGAAAAAGTCGTTTGTATACATTTATAATATATGTGTGAAGTGGTTATTTATTATGTTATATGGTATAGTATAGTGTGAATTAAGGGGAAAGGAGATGATGTATTATGACGAATCAGAAATTCGATAGAGATAGTACTATTACGTCACTGCTATACTTAATATCAAAAGCACATGGTAAGATCGACTATTATACTCTTGTCAAATTAATGTATTTTGCCGATAAAAAGCACTTTCATACCTGGGCACATACTATTACAGGTGACATATTTGCACGAATGCCTCACGGTTCTACAGGTTCAAACACATTAGATCTCCTTTGTGCCGCGAGAGGAGATACGGATTATACAAAAGCGGATATAACTTTTGCACAACATTTTTTTAGATTTGAACCGAATAATATTGTTGTAGCTCTTACAGAGCCGGATTTGGATAATCTATCTGATGCTGAAATAGATACTCTTGATAAAGTATATGATCAGTATGCACATTTAACATTCAGTGAATTGAAAAGACTTGCACATGACAAGGCATACAATAAACGGCCAAATTTACATTTTATGACATATGAAGATTTAGCTGAGGATAATAAAGCCTTACTTGATCATTTAGGATTCGATAATTGAATGATGAAATATCCTGAATGGTTCAAAAAGGGGAGGATTATTAAGTGCCCATTGGATTGGCCACGTGAAAAAAAGAAATACTGCATAATACTCGGTTATGATGTTTCGAAAGGGGAAATATTAATAGCTTTAATAAACAGTAAAATTTCGAAATTTATTCAAGACAATTCTTACCTCAGAGAACTTCAAGTAGAATTGAAACGAGCAGATTATCCGGAGATTTTTTCAAAAACAACATCTTATGTAGATTGTTCAGTTGTTCGCAGAAAGGATCTAAATATTTTAATCGAAGAATTAGAAAATGGGTTAGCAAAGGACTGTTCAAACCTAAAACAAGACGATAAAGAACTTATTTTTAGTAACGTTTTAAATTGCATAGATATAAAAACAAAAGATAAATTGTATATAAGGTCTATTCTGCCGCGAGTACGATAAAAACTTGGCTGCAATAGACACGAACCAGGAGAAGAAATGAGAGAGTTCTTGGTGATTTGCCCTATATAACAGAGATGAGAAAAGGGCAGTGTAAAGACGAATTTATTTGAAAATAAGGGGTAGAAGTCGAGCACTTTCAGAACAAGTTATTTTAGAGACATAAACCGAAAAAACCGCCGTCATGCATGCATGACGGCGCTTATGGTTCAGGGTGTTTTTGATTTTTGTTTCTATACCGCCCGGGCGGCCTCGAAGCCTTCGTGGATGGCGTCCATGGCCTTGGCCACCTGCCGGGCGTCTCCCACCACGTGATAGGCGATTTTCTTTTTCTTGAGCAGCTTCTCCAGGGGGTTGTATGACTTCGCCCCCACGGCCATCACCACCGTGTCGGCGGGGATTTCCGTCTCCCCGTTCGGCCCCTCCAGCACCACCGAGTTTCCGGTGATCTTCTTCGCCGTGGTGGCCTTCAGCGTCGTCACGTTGTAGTGATCCAGGTCCTGGAGCATCCCCCAGCGGGTGGAGCGGCCGATGTCCGGCCCGATGCGGTCCTGCATCTCGATGAGCGTCACTTCCTTCGACCCCTTGGTGGCGAGGTCATAGAGGTCCTCGATGGGCTCGGCCTTGTTGACCAGGAGGAACTTCACCATGTCTCCGGTGAGGGTCCCCTTCTCGGCCAGGTGCAGCGCCGTTTCCACGCCCACGGCCCCGCCGCCGATGACCACCACCCGCTTCCCGGTGTTGACCTCGTCCCGAAGCACGTCCCAGGCCCCCACCACGTGGGGCTGGTCGGACCCGGGGATGGGGGGATTCATTTCCTCGGCCCCGGTGGCCAGGATCACCACGTCCGGCTTTTCGGTGTCTATCACCTTCTCGTCCACGGCGGTGCCCAGGAGCACCTTCCTGACGCCGCTGGGACCGAGCTGGGCTTCCAGGTCGTAGGCCAGCTCGATGAACTCGTCCCGTCCCGGAGGCGCTCCCGCCAGGTGAAGCTGCCCGCCCAGGCAGTCGTCTTTTTCGTAGAGGTGAACGTCGTGCCCCCGCTTTGCCGCCGTGGCGGCGGCGCTCATGCCGGCGGCACCGCCGCCGACAACTAGTATCTTCTTCGGCTCCTTCGCCTCCTCCACCACCCGGTCGATCTCGTGACCGGCCCGGGGGTTGCAGAGGCACTCCACCGGCTGCATCACGAAGAGGTGATCGAAGCAGCCCTGGCCGCAGGCCACGCAGTGGATGATCTCCTTCTCCCTTCCCTCCGCGATCTTCTTCGGGAGGTCGGGGTCGGCGATGAGCGCCCGGCCCATGCCGATGATGTCGCACATGCCGTCGATGAGGAGCTCCCGGGCAGTAACGGCGTCGTTGATGCGGTGGCTGCCGATGACCGGCACGTCCACCAGCTCCTTGATGTCCCGGAAGAGGTACGAGAACGCCCCCCGGGGCACGGAGGTGACAATCTGGGGGACCCGGGCCTCGTGCCAGCCCACGTTCACCGAGATGGCGTCGGCGCCGTTTTCCACCAGCTTCGCGGCGTATTCCCGCATCCGGACCCTGCCGATGCCCTCGGGCATGAAGTCGTTTCCGTTGATGCGCCAGATTACGGGATAGTCATCCCCCACGGCCTTCCTCACCGCCTTCGCGATGTCCAGGCCGAAGCGCATCCGGTTTTCCCAGGATCCGCCGTATTCGTCTTCCCGTTTATTGGTCAGCTCAGAAAGGAACTGGCTGATGAGATAACCGGTGCCGGAGAGGATTTCCACGAAGTCGAAGCCCGCCTCTTTCGTTCTGGCGGCGGTGTCGGCGAAATCCTGGATGGTCTGCTTGACCTCCTCGTACTCCAGCGCCCGGGGTTCTTCCTTGGTAAACCGGGAGGTGACGGCCGAGGGTGCAACTGAGGGCTTTCCCCCCAGGAGGATGGAGAAGTTGTATCGCCCCGAGTGATTCAGTTGCAACCCCGCCCGACCACCTCCCAGTTTCATGGCTTGTGCCAGGCGACTGAGGCCTGGAATGAACTCGTCTTTATGTGCGCCGATGATGATGGCGCTGCCGGCGTATTCATTGACCATGCCGTAACCGGCCACGAAGGCTCCCGCGCCTCCCCGGGCCCGCTCGGCGTAGAATTCCACCAGCTGATCGGTGACAAAGGAATTATCCACCATGGAAAGATGCATGGCCGGCATGAGAATGCGGTTCGGGATTTCCATCCCGTTTATGGTAATCGGCTCAAGCAACGGGTCCGTGTGTCCCGTGACAGGTCTGGGTGTCATGTATCCCTCCGAAGATTGTTGTGCGGGAGATGAAAGCTCAAGGGTGGTGTGTGATCCCGGGTGTCGTCACGAAAGGTTGTCTCGTAATAAAAAAATCTCCCACCTGTTGACATCGGTGAATATAAAGTATAAAGTAATGCTTTAAGCTATAACACAATACTCCGGATTCGGGGAAAATGCAAGAAAAAAAATAGAGATATAGGTACGGCACCGATTTTTTTCGTGCGAACGATCGGCCCGGGTGTTTCTGATGGTCTCAAGTGTGTACACCGGGACGAAACGCCCCGGTCTCTTCGATGTAAACGAAAAAAACCATTCCCGTTGACAACGCGCTGCATCTCGGGTAGTATTTTGGAAATTTTTTCGTGTCATCTTCCACTCAAGGGAGAAATGATGATACTCATACGAAACGCACGATAAAGGAGACTCCCAATGAAGACGCGCATAACCGAGTCTTTTGGCATCAAGTACCCGATTATCCTCTCGGGGATGAGCTGGATCAGCGTGCCCAAGATGGTGGCGGCGGTATCCAACGCCGGGGGGCTGGGGATTCTGGCCACGGGGCCCATGAATCCGGATGAAACCCGGGCGGCCGTCAAGGAAATCCGCTCCATGACCGACAAGCCCTTCGGGGCCAACGCATCGCTGTTGTTCCCCGGGGCGGCGAACAACGCCCAGGTGCTCCTGGAGGAACAGGTGCCGGT
>Ga0180432_10006021_pt1 | contig 15916 bp, 11 predicted proteins | sample SS_ome_10_FD_132414 | JGI IMG/M metagenome (GOLD analysis project Ga0180432, IMG submission 132414) | Hypersaline lake sediment archaeal communities from the Salton Sea, California, USA - SS_1_MS_2 metaG | ecosystem: Environmental > Aquatic > Non-marine Saline and Alkaline > Hypersaline >... | reverse complement strand
TCCGCCCTTCTTCGACAAAAGCAGCGTGATCGCCGCCGTCAGCGTCGTCTTCCCGTGGTCTATGTGACCAATCGTCCCCACGTTTACGTGCGGCTTGGTCCGCTCAAACTTTTTTTTGCCCATCGATTGTTCCTCCGAAACTATGAGACGCCTCTTACAGCGTGATCAATTTTATATAGTGCGAATACTTATGAGCGTGCACCGGCGACGATTTCCTCGGAAATGTGCTGCGGCACACCCTCATAATGGGAAAACTGCATGGTATACGTGGCCCGCCCCTGGGTCATCGATCGGATGACCGTGGCGTATCCGAACATCTCCTCCAGGGGAACCTGCGCCTTGATGGCCTGTGTCCCCACTCGGTTTTCGATGCCCGAGACTTTGCCCCTGCGGGAGCTGATGTCTCCCACGACGTCGCCGGTATATTCTTCCGGCGTCACGACTTCCACCTGCATGATCGGCTCCATGAGCATGGACCGACCCTTTTTCATGGCGTCCTTGAAGGCCATCGAGGCCGCAATGGAAAACGCCATCTCCGAGGAGTCCACCTCGTGGTACGAGCCGTCATCCAGGGTGGCGGCGACGTCGACGACCGGGTATCCGGCCAGGATCCCCTCCTCCATCGCTGTGATGATGCCTTTTTCCACCGCCGAGAAGTATTCCCTCGGCACCCGGCCGCCCACCACCTTGCTCTCGAACGAGAATCCCTCCCCCGGCTCCACCGGGGTGATGGTGATGTGGACGTGTCCGTATTGTCCGCGGCCGCCGGACTGCCGGACGAACCGGCCCTCGGCCTTTGCGGGCGTGGTGATGGTTTCCTTGTATGCCACCTGGGGCCGCCCCACAGAGGCGTCCACCTTGAATTCTCTCATCAGACGATCGACGATGATCTCCAGGTGCAGCTCGCCCATGCCGGATATGATGGTCTGGCCGGTCTCCTGGTCCACCCGAAGGCGGAACGACGGGTCTTCCATGGCGAGCTTTCCCAGGGCGATGGAGAGCTTCTCCTCGTCGGCCTTGGTCTTCGGCTCCACCGCAACGGCGATGACCGGCTCCGGAAAATCCATCGATTCCAGGACCACCGGCGTCTTGGCCGTGGACAGGGTGTCCCCGGTGGACGTCTGCTTGAGACCCACCACCGCCGCGATATCCCCGGAGTAGACCTCCTTGATATCCTCCATCTTGTTGGCGTGAATCTTCAGAAGACGACCTACCCGCTCTTTTCTGTGTCGACCGGCGTTATACACGTCCGAGCCGGACTCCAGTCGGCCGCTGTAGACCCTAATGAAGGTGAGCTGGCCCACGTAGGGGTCGGACATGATCTTGAACACCAGGGCCGAAAACGGCGCATCGTCCTCCAGGGTCAACACGATCTCCTCTTCGGTATCCGGGTTGAGGCCCGTCACCGCCGGGATATCCAAGGGAGACGGGAGGTATTCCATCACGGCGTCCAAGAGCGGCTGTACGCCCTTGTTCTTGAACGCGGAGCCGAGCACGACGGGGACGATCTTCCCCTCGATGGTGCCCTTTCTCACCGCCCGGCGGATATCCGCCTCGTCTATCTCCTCCCCCTCGAGGTATCGATCCATCATCTGCTCGTCGAAATCACAGGCCGCCTCAACCAGCCGCTCGCGCATCTCGACGACCTGGGGCATCAGACCCTCGGGGACATCTCCCACCGAGAAGTCGGCCCCCATGGATTCGCCTTCATATATAACGCTTTTCTTCGTGATCAAATCCACGATGCCGGTAAACTTGTCTTCGGTGCCGATGGGAAGCTGGGTGAGCACCGGCCGGGCGCCCAGACGCTCCTCCATCTGGGAAGTGACGTTCAGGAAATCGGCCCCGACGCGATCCATCTTGTTGATGAACGCGATACGGGGGATGCGGTAATTATCAGCCTGCCGCCAGACCGTCTCGGACTGGGGCTCCACGCCGCCGACGGCGCAGAACACCGCCACCACGCCGTCGAGCACTCGAAGCGACCGCTCTACCTCCGCGGTGAAATCCACATGACCCGGAGTGTCGATGATGTTGATGCGATGGTCCCTCCAGAAGCAGGTGGTGGCGGCGGAGGTAATGGTAATCCCCCGCTCCTGCTCCTGCTCCATCCAGTCCATGACCGCGGTTCCATCATGCACCTCGCCCATCTTGTACGAAATGCCGGTATAGAAGAGAATCCTCTCGGTCGTAGTGGTCTTTCCGGCGTCAATATGGGCCATGATTCCGATATTGCGGTTTTTATGTAACGGTACTTTCCTCAACGAATCTATCCCCTGACGATAAAAAAAGCCTCAAAAAGGCTTTTCTATTATCTTGTGTGTAAAATAACGGGACTACCAGCGGTAATGGGCGAAGGCCTTGTTGGCCTCGGCCATCTTGTGGGTGTCTTCACGCTTCTTGACCGCGGTCCCTTTGTTGTTGAATGCGTCCACAATCTCACCGGCAAGGCGCTCCTTCATCGATTTCTCACCCCTGCTCCGGGAGTAGTTGATGAGCCATCGAATGCCCAGGGCTTCCCGACGATCACCCCTGATCTCCACGGGAACCTGGTAGGTGGAGCCGCCCACCCGTCTCGATTTTACCTCGATAACCGGCTTGATGTTGTCAAGGGCCTTCCTGAACACGCGAATCGGATCATCCTTGGTTCTCTCGGCCACGATATCCATGGCGTCGTAGAAGATATTCTCCGACACGCTTTTCTTACCCTTGAGCATCATGCAGTTGACAAACTTGGCAACAAGCCTGTCATGATATTTCGGGTCGGGAAGTATTTCCCGCTTTGCGATAACTCTTCTTCGGGGCATTGTCTCTCTCTTTGTTCAATTCCCGATAATATATATCCAGCCGTCCCTCTTCACACTCACCCGCCGCCTCATTGTCTCTCGGTTATGTTTTCGGCCGCTTCGTGCCGTACTTGGAGCGGCCCTTCTTCCGGTCATTGACGCCGAGGGCGTCCAAGGTGCCACGAATGATGTGGTACCGAACGCCCGGCAGGTCCTTGACCCGGCCTCCGCGAATGAGCACAACCGAGTGCTCCTGGAGGTTATGGCCGACTCCGGGGATATAACTGGTCACCTCAATCCCGTTGGTCAGTCGCACCCTGGCGACCTTCCTCAGGGCGGAGTTCGGTTTTTTCGGGGTGGTGGTATACACCCTCACGCACACCCCCCGCTTCTGGGGGGAGTTCTGAAGCGCCGGAGAAGAGGTCTTGGACTTTATCTTCTTGCGGCCCTTGCGTATCAACTGATTGATCGTTGGCATCTACTTTATCTACTTTCCTTTTCCGAAAAAACTCAATAATACTATCAGCTACTTCCCAACTTGTCAAGCAAAATTTCTAATCTTTTCTAATATTCGCAAGCTCAATCCGCTACGGCCTCTTCCGCACTTTCTTCCACTTCCAGCTGGTGGTAGCGATGATATCCGGTCCCTGCAGGGATGAGTCGACCCATGATGACGTTTTCCTTCAATCCCCGGAGCAGGTCCACCTTGCCCTGGATCGACGCCTCGGTGAGGACCTTCGTGGTCTCCTGGAAAGACGCCGCGGACAGAAAGCTGTCGGTGGACAAAGACGCCTTGGTGATCCCCAGAAGCAGCGGCTCTGCCACCGCCGCCGCGCCTCCCTGGGCGATCACGTTGGTGTTCTCTTCCTCGAAGATGTGTTTTTCCACTTGCTCGCCGACGAGGAATCGGGTATCGCCCACATCGGTGATGCGAACCCTTCTCAGCATCTGGCGGACGATCACCTCGATGTGCTTGTCGTTGATCTTCACGCCCTGGAGTCGATAGACCTCCTGGACTTCGTCGACGAGGTATTTCGCCAGCTCCTTCTCTCCCAAAACCTGGAGAATATCATGGGGATTGGCCGATCCCTCCATCAGCGGCTCTCCCGCCCGGACGAAATCGTTCTCATGTACATTGATATGCTTACCCTTCTGGATGAGGTATTCCTTCGGATCCCCCACCTCCGGGGTGATGATGACCTTGCGCTTGCCCTTGATGTCCTTGCCGAAGCTGACGAGGCCGTCGATCTCGCTGATGACGGAGAATTCCTTGGGCTTTCTGGCCTCAAAGAGCTCCGCCACCCGGGGGAGACCGCCGGTGATATCCTTTGTCTTGGTGGTTTCCCGGGGAATCTTCGCCAGGATATCCCCGGCCTCCAGTTTTTCCCCCTCGGAAACGATGATGTTCGCCCCCACCGGCATGAAATACCGGGCCATGGCGGAGGAATCGGGCAGCGTCCTGGTCCTGCCCTGCTCGTCCTTGATGGAGATACGGGGCCGGGCGTCCGGGTCCTTCGATTCTACGATGACCTTCCGGGAAAGGGACGTCACGGGGTCGAGCTGTTCCTGCATGGTAACCCCCTCCAGCACGTCGCCGAACTTGACGACCCCCGGCACCTCGGTGAGGATCGGGATGGTATAGGGGTCCCACTCTGCGACGAGCTGGCCGGCCTTTACCTCGTTGCCGTCCGGGATGAGCACCCGGGAGCCGTAGATGACCGAATATCGCTCCCGCTCGCGGCCGCTTTCGTCAAGAACCGCTATCTCACCGTTTCGATTCATAACGATATAGACGTCTTCCTTGTTCTTGACCACGTGAAGGTTGTGATATTGAATCGTCCCGTCGTTTCGCGTTTCCAGGGTTGTCTGCTCCGCACGCCGCGACGCGGTCCCGCCGATATGGAATGTCCTCATGGTCAGCTGGGTGCCCGGCTCTCCGATGGACTGGGCGGCGATAACGCCGACGGCCTCACCGATATTCACCTTCTTGCCCCGGGCGAGATCCCGCCCGTAGCAGTTGGCACAGATGCCCCACTTCGAGCGGCACGTCAGCACGGACCTGGTCTTGACCTTCTCCAGCCCCGCCTCCTCGATGCGGTCCACCAGGATTTCGTCGATCTCCTGGTTAGAGGACACGATCACCTCGTCGGTATAGGGGTCCCGGATGTCCTCCAGGGCGACCTTGCCCAGGATACGGTCTCCCAGGGGCTCGATGATCTCGCCGCCCTCCACCAGGGGGGTGACCTCGATGCCGTCCATGGTGCCGCAATCCTCCTCGGAGATGATCATATCCTGGACCACGTCCACCAGACGTCGGGTGAGATACCCGGAGTTGGCGGTCTTGAGGGCGGTGTCCGCCAGGCCCTTTCGGGCCCCGTGGGTGGAGATGAAGTACTGCAGCACCGTCAGCCCCTCCCGGAAGTTGGCGGTAATGGGCGTCTCCAGAATCTCTCCCGACGGCTTCGCCATCAGTCCCCGCATCCCCGCAAGCTGACGTATCTGCTGCTGGGAACCTCGGGAGCCGGAATCCACCATCATGTGGATGCTGTTGAAGCTGGGAACCCGCTTTTCCTTCCCGTCCTCTTCCTCGATGATATCGTAGGCCAGCTCGCTGGTCATCTCCCGGGCAACCTCCTCGGTCACATCCGCCCAGATATCGATAACCTTGTTGTACCGTTCGCCGTCGGTAATGAGGCCGTCGGTATACTGCTCCTCGACCATGCGGACGTCTTCCCTCGCCTCGTTGATGAGACCCTCCTTGTTCACGGGAACCCGCATGTCTTTGATGCTGATGGAGATCCCGGCCTCGGTGGCGTAGCGGTATCCCATGTCCTTGAGCTTGTCGGACAGAATGACGGTCTTTTTATCACCCGCCAGGCGATAACTCAGGTCGACGAGTCGCCCCACCTGCTTTTTGGTCATGACCGCATTGACATCCTTGAACGGAATCTCCTTTGGGACGATCTCGTACAGGATACAGCGACCCACGGTGGTATCAAGCAGCTCGCCGTCCACCCGGACCTTGATCCGGGCCTGGAGCTCCACGATCCCGGCGTCGTAGGCCATACGCACCTCGTCGACGTCGGCGAAGATCTTTCCCTCTCCCAGGGCGCCGGAGCGGCTCCTGGTGATATAATAGAGGCCGAGCACGATGTCCTGGCTGGGGACGATAATCGGCTTGCCGCTGGCAGGGAGGAGGATATTGTTGGTGCTCATCATCAGCACCCTGGCCTCCACCTGTGCCTCGATGGAAAGGGGCACGTGCACCGCCATCTGGTCGCCGTCGAAGTCTGCGTTGAACGACGTACAGACCAGGGGATGCAGCTGGATGGCCTTCCCCTCGATGAGGATCGGCTCGAACGCCTGGATGCCCAGGCGGTGCAGGGTCGGGGCGCGGTTCAACAGCACCGGGTGCTCCCGGATGACCTCGTCGAGGATATCCCACACCTCCATCTTTTCCTTTTCCACCGCCTTCTTGGCGCTCTTGATGGTGGAGACGAATCCCTTGCTCTCAAGCTTCGCGTAAATAAAGGGCTTGAAGAGCTCCACCGCCATCTTCTTGGGCAGCCCGCACTGGTGGAGCCTCAGCTCCGGACCGATGACGATAACGGACCTGCCCGAGTAGTCGACCCGCTTCCCCAGGAGGTTCTGGCGGAACCGCCCCTGCTTGCCCTTGAGCATATCGGACAGCGACTTCAGGGGCCTCTTGTTCTGGCCGGTAATGGCCCGACCGCGACGCCCGTTGTCGAACAGGGCGTCTACCGCCTCCTGGAGCATCCGCTTTTCGTTCTGAATGATGATATTGGGAGCGTTCAGCTCCTGGAGCCTCTTGAGCCGGTTGTTCCGATTGATGACCCGGCGATAGAGGTCGTTCAAATCCGCGGTGGCGAACCGTCCGCCGTCGAGGGGCACCAGCGGCCGCAAATCCGGCGGGATGACCGGGATACACTCCATGATCATCCACTCCGGGCGGTTGCCGGAATTGTAGAAGGCCTCGACCACCTTCAGACGCTTGGCGATTTTCTTCCGCTTGGCCTCGGAGTTCGTGTCCTTCATCTCCAGGCGCAGGTCTTCGGCCAGCTTCTGCACGTCGATGCGCTTGAGGAGCTCCATGACGGCCTCGGCGCCGATGCCGAATTCCACGTCGGCGTACTTATCCTTCACCTTGGCGATCTGATCGTCGGTCAGGACGTCCCCCACCTGGAGATTGCTCTCCTTCTGGTCCATCACCACGTACGCCTCGAAATAGAGGATGCGCTCGAGGTCCTTCATGCTGATGTCCAGGACCGTGCCGATCCGGGAGGGGAGGCTCTTGAGGAACCAGATGTGGGTGACCGGGGTGGCCAGCTCGATATGGCCGAGCCGCTCCCGGCGCACCTTGGACTGGATCACCTCGACGCCGCATTTTTCGCACACCACCCCCCGGTGCTTCATGCGCTTGTACTTGCCGCAGTTGCACTCGTAGTCCTTGGTGGGCCCGAAAATCTTGGCGCAGAACAGGCCGTCCCGCTCCGGCTTGAAGGTGCGGTAGTTGATGGTTTCCGGCTTCTTCACCTCGCCGTGGGACCAGGATCGAATCTTTTCCGGCGACGCGATGGAAATGCGCACCGCTTCGATATTGATCGGGTCTCTCGGCTTTTCAAAATAGCTGTATATATCGTCCAAAACTACACCTCATTGGTGAGATTAGTTGGCTTTTGCCTTCTCCTTGATCCGTCCCCGCTCCATCAGCTCCATGTCCAGGCCCAGGCTCTGCATCTCCTTGACCAGGACGTTGAAGGACTCCGGCAGTCCCGGCTCCAGGTACTGCTCGTCCTTGACGATGGATTCGTACATGCGGTTTCTTCCGGTCACGTCGTCCGACTTGACGGTGAGGAATTCCTGGAGCGAGTATGCCGCTCCGTACGCCTCCATGGCCCACACCTCCATTTCACCCAGGCGCTGCCCGCCGAACTGGGCCTTTCCGCCCAACGGCTGCTGGGTGACCAGCGAGTAGGGGCCGATGGACCGGGCATGGATCTTGTCATCCACCAGGTGATGGAGCTTGAGCATATACATGATGCCGACGGTCACCTTCTGGTGGAAGGGATCACCCGTCCGCCCGTCAAAGAGTGTGGTCTGCCCCGACGGGGGGAGACCGGCGAACGAGAGGGCGTCGGACACCTCCTGCTCCACGGCGCCGTCGAACACCGGCGTCGAGACGAACACCCCGTTCTGGAATTTCATGGCGACGGTCTTCACCTCGTCGTCGGTCAATCCGTCTATATACTCCGTGAGGCTCCCCAAGCTGAAGACGTCCTTGAGACGCTCTCTGAGGGCCTTGGGGGAGTAGCTCTGTTCCAGCAGCCGGTCGATCTGCTGCCCCATCTCCCGGGCGGCCCATCCCAGGTGCGTCTCGAGGATCTGCCCCACGTTCATGCGGGAGGGGACCCCCAGGGGATTGAGCACGATCTCCACCGGCGTGCCGTCTTCCATGTAGGGCATATCCTCTTCCGGGAGAATCCGGGAGAGCACCCCCTTGTTTCCGTGTCGTCCGGCCATCTTGTCGCCCACCGAGAGCTTTCTCTTCATGGCGACGTAGACCTTCACCAGCTTGATCACGCCCGGGGGAAGCTCATCGGCCTTGGTGACCTTGTTGATCTTCTCCCCGAAGATGATGCGTATCAGCTCGATCTGCTCGGACACACTTTCATATATCTGGGCCAGGGTTTCGGTGAAGCTGTCGTCTCCCTTGATGGCAAGGGAGCGAAGGGCTTCGAATCCCAGGCCCTCGAAATCGTCGGCGGAGAGCGTCGTGCCCTTCTTGATGAGAACATTCTTGTTGGCGTCCATCAGGTTCGACGCCAGCTTCTTGCCGTAGACCAGCCCCTTGATGCGCTCCAGGGCGCCCCGCTTGACGATGCTGATCTCGTCGTTCATGTCCTTGGTGAGCTTTTCCACCTCTTCGTTTTCGATGGATCTGGTGCGGTCGTCCTTGTCGACGCCCTTTCGGGAGAATACCTTGGCACCGATGACGATTCCCTCGATGCCCGGGGGCACCCTGAGGGATGAATCCCGAACATCGCCCGCCTTCTCGCCGAATATGGCCCGAAGCAGCTTTTCCTCGGGAGAGAGCTGTGTCTCCCCCTTGGGGGAGATCTTTCCGATGAGGATGTCCCCCGGCTCCACCCAGGCGCCGATCCTGATGATCCCCGAATCGTCGAGGTTCTTCAGGGCCTCCTCCCCCACGTTGGGGATGTCCCGGGTGATCTCCTCGGGACCGAGTTTTGTGTCCCGGGCGACCATCTCGAACTCCTCGATGTGGATCGAGGTGAAGCTGTCGTCCTTGACGACCTTTTCGCTGATGAGGATGGAGTCCTCGAAGTTGTACCCGCCCCAGGGCATGAACGCAACGATGACGTTTTTGCCCAACCCCAGCTCGCCCTGGTGTATCGCCGGGCCGTCTGCGATGATCTGGCCTTCGACGATCTTGTCGCCCTTGTTGACGATCGGCTTCTGGTTGATGCAGGTGTTCTGGTTGGAGCGCTGGTACTTGATGAGGTTGTAGATATCAACCCCCGCGCCGTTCCCGTCCATCCGGTCGGTCCTGACGATGATCCGGGAGGCGTCGACGCTCTCGACGAGTCCCGAGTTCTTCGCCACCACCGTCACCCCGCTGTCCCGGGCGACGATGCGCTCCATCCCGGTGCCCACCAGGGGCGCCTCCGGGCGCATCAGCGGCACGGCCTGTCGCTGCATGTTCGAGCCCATGAGCGCCCGGTTGGCGTCGTCGTTTTCCAGAAACGGAATCAGCGACGCCGCGACGCTGACCAGCTGCTTGGGCGACACGTCCATGTGACTGATCTGATCCGGGACCGACATGGTCGGCTCGCCCCCCTCCCGGACGTTGATGAGATCCCGCATAAAGGAGCCGTCATCGTCGATGGGGGCGTTGGCCTGGGCGATGATGCACTTTTCCTCGTCCAGGGCCGTCAGGTATTCTATGTCCTCCGTGGCCTTGCCTTCGACCGCCTTGCGGTAGGGCGTTTCGATGAAGCCGTAATCGTTCACCTGGGCGTAGGTGGAAAGAGACGCGATGAGGCCGATGTTCGGGCCTTCCGGGGTCTCGATGGGGCAGATACGCCCGTAATGGGTGTTGTGCACGTCCCGCACCTCGAACCCCGCCCGCTCCCGGGTCAAACCGCCGGGCCCCAGGGCCGACAGACGCCGCTTGTGGGTGATCTCGCTCAGGGGATTCGTCTGATCCATAAACTGAGAGAGCTGAGACGAACCGAAAAACTCCTTGATGACGGCGCTCACGGGCTTGCTGTTGATCAGGTCATGAGGCATGAGGGTTTCCACCTCCTGCAAGCTCATGCGCTCCTTGATGGCCCGCTCCATCCGAACCAGGCCGATGCGAAACTGATTTTCCAGAAGCTCCCCCACGGCCCGGACCCGCCTGTTTCCCAGGTGGTCGATATCGTCGATGGCGCCGATCCCGTTTCTGAGGTCAAACAGGTATTTCACCGAGTAGAGGATATCCTCCTTCTGCAGCACGCTGACCTCCAGCGGGGTGCTGAGACCCAGCTTGTAGTTGAGCTTGAGGCGCCCTACGTTCGAGAGGTCATACCGCTCCGGGTTGAAGAAGAGGTTCTGAAACAGGTTCTGGGCCGTATCGACGGTCGGAGGATCGCCGGGCCTGAGACGCCGGTATATCTCGATGATGGCGTTTGTGGTATCGGCGATCTTGTCCGCGATGAGGGTGTTCCTCATGGCCGACGACACGTTCACATCATCGATGAAGAGCACATCGAACTCATGCACCCCCCGCTCCACGAGGAGCTTGAACTGGTCCTTGGTGATCTCCTCGTTGATATCCACCAGCACCTCGCCGGTTTCCCTGTCAACGATATCCCTGGCCGTGATCAGGCCGATGACCGACTCGGGGTCGATGGGAATCGACTCGACCCCCGCCTCCTTCAGCTTCCTGACGATGGCCTTGTTGAATTTCCTCCCCTTCTTGGCGATCACGTCCTCGCTCCCGGGGATCGTGATATCCTCCTGGACCTTTTGTCCGGGAAGATATTCAAAGGCCGGGACCTTTTTCCAGCCGGTCTCATTGAAGATGATCTTCTCGGTCTTGTAGAAGAAATTCAGGATTTCCTCGACGGTGTATCCCAGGGCCTTGAGGAGAATCGTCGCCGGGAATTTTCTTCGCCGGTCGATCCGAACATGGATGACGTCCCTGGGATCAAACTCGAAGTCGAGCCACGATCCCCGGTAGGGGATGATCCGGCACGAATAGAGGAGCTTGCCCGACGAGTGGGTCTTCCCCTTGTCGTGGTCGTAGAACACGCCGGGGGACCGGTGGAGCTGGCTGACGACGACCCTCTCGGTGCCGTTGATGATGAAGCTCCCGTTGTCGGTCATCATGGGAAGATCGCCGAAGAATACCTCCTGCTCCTTTACATCGCGGATGCTCTTGGCCTCGGTTTCTTCGTCCTTGTCCCACACCACGAGGCGAACCGTCACCTTGAAGGGCGCGGCGTATGTCATGCCCCGCTGGTGACATTCGTTCACGTCGTATTTTGGATCCCCCAGGGAACAGCTGACATACTCCAGGGATGCCGTTTCGTTGAAATCCCATATCGGGAACACGCTCTTGAAAACACTCTGAAGGCCGCCGCCTTCGATCACTTCCGAGGTTTCATCCACCTTCATGAAACGATCATAGGAGCGTTTTTGTACCTGAATCAGGTTTGGGATGTTGATGATCTTTTTTATTTTTGAGAAATCAACCCGTTCCCAGCTGTACTTTTTAGCCGATTCGGCCATAAGACACCCTCACTTTTTTGTGTCAGTGGACAGTAACGGATTTGTATGTGTTCGTGGCTAAGAAATTAGAAAGACAAGACCCGGAATACGGTAAAGACAGATCACTGTTTTTGTAGTTCACTGTTTCTATATATATATATATATTGTTAGTATTCAATTACAGAGATCGGTGTGCACGGCGGGGAGTCGTCGATATTTCGAGCGTCTCCCCGCCGAAAAAGAGAGACGCTATTTGATTTCCACCTTCGCGCCGTTTTCTTCCAGCTTCTTCTTGATCTCTTCGGCGGTGTCCTTGGAGATGCCTTCCTTGACCGGCTTGGGCGCCGATTCGACCAGCTCCTTCGCTTCCTTCAGGCCCAGGGTCGTAAATTCCCGCACGACCTTGATGACCTGAATCTTCTTCTCGCCCGCATCCACGAGGACAACGTCGAATTCCGTTTTTTCCTCGGCGGGGGCGGCATCACCGCCGGCGGCTACGGGTCCCGCGGCCACGGCCACCGGGGCCTGGGCGGATACGCCGAACTTGTCCTCCAGCTCCGTGATAAGCTCGGACAACTCCAGCACCGTCATGTTCTCGATGAAGGCGATGACATCATCCTTCGTGATTTTGGCGGTGGAGGTGCTTTTCTTTGCGGGAGCCTTCTTAGTCTCTTTCTTTTCCGTCTCTTTTGCTTCAGTCGCTTTTTTTGCTTCAGCCATTTTCTAAAACTCCTTGTTCTCGAATAACTCGGTTAGCCGTTTTCCTTCGCATCCCGTACGGCGACCAGGGCGTACATGAACTTCCGCGTGACCCCGGCCATGACATTCACCAGACCGGACGGCATCGCATTCATGGTTCCCAGAAGTTTGCCCAAAAGGACATCCCTGGTGGGCAGCTTCGCCATAGCCTCGATCTGTTCGAACGCGATCCGATTGCCCCTCAAAAGACCGGTCTTGTATTCAAAGACGGGATGGTCTTTCGAGACGTTCACGATCACCTTCGACGCCTCGACGGGATCCGACTCGGCGATAACCAAGCCGGTGGGTCCCACCAGGTCCTCGATGATCGGCGCAAGGTCGGTTCCTTCGGCGGCCAGTTTCAAGAGGTTGTTCTTGACCACCCGGTACTCGACCCCCGCATTGCGAAATCCCAGTCGCATCTCGTTCATCTGCTCGGCGGTCAATCCCCGATAATCGGTCAGGAACACCACCTGGGATTCAGCAAGCTTCTGGCTCATGGCGGATACGAAGGCTTCTTTCATTTCTCTCTTCACGGTCGATACCTCCTTTTTCCGCCCCGGCCGTTTGCAGCGGCGCCGTTTATCATGCGCACCCGGAGGGGTACTGAAGCTGAAGCGCTACCGGGCCAAAAAACCCATAGAAGCAATATCCATAAGTTCCTTGTCTCGGCTGGCTCCGGCATTTCCGGGATTTAGGCGCATACACGGCGCACCAGCTGTCTTCGACAGGGGAGGCGTTCTTGCGAACGCCGTATTTATATATAACTCTCTATAAAAACGTATCGTTCTCTCCGCGTTTCTCCGTACCGTGTACAGAAGAAGCGGGGAGAACACGCCGTTTTTCTCTCGTCCGTCGTTTCGTGTTCTATTTTAGCAGGTTTCTCACGTACACCGGGTCTACCTTCACGCCGGGACCCATGGTCGACGACAGGGCGATGCCCTTGATATAGGTTCCCTTGCTCGTGGCCGGCTTGAGCTTGAGGACCGTCTCGATGAGGGACATGATATTCCCCTTGAGTTTTTCGGCCCCGAAGGAGACCTTCCCTACCGGTATGTGGAGAATCCCGGTCTTCTCGACGCGAAAATCCACCCGGCCGGCCTTCATCTCCTCGATCGCCCGGCCCACGTCGAAGGTTACGGTCCCGACCTTCGCGTTGGGCATCAACCCCCGGGGTCCCAGGAGTTTTCCGACCTTGCTGACCTGGCCCATCAGATCCGGCGTGGCGATGGCCTTGTCGAAATCGAACCAGCCGCCCTGGATTTTCTCGATGAGGTCCTCGGCGCCCACGAAATCCGCCCCGGCGTCCTGGGCTTCTTTCTCCTTTTCGCCCTTGGCGAATACCAGGATGCGGACGGTCTTCCCGGTGCCGTGAGGCAGGGCGCACGCGCCCCTGACCATCTGGTCCGAGTGCCGGGGGTTTACCCCCAGGCGGATTGCGATGTCCACGCTCTCGTCGAACTTGGCTATCGGATTCGCCGTAACGATATCTAAAGCCTCTTCCAGCGTGTATCGATGGGTGCTGTCCACCTTCGTCCTGGCGGCGGTATATTTCTTTCCATGTTTCGGCATGACGTTCTCCGGTCCTTTATCTATTTATCCGAATACCGATGCCTCGGCTACTCGACAACATTGATTCCCATACTCCGGGCCGTCCCCTCCACGATCTTCATCGCCCCCTCGATATCCACCGCGTTGAGGTCCGGCATCTTGGTCCGGGCTATTTCCTCAACCTGCTTCTTGGTGACCTTCCCCACCTTCTCCTTGTCGGGCACGCCGCTTCCCTTTGCGATTCCCGCCGCCTTCTTGAGCAGAATCGCCGCGGGGGGTGTCTTCGTGATGAATGAAAACGATCGATCCGCAAAAACGGTGATAACGACCGGTATAATCATCCCGGGCTGATTCTGAGTCTTGGCGTTGAAAATCTTGCAAAACTCCATGATGTTCACACCATGCTGACCCAGCGCCGGGCCGACCGGGGGCGACGGGGTAGCTTGACCCGCCGGGATCTGCAACTTGATCTGACCGATGACTTTCTTGGCCATGTCTTCTCCTCTGATCTATCAGTTCGGGTCTAACCCTTTTTAACCTGAAAAAATTCCAATTCGACCGGCGTCGGCCTTCCAAAAATCGACACCATCACCTTGACCTTGCCCTTGTCGAGATATACCTCTTCGACATAGCCGGTGAAGGTGGCGAATGGTCCGTCGGTTACGGTAATCGCATCACCCTTCTCGAAGGTGACCTTCGGCTTCGGCTTGACCGTTCCGTCCTCTATCTGGTTGACGATCTCGGAAACCTCGCCGTCCGAGAGCGCCGGGGGGTTCGTGCTTCCTCCGACGAATCCGGTCACCTTCGGGGTGTTCTTTACGATATGCCAGGTTTCGTCATTGAGCTCCATCTTCACCAGGATATAGCCGGGGAAAAACTTGCGGGTTGATGTCCGCTTTTCCCCCTTTACCATCTCGACGACCTTCTCCGACGGGATGAGCACCTCGGTGATCTCCTCCTCCTTGCTCATCGCCTTCACTCTGCTTTCCAGAGCCGATTTCGCCGTCTGTTCATATCCCGAGTAGGTATGAACGATATACCATTTCAGAGCCATAACCTGTATATAGTGAAGGCGAAACGACATAAACAGGCGCCGCCTTCATTCCTCCTTGTTATTCCCGCCGAAGTAATCGGCCGTCTCCCCCTATCCCTCTTCCCCTGGATCGGGTGCGGCAATCTGAAGAGACAAAAGGAAGATGATGCCGCGTCTGTCTTTCCCCCGCCTGATACCGCAAGCCGTACAAGCCGATCATTGTGAAAACAATCGGCTTACGCAAAACTACACTTGAATGATATGCATGTGTGAGAAAAAGAACACGGAAAAGCCGCTTTTTCGACCGGTGGTTTGAAAAATATGTTCACAATCGGTGCATGCCGGCGACTCCTCTCACCGTCCCCCGCGGATGATCCCGTGCGGGAAGACGTTCCGACGCCGGACGATGACATGATGTCGATCAGCTCAGCAGCATCTCCACGATACGTGTCAGCAAGAGGTCCACTCCGCCCAGGAAAAACGCGATGATAAACGTGGTTATCAGCACGATCGCCGTCGATGCGAGGGTCTCTTTCCTGGTCGGCCAGGTTACTTTTTTCGTCTCGACGCGCACTTCCCGAAGAAACTGCGCGATTTTCTGAAACAGTGATGTATCGTTCTTTTCACTCATATCTTTTATTTCTCAAGGTTCGGCCCGTGTTATGTATCATACGAACCGCCCCCTCGGTTTCTGGCAGGCCAGGAGGGATTCGAACCCCCATCACCCGGATTTGGAGTCCGGTGCTCTAGCCGTTGGAGCTACTGGCCTTTACTTGGTCTCCCGATGCAGGGTGTGTGATCTGCAGAAACGACAATATTTCTTAAACTCCAGCTTGTCCGGAGTGCGTTTCTTGTTCTTTGTCGTGGTGTAATTTCTTCGCTTGCACTCAGAACACGAGAGTGTAACTATATCCCTCATAACGCGGTGTTCTCCGTTCTATTCCACTATGTCGCTGATAACACCGGCGCCGACGGTCCGACCGCCCTCGCGAATGGCGAACCGAAGCTCCTTCTC
>Ga0180432_10006020_pt1 | contig 15922 bp, 9 predicted proteins | sample SS_ome_10_FD_132414 | JGI IMG/M metagenome (GOLD analysis project Ga0180432, IMG submission 132414) | Hypersaline lake sediment archaeal communities from the Salton Sea, California, USA - SS_1_MS_2 metaG | ecosystem: Environmental > Aquatic > Non-marine Saline and Alkaline > Hypersaline >... | reverse complement strand
TTCGCTCATCTTTCTCGTGCAGACGCTCGCTTTCCTTCTCCTGCGGACCTACCAGGGCTGGAAGTTCCGGAGGCTGCCGGCCTACACGATCCAGGGTGCCATGGGTGTGGCCGTGGTCCTCGTTTCCTTCGCACGCCCGCTTCCGCTGATTCTGTTATCGGCCCTTCCGCTGGGACTCAGTCTCGGCCTGGCGTATCACGCGAGCATCACGTACAGTCTGGCCGGCCATGTCGGCCGAGGTCACCGGGCCGGGATTCATGAATCCCTCCTGGGAGCCGGGAATCTGCTGATCCCGCTGACCGGCGGGCTTCTGGCGAGCGCGCTCGGTAATCTGCGCCTGCCGTACTGGTTCTGCGGCGTGGTGGTTCTCGTGGGACTCCTGGCTCAGGAAACCATCTGGAGGCGGAGGGGGCGCGACGGCAGTCCGGCTGACCGGGGATAGTCGGTTCCGGCTTTCGGCTCCCGGTTTTCGGATCTCTCTCGCGCTTTTCCGGGAGGATCCTCTGGGACATCCGTCAAATCTGTGGCTGGGTTGTTGGACTTTCATGTCGGGGCGAAAGAATCCGTGCGCGGTTCGCCGGAGATTGCTATTGTGAATGGAGATGGGCCAGGATCTTTTCCGGGAGGCGCAATGGAGACCCAGGAGTTCAGGCGGCACGCCCACGAGTTGGTCGACTGGATGGCGGACTACATCGAAAACGTTCGCGATCTGCCGGTGGTGCCGAAAACGGAACCCGGGGACATTCGGAATCGTTTGCCCGGGTCGCCGCCCGAGAAGGGGGAACCCTTCGACTCGCTCGTGCGGGACTTCAAGGACCTGATCCTTCCTGGGATGACGCACTGGAATCACCCCGGCTGGTTCGCGTATTTCCCGGCGAACAACAGCCCCCCCTCGATCCTCGCCGAGATGCTGACCGCAACGATCGGGGCCCAATGCATGTCGTGGCAAACCTCCCCGGCGGCCACCGAACTGGAACAGGTCGTCATGGAATGGCTGCGACGGATGCTCGGCATGCCCGAGGGCTTCACCGGTGTGATCCAGGACACGGCCTCGACCTCGACGTTGGTTGCGCTCCTCTGCGCCCGGGAACGCGTGACCGAATACACGTTTGCCCGACGCGGGGGAGCGGCGGAGGGGGCCGACCGGTTCACCGTGTATGCCTCGACCGAGGCCCACTCCTCCATCGACAAGGGCGTGAAGTTGGCCGGGCTCGGGTTGGATCGGCTCCGCCGAATCGCGGTCGACGACCACTACGCGCTCGTGCCGGATGCTCTGGAGGAAGCGATTGGGACGGACCGGGCCGCGGGGTTCCGGCCCACGTGCGTCGTGGGGGTGATCGGCTCGACATCCTCGTCGGCTCTCGATCCGATTCGGCCGATCGGGGAGATCTGCCGGAAGCACTCGGTGTGGTTCCACGTGGACGCTGCCTACGCGGGCACGGCGGCCGTCCTTCCCGAGAAGCGTTTCATGATGGACGGAATCGAGCTTGCGGACAGCTTCGTCTTCAATCCCCATAAGTGGATGTTCACGAACTTCGACTGCTCCGCCTACTTCGTTCGCGACGTGGACGCGCTACTCCACACTTTCAGCATGACCCCGGAATACCTCAAGACGGCACGCGATGCGGAGGTGGCCAATTTCCGGGACTGGGGGATTCAGCTGGGACGCCGCTTTCGCGCGCTCAAGCTGTGGTTCGTGATCCGTTCATACGGGGTCGAGGGTATTCGCGAGATCGTCCGCCGGCACATCGCGCTGGCCGAGGAGTTTGCAGGTTGGGTGGACGCCCATCCGGGTTTCGAGCGGATGGCGCCCGTTCCGCTGGGACTCGTGTGTTTCCGGTATCGGCCGCGGGGAGTGGATCTGGACGACTCGAATCTGGACGGACTGAATCGGGCTCTCCTGGCGGCGGTCAACGACGCGGGGCGCGTGCATCTCAGCCACACGGTCCTGGGCGGGCGCTACGCCCTTCGCATGTCCATCGGGCAGCTGTACACGACGCGGGCGGAGGTGGCGGAGGCCTGGCGGCTGCTCACCGAGAAGGCGAAGACGCTGGGGCGCTCGGACTCATGAGTCTCTTCCGCTGATCAGTATGGGGAGCGTCGCGCTTCCCGTATTCCCTGCGCGCACTCTCGACCCGACACGCCCAGCCTGCTTGACGCGCGAACCTCCGCCGTTGATCCGTGCGGACTAGAAGGCGGCCAGCAGGCCGAGGGTCCCTCGGCTGGCCTCGTATTCAATGTCTCGGCCGAATTCCATCAGCAAACGGAGGTTTCGGGCCAGGAGGCGGTTGATCGTGAGGGACACCGTTTCCGCCTTTGCACTGTCGTCGTGAGAATCGACGTAGTTGTAGAGGCCCGTGAGGACCCAGCGACCGTCCTGTCCCTGCGGGAAAACATGGACCTCGACCAACCCGCCCATCGTCTCGTATTCGTCCGCGGGCTTATCCAGGAACATGGGGTTGTCGTCCCGCCGCTCCAGGTATTGTCCGTTGACTTCGACGCGGTTGCCCAGGGCCACGGTGAAGTCGTAGCCCCAGTACTTCATCACGTTGACCCCGGAGCTGTCGCCCTTCTCCTTGCCATAGTACCCGAAACCCCCGATGCGGATCGGGCCGATCGAGCGCGTCAACCGAAGGGCGACGTTCTTGTACTTGTCCTTGTCGAAGTCCTGGCTCTCGTCGGCGTGGGAGATTCCGTTGCCCGCCACGACCTCAAGAAAGGTCTCGATCTCTCCCGGGAACGTCCAGCCGAACATCAGACCCCGGTTGTAGGTCAGGTCCACGCTGGAGTGACCGACGCGCGCCTTGTAGATCAGGTAGTCGGACCTCTCCAAACGCAGTTCCCGTTTGAACAGGGGGTCGCACACCTGGAACTGGCCGGCCATCACATCGACCGGCAGGCCGAAGAGGCCGTTCCACTGAAGGTAGGCGTCCTCCAGTCCGACCACTTCGCCTCTTTCGATCAAGAAGTAGAAGTAATACGAGGCCTTGTCCGAAATGGGACCTCCCGACAGGATCTTCCACACCCACGGAAACTCGGCGTCCGTCTCGGCCCGCGCGTCTTCCTTCCAGGAAGCAAACCCTTCCATGCGAATGCCGATGTGGAGATCCCGCGGAAGGAGCAGGAGTGGGTCGCCGACGTCGGCGTACGCCCGAGTGGGCTCCTGACCTTCTTCCATGCGGAACCCGCCGCCTGCGAACTCCTCTCCGAAGGCCTTGAGGCGGGGCGGTGGGGCGTGACACGTGGTACACGAGACCCGGTATTTACGGGCGAAAGCCGGTGCGCCCTCCGCGTGCGGCGTCCGCACGAGGCCGCACGCAAGCATCGCCAGACAGACGCTCAGAGCGAATCGTCTGAGATCCATGTCTCTCCTCCGTCTAGAAGACTTCGAATGTCGTGGAATGCGAACTGATCTCCACGGTTTCCCAATCGTAGTCCGGAACCTTCAGGAACTCCGCCACCGACGACACGATCCGCGAGTAATACACCCGGGCGGTGACCGTGACTGTGCCCTCTGCGATCTCGTCGGGCGGCTGCCAGGTGAACGTTTCCATCACCGCCTCGAGGGGGGCGATTCGGTAATCGACCCCGAACGAGGCCGTATTCCACTGGCAAATCGTCATGCGGCCCTTCGAATCGAAATAGGGAAGGCGGAAGATGCGGTCCCCGGCGGGCACGATCCCATCGCGCTTGAGGCCCCTGAAATCGGCGAGGTCCTGTATGTCGCCGATGTCCTGGTAGGCCAACGCCGTGTCCGAGGCGATGGTGTACGGCTCGCCGTCGAAGCCTTTCGGGTCCACAGGCAGATGATACGTGCGGCCATCCGCGTCGGTGGCCGTCACGTCCAGCCAGAGAACCCTCTCCTCCGAGGAACCGCTGGGTACCTTGTGGCCGGCCTTGGCATTGACCAGAACGGCCGTCAGCCGAATCGGGTCTCCCCATTCCACCTCCCGGGTCTCGGGATGGATTCGCACCTCGATCACGCCCGACAGTTTTCCCCGATCGTGGGCGCCGTGAAAGAGGTGCTGGCGCGCGTCGGGGAGGGATTCTCCCATGAGAGCGGTCCGCCCGGCGGCCGGCGGCATATGGCAGTCCTGGCAGACGATTCCGGCTTTTCCGTGAGGGCCGTCCTTCCACTCGAGCTGCGTCGACTTGACGTACAGACCCCACGAGTTCATTTCGTTGTGACAAGTCCCGCAGAATTCGGCCGAACGCGTGAACGGGTTCTCACGCGTCTCGTGGTGGGGGCTCACGCGTCCCGGCCTCGGGCCCTGCTTGATCTTCCCCGGAGAGACGACCCAGTTGAAGTTCACGGGCACGTCCCCCGAATATCCGGTGACCGTGTGGCACAGATCGCACGACACGCCTTCGTTGGCCCGTGTACCTTCCGCGGGGCGTTTCGGGGGGATGTCGCCGGCTAGGTACGCCAGTGGGGAGTGGCAGCCGTTACATTCGGCCTCGATCCCCGCCATCTTCGGTTCCTTCCGAGCGTGAGGGACGGCCAGTTCGAAGTACTCGATCTCGTCCCACTCGTGAATGTACGCCTGGGACATCATGGCCTGCTCATGCTGGCGGGCGAAATCCGTGTGGCACGTCCCGCAAGCCTGCGGCCGTTCGAAATGCTCGTACCGCTGGGTACCCAGCGTACTCCGCGCTCCGCCGCCCTCCGTCTGGGCGGCGTGGGCGGCGGCCAGGACTGCAACGGCGACTCCGGACGCGACCCATCCCAACCTTGCCGACATCGTGGACCTCCGGGTGGAAAGAATTGTCTGGTCGAAGGAGAATGATCCGCGGTGTCGATGGATTTGTCAAGCCTCGACGGGCCGGACCGGCAAGGGCCCGCATCGGTCGGGATGCCCGGGGCGTGGCGAAACTCGAAAGTCCGCGATTGGCAATCGCGGGGGGGACTGCTAGAATCGGGCCCGCATAGACGGACGGCGTTGAGAGGGCGTGAGATACCGGGTTCCACTGCGAACGGGGATACGATGGGCACACGACGAGGCACGGAGGGATACAACCTGCAGCCGGGCCGTACCCTGGGCGGGCGGTATGAGGTACTGTCGCTCCTGGGGATCGGGTGGGAGGGGGAAGTCTACAAGGTCCGGGAAATCCGGACGGGAATCGAGCGCGGGGCCAAGCTGTATTTTCCCGAGCGGGATCCTCGCGGGCGCGCTCTGCTGAGATACGCGCACAAGCTGAACAAGTTGAAGACATGTCCGATCGTCATCCAATACCATCATCAGGACGTGTGCCGGATTCGCGGGCGCAAAGTCGAATTCCTGGTTTCGGATTACGTCGACGGCGAGATGCTCTCCTCCTACATCGCCCGCCAGAGGGGCAAACGGTTGCCGGCCTTTGAGGCCCTGCACGCGCTCCATGCGCTGGCGCGCGGCGTGGAATCGATCCACCATCTCGGCGAGTATCACGGCGACATCCATTCCGACAACGTCATCATCCGCCGCGCGGGCATCGGGTTCGACGTCAAGATCCTCGATTTCTTCGACCTGGGTTCGCCGAGCCGCGAGAAGATTCAAGCGGACGTGTTTGATCTGGTTTACACCCTCTACGAGATGATCGGCGCCGCCGCGGGGTACGCCAAGGCGGGACCCGAGATTCGCCAGGTGGTCAAGGGCCTCAAGCGCGGCCTCATCCGCAAGCGCTTCCGCACGGCCGGGCAACTCCGCGAGGGCATTGAGAACCTCCGCTGGGAATAGGCAGGACTGCGAAAGTCAAGAGCCAGCCACAGATTTCACAGATTCCACAGATGGGCATTGTGCTGTGGCAAGTGCTTGCCACAGCGGGGATGATCACGAGTGCGAGTTCGAGTACGGGAAGAGCGGTGAGAATCGTACTCGTACTCAGCGCAAGCGGTACTCGCACTCGTACTCGGGGGGGTGGCAGTGAAACTTCCATTCCCAGGAGCCGCCGGTGTTTGCAGGCCATATCGCCTGGGCTGGTGGGGCGGATCATGGATCCGATCCAGCAGGGGGGTACCCGCATTTCATCTGTGGAATCTGTGAAATCTGTGGCTCGCTCTACGGTCTTGTCCCGCTGTCCCGCGCACCCGCCAGCTCGCTCTCCCGCCGTCTCCACGGCAGGGCCTGGCGGCCCATGCCCCAGGCGAAGGTCAGCTTCACGCGGGCCACGGTCTTCTCGGCAAGCACATAGAAGGTGGGAAGGACAATGAGAGTCAGGATTGTGCTGGCCGCCAGCCCGCCCATCACGGCCCGAGCCAGCGGGAAGTAGTAACCGCCGGCGACCGAGGTCGTTCCCACGGCCAGGGGCAGCAGCCCGAGAATCGTCGTCGATGCCGTCATGATGATCGGCCGGAAGCGCTCCCGGCATCCGTCGATGATCGCATCGGATCGTTTGAGTCCCCGGCGTCTCAGATTGTTCACGTGATCGATCAGCACGATGCCGTTGTTGACTACAATCCCGATCAGAATCACGATGCCGATCATGGCCATGACGTTGAGCGGGGTCGAGGTCACCATCAGGGTCCAGATCACACCCAGCGCGGCGAACGGAATGCAGAGCATGATGACGAGCGGGTGAAGAAAGGATTCGAACAGCGCCGCCATGACGAAGTAGACGCAGCAGAGAGCGATCAAGACGTTCAAGCCCATCTCGTTCTGCTGTTCCTCGGATTCCCGAAGTTCGCGCCCGAAGGACCAGCTGTATCCGGCCGGTAGCTCCAGCGAATTCATCATCGCCGCGGCCTTGTCCTTAGCCTCCGAGAATTCCTCTCCCTCGTAGCTGCCGATCACCGTCATGGCGGTCTTTCGCTGTTCCCGGAAGATGCGTTGCGGTCCCTTGCCGATCTCGAAATGAGCGACCTGTCCGAGGAGGATGGGGCGCCCTTCGCGATAGCTGATCGGCAACTGGGCCAGGCTCTCGATGTCCCTCCGGTCCGAGGGCTCGAGCACGATCCCCATGTCCACTTCCCGGTCCCTGCCCTGGAACTTCCTCAGGGGAACCCCGCGGAACGTGAGACCGAGAATCTGGGAGAGGCTTCTCGAGTTGAATCCGAATCGCCCGGCCAGGTTGCGGTCGAGAACGACGCGGATCTCGTCCTTGCCCCGCTGGGCGTCGGTGCGTACGTCTTCCACGTCGGGAATGAGGGAGAGCCGGCGTTGAGCCTCGTTGGCGATTTCCTCCAGTAGATCGCTGTCCTCGCCGAAGACGGTGACGGAGAGTCTCGTGGCTCCCCGGCCGGCATCTTCCTCGTCGCCGAACCGGTATTCGATCCCGGCCACCACCGGCAGCGACTCGCGGAGGTACTTGCGGAGATCCCGGATGTCCTCATCGCTCAGCGTCTTCTCCTCGGGGAAGAAGAGACTGAATTCCGCGTTGTTGTCCTCGTAGAAAGTGTAGATCGACTCGACGCTCAGGGAGTCCTTTTTGGCAAGGAGGAATTCCTCCACTTCGTCCACGTATTCGACGACCCGGTAGCGGTTCGTGTTATCGACGAACTCCAGCGTGAAATACAGACGATCCTGTTTGACGCCTTCCTCGGCCTCCATGTCGGGCTTGAACTTGGCGATCTGCATGGCGACGATTGTAATCATCACGATGACCGGGAGGAACACGGCCCCGGTGAGGAGAGGATGCTTGATCGCCGTCCACTTCAGCATGGAGAGGTATCTCGTCCGGGCGCGCCCGAGAATTCCAAACTCCCGGCTCCGGCCGTTGGCGCGGGATCGCGACGCCAGGAGGGGGACCAGCGTCAGGCAGATGATCAGCGAGAAGATCAGCGTGATGGAGATCGTGACGCCGACTTCTCCGAGAAAAGCGTTCAGGTCCGTGCCCTTTGAAAGAACGACCGGGGCGAATACGATGACCGAGGTCAGCGTGGAGGCGATCACGGCCGTGGCCACCTCCCGGGCCCCGAGTGCGGCCGCCTGCTTCGGGTTGCCCCCCCTCTCCTGGCGCTGGAAGATCGATTCCAGAACCACGATGGCATTGTCCACCAGCATTCCGACGGCCAGCATCAGCCCGCACATGGTCAGGACGTTCAGCGAGCGGTTCGACAGGTACAGAAACGTACATGTCGAAATCACGGACAACGGGATCGCAATGGAGACGATCAGCGTCGTCCGGATGCGGCGCAGGAAGAACAGGAGAATGCCGACCGCCAGGAACGAACCGACAAGTCCGGCATAGAGGAGGCCCTTGAGCGAACCCTTGATCTCCTGAGCCTGATCGAAAAAGAGGACCACGGTGATCCCCTCGAGGGATGGGTCGTGCTGGATTTCGTCCAGCGCCTCCCGGACCCGCTCGGATACCTCGACAATGTTGGCGCCCGAGGCCTTCTGGATCTGAAATGCGATGGCTGGCTCGCCGTTCAGACGCCGGTAGTAGGACGGCTCCGGTTCCCCATAGACGATGGCCGCCACATCCTTGAGGCGGATACCGGCGGGAGTGACCTGGAGGTTCTCGATTTCCTCCATGGATCGAAACTGCCCCAACGCCCGCACGCCGACACGCTGTTTTCCATTGTGGATACGCCCGAGCGACAGATCCATGTTGTTGGCATTCAGTACCTGGAACAATCGTTCCACGTCGACCGAGTATTCGACGATTTTATCGAGGAAGAGATAGATGGTGACGTCCTTGGGGGAGATTCCGCCCACGTCCAACCGGCCGACCCCCTCCACGCGCCGGATTGGGTTCATGATGCGCCGTTCGAGGAGGTCGTACGAGCCGGCCAGGTCTCTTCCGGGCGCGCTGATCCGGCCCACCATGATGGGGATGTCGTTCGAATTGAACGTGAAGATGAAGTAGTCCTCGATATCACCCGGGAGGAGCGGGCGAACCTGCTCCATCCTCTCCTTGACCTCCAGCCGCAGGATATCAACCGAGTGCCCGAAGTCGAAAGTGACCCCGATAAACGAACCGTCCTGATCGGATTGCGAGAACACTTCCCGGACGTCCCCGAGGGTGGCCATGATTTCCTCGATGGGCCGGGCAATGTCCTTCTCGACCTGGCTGGGGACGGAGTTGGGATAGGGAACGTACACACCGATGAAGGGGAATTCCATCTTCGGCAGGAAGTCCAGTTTCAGGCGGGTTAGACTCACGACCCCGAGGACAAGGACGGCCGCGGTGACGACGAAGACCGTGACGGGTTTGGACAGCGCTCGTTCAGAGATTCGCACGGCAGCCTCACGGTCTCCGGTCGACGGTGGCGTACACCACCGGAATCACCACCAACGTGAGCATCGTGGCCAGGGTCAGCCCGCCGATCACGGCAATGGCCATGGGGGCGCGAATTTCGGCGCCCTCTCCGAGCCCGAGGGCCATGGGCAGAAGCGCAAGCACCGTGGTCAGGGTGGTCATCAGAATCGGGCGCAGGCGGGCCCGGGCGCCGTCCATAATGGCGTCGATCTTGGCCAGACCTTCGCGCCGTCTCTGGTTGATGAAATCAATCAGAACGATGGCGTTGTTCACGACGATCCCGGTCAGCATGACACCGCCGATGAGCACCACGATACTGATGGAGGTGCCCGTGATCGCCAGCGCGAAAACGAGCCCGACCATTCCGAGCGGCACGGTCAGGAGAATGACGAACGGGTGGAGGAATGACTCGAACTGACTCGCCATCACCAGATAGACCATGAAGATGGCCAGGAACACGGCCAGCGCCAGACTCCGGAACGAGGTCTGGACCTCCTCGTTCTGGCCGGCCAGTGTCGCCGTCAGCGTGGGGGCCGGCGGGTACGCCGCCAGCAGGTTCATGATGTCCTGCGAGGCGGCCCCCAGATCCCGATCGACCAAGTTGGCCCGAACGATCGCCGCGCGCTGCTGGCCGACGTGCGTGATCTGCGACGGGCCCCGCCCCAGATCCACATCGGCGACGGAGGAGAGGGGGATGGGAATCCCTTCCACCTGGGCCACGATCAGGTTTTCCACCTGGTCCACGTTGATCGTGGTGGCCTCGGCCGTGCGCACCAGGATGTCGAGTTGCCGGTCTCGCTCCTTGAGACGGGTGGCCACTTCTCCACGGATCTTGTTCCTCAGCGTTCTCGAAACCGATTCGAGGTCAAGATCCAGAGCCGCCATCCGGTCCCGGCGAAATCCCACCTGGACCTCCGGACTGCCATCCTCCAGTGTGCTGTGGACGTCACGGAGGCCCGGCACGGCGGCCAGGCGAGTCGCCAGTCGCCCGGTATATCGCTGGAGCTCGTCCAGATCATAGCCGTACACGTGGATTTCGATCGGGGTCCGGAAGCTGAAATAGCTGGGTCGGTGGAACGTGTAGCGAATCTCGGGTCTGCGTTCGAGGGCCTCTCGAATGGACTCGACAACGGCCGCCTCCTGGTCGTGGTCGCCCGAGTTCTGGATAGAGACATTCAATTGGGCCACGTTCTCTCGCCGCTCGTTTCTGGCGCTCCCCAGCTCGGGGCTCTCCCCGATGGTTGAGAAGAACAGGCCGATGCGGCCGTCACCCTTGAGGCCGTACTCCAGTTCCCGCGTCTTCTCTTCGGTGACGCCGAGCGGCGTGCCGGGAGGATACTCGAGATCAAATGCGAACTCGCCCTGGGCGAAGGGAGGCACCAGTTCCATTCCAAGGCGTGGAAGCATGAGAACGGCCACGACCGCCAGCACCAGCGCCGCGGCGAGCGCCCGGCCCCGGCGGTGAAGCGCCGCCTCGAGAAGCCGCGGATACGCGGCTTCGAGTCTGTCCCATCCCCGATCGAACGCGTGGTGAACGGGGCGAAGCACGAAATCGATTCCCCGCGTGAGGTGGCGGAGCGCAAAGCGCAGCACTCGAACCAGCCCGCCGGGAACGAGCACGACCAGTACACGGAAGAGCCAGCGAAGCGGAAAGGTGACGATGGACCCAATTCGCCGGAACAGGCGTCGCAGGAATCCGGGCGACCGGACCTCCTCGGTTCGATCGGCGGACGACTGGAGAACATCTGCGTCGCTCCTGCTCGCCGTCTCATCCGGCAGACTCTGTCTCGCCAGCGCTCGCCGCGCTCCGGCCGATGCCAGGACCGGAATCAGCGTCAGCGCGGCGATAAGAGAGACGATCAGCGACGCGGCAACCGTCAGCGCCTGATCCCGGAAGATCTGCCCGGCGACTCCCTCGACGAAAATGATCGGCAGGAACACGGCGACGGTTGTCAATGTGGATGCCGTCACGGCCCGGGAGACCTCGTTCGCTCCGAGGAGTGTCGCGTCCCAGACGGATTTGCCCTGAGACCGGTGACGGTTGATCGCTTCGAGGACGACAATGGCATTGTCCACCAGCATGCCGACGCCGAGCGCCAGCCCACCGAGCGACATGATGTTGAGCGTCACGCCCAGCTGCTGCATGATGAAGAAGGTGGCCACCACCGAGACGGGAATGACCAGGGCGATGATGCCCGTACTCCGTCTCTCCTTGAGGAACAGGAAAACGATGAAGACGGCCAGAAGACCGCCGACGAGAGCATTGGAGCGGATCTCGCCGATGGATCTTTCGACGAAGACGGACTGGTCGAACAGCACCTGCGTGTTCACATCCTTGGGAAGCGTGTGGTCGAGGTGCCGGAGTCGGCCCTTCACCGCTCGGGCCACCTGCACAATGTTGGCGTTACCCTCTTTGTAGACGGCCAGTTCGACGGACTCTTTCCCGCGGACTCTCGAGACCACCTCCCGTTCCTTGTGGCCGCGGTCGATGGTGGCGACGTCCTCAAGGCGGACAATGCGGCCCTCTTCCTCGAACAGGACGGTCTTGGCGATTTCGTCCAGATCTTCGAATTCGTTGACCGTACGCACGAGGAACTCCGCGTCCCGGTCTCTAAGGCGCCCGCCGGCGGAGTTGACGTTTTGGCTGTCGAGGAACTGCGACACGGCGGAGATCGGGATTCCCATGGCGGCCAGCTTGCCCTCATCCACCTCGACGTGAATCTCTTCCTCAAGCCCGCCCCGGACGCGCACCGAGGCCACGCCCTCGAGGGACTCGATGTCTTTTTTCAGAATCCGGTCCGCCAGGTACCGGAGAGTGACCAGGTCTTTCTCGCCGTACAATCCCACTCGAAGGATGGGGTCCAGCGAGGGATCGTAGCGGAGGAGGACCGGGCTCTTGGCGTCGTCGGGCAGGGTCACGAGATCGATCTTCTCTCGGACGTCCAGCGCCGCGTAGTCCATACCGGTCTTCCAGGTGAATTCCAGGACGATCTCTGAAACACCCGGTCGAGAGGTCGAGCGCAGATTCCGGAGACCCGGAACCACCGATACCGCTTCCTCCAGCGGTTCCGTGATCAGCTTCTCCACTTCCGCCGGAGCCGCATCCGCGTATTCGGTCTGGATGGTCAGCGTGGGGTACGAGATGTCCGGCAGAAGGTTGAGCGGCAGTCGGGACAGCGCAACCATTCCGAAGAGAGCGGCCGCAAGAGTGATCATGGCGACCGTGACCGGGCGGCGCATCGAACCTTCAACGATCTTCATAGCGGCTAGTTGCTCCCGTCGTCCATGACTTCGGTCACCGTGACCGTGTCTTCGATGATCTCACGGAACTTGGAGCCCGTCTTGAGTCCTCCCTGTCCCACGGCAACGACGCGGTCCCCGGCCTCGAGGCCGCTCGTGATCTCGATCACGGTCCCATTGGCGTACCCGGTGGAAACCGGGATTTTGACCACGGTATCCTGCTCGGCCTTGAACACGTATACCTCGCCGCCTTCGGGAACCAGAGCCCGCTTGGGGATCACCAGGGCCCCCGAGTGGATGTCGGTCCGCACTTTCACACGGACAAACGATCCGGGCCGAAGAGCGGAGGATTGCTCGGCGATCTGGCAGGTTGTCTTCACGGTTCCCGTTCGAGGATCGACCCTGGGAGACACCCGAAGCACCTCTCCGGGAATCGCGCAGGAAGGGTCGGCATCGGGATTCACGACGACGGACTGTTTCGGAAGAATCCGCCCCGCCTCCTTCTCCGGCAGGTGGATGCGCGCCAGCAGGGGATTCGGGTCCGCCAGGGAGAAGAGCGCGGTTCCCACGGAAACGGTTTGCCCCTTATTCACGAAGCGTTCGGTGATTCTCCCCGAGAAGGGCGCCGCAATCCGCGTGTAGTCCAGCTGCAGCTGGACGGCCTGGCACTGGGCCTCGGATTCCTCGTAGCTGAATCGGGCATCCTGCAGTTGCTTGTCGCTGGCGAGATTCTTCTCATGGAGACCCTGGATTCGCTCCAGGTCCAGCTGGAAAGCCCGGACCCGGGTCTCTGCCTCCTGCAGCGAGACCCGCTGGGCCTCGCCGTCCAGTACCGCCAGAATCTGGCCCTCCCGCACCCAGTCTCCTTCTTCCGCCTCGATGCTGCGGATCTCGCCGCTGATCTTGGCCAGGATGTCCGCCTGCATCTCCGCCTCGAGAGTGGCCGTTGCGCTCAGGTAGAGGGGGACATCCCGTTTCTCGGCCACGGCCAGCTGGACCGGCACCGGTTCCTCCTCTTCCTTCTCGTCTTCGTCGTGTCCCTTGCCGAACACTCTGGCGAAAAATCCGACTTTCTTCTCTTCAGCAGCCGTGCTGTCCGCATCCGCCCCAAGGCTGTCGGGCTTGCCGGGAGTTTCCGCCTGGGCGAGAGAATCGGCGGGAGCCTCCGGCTTTGCCTGGGCCGACTGATTCTGGCAGGCTCCGAGGAGAAATGGCAGAATCATCAGAAAAAGCAGAACGCCCGCCGAAAGCAATGGCCGCGCGCCGAGTACAATTCTCGAAATCTTTCTAGCGTGAGCCATCGGTCTTCCTCCTCACGTGTTCATTGCTCTTGGATGCGCGCCCCGCCCGTCTTCCCACTGCCCGCCTGGTCGCCTGCCCGCCCTCCACGATCGCTGTAGGTTTGCTCACTCCAGTATACGCACGACCCCTGCGCGATGTTTCACATTCTCAGAGCCGGATGTGCCGGCCGATCCGGATTGGGAGGCATCCGGGCGCGAATCATGATACGGCAAGAGTGCATACACGGCGCCGGCGACCCGTATTCGATGCCCCGGGGGCCGGCCCGGGGACCCGCCTTCGCTTCGGTACACAAAGCAGCTGGCATGCCAACAAAACGGCGTTGGTCGATTCCACTGGAATTCTTCTATGTCTATGCATGTTCTGGGGTTGGCGGGTTCGGAGCCGCAGGGTGTCCTGCGCCGGGCCCCGGGAATGCGCCCCCATTCGAACCTTGCGCGTGTCCTCTTGACACAGTCCGCCTGGACCGCCTCAACCACCCATTCACCAGTTGGACGCCGCTGGGGGCCGGGAGGTTGCATGCGATCGGCTTCGGGACGGCGGGAGCCGCGCGACCGCCTCAAGCGCGAGCCAGAGATTTCACAGGGGACGGACACGTTCTCCGTCCAAACCAAGGCCAAACGATGAACCTGGAACCCGGCACCTAGGGCTCAGAACGGAGAACTCAGAACTAGGTCTTGTGCCATTCCGGCAGGGGAGGGTACGCTCCGCGCGCGTCGCCGTAGAAGATTCGGTCGCCCCAGAGCGCCGCCCGGCGGGCGAAGTCGTTTCGGGTGGTCATCCAGCGCACCAGCCGATGGACGGGCGATCCCGGGCTGGAATAGGGGCAGACCTTGACGCACAGATTGCAGTCCGATCCGTAGGTGCGCCACATTCGGTAGCAGGTATCGCGCCGCGTCTGCCACTTCTCGACTCCGGCGTACAGAGCCTTCTTGCCGCCGTCCACAGACTCGCTGGGACAGACGGTTGCGCACTTCATGCAGATTTCACAGAACTCCCGGACCCCGAAAACTCGGGGGCGATCCTCGGCGAGCGGGAGATCGGTGGTCACCACGGCGAGTCGCACGCGAGGGCCGAACTCGGGTGTGATCAGCAGACCCAGGCGGCCCAGCTCCCCCAACCCGGCGTCGACGGCGATCGGGATGCAGAGGACGCGATAATTGGCGTCGATGTGAGCGCGCGCCTCATAGCCCAGGAAGTTGACATAGCGAGCGACCTGCATGGCGATTTTGGCCGCCTCGAAATACTGTTTGGCCGTCTCGGTGGTCGTTGCGTCCCCGGGGGCTTGCTCGACCATGTTGTGGTGCATCTCGACGGCGATCGCCACGGCATGGGTGTGGTCGAGACGAATCTCCCGACCCCAGGGACCAGGGGACCGGCCGATGTGGGAATACACGTAGGCCGGATTGAGCTTGGCCGTGCCGACGAGATCGGCGCCCAGGTATCGCGCGAATCCCTTGATCCTGTGAGTGAATTCTTCGGGAGTGGCTTCGACCGGAGATTCTCCGAGCGGTGAGGATTTCCACTCGATCTCCCGCGTGATGTCCTCGAGCGCAGTAAAGGTGGCGGCCTGGAACGCGGAGGTGAAGGGATGATAGAAATGGCTGTGCGGGGCCGATAGAGGCGGGAGCGAGCGGACTTCGTTGTCGAACTCGAGTTTCTCCGGATGGTCCCGGTAGTACAGTTCGAATTCCGGAGTTCCGGGTTGAAGCCGATAGAACCGATGAAACACGGCGTCCCGCTCATCCACCCGCGTCTGCTCACCCACAATCCGGATCGGCTGATTCCTGCCCCGGGGGATGATGAGGAGGACAAACACCACTGCGACGGTAAGGAGCCCCAGGATCACCCAGGGCCGGCCGGGGAACTCGAACCGCTGAAGCGCCGCCAGCGCGCCCCCCGAGGCGAAGGCCAGGAGTAGCGCCAGCCCGAACCCGCGCCAAACCCTTTCAGCGACAAACGTGATCGCAAAGCCGACCCAGAAGACGGTCGAGATTCCCAGGGCTATCCATGCGAGAACGTAGGTCCATGTGGGCACCGGTGACTCCCTTGATGAATCCTTGATGGAACCGTATTGTGTCTTCGCAGACAGCGCCTGTCAATAGGCCGTTCAGGGTGTCCCCCCACGGGGACAGTCACCCCTTTCCGTCCACCATCCCGCATGAGTCATAGTTGATGAAAAGGGGTGACTGTCCCCATTAACGCC
>Ga0180432_10006018_pt1 | contig 15928 bp, 12 predicted proteins | sample SS_ome_10_FD_132414 | JGI IMG/M metagenome (GOLD analysis project Ga0180432, IMG submission 132414) | Hypersaline lake sediment archaeal communities from the Salton Sea, California, USA - SS_1_MS_2 metaG | ecosystem: Environmental > Aquatic > Non-marine Saline and Alkaline > Hypersaline >... | reverse complement strand
CTATCTGACGCCGATCCAGTTCAGCGGCTCGGACTCCGACGCCGTCGCGACGTTTACGGTGTCACTGACCGAGGCGTCGTCACAGCCGGTGACAGTGCAGTACGCGACCTCCAACATGACCGCCGCCGCCGGCAGCGACTACACCGCCACATCGGGCACCGTTACCTTCGCCCCCGGTGAGACCGATAAGATCATTGCGGTTCTCGTGCAGCGCGACACCATCGCCGAGGACACCGAGACCTTCATGATGATGCTGTCCAACCCGTCCGGAGCCACCTTGGCCGACGCGATGGCCGTGGGCACCATCCTCGACCGACCCGCGGTCCCGGCCGGTCCGGCCCCCGCCGATCCGGTCGATCCGGTCGATCCGGTGGAACCGGCAGAGCCCGACATGCCCGACATGCCCGACATGCCCCCCTCGGGCGGCGATTACGTCGATCTGATGACGTTCGGCATGTTCCACGGCAGCGATCACACCGGGATGGACGCCCTCGCCGGCGGACGAACCCCCATCACGACCGAGGCCGTGGTCGCCTACAACGACCTTCGGCGCTTCGTCGGGCTTGCGCCGACGACCATTGAGGACGTCGGCCAGTGGGCCTTCGACAACGGTATGACCAACAACGCCCAGGCCTGGGGCACCGACCTGCAGGGCGTCGGACTGTTCTACGCGATGCAGGGCGCCAAGGTCGGCTGGATCGCCGACGACAAATACGACCCCCAGATCGTGGCGGATATCGAGCGAACGGCCCGACTGGGATCAGCCGACGACGTGATGGCAATGGTGGCCGCCTACGGCCACGAGGGTTACGCCGACTACCTGATCGACAATCGGCATGAGACCGCCTTCATCAACACCTTGAAGATGGAGACGCACTGGGCCGGCTGGATGCACGACCGGGCCCACGGCCGTCTGCTGATCGAGGGTGGCGCGACCGCCCACGACGTCAACCATCTGACGGTGCTGAGCCACGATCAGATGCAGCCGTTCATGAACGACACCTGGGACTGGCCGCAGTGGCCGGCCCTGGACGTCTCCGACGCGCGGGTCATCGAGTACTTCCAGAGCATGGTGACCCTCGGTAATCCCCTGGGTGATCACGCGATCGGCAACGCCCTGACGGTCGCGCTTTAGTCGCCGAACTCGACGGTCACCGGGGCGTGGTCGGACCAGCGCAACGCGTAGGCGGCCGGTTTCTCCACCCGCGCGGCCAACGCGCGGGCGGCCAGCGCCTCGGTGGCCAGGTGGTAGTCGATGCGCCAGCCGGCGTCGTTGTCGAACGCCTTGCCGCGCCAGGACCACCAGCTATACGGCCCGGGCACGTCGCCGTGGACCTGGCGGGCGACGTCCACCCAGCCGGAGTCCATCAGTTCGGACAGCCACCGCCGCTCCTCTGGCAGGAAACCGGATTTGCGGACATTGGCCTTCCAGGCCTTGATATCCCGCTCGGTATGGGCGATGTTCCAGTCCCCGCACAACACGGCGGGCCGGCCGGTGGCGGACAGCTCCGCCATCCTGGTGGCCAGTGCCGCCATGAAACGCTCTTTCTCGCGCTGCCGGTCGGTGCCGGCCTCACCGGTGTGGACGTAGACGCTGGCTACGGTGGTCCCGTCCAGGTCGACCTCGAGGTAGCGGCCGTGGATGGCGAATTCCGTCCCGGCTAATCCGACTCGCACGGCATCGAAGGGTGTCCGGCTCAGGATCGCCACGCCGCTGCGGCCTTTGAGATGCGACCCCGCGTGTGCCAGGTTCCAGCCGTCGGCCATGGCAGGCTCCAGCGCCCCGGCCACCTGCGCGTCATCGGCTCGGGTCTCCTGCAGGCAGACCATATCGGCGGGGGTCCGACCCAGCCAGTCGAGCAGGCCGAGATTGTCCTCCGAGCGCCGCCGAACCGCCGCACGCACGCCATTGACGTTGATCGTGGTGAGAATCACAGCCGGCAACCTATCCTGGAGGGGTGACCCGGCAATCCATCCACCTCGGTTCGGGCGAACCGATCCTGCTGTTGCACCCGTTCATGATGTCGTCCTACGTCTGGCATGACGTCGCGCCACAGCTGGCCGAGACCGGGCGCTTCGAGGTCTTCGCCCCGACGATGGCCGGGCATAACGGCGGCCCACCCAGCCACTCCTGGTTTCTGGACACCCGCACACTGGCCGATCATGTCGAAGCCCAACTCGATGCCCTCGGCTGGGATACCGCCCATATCGTCGGCAACTCCCTCGGCGGCTGGGTGGCCTTCGAGTTGGAACGCCGCGGGCGGGCCCGCACGCTGACCGCCATCGCCCCGGCCGGCGGCTGGCACCGATGGTCACCGGTCAAGTACGAGATCGTGGCCAAGTTCGTCGCCGGGGCCCCGGTGTGGCTGACGGCGTTGGTGCTGGGACAGCGCGCGGTGAAGCTGCCGCTGGCCAAGTCCGCGGCCAGCGTCCCGATCAGTGCCTCCGCCGCCGGGCTCAGCGATGCCGATCTGCGCGAAGTGATCGACGACGTCACCCATTGCCCGGCTTATTACCAGTTGCTGATCAAGGCGCTCCTGCTGCCCGGGTTGATGGAGTTGGCCGACACCGGAACACCGACCCACCTGGTGGTCTGCGAACGCGACAGGGTCCTTCCGCACCCCCGCTATACCAAGCATTTCCTGCGGCACATCCCCGACATCGACCGGGTGACCACGCTGCACGGCGTTGGACACATCCCGATGTTCGAGGCGCCCCAGACCGTCGCCGACCTGATCACCGCGTGGGTCGAAGAGCACCGGCCGCCGGTACGACGAACTCCGGCGGCAGGCTGATCCTCAGACGCGGCTGACGATCCGCACGTTGTGCGGGTTCGAGTTCGGATCGCGCCAGAACATGTCGCCGTCGAAGCGGTGGAACAGCTGCGGCGGCAGGACGGTCTGGCGAGGGATGAACTCCACCTTGCGACGGATGGTGTGCAGCCCGGGCGCACCCAGCGCGAGGTCGAAATCATCGGCGTCGTACTCGACGTTGTCGAAATCGTGGTCGAACCAGGGTTCTCCGATGAAGTCGTAGATCATCTTCAGCGCGCGGGTGGGGTCGGCTACCAGGGCGTCGTATTCCAGCAGGATCATGGCCGGCGCCTGCTCACCGAAGAAGCCGTCCTTGAGCGCATCCAGCGCGAAACCGACCAGCCCCTCGGAGCCGGCGACCGCGGCGATCCGGGAGAACACGGTGCCGCCGGACTCGTAGCCGAACATGCCCGAGGGTTCGAAAGCGTTCCGGCGCACCAGACGTTCGATGGAGTCCATGACCCAGCCGACGTCCCGGACACAGCAGATGATCCTCGCCTCGGGGAACAGTTGGGTCAGCCCCGGCAGCTTGGCGCACCACATCCGGTTGGTGTCGAAGACCACCTTGTCGGCCTGGGTCTCGCTGTAGTAGCTGGTGAACAATCCGGCCAGGAGATCCCGGCGCTGCTTCGCGTCGATGAACACCGCGGTTTCGTTGCGCCGGCTCATCGACTTCTCCAGGGCCATGTACATCGACCCGACCGGGCTGGTCATTCCGGCGTGGAAGCGAGGATTCTGCCGCAGGATCGCGGCGAGCAGAGTCGAACCCGACCGTGGCAGACCGGAGATGAAATGAATACCGTTGCGCATCAGTCCTGCTCGATCGATTTGTTGAGGTTGTCGGCCAGCGTGGCCAGGAATTGCTCGCTGGTCTGCCACGGCTGTTCCGGACCGATCAGCAGGGCCAGATCCTTGGTCATCTGACCACCCTCGACGGTGTGGATGACGACCTCTTCGAGGGCTTCGGCGAACTCGATCACCTCAGGGGTGCCATCGAGCTTGCCGCGGTGCTGCAGACCACGGGTCCAGGCGAAGATCGAGGCGATCGGGTTGGTCGAGGTGGGCTTACCGAGTTGGTGCTGGCGGTAGTGCCGGGTGACGGTGCCATGCGCGGCCTCGGCCTCCACGGTCCTGCCGTCCGGGGTCATCAACACCGAGGTCATCAAACCCAGCGACCCGTAGCCCTGGGCGACGATATCGGACTCCACGTCGCCGTCGTAGTTCTTGCAGGCCCAGACGTAGCCGCCCTCCCACTTCAGGCAGGAGGCCACCATATCGTCGATGAGGCGATGCTCGTAGGTCAGGCCGCGGGCATCGAAGGTTTCCTTGTATTCCTCATCGAAGATGCGCTGGAACTCGTCCTTGAACATGCCGTCGTAGGCCTTGAGGATGGTGTTCTTCGTCGAAAGGTACACCGGGTAGTTCTGTTGCAGGGCATAGCTGAAACTCGAATGAGCGAAATCCTGAATGGACTTCTTGAAGTTGTACATCCCCATCACCACCCCGCCGTCCTCCGGGATGCGCACCACCTCGTGAACCATCGGCTGGCTGCCGTCCTCGGGGGTGAACGTCAGTGTCACGGTGCCGGGACGGTCCACCTTGAAGTTGGTGGCGCGGTACTGATCCCCGAAGGCATGCCGGCCGATGATGATGGGTTTGGTCCAGCCGGGCACCAGGCGCGGAACGTTGGAGATGACGATGGGCGCCCGGAAAATGGTGCCGCCCAGGATGTTCCGGATGGTGCCGTTCGGCGACAGCCACATCTTCTTCAGGTTGAATTCTTCGACGCGGGCCTCATCGGGGGTGATGGTTGCGCATTTGACGCCGACCCCGTGCTTGAGGATGGCGTGCGCCGAGTCGACGGTCACCTGGTCGTCGGTGGCGTCGCGGTGCTCCATGCCCAGGTCGTAGTACTCCAGGTCGACATCCAGATGCGGAAGGATCAAGGTTTCCTTGATCAGCTTCCAGATGATCCGGGTCATCTCGTCGCCGTCGAGCTCAACCACGGTGCCTTTGACCTTGATCTTGGGTCGACTGGACATGTGAGTCCGCATCCTCCTAAGCCTGGTGATCGCATCGTGGGCAGCCGAGTGGAGCCATCGAGATCTCCTCGGGCACCACCCTACAAGGGCACTCGCGTGCTGCTGCCGGATCAGATCCCGGCTGCCGCCAGCGCGTTGTTGAACGTCTTGCTGGGCCGCATCACCGCGGCGGTCTTGTCCCGGTCCGGGTAGTAGTAGCCGCCGATGTCCACCGGCTTGCCCTGCGCCTCGTTGAGTTCGGCCACGATGGCGCTTTCCTCCGATGCCAACGCCGCGGCGAGTGCGCCGAAGTGCGCCGCCAGTTCCTCGTCCTCGTCCTGCGCCGCCAGTTCCTGCGCCCAGTACAGAGCGAGGTAGAACTGACTACCCCGGTTGTCCAGTTCGCCGGTTTTGCGCGACGGGTTCTTACTGTTGTCCAGCAGCTTGCCGGTAGCGGTATCGAGAGTCTTTGCCAGGATGGTGGCGCGCTGGTTGCCGGTCCTGGTGCCGAGATCTTCCAGGCTGACGGCCAGCGCCAGGAACTCGCCGAGCGAATCCCAGCGCAGATGGTTCTCCTCCAGCAGCTGACTGACATGCTTCGGCGCCGAACCCCCCGCCCCGGTCTCGTACATGCAGCCGCCGGCCATCAACGGCACGATGGACAGCATCTTGGCGCTGGTGCCCAGTTCCAGGATCGGGAACAGGTCGGTGAGATAGTCGCGCAGGATATTGCCGGTCACGGCGATGGTGTCCTGCCCGCGGCTCACCCGCTCGATCGTGTGCCGCATGGCGCGTACCTGCGACATGATCTGAATGTCGAGGCCCTCGGTGTCGTGGTCCTTCAGATACCGCTCGACCTTCTTCCGCAACTCGTTCTCGTGCGGACGTTCCGAGTCCAGCCAGAACACCGCCGGCATTCCGGACTTGCGGGCCCGGGTGACGGCAAGCTTGACCCAGTCCCGGATCGGCGCGTCCTTGACCACCGGCATGCGCCAGATATCGCCGGCTTCCACTTGCTGGGTCAGCAGCACTTCGCCGGTGGCGACGTCCACAATATTGGCGGACCCGGCCTCGGGAATCTCGAACGTCTTGTCGTGTGAGCCGTACTCCTCGGCCTTCTGCGCCATCAGACCGACGTTGGGGACGGTGCCCATGGTCGTCGGATCGAACTGGCCCTCGGTCTTGCAGAAGTTGATGATCTCCTGGTAGATCCGGGAGAAAGTGGATTCCGGGTTCACCGCCTTGGTGCCCTTGAGCTTTCCGTCGGCACCGTACATCTTGCCGCCGGCCCGGATCATCGCGGGCATCGAGGCGTCCACGATGACGTCGCTGGGCGAATGGAAGTTGGAGATCCCCCTGGCCGAATCGACCATGGCCAACTCGGGCCGGTGCTCGTGGCATCGGTGCAGGTCTTCGATGATCTCGTCGCGTTGCGATCGCGGCAGCGACTCGATCCTGCTGTAGAGGTCCGACAGGCCGTTGTTGACGTTGACGCCCAGTTCGTCGAAGAGTTCCTGGTGTTTGGCGAAGGCATCTCTGTAGAACACCTTGATCGCATGCCCGAAGACGATGGGGTGGCTCACCTTCATCATCGTGGCCTTGACGTGCAGGGAGAACATGACGCCGGTTTTGTAGGCGTCCTGCATCTGCTCCTCGTAGAAGTCGCACAGCGCCTTGCGACTCATGAACATGCTGTCGATGATGTCGCCGTCGTCCAGCTTCACCTCCGACTTGAGCACGAGGGTCTCACCACTCGCGGTCACCAGTTCCATCCTCACCTTGCGAGCGCGGTCGAGCGTCATCGACTTCTCGCCGTGATAGAAGTCGCCGTGCCGCATATGCGCCACATGGGTGCGTGACGCCATCGACCACGCGCCCATGCTGTGCGGATGCTTGCGCGCATACTCTTTGACCGCTTTCGGGGCGCGCCGGTCGGAGTTACCTTCACGCAGAACCGGGTTGACCGCACTGCCGAGGCACTTGGCGTAGCGGGCGCGAAGATCGTTCTCCTCGTCGGTCTTGGGATCCCCGGGGTAATCCGGCAGGTTGTAGCCCTTGGCCTGCAGTTCGGTGATCGCATCCAGCAACTGGGGCACTGAGGCGCTGATATTGAGCAGCTTGATGATGTTGGTGTCGGGGTCCTGGGTCAGCCGGCCCAGTTCGGCCAGGTTGTCCGGCACCCGCTGCTCCTCGCGCAGGTAGTCACCGAACTCGGCCAGGATGCGCGCCGCCACCGAAATATCGCTGTCCTGGACGTCGATGCCCGCTGGCTCGACGAAGGTTCTGATGATCGGCAGAAAGGCAGACGTCGCCAGCAGGGGCGCCTCGTCTGTCAGCGTGTAGATGATGGTCGGCTGTTCGGCACTCATGTGCTGCTCTCCCGGCGTCGGTTTCGGGTAAGACTGTGCGGTATCGGTCGCAGGATTGGTTCGTGATCGGTCCCCGTCGGTCCCTGCTGGTTCTTGCTAGTCCCTATCATGCGCTACCGCCCAGCCGGCCTACCGTGGGACCGCTGGCCCCTCGACGGGCATGTGCGATACCCTGAGGATCGGTCATGAGCGCCAGCGTGAAGCCCCGGCTTGCTGGCCGGCAACCCTCCAACCGCGGTGGGGTGCCCTGGGTGATGACCAGGTTGAGCAGTCGAAGGTGGCTGCACGGCAAGCGCGGGTCCGCCATGAAGGGCCCCCCGAGTAGACAGGGAAACCTGATGCGGAGCCCCCTCATGAGCCGCTGTCGCTGTTGCTGACCCCGCTTGACGAAGCGCGCCCAGCCCAGTGATTTCCTAGGAGCCCCCACCCCATGACCACCCTCGGCGATTGGTCCTTCGAGACCAAACAGATTCACGCCGGTCAGACACCCGACAGCGATACCCGCGCCCGTGCACTGCCGATCTACCAGACCACGTCCTACACCTTCGACGACACCGATCACGCCGCGGCTCTGTTCGGGCTGGCCGAGCCGGGCAACATCTACACCCGGCTGATGAACCCCACCACCGACGTGGTCGAGCAGCGCATCGCCGCACTCGAGGGCGGGGTCGCCGGGTTGTTCCTGGCCTCCGGCCAGGCCGCCGAGACCATCGCGATCCTGAACCTGGCGGCGGCCGGCGACCACATCGTGTCCAGCCCGCGGCTGTACGGCGGCACCTACAACCTGCTGCACCACACCCTGCCCAAGCTGGGTATCGAAACCACGTTCGTCGCCGATCCCGACGACCTGGATTCGTGGCAGGCGGCGGTGCGGCCGAACACCAAGGCCTTCTACGGCGAAACCATCTCCAACCCCAAGATCGACATCCTCGACACTCCCGGGGTGGCGGCGGTCGCCCACGCCAACGGGGTGCCGCTGATCGTCGACAACACCATCGCGACGCCCTATCTGATCCGGCCCCTGACCCAGGGTGCGGACATCGTGGTGCATTCCGCCACCAAATATCTCGGTGGGCACGGCACCGCGATCGCCGGGGTGATCGTCGACGGCGGCACCTTCGACTGGGCGGCCTCGGGCAGGTTCCCCGGGTTCACCACCCCGGACCCCAGCTACCACGGGGTGGTCTTCGCCGACCTCGGCGCACCGGCCTATGCCCTGAAAGCCCGCGTACAACTGCTGCGCGACCTCGGTTCGGCCGCGGCCCCCTTCAATGCCTTTCTGATCGCGCAGGGGCTGGAAACATTGAGTCTGCGGATGGAGCGGCACGTCGCCAACGCCCGGCAGGTGGCGCAGTTCCTCGTGGACCGCCCCGAGGTGGTCAGCGTCAACTACGCCGGACTGCCCAGTTCACCGTGGCACGAGCGGGCCAAACTCCTGGCACCGGAGGGGACCGGCGCGGTGCTGTCCTTCGAGCTGGCCGGCGGCGTGGCGGCCGGCGCCGAAAACGGAAAGGCATTCGTCAACGCACTGACTCTGCACAGCCACGTCGCCAACATCGGCGACGTGCGCTCGTTGGTGATCCACCCGGCCTCGACCACCCACCAGCAGCTCACCCCCGACGAGCAGCTGAACAGCGGTGTCACCCCCGGGCTGGTCCGGCTGGCCGTCGGACTGGAAGGCATCAACGACATCCTGACCGACCTTGAACGCGGGTTCGCCGCCGTGGCGGCCTCTTGAGAGAGCCCGATATGACACTCGAGGACATCCGCCGCGACACCCCGGCCCTACCGGCCGAGGGCGAGATCGGCATCGTCGACATCGGCCCGCTGACGCTGGAGAGCGGTGCGGTGATGGATAACGTCTCGATCGCCGTGCAGCGCTGGGGTGAGCTCTCCCCGAACCGGGACAACGTCGTCATGGTCCTGCACGCACTGACCGGTGACTCGAATGTGCCGGGCTGGTGGGACGGCGTCGCCGGCCCGGGTGCGCCGATCGACACCACCCGCTGGTGCGCGGTTGCCACCAACGTTCTGGGCGGGTGCCGGGGATCCACCGGCCCGAGCTCGCTGGCCGGTGACGGCCGACCGTGGGGGTCGCGATTTCCGCTGATCACGGTTCGCGACCAGGTCACCGCCGATGTGGCCGCGCTGGCCCGAATGGGTATCACCGAGGCGGCGGGCGTCATCGGCGGCTCAATGGGCGGGGCACGAGCCCTGGAGTGGATGATCGGGTACCCGGACCGGGTGCGGGCCGGCCTGGTGCTCGCGGTAGGGGCGCGGGCCACCGCCGACCAGATCGGCACCCAGAGCACCCAGATCGCGGCCATCAAATCCGATCCGAACTGGCAGGGCGGGGACTACCACGGCACTGGCCGCTCCCCCGCGACCGGACTGGAACTGGCCCGCCGGTTTGCCCATCTGACCTACCGCGGCGAGACCGAACTGGACACCCGGTTCGGCAATGACGGCCAGGACAGCGGGGACGGCCGGGAGGATCCGCTGGCCGGCGGGCGCTACGCGGTGCAGAGCTATCTGGAGTACCAGGGCGCCAAGCTGGTCCGGCGGTTCGACGCAGGCAGCTATGTGACGTTGACCGAGACCCTGTCCAACCACGATGTGGGACGCGGACGCGGCGGCGTCGCGGCGGCGCTGCGCTCATGCCGGGTACCGGTGGTCGTCGGCGGGATCACGTCCGACCGGCTCTACCCGATGCGGCTGCAGTCCGAACTCGCCGATCTACTGCCCGGCTGCTCGGGCCTGAACGTCATCGAGTCGATCTACGGCCACGACGGCTTCCTGATCGAGACCGAGGCGGTGGGACAGCTGATCCGGGAGACCCTCGGGTGACCGGCGCCCCCCGCGAAAGGTCACTGTCATTCGGCGCCCAGGCCGCCGCCTATGAGCGGGGCCGGCCGTCCTATCCCCTGGAAGCGATCGACTGGCTGCTGGCAGCCACCGGAAATTGGGTTGCCGACGTGGTGCTGGATCTGGGCGCGGGAACCGGAAAGCTGACCACCCGACTGGTGGAGCGCGGCTTGGACGTCATCGCCGTCGACCCGATCGCGGAAATGCTCGACGTGCTGCGTGACACACTGCCCGGCACGCCGGCGCTGCTGGGAACCGCCGAGCAGATCCCGTTATCGGACAATTCGGTCGACGCCGTGCTTGTGGCCCAGGCTTGGCATTGGTTCGATGCCGAACAGGCGGTGGCCGAGATCGCCCGGGTGCTGCGCCCCGGCGGGCGGCTCGGACTGCTGTGGAACACCCGTGACGAACGACTCGGCTGGGTCCGGGATTTCGGCCGGATCGTCGGCCTCGAGCGCGATATCGCCAACACCAAGGTCGAACTTCCGGCCCGGTTCGGCAATGTGGCCACCCATCAGGTGGAGTGGACCAACTACATCACGCCGCAGGCCCTGATCGACTACGTCTCCTCCCGCAGCTACTGCATCACCTCACCTGCGGAGGTGCGCACCCGCACCCTTGAATCGGTCCGCGACCTGCTGGCCACCCACCCGGCGCTGAGGAATGCCGAGGGCATCGCGCTGCCCTATGTCACGGTGTGCGTTCGGGCCACGCTGGACTGAGAGTTCCTCGAGCCCAGGAACATTCAGCTGGTACCCAGCGGGTCGATGGTCCAGGCGGTGTAGATCACCACCACGCTGAACGTCGTCATGGTGGCGAAGTCCAGGCTCTTGCTGCGCACCACCAGCAGGCCGGCCCGGTCTTCGGGCAGCCCCAGACGCAGACCGGCGGCGACCCCGACACCAACCCCGATGAGGAATGTCCCACGCCGCCAGAAACCAGCGGCGACGAGTACCAGCGCAACCGCGAAGATCGACGCGACGGTCAGTATCGGCCACTGCGACCGAATCACGGCAGTTGCGCTTCTGCTCGTTCCACGACGTTGGTGAGCAAGAAGGCACGGGTCAACGGGCCGACACCGCCGGGGTTGGGCGACACGTGCCCGGCCACGTCCCAGACGTCGGGCGCCACATCTCCGGTCAGTTTGCCGTCGACCCGGCTCACCCCGACGTCCAGCACCGCAGCGCCGAGACGCACCATATCGCCGGTCAACATGTGCGGGACGCCGACCGCGGCGACGACGATATCGGCCTGCCGGGTGAGCGCGGGAAGGTCGCGGGTACCGGTGTGACACAACGTGACCGTGGCATTCTCGGTGCGACGGGTCAGTAGCAGTCCCAGCGGCCGGCCCACCGTGACACCCCGGCCCATCACCACCACATGGGCACCCTCGAGCGGCACCTCGTAGCGGCGCAGCAGCGCAACGATGCCGCGTGGGGTGCACGGCAGCGGTGCAGGTTCATTGAGCACCAGCCGGCCCAGGTTGGTGGGGTGCAGGCCGTCGGCGTCCTTGGCCGGGTCGATCCGCTCCAGGGCGGCGTTCTCGTCGAGGTGGCGCGGCAACGGCAGCTGCACGATGTAGCCGGTGCAGTCGGGGTCGGCGTTGAGCTCGTCGATGGTGTCATCGAGTTGGGCCTGGGAGACGTCGGCGGGAAGATCGCGCCGGATCGAGGTGATGCCGACCTTGGCGCAGTCGGAGTGCTTACCGCGGACATAGGCGTGCGAACCCGGGTCGTCGCCGACCAGGACGGTGCCCAGGCCCGGGGTGCGACCCGCCGCGGTGAGCACCGCAACCCGTTCGGTGAGGTCGACGAAGATCTCGTCGCGGGTCAGCTTGCCGTCCAGGATTTGTGCGGGCACGGCTACATTCTGCATATGAACGGTGTTCGGGAGGTATTCAGCCCGTCCCGGCTTGGTCCGGTCACGTTGCGCAACCGGATCATCAAGGCCGCCACCTTCGAGGCCCGCACGCCCGGGGCACTGGTCAGCGACGACCTGATCGCCTTCCACCGGACCATGGCCGCCGGCGGGGTCGGGATGACCACGGTCGCCTACTGCGCGGTCAGCCGGGGCGGACGAACCGATGCCTCGGCGTTGTGGCTGCGGCCGGAGACGCAACCTGGTTTGTCCCGGCTCGCCGAGGCCGTGCACGCCGAGGGCGCGGCGATCAGTGCGCAGATCGGGCACGCCGGCCCGGTGGCCAACGCCCGGTCCAACAAGGCCCCCGCGCTGGCCCCGGTTCGGTTCTTCAACCCGCTCTCGATGCGTTTCGCGCGCTCCGCCAGCCGGACCGATATCGACGAGGTGATCGCCGCGCACGCCACCGCGGCGCGGTACGCGATCGACGCCGGTTTCGACGCCGTCGAGATCCACCTCGGCCATAACTATCTGGCCAGCTCGTTCCTTTCCCCGCTGATCAACCGGCGTCATGATTCCTTCGGCGGCTCGCTGGAGAACCGCGCGAAAGTGGCCCGCGGGATCGTCCGCGCCGTGCGCGAGGAGGTTTCCCGCGACGGATCCCCGGCGATCGCGGTGACCGCCAAGCTGACCATGTCCGACGGGGTTCGCGGTGGGATCACCATCGAGGAGTCGCTGCAGACCGCCAGGTGGCTGCAGGACGACGGCGGCCTGGACGCACTGGAACTGACCGCCGGCAGTTCCCTGGTCAACCCGATGTACCTGTTCCGTGGTGACGTTCCGATCAAGGAGTTCGCCGGGGCATTCAAACCCCCGCTGCGCTGGGGTATCCGAGCCACCGGCACGAAGTTCCTGCGCTCCTACCCCTACCGGGACGCCTACCTGTTGCGCGACGCGGCATTGTTCCGCCGCGAGCTCAGCATGCCGCTGATCCTTCTCGGCGGGATCACCGACCGGGAGACGATGGACACCGCGATGGCCGAGGGCTTCGACTTCGTCGCGATGGGCCGGGCGTTGCTGGCCGAGCCGGACCTGATCAACCGGATCGAGGCCGACGGTGCGGCCCACTCGGTCAAGTCGCTGTGTACGCATTGCAACAAATGCATGCCGACGATCTATTCACGAACGCGGTGCGTCCTGACCGGGGGTCCCGACGGATAGAGTTGGCGCCGATGAGCCGACCTCCAAAAGACTCCGGGCCTGCGCTGACCGTTCGCTACGACGGTCCCCCACGCACGTTCGCCGCCGGACACGACGTGGTCGTCGGCCGCGACCTGCGGGCCGATATCCGCATCGCCCACCCGCTGGTATCGCGCGCCCACGTGGTGCTCCGATTCGAGCGCGGGCGCTGGATCGCAACCGACAACGGCTCGCTCAACGGGATGTTCGCCCGCGGCCGGCGCGTGCAGGTCATCGACATCACCGACGGCGCGTCGGTGAACCTGGGCAACCCGGAGGGCCCGGCGCTGAGCTTCGGGTTGGGCAGCCACCCGGGTTCGGCGGGACGGCCGCCGCAGCCCTCGACGGTGGTGATCGCCCCGTCCTACCCGCCGGACCCGCCGTCTTACCAACCGCCGCCGTTTCCGCCTTATGCGCCGCCCACCCGCCCTACCGCTCCTTCCCCGACCCCCCCGGACGCCGCGCCCACCCGGATGGGTCCGTCGTCGGCACGATCGGCAGGCACATCGAACCTGGCCACCTCGATGCTCAAGATCCTGCGGCCGGGATCATCTCCGGCGGCCGCCGCGCCGCCGGGCTCACTGACCATCGGGCGGGCGACCGATAACGACATCGTCATCCCGGATGTCCTGGTGTCCCGTCATCACGCGACACTGATCCCGACACCGGGCGGCATGGCTATCGCCGACAACCGTTCCATCAACGGCACGTTCGTGAACGGGATCCGCACCGACAAGGCGCTGCTCAGCGAGGGTGATGTCGTCACCGTCGGCAACGTCGACCTGGTATCGCACGGCGGCACCCTGGTACGGCACACCGAGACCACGGCCGCCGCCGGAACCGGTGGCCTCGACGTACGCGCCGTCACGTGGACCATCGAGGGCACCAAGACGCTGCTGGAGAACATCTCGTTCACCGCCCGGCCGGGGACCCTGACGGCGATCATCGGACCGTCCGGGGCAGGCAAGTCCACTCTGGCCCGCCAGATTGCCGGCTACACCCATCCGACGAGCGGCACGATCAGCTTCGAAGGACATAACATCCATGCCGAATACGCGTCGCTGCGGTCCCGGATCGGGATCGTGCCGCAGGACGACGTGGTGCACGGACAGCTGACCGTCAAACAGGCCCTGATGTACGCCGCCGAATTGCGGTTGCCGCCGGACACCACCATCGAGGATCGCCAGCAGGTGGTCGAACAGGTGCTCTCCGAGTTGGAGATGACCGAGCATGCCAATACCCGCGTCGACCGGCTCTCCGGCGGCCAGCGCAAACGTGCGTCGGTGGCGCTGGAACTGCTGACCGGTCCGTCGCTGCTGATCCTCGACGAGCCCACCTCCGGGCTGGATCCGGCGCTGGACCGCCAGGTGATGACGATGCTGCGGCAGCTCGCCGACGCCGGCCGCGTGGTTCTGGTGGTCACCCACTCGCTGACCTATCTGGACGTGTGCGATCAGGTCCTGCTGCTGGCTCCGGGCGGTAAGACCGCATTCTGCGGGCCGCCGAACCTCATCGGCCAGGCGATGGGCACCACCAACTGGGCCGATATCTTCAGCGCGGTGGCCGGCGACCCGCAGGGTGCCAACGACAGATATGTCGCGCTGAGCGGACCACAACCTCCCCCGCCGCCCGCCGAGCCACCGTCCAACCTGGGCGAACCCACCCACACCAGCCTGCTGCGCCAGTTCTCCACCATCGTGCGCCGGCAGTCCCGGCTGATCATCTCCGACCGCGGCTATTTCCTGTTCCTGGCGTTACTGCCGTTCATCATGGGCGTGCTGTCCCTGGCGGTGCCGGGCACCGTCGGCTTCGGCGTGCCCGACCCGTTGGGCGACGCCCCGAACGAACCGGGACAGATCCTGGTTCTGCTCAACGTCGGCGCCATCTTCATGGGCACCGCCCTGACCATCCGTGACCTGATCGGTGAGCGGCCGATCTTTCGCCGCGAACAGGCGGTAGGACTGTCCACGACGGCCTACCTGCTGGCCAAGGTATGCGTGTACACGGTGTTCGCCGTCCTGCAGGCGGCCATAGTGACCACGATCGTGGTCATCGGCAAGGGGGGTCCCACCCAAGGAGCGGCGGCTCTCGGCAGTCCGGTCCTGGAGTTGTTCGTCACCATCGCGGCGACCTGTGTGGCATCGGCCAACCTGGGATTGCTGCTGTCGGCGATTGCCAAGTCCAATGAGCAGATCATGCCGCTGCTGGTGGTCGCGATCATGAGCCAGCTGGTGTTCTCCGGCGGCATGATCCCGGTGACGAACCGCCCTGTGCTCGATCAGCTTTCGTGGGTGACGCCGGCCCGCTGGGGATTCGCCGCCTCGGCATCCACGGTGGACCTGGTCAATCTGGTGCCCGGCCCGCTGACGCCGAAGGACCGCTGGTGGGAACACACCGCGTCGAGTTGGTGGTTCGACATGGTGATGCTCGCGCTGCTGAGCATCGGGTATTTGCTGCTGGTGCGCTGGAAGATCCGGCTCAAGAGCGATTAGTCGCGACGCCGTTCGGACATGATCCGGCGATGCCGGTCCGCGGCGCGGGTACGGATCCGCCGCGGCATCATCGCGCCGCGGTGTGGCGAAACCTGCTGCGGGCCCGTGGATTGGAGCGTTCCGGTGGGCACGCACAACGCGGGAATCAGCAGGGCGCTGCCCGGCGCGGTGCAATAGGTGTGCCCGGACGGCGATGTCCAGACGACGGTCGCGTCCGGTAGTTGCTCATCGCGCCAGCCCGACCAGAAGGTTTTAAGAAGATGGTGTTTTCT
>Ga0180432_10006015_pt1 | contig 15929 bp, 9 predicted proteins | sample SS_ome_10_FD_132414 | JGI IMG/M metagenome (GOLD analysis project Ga0180432, IMG submission 132414) | Hypersaline lake sediment archaeal communities from the Salton Sea, California, USA - SS_1_MS_2 metaG | ecosystem: Environmental > Aquatic > Non-marine Saline and Alkaline > Hypersaline >... | reverse complement strand
CTGCGGGTCCGGATAGGTTATGCACGCCTGCCCCGTGGTGGCACCGTCGCTCCGCTCAGCAGCGAGGAAATCATCAAATGCGTTGCCGCGCGCACGCTGGAAGGTCCAGCTTGCCGTGCCGTCTGCTCCGCTGCGGAAGAAGAAAAAGCCGCCCAGATAGCGGTTGCGCGCCATGTTCCCGACCTGGCCGGAGTAGCAGCCGGTGCAGTAGTACCACAGCTTCTGACCGGCGGTATGCGTCTGTTGCCGGAGCTCCGCCGCGTACCCGCGGTCAGTGAACAGCGTCCGCCCGCCGTAACAGTGGTAGTAGATGTCTCGCCCCAGTCGGTCCGCCGGCGGGTAGCTTGAGGTACAGAACACCGGCCAACCGGTCTCTTGCGCCCGCGCCACATCCCACAGCAGTCGCTCGGGGCTACCCTTCTTCCAGTATCCCGGCTCATCAACCGCGACCATCGCCGGCTTAGACACCCCCAGAGCTGCAAGCTCCTTTTCTATGGCGCGAAGCGCCTCCGTCATCGCGACAGCAAGCTCTGTCGGCCATTGGTCGGCGAGTTGCCGCCGCGTGATGCCCTGTGCCAACCCCAACCGTTGCGCCAGATGATCGGGCACATTGCCAGTGTAGAACATCAGCGGCCCGGCCATGCCGGATTCCAGATACAGCTTCACCGCCCGGATGGCGTCATCCGTAAACTGGTAGCCCGTCACATGCCCATTCTCGATACGAGCGTTTCCCCGGCAACTCAGCGTAATTGATTCATAGCCGTGGTCGCGCACATCGGCAAGTTCGGCCAGCACTTGCTCATCGCTCATGCGGTCCCAGCGCCCGTGGTCCAGATAGATATGGCGTGTCCTGTCCGGTAACTCCGCCAGCTTGAACGGATACACCACCACACGCACCGGCACCGACAGGTCAATGCCTCCCGATACCCTCAGCCGGCCCTCATACGTACCGGCAGCAGCATCCTCCGGGATACGTAGGTTTACCCAGAGCCCAGTGGTCTGTCCGGCAGGAGCATCTAATGCACCCAATATTCCGACGAAGAAGTCGGCCACATAGTGAAACGTATTACCCCGCCCGTAGAAGTCTGTGCGTCGCGGCTGCCAGGCGATAATCTTGCATGATGGCGAGACGCCCAAAGACCCATTCTCGCTGCTGAGTGCTGTGGAAGTCACCATTACCCCGGGCAATTTGCTCGGTGTCGTCAACGCCACTGCCCCCACGCACATCTCACCCGCAGTTCCGGCGAATTGCAGCGGTCTGTGCAGATCCTCGGCTGAGGGATTGGTGTACGGCAGCAGCATGTCCGAGTCGGCGGGTACCCACAGCACTGCCTCAGCGGGAGCGCCGGGTTGCACGTCGTGCGTTGCCTCCGCCCAGTCCCCACTCGGAGTGTGCAGCACGATGCGACCAGCAGACTCTGTAACCACTTCCTCGTACAGACGCCAGTTGCGCGTCAACAACTCCCCCGACAGTGCACTGAAATTCAGCGTGAGCATGATGCTGTCGGCGTCCTTCGGCGCGAAGATACTATACCTGGCAGCCAGCCATTCATTGCTCCGCTGCGTCTCATGTATCCGCACAGCGCCGTGTATCGTTCGCCGCTTCGCCATCGGCGAGAGCCAGCCATGGAGCCCTGTATGCGTGGCACTCCAGTCGAACTCCGTCTCGACCGTCATTCTGTACTCGAACTCCACCACATATAGCACGCCGGAGCGCACCTGATCGAGTTGCACTCGCACCTGGGCCGCCTGTTCCTCTACGCCGGGCCCGAGACGCAGACACGTCGCCCCATCAGTCTCCACCAGTTTCGCATCACCGCGCACCTGCCAGCCCTGTAATTCATCGGCAAAACCGGGACTGGGGAGCAGATTCCCCGACGCGCCCTGGACGAGCGGCGCACTCGCGTAACTCAGCTTTGCGAAGGGGACTGCCTCCTGGGCTTGGAGTGCGCAGCCCGTCAGCAGCACCCCGCATACTACCAAGGCGGGCACAAAACGCAGAATATATCGAAACGCCGTCTCTGTGCAGGTCAAATCAGCTCCCCCCTATGAGGTCCCCATCGTCATATTGTGTGGTAGCAACTCACTGCCGCCCAGCCACTCATAGCTTCCACACAAAACACCACGACTCCTGCGCATCCTCCTTACGACCCTATCTATAAAGAAGCGACCCGCTCTTGTTGGGAGCGGGCCGACCGTCAAGCTGGGAACCTGCTGTCCAAGCCTCAATCATTTCCGCCGGACATACCGCTCAGGTCCATCACCTCGATACCCTCGGGCAACTCGAATTCCGAGGCCGCGACCTCGTTGAGCCGCTCGAAGGTGAATTCCACCGTATCTCCTTCCATCTCCGCCTTGTGCAGCAAACCCGTCTTCTTATCCACCCAGAACTTGCCCTCGCCCTCAGCTCCTGTCATCTTGCTTTTCACAACCCAACACGCCGCGCCGCCGACATTCTCTGTGGCAATGATCTTTGCTGTCTCCGGCAGACCGCTGGTATCTAACACCGGCATGTCCGCTCCATCTTCGCCTTCATCATCTATCGAGAGCTTCATCGCAATCTTATCATTGGGATCGTAAGCGAGAGCCTCTTTGGTCTCGAGGTCAATGAAGATCGTACCGGAATCATGAACTATCGCAGCCTTGGCCGGCTTGCCATTCTTGAACAACAGCAGTTGGGTCATCTCCTTGCCATCCACACCCGTCCCTGTCATTGCCACTGTCTCCGGCAGCGTCACCGTCTTCAGCGCCTCGGCCAGTGTATCGGGTTCACCTGCGATCCCGTCCGCAGCCTCATCGGGCATATCAGTGCCGATATCGTCCGAAGGCATTTGTGAACCGGGCTCTATCAGCGCCGGTGGCGTCGCCGGCTTCTTCGCGCATCCCGCTATTGCAGCCACGAGCACCACCGCAAGCAGAACTACTCCCAATGTTTTCATACCAGTGTTCATCCGATCAACCTCCCTCTCTATTCCCCTACGTTTGTTTTAGTGGCAGGCTTCTCACCTGCCGTACGGCACGCGACAGTCCGATTACCAAAGCTCGGGCTACAGTCCTGGCGGGTCCATCTACTCCTCGGCAATGCCGTTACAGAGGCGGGCAACCAGGTCTAACGTCTTAGCGGCCTGCTGCATTAAGTCCTGGCGGCGTTGCTGCACACGGTCTCCGGCATTTCGCGCAGCAGTCATGAGATCTTCGGCAGCTCCCTGTTCGAAGAGACGCAGACCCATGACGGGTTGGCCGCTGCGATGGCAGAAGGCATTCACCTTCGGGTCATACGACAGCCCGGCAGCCGTCGTGCCGGTGGCGCAGGCCATGATCAGAGCGTGCAGGCGCATAGCCAACACTTCGTCGGCTGCCTTGATGATACCCATTACCTGACGTGGTCCGTACTGCCGCGGCGCCACGCGGGCCGCTCCGGTCGCCAAACGGTTCTGGATCTCGCGTGCTATCTCCACATCGGCTTCGTACTGAAACGGTAGCAGCAGCACGGGTCGGTCAAGCCCGGACAGCCATTTCACTATTGCTTCGTAGGCACTCTCCGCCCCGGGCCACGTGCGCAACGCCACTGCAATGTAATTGTTCCGCGTCAGCTTCAATGAAGCCAGCAGCTCATCGACCACTTCAGCCGGCGCGGGTTCCAGCAGCAGCACCGGGTCCGCCGTGACGATAGGCTGCGGGTGGTGCAACCCCCATTTCTGAAGGTCCTCGGCCGACTCCGGATCACGAACCGTCACAATACATGCCCGGGAGAAATTGCGCACTAGACAGCCCCGAAGGTACGAACTCTGTATCGGACCTATGCCCTGCGCACAGATCATGTACTGCGTGTTTACCGTGCGAGCAATGACTAGCTGGTTCAGATAATAAATGGCTGATAGCTTGCTCGTCGTATCCTGGAAGAGACCTCCGCCGCCCTGGATGAACAGATTCGCCGCCCGGATCTCACGCAACTGCTGCCAGAGGCTCCAGCGACTGACTGCCTCGACAGAGTACTGCGCGGCAGTGGCGAGGGGATCAGCGGATAACACATGTAACTCCAAATCGGGGACACGAGTGCGCAGGCCGGTGACAAGAGCGTCCAGAATCGCCTCGTCACCTGTATTCCCTAAACCGTAATATCCCGAAAGCAGCAGTCGCATAATCACCACACAACTACCAGTGTTCGCAGCCCGTCGCCAGCCTTGCCAACATTCCATCTATACCGCGATTATAGCCCTCAGATGTCCTGGTTGGCAAATCTGCCCAGATACACCGACAGCAGTCCGCAACCTCCGAAGATGCATATGAAGATGGTGAAAACCGCATCGAAGTCGAGACTCAGCCCCAGCAGACTGGCGCCGATGGCGGCCACACCTACGCCGAGATCGCGCCAGGCGAAGACGATTCCGTACGCGAGCGGCCGACGCGAGATGCCTGCCGCGTCACCCACCATGGCAGCTGCGACAACCGGCACGGTACTCGACAGCAGACCCAGTGTCCCCACAGTGATGAGAACAGCGAAGGGGCTGACCCAGACTATCGTGACTCCCAGTCCCGCCGCGCTGGCCAGGAAGCCCGTTATCAGCACCGGCGTATGACCGAAACGGTCGGCGAAGTAGCCCCCGAAAAAGCTCAGTACCATCCTTACCGCAGGATACAACCAGATCGCCCGCCCGATCCAAGCCGAACCATACGTATCCTCGATGTACTTGCCGAACACGCCGAGAACCAATCCGTACCCGAGCGCCGAGGTGAACTGCAAAATCCCCGAAACAAGCGCCCGTGGATGTGCCATCATCTCCAGCAATCCGGACAGGGCCGGCGTCTCGCGCAATGCGGGTCCGGTGGCAGGAATGAAGCAGGTCAGAATATTGCCGATTAGTGTCACTGCCGCCGCGGCGGCATAGAGCAGTTGCGATGTCTCCACTGAGAGCGCGTCATAGATGATGCCCAGGCCGATGGCCCCGATGAGCCACCCTAGGTGGGTTGAGGAATACAAGATACCCATGCTAGTGCCATGTCTGCTGCCGGCCTTGTCGCTGATGTCGAGGGTTTGCATGCTCGTGCCTGTCCACATCATCGCGCCGCCCATTCCCCAGAGAAACGCCGCGACCATCGCGAATGACCATGCCTGGACGTAGGGGACCACAAACATGGCGACCGTGAAGAAGACGTACGTCAGAGCACCGACGATGGTGAAGCGCCGATCAGACCAGCGGGGGAACAAGTAGATATTGACGAGCCGGAAGATGAGCATCGAGAAATAGACGGTGGCGATGACCGCACCACATGCGACTTGCGACCAATTGGTGACACGCCCAAGGTAAGGGACGAGGTACGCCTGCTGGGCACCGGCACCCATGAAGATAAAACAAGATGCAGCGGAAAGCAGGTATAGCTTTCTGGAGAACGCCGGTGAGCGGTACTGAACTTGTCCCATTCTGGTCAGTTTCTCCGGCCTGAGGCGATGACTGGGTGCGCTGCATGAATATGAAAGGCGGCTGGCATATTCGCCACATGATACCGCATGGGCCTGCGTAACACAACCGTCTCAGGGCGGAAAGGGCACGGCCAACTCCATGTCCGCGCGTTGGGGACTTTTCGCTCCAGCAATCGAGAGCGCAGGAAGGAAATCCGCAGCCCGACGGTCAATACTCACACGTCGCCTGCACTCAATAATCGGAGGTACCCGAATATGTGCAAGTTACTGCTGTCATGTTTAATGCTTGTCGCAATGGTCTCCGCGACATGGGCCCAGCTTGATGTCGCCAAACTCGCGCAGGCCTACAAGGACTTCGACATGGCCCGCAATGAGGGCAAGGGCTCCTCTGAGAGCCCTGACTCCAGCACTCTGGGTTGGGGCGAAGGTAGCATCATCCACTCCTACCCGCTGATGTGGGAAGCCACCGGGGACACCTACTGGCTCGGTCAGATCAGCCGCCATTTCCGCAATATCATGAGCACCGCGACTGACCCTGACGGCGACGGTTATCTGAGTTGGCAGACCGCCGTCTATAACTGCAACGTTGCATACGCTGAGCGCCTACACAATGTCTCAGTGGCCGAAATCGCGCCCGATCATATCAAGCAGTGGGCAAAACGCGATATCCCCAACGCGACCGGCCACACCTATCTCATAGAGTTCCAGACCGACGCCGCTCATTTCCAGGTCCGCGACTGGGATACGCAGGAACTCGTCGCCGAGAATGTCGAGTACGTGGATGGCGCCGCCATCGAGCAGATTGTCCCCTTCAAGTTCAAGATAACCGGTGCAACCCACCAGGGCGATCGCTTCATGGTACGCACTCAGCCGCCTGAGCCCACGGAGTTCACCGTCCACCAGGGCATGTTCATCTACCCCGTTGCGCTCTTTATCGAGGCCGTCAAGAGCAACCCCGACCTCCAGGCCGAGTTCGGCAAAGACGCCGATGACTTCCTCGCCTTTATCAACAAGCACCTCTTCGAGAAGAACGAGCAGGACTGGCTGGAGATGGGCGAGCTCGGCGGCGCATATCGCTTCCAGCCGCTGCTTACCGACCGCTCCCCCAACGGCATCATGCCCCACAATCAGTACGCCGCCCTGGGGAGAGCATGGGTAGTACTCAAAGACCTCAAGGGTGCCCATCCGCTCATGGCCGATCGCGCGGAGAAAATGGTGCGCTATTTCCACAGCTTCCTCGAACTTGACGAAGACAACAACGCCTACAGGTGGCATTACTCGGACCGGATCAAGTACGGGGAGCTGGACCATTCCGGCTGGGAAGACACGAGTCATGCCGCGCTCACCATGAGCCTCGCGGTAGTGGCCGCCCGCCGCGGCCTTATCTTCACCGACGAAGACATGGTGCGCATCGCCAATACCTGGCTGAAGGTGATGTGGAACCAGGATGCGAATGACCCGAAGATGGCTGCAGGCGTTGACGGCCGCGAGCCGCACAAGTTCTCGGCCTTACTCAACTGGTGGTCGGAGTTGTCACAATGGGACCGGCAGGTCTATGAACTGGCTTTCACTTGTTTCCAGGCCAAGGACGAAAAGGGGCAGGCCGTTTGGGCTCCGGCAATGCTTGTCTGTGCGAAGCGGGCCGGCCTCGAACTGCAGAAGTGATGGCACCGCATCTCTCATTCAGTAGCACAGCCTCGCGTATGTCGTTGCGCGCGTGGAGGCATAGCCCACACTTGGATATCCTGCCTGTGGCATGCTAAACTGCCTTGACGAAGCAAGGCACGAGCCACAGACAGGAAACTCAAATACATAGGAAAGCTCGGATCATGGCACTGGACCCCCTCGAGCTATCGCCCTTTACGTCCAAGGACATGCTCGTCAAACATGCTCTCTCCGTGCTCGGAGAAGACACGCAACTTCTGGATGCATCCCGTGGCGGCCCCAACTGGCAACAACGCAGCATTCAGTGCGCCTGGCACGTGCTGGGCATGTATGCCGATTATTGCTTCGGGGGGCCCGTTGAGCAACCGATCATTCGTCTGCTGCCCTCGGGAGCATCGCTGAACCACTCCGCACATTTCGATCGCTTCGCCGAGGCCGTTGTGCCGCTACGTGAAACGTTCGATATCGGCGTCTCGTATCTGCACAAAGCTTGGCAATATCTAGCCGCTGAGATACTACCGGGTGAATTGCGCAGCAACATCATCGGTGCATTGATCGCAGCAATCACCGGCGCATACTATCCCACGCCGCCCACACTCGATTTCGTCAAGCCAGTCGCCCATCGCTATCTCGCCCACATGTTCGGCACTTCGCTCATCGGCGAGAGCTTCGACGTTTACCTCGACAATGGGGCCACCGCTGCGTTCGGACAAGTTGTCAGTACCATGAGTCGCAACCGTCTCATCAATCCGGGTGACAAGGTCGCAATGGTCTGGCCCTCGTATGAACCAATGAAAGACCTCTTCACCAACCAGTACGGCTGTGGCGTGGTACAAATACGCAGGGACCGAAGCCGCAACTGGCAAGTGGTTGCGGAGGACCTCGGCAAGCTTGCTGATCCGGCAGTCAAGGTGCTCGTTATCGTCTCACCCGGCAACCCCATTGACTCGATACTCGACTCAGAGTTTCTCGACCACATCGAAGGAGTGGTCAATCGGCGTCCGGAACTTGTCATACTCTCCGACAATGTGTACACCAACTTCATCGCGCCCGGGGCCGACAACGCGATGGCGAGAATGCCCAGAAACGTCATCCCCTTCTATGCCCCGTCGAAGGACTTCGGACTGGCCGGAGCACGTATCGGCGTCTCCTGGATACACACTGCCTCCGTGTTGGATGCCCTGCTGCAACAGCAGGCTCCCGAGGTCGCCGCTGAAGTTGATGCGTTCTACAAAACGCGCTGGGCAGGTGGCAGACCTAGCTTCTACAACCGCTTGCTCATGGACGCCGCCAGCGTGTCATTCTCCCACATGTCGGGACTGTCGGGCCCTGCTCAGGTCATCTTCACACTCTGCGCGCTGTTGCCGCTGATGGCTCCAGACGAGGCCGCCAGCTACTTCCATTGGCTTCGCGAGGAGCTGGCCGGCCGCATGGCGGCACTCTACGAGGGTCTCGGCATCGAGTTGAGCGGTGACCGGTTCGACTTCTGCAGTAATTACTGCACCCTGGTGCCTCTCGATGAGGTTGCGGCCGCGCAGGGCCCCGAATGCGCTCGCGCATTCAGCCAGGTGCCGCTGTGGGATTTCCTCAAGCACCTGGCACACAGCCGAGCCACTATCATCATGCCCGGTCCGGCATTCGGTGGAGAGGATAGATCCGCCCGCATCTGTCTGACCTCGCTGGGGAAGACATCATACCGGGAAGTCGGACGCAATATTGCTGAAGCCATCAGCGACCACACGTTGTCCACCCCATGCCCCCAGTGCGACGGAAACTTCTGACTGGCTGCTCGTTCTCCCACGTGCAGGTGAGCGCGCGCTGCACGACGAATACGCACTCAGCACACCACTGAGGCACAACCCGCAATGCGGAACCCACACATGGCGGATCAACTCCGTGAACAAGCATCACTCACAGAGACGAGCATGAATGCCGGCCAACAGGCAGACCACGGCTTGCAGGCCAGAGCAGTAGTAGTATCCATCATACTGCTTATCATCAGCCTGTTGTGGATGCGACAGGCTGGCATCATTGCCCTCGGAGTACAGATTGGCGAAAGTGTCCCTGTGATCCCCGCCATTGCGGCCGTTCTCCTGCTGGCGGCTATCGGTCCGCTGTTGAGCCGTTTGCCGGGTGTCTTTCACTTCCCACGTCACCAGTCGCTACTAGTGTACGCATTCCTCTGCATTGCCGTCTCCATGTCCTCAGTTGGCGTCGTACGTCAGATCCTCCCACAACTGACCGTCCCGTTCTACTTCGCCGGCCCTGACAACAACTACGCCCAAATCCAGGACGACATACCTGCCTGGCTCGCGCCGAAGGACCCCGTGGCGATCCGCGGAATGTACGAGGGCACCGAGGATGGAGCAGTAGTGTGGGGCCCCTGGATCGTTCCGCTCATCGTCTGGACTGTCTTCATCTTGGCCAACTTCGTGGTCATGTATGCTCTGATGCTGATGTTCCGCCGTCAGTGGATCGAGAAGGAGCATCTCACTTTCCCCATCGTGCGTTTGGTCATGGACATGTCGGACTACGGGGAGGGCGGGGCGGTCGGAGCCTTTTTACGCAATCCATTGATGTGGACGGCATTCGCACTGGCCGCGTTGTATAACCTGATGAACATGCTCCAAGCCTGGAATCCCGCCGTGCCCGCGCTCGGTAAGTACTACGACCTCAGCGCCGTGCTGACCGAGCGCCCCTGGTCCGCCCTCAGACCTATCTCCCTTGCCTGGCGTCCCGAGAACTTTGGCATCGGGTACCTCGTATCAACCGAGGTACTCCTCTCCGTATGGGTCTTCTATCTCATGCTGCGCTTCTCTAATTTCTCAGCCGCTCTCGCCGGATACGAGATCCCCGGCATGCCGTTCGAGCGCGAACAGGCTTACGGCGGATATCTCGCCCTCGGCATAGTCCTCTTCTGGGTAGGTCGCGAGCATATCGCCCAAATCGTCCGCAAAGCCTTCAGCGGTAATCCCGCCATAGACGACACTGGCGAGCCGTTCTCGTACAAGACCACCGTCTGGGCGGCCATCATCGGCTTCGCGGCAATGATGATCATCGCCGTGCAAGCGGGCATGTACGTCTGGATGGCGGGCATTTATTTCCTCATTATATTGCTCTTCGCAGTCACGTATGCTCGCGTCCGCGCCGAGGCCGGCTCGCCCATGGTCTGGCTCTTCCCCATTATGAAGCAGTGGCAGATGATGACCTACATCGGCGGTTCAGCGCCGCTGCAACGAGGTATGCACTTCGGAAATCTCACGATATTCACTCTCTTCTACTGGATGGCCCGTGGCTATTTCCCGACAATGTCCGGATATCAGGTGGAAGGCTTTAAAATCGCCGAAGAAGCGCACATCAAGCAGCGCACAATGATCATCTGGATGATCGTCGCACTGCTCATTGGGTTGGTCGGCGCCTACTATCTTCACCTGCAGGCCTATTACTCTTTCGGTGCCAATATCCTCGAAGGCGGGACAACTGAAGGGGGCTCGCGGGTACGCGCTGCCGCCGTCGCCTGGGAGTCGCTGTCCTCATGGGTGGATACTCATTCGGTCCCCGACGTAAGGCGTACGACGGCGGCGGGGATAGGCTTCCTGGTGACCGCCGTACTTGTGTTATTGCGCTCGATGTTCCTCCGCTTCCCGCTCCACCCGCTCGGCTATGTCATGGTCACATCCTATGGCAGTCCTATCTGGGGACCATTCTTCCTCGTGTGGGTAGTCAAGACGGTCATCCTCCGCGTCGGTGGGATGCGCCTGTACCGCCAGCTCATTCCGTTCTTCCTCGGCCTCGTCGTAGGCCACTATTTCGCGGCCGGAGTGGTCTGGGGTTCGATAAGCCTCATTAATGAAATGTATCGCCGCTACGGGGTCTGGTTCGGCTGATCCAGGGGCTCAGTCGCTGCCGGAGATCGTGCTCACGCAACCTCGCAAATGAGATGGAGAAGGCTAGGAAATGACAGATGGAAAGATAGAAATCCGTAAAATGACAGCCGCCGATATCGCTTTCGGGATGGAACTGAAGAACGCAGTCGGATGGAACCAACTGCCCACTGATTGGGACCGCCTCATTGCTCTGGAACCGGATGGCTGTTTCGTGGCGACATTGCACGGCCGTGATGTCGGCACCGCGACCACCACTACTTACGAGGACAGATTCGGCTGGACGGCGATGGTGCTCGTGCATCCTGACCACCGTCGCAAGGGCATCGGGACCTCGCTGCTCCATGCCGGTATAGACTACCTCGAACAGCGCGTTGAGGCCGTCAAACTCGACGCCACGCCGATGGGTAAGAAGCTCTACGACACCCTCGGCTTCGTGGATGAGTACATGATGGAGCGATGGCTGGGGAAGGGGACGAATCCCGTAAGTATCCCCGACGTGGTGCCGATTGACCAACAGCTCCTGACTGCTGTGTGCGAATTCGACACCCCGATATTTGGCGCCGACCGCTCCCGACTCCTGAAGATGCTCGTCAACGAGGAACCGAATACAGCCGTTTGCGTTGCCCACTCAGGACGGGTCGTCGGGTACGGTATCCTGCGGCCGGGCTACAACTGTGCGCAGCTTGGGCCAATCGTAGCAGAAGAACCAAAAACCGCAGACATGCTGTTTCGCGTCCTTCTGGGTGCCGTCGGTGACCGGCACGTACAGAGCGATGTGCTACTGCCCAACCGCTATGTCCTCGACATGATGCGCCATTACCGATTCGAGAAACAGCGCTATCTGGTGCGTATGTACAAGGGCCGGAATGCCCATCCCGGCCTGCCAAAGCACGTCTATGCCGCCAGTGGCCCCGAAAAAGGCTAACTCCAACTTTCTCGGACAATGCGAACAGAGCAATCCGGTGCAGGCGGTTCAGACTTGCCGGCATCTCTGCAACGAGTTCTGCTGAGTCGGCAACTCCTATATGTGGTAGGAAGACGCCTGGGAACATTTGACATTACGTGCCTTCCCATATACCATATATACATAGCAACACCACTGCAACAGTTCCTCCATTAACATCCAAGAGAGTAACACTCACATCGCACACCATACGAATACCGATGATCTGCTGGACCATGTGAACGGACCGGCACGATATATCGGCTGTGAACACAACATAGTCGAGAAGAATCCAGATACGGTGGCAATTCGCTTCGCTCTGTGTTACCCCGATGTCTATGAAGTAGGGACCTCCCACGTCGGTTCGCAAATCCTCTACCACATTATCAATAAGAGAAACGACACATACTGCGAACGCTTCTTCCACCCTTGGGTGGACGCAGCCGAACTGCTTCGCGGAAGCGACATGCTGCTAGCCTCGCTGGAAACCCGGACGCCCCTGAGGGAGTTCCACATTGCTGGCTTTACGTTGCAGCATGAGCTTAACTACCCCAGTGTGCTCTCGATGCTTGAGCTTGGCGGTGTCCGGCTCCGCGCCGCCGAGCGCCAGGCCGATGAACCACTAATCATTGCCGGTGGTCCATGCGCAGTCAACCCCGAGCCAATGGCGCCATTCTTTGACGCCTTCGCTATCGGTGATGGCGAGGAAGTCATACATGAGATACTGAATTTGTTGGTGCAGCACGACCCCCCATTTGACACTGCCACCGGCAAAGCTGAACTATTAAGCGAGCTCGATAGTATCGAGGGCATTTACGTACCGTCACTATGGCCGGTAGCGAAAAGCGGCGGATATGTCGTAACAACCTGGCGGGCGGACGGCAAGCAGGCAGTACGCAGGAGGGTCGTTGAGGACCTCGACGCCGCCGAGTTCCCCAGCGCACCGATCGTCCCGTATCGCGAGAGCATCCACGACCGTGCGCAACTGGAAATAAGCCGCGGATGCACGCGTGGCTGTCGCTTCTGCCAGGCGGGCATGATCTACCGTCCCACTAGGGAACGCTCCGTCGAAACTCTCCGCGCACAAGCCAATGAAATCATCGCCGCTACCGGCTATGATGAAATCTCACTCACCTCGCTCAGTTGCACCGATTACACGCACATCGACGAACTCATGCAGCTGCTACACGAAGACCTCGGCGATCAGCGTGTGGCGATAGGGCTGCCCTCGATCCGCGTTGACGCCTTCGATGTCAAGCTCGCGGAGCGAGCGCAGCGAGTGAAGAAGACCGGGCTGACCTTCGCGCCGGAGGCCGGCTCGCAAGCTATGCGCGAACGCATCAACAAGAACGTTACCGAGGAGGACCTGACCGGAGCCGCGACAGCGGCCCTCCACGCTGGTTGGCACAGGCTCAAGCTCTACTTCATGATCGGCCTCCCCGAAGAGACCGATGAGGATGTCCTAGCTATCGCCGAGACGGTAACGCGGCTTGTGGAGCTCGGCCGCGAGTGTCTGGGACACAAGAGCGGCAAATTGCAGTTCAATCTGAGTGTGGCCCTCTTCATCCCCAAGCCCCACACGCCTTTCCAGTGGGTTGCCCAGGACACTGCGGAAGACTTTGAGCGCAAGCGCGCACTGCTACAGGACCATCTCCGCTCCTGCAAGCAGTTCAGACTGCGCTGCCATGATCCACAGCAGGCGGTCGTAGAGGCGTTTCTCTCGCGGGCCGACCGTACCGCTGCAGATGTCATAGAAGCAACCTACAGAGCCGGTGCCATTCTCGATCCGTGGACTGAGCATTTCGACTTCGGCCGCTGGGAGCGTGCCGCCGCAGAACAGGGCATTGATCTGGAGGAAAGAGCGAGTGCGGCGATATCCCTCGACGCGGAGCTGCCCTGGGGCCACATAGACGTAGGGGTCAGCAGACAGTTCCTGCTTGAGGAGCTGGAGAAATCGCGAGGCGGCATCTCGACACCGGATTGCCGGCTCACTGCGTGCCATCATTGCGGAGTCCAAGAAGTTGTCAGCGAGTGCCCGGCCGGAGCCTGCAAATGAGCAACGTGACGCATTACTACGCCATAGTCAAGTACAGTAAGTCCGGCCTCTTGCGCTATCTGGGACACCTCGATATCGCCAGGGCTTTTGACCGGGCTGTACGTAGAGCGGGAATAGGAGTAAAATACTCGGAAGGTTTCTCGCCGCGCGCCCGCATCACTTTCGCGCCGCCATTGCCTGTAGGCGCTGAAGGCACACAGGAATTGTGCGCAATCGAGCTAGTCGAGCCCGAATCTGCAGAGCAGTTGTTTGGTGCGCTGTCGCCGCAGTTGGCCGGATTCACACCCGCCGAAGTCAGGGTGAAGCGTGGCACTAAGCGCTCGCCGTTTGCGGAATTGCAGGTCGCTTGCTATGATGTAATCCCGGACTTCGCCGATGACTTGAAGCCCGAACAGCTTCACCGCGCCGTCGTCGAGTTGATGGCACGGCAGGAAATAGTCATAGAACGCAGCACCAAGCGACGGACCACCATGATTGACGTGCGCCCTTACATCTATGAGTTGCATGCAGCAGGCAACATAGTCAGCATGTGCCTGGGCATGAAGCAGGAGACGCTCGTAAAGCCCGATGAAGTGCTGACAGAGCTGGCGAACATCCTCGGAACTGTTTCTGCCGGCTGGCGACGGCTGACACGCACTGGGCTGTATGCTGAAATCCCGCCTCAAGAGGCGTAGGACGAACCGAGCCGGATGTGCTTTGCAAAGCTCGGGGGAGAAGGTGGCAGAATCTTGAAGGAAGCGAAACTGCCGCCCAGCTTCCAACCCGCGAGTGTTATGAGTTCATGCTGTATGCGATGCCTTGGGCGCAGAATACGGGCGCGCACGCATTGCGAAAAACATTTTGGCTGCCATCAAAAGAGGTAATCTGGGGATGAATCCGGCAGATTGTCGCTTGCAGAACATTGGCAGCAACTGGAGATGTTGTATTGATGAAGACTGATATCATTGTAGATGTAAACCCGCGTGAGACGCGAGTGGCTATCCTGGAAGACGGCCAGTTGGCCGAGTACAAAATCGAAAGAGAGCAGATGGTCGTAGGCAATGTCTATATGGGCCGTGTCGAGAATGTGGTCTCAGGCCTCGACGCCGCCTTCGTTGACGTCGGCATCGAGCGCAATGTCTTCCTGCATGTCTCGGACGCCGTAACTAAGGATCCGACGCGGCATCAGATGCGGCACAAGATGGACTCCTTCCCCCCAATTGGGAAAGTTCTCAAAAAGGGCCAAGAGATCATGGTGCAAGTGACCAAAGGCCCCTTGGAGCAGAAGGGAGCGCGCGCCACAAGACGTATCTCGCTGCCCAGCCGTTGCCTCGTGCTGATGGAGGACGGCAAAGACAAGGTCGGTGTCTCGAAGAAGATCGAGGACGAACAGGAACGTAAGCGCCTCCGCGATCTGGCGCAGAAGGTTAAGCCGGATGGCTTCAGTCTCATCGTGCGCACAAGGGCCGAGGGCGCCGACGTCACCGACTTCAAGCATGACATCAAATTCCTCATGAAGATGTGGCGATCCATCGAGGGCAAGCGGCAACAGACCAAAGCGCCCGCGCTCATCTATGAGGATAGCAGTCTCGTCTATGGCGTCTTTCGGGACATCTTCGATAGCGACGTCAACTCCTTTGTCATCAACGATAAGACGGCTTACGACCGCATTCTCAATCTCTGCGCCAACCTCGCGCCGCAGTTGCGACGGCGTGTCGAGCTCTACCGTGGCGAGGAGCCGATATCAGTACACTACGGAGTGCACAATGAGATCGAGCGTGCCCTGCGGCCCAAAGTCTGGCTGCCTCACGGCGGCTCTATCGTCATCGAGCAGACCGAGGCGCTCACGACGATAGACGTCAACAGCGGCAAGTTCGTAGGGGCCAAGAGCCTCGAGGATACCGTCTTGCGAACCAATCTCGAAGCGGCTGAAGAGATCGCACGCCAACTCCGCCTCCGTGACATCGGCGGCATCAT
>Ga0180432_10006014_pt1 | contig 15930 bp, 11 predicted proteins | sample SS_ome_10_FD_132414 | JGI IMG/M metagenome (GOLD analysis project Ga0180432, IMG submission 132414) | Hypersaline lake sediment archaeal communities from the Salton Sea, California, USA - SS_1_MS_2 metaG | ecosystem: Environmental > Aquatic > Non-marine Saline and Alkaline > Hypersaline >... | reverse complement strand
TATAAACAAAAGACAGGGTAAGATCTCATAAAATTCGGGTAAAATAAAACATTGGAAGACCCTGAAGGGAAAATCCTTAAAAAAGAACTGAACAAACTTGTCACCGGGCCGGGGAAAAACAGGGGAAAAGGGATATTCGTTTGAAAAAGATTGCGAATACGCCTGTCCCTTTTTCTTCATACACGGCTTATACCGGCACTCGAATCATCGGTCGTCACGGCCAATTTATCGCCTATGCCAACGGAATGGTGTATGATAAAAATACCGGTCTTGAATGGATTGTCGGGCCTGACAGAGACACAGACTGGTATGATGCCAAAAAATGGGTTGAAAATTTGAAGATCGCCGGCGGGGGTTGGCGGATGCCCGCAAGAAAGGAACTGAGGACCCTTTATCAGCGAAGGGTAGGGCGCGCAATATGACGATTTTGCTGAAGACTTCGGGATTGTGGGTGTGGTCAGGAGAAACCAGAGGTTCTTCATTGGCTTGGGGCTTTGGTTTCAGTGTTGGCTACGAGTACTGGGAAAACCGGGACGTTTCCAGAGGTGCACGCGCTTTTGCGTTTCGTTCCCGAAAATAAAGGATTATTTGGTTGTCTGTTTTTTTTCGATGTTCCTCGACAGGGGGTTAGCTTTACCGAAGAATGAGTTGGCAAGGGTGACGTCATTTGTGACGGACAAATAGAAAATCACCACCCCCGTGGCCGGCCTTTCGGATATCACCATATTCCGGTGTTTGGTCAGAATTTACCATTACGGGTCTTCGTATTTTGGAAAAAAGTTCGGTTCCATCCAAGACTTCCTTGTTTTCCTGTAGCGCTTCAATAAAAGCGATTGCAAAAACCGAATGCGTACCGTTTGCTCCCACATCAACAACAGGTTCAAGACCTCCTGAAGATAGCACCACACGCGCCTTTTTTTGGGCAATACGGCCCAGACAGTCCGGATCCTTGCGAGTGATATGTATACCTCTGACCAGCTTTCCAGAATAGCAGCTGTCTGCCACAACCATGACGTGTTTTGCTCGTATGGCGCGAATCGCGGATGTTATTGATGAATTTGAAACCCAGTTGACTTCACTGTCTCTGGTAGCATCAACAGGAAGCCAATACCCCTCATCCGCTGCCTCATCGAGCCATCCGTGCCCGGCGTAGTATACCAGCAAATTGTCTTTGTCAGTGAGGGAGCGCCGGTATCCACCCAACTCCATTAGGATTTCAGTCCTGCTCGCATCATAAAGTGTTTTCACACTAAATCCATAATCCGACTCCAAAATCTGGGCTACTTCAATGGCATCATTTTTTGCCGTCTTAAGGCAGGGAAGGTGCTGGTAGTTATTGATACCGATTACGAGTGCGTGATAATTACCAAAATCGATTGTCCGTTGCATATGCGGTGAAACGACCCTTGGTTCACGTATAATGCTTGACGGTACTTGGCTCACGGATGGCGCTGTTGCTTGAGTAAAATAGGCGTTGTCTGCAGCTTCAAGGTGACGGATGGAAAAAAGATAGATTCTACCTGCGGCTAAGCCGGTTGCAGCTATGCCGGAAGCCTGAGTATTCGATACTGCTATGAGCTGACCGGTTCTGCCGTCCGACAGCTTAAACGTTGCTTGCAGATTCCCTCTCCCGGCAAGGCGTTGCGTTAAAGCCGAAATTACTATACTATGCCTTTTCGCCTTTGTTATAGTAATGTTTAGTCTGGCATCCACAGCTCTGCCTGATGCTTCTTGGGACAACAACACGGTCTCAAATGCCCCGCTTTTTAGAAAGGGCTTAAGTACATCACGTTCGAGTTCGACTACTATATCTTCTGTATTCGGGACCTTCGATGAAACATGTACAACAATATTCCTATAGTGTTTGAACCGCTGTTCCGGTTTGGTGAACCCCACGCACCCGGAGATAAGGACGGCACAAGAACCAATTAACAGGGTCAGTATTAAGCACCTATAGGACACGTTTAATTTCATATTAATGATTTTGTTTCTCCCTGTCTTTTCCTTGTCGACGGACAAATATAAAATCTCCCCCTTCATGACCGGCCTTCCGGATGTCACCATACTCTGGCGTCTGGTTGGTTTTGGCCATGAAGGGTTTGCGAATCTTGCTAAAAAGTTCAGTCCCATCAATTATTCCCTTATTTTCTCGCAGCGCTTCAATGAACAGGGATGCGAAAGCCGAATGGTTTCCGTCTGCACCACTGCCTACGCTCGGCCCGAGGCCTCCAGAGGAAAGCACTATACGTGCCTTTTGGGTAGAAAGGCGATGTAAATAGTCGGGTGTTCCGCGTTTAATCTTGATACCTCTGAGGAGTTTACCCGAATAACAACTGTCGGCCACGACCATGACATGCTTGGCACGAATCGCGCGAATTGAAGCCGTGATGGATGAGTTGGACACCCAGTTCACCTCGGTGTCCCTTGTCGCATCTGCGGGGAACCAGTAGCCTTCATCCGCCGCCTCATCGAGCCATCCGTGCCCCGCGTAATAGATGAGTAGGTTGTCTCGCTCAGTGAGCTTCCTCCGACATTGGTTCAGTGCAATTAAAATCTCCGCTCTATTAGGATTCCACAGTGCTTTGACATGGAATCCATAATCACTTTCGAGGATTTCTGCTACGGCTCGAGTGTCATTGCCTACCGTATGGAGATCAGGCAAATATTCATAATCCATTATGCCGATTACCAGTGCATGATAATTGCCAAAATCCGACACCGATGGGATTGGCAACGATGGCAACTCTTGCATCAATGTGTGATTTGCTAATTCAGTCTTTTGGGGTAAAAACGGAGAGGGCGGTTTTTTCACGTACAATCTATCCGCCTTGTGAAGTTTTTTTGCACAAACCTTTGCAATCTTTTGGCCTTTGTTTTTAAGAAACGAAGACCCAAAAAGGGATCCCGGCCCTCCCCACATGCTGCCTTTGACGTTCCATGTTGCGATCGTCTCACCGGTTCTGGCATCGGCCAAATGGACCTCTGCAACAAAGCCGCCTTTGGCTCCCACTGACCCCTTCAACATGTCGGAATATCTACTACGAACATAATCCAGCTTAGTGATCGTCACAGATAGACGGGCATCGACAGCTTTACTATCCGATGCCGGCCCGGCAATGATATTTTCAAGCAGCTTATAGCGCTGAAACTCCTTTTTGATGGAGTGTTCAATTTGGACTGCGGCAAAATCGGAATCAGGCAGCGGGGAAGTTGCTTTTATACCCAGACTCTTAAAGTTATGGAGCTGACCGTTTCTTGGTTTTTTCTCTGTTGCTGCACAACCCGAAATGCAGAATAATGCCAGATAACCCAATATTACAGCAGCGAATATTTCGCGTAACTTTTTTGGCATCGTTTTAATCATTCATTTTTATATAAAGTTTAATAATATTCTTAACATATTGATAAAATATGGCAAAAAACGCCTTGTGTGTCAAGACTCAAGGGGATATAGCGCTAAGAAGGCCAGTGAGCTAATGAAAGCTTAGGCTGTAATTTGATTTGGCTTTGAGCCCCGTTTTATAATTAAATAAAAATCTTGACGAAAGGGAATACTCTTACAATAATGATCTAACTCATTAAGGCAAGCATTAACTTTTTTGTTGATTTGCTTTTTGTGAAAGAACTTTCAATGATTGCAAAACTGTTAAAAATAATTCTAAAGACTTTGCTTTTTATAGTTCTGCTCTTTATTGGTATTTCTATTGCATATGAGTTAAAGGTATCACTTTTGTACTTAATCAATAGAATGTCCTTTGTTCCACTTCTTCTGTTTATGGCCGGGGTTCTATTATCATTTCCGCTTTTCAGCAAATTCTACAATACAAAGAATTATCCGGTCACCAATGTGGTTTTTGTTATTCTCTTAATAACTGCCTTAATTATTAATAATATACTATTCAGTAATTTATTATGTGGTGTTTTATTGCCCCTTTTGCTTTGGAACTTAACAGGAATATTTTCAAAAATAAATGAATCCAAACCGATAAACAAACTGATTTTTATTGAGATTACGGGCATTTTGTTTGTTTTTATTTTAACAATGGTTTCGATGAAAATGGTAGATGAGAAATTATTGTTTGGTGATCTGTTTATAACTATATTTCAGAAGTTAAATTTGTGGATCACGATATGACCTATAACATCCCGGATATTGAGTTGCTTGAAGATTTCAATGAAGATCGACCCTTTGATGATCGCACAACGTCAGCAATAGAAGAAGAAAAATCTTTAATTGAAATATTTTTTCTAAATTATGGATTAAATATTCGTGTCATAGACATAAAAAGAGGTTTAATAACGACTATCTATGAAATAAAGTTGGAAAAAAAGACGAGATTCAAAGATATCAAGAGCTTAAAAGAAGATTTAAAGTTAGAGCTAAAGACGAAAAGTCTTGCCATATCTCAATCCGCCAAAAAATTTACAATTAACTTGGAAGTACCGGTTATAAAGAGACCCATAATACCCGTAAAAAGGGTGATATCCTCCCAAAATTTCAGAAATCATTCGGGGAATCTTCCCGTTGTATTGGGGTTGGATATAAACAATTCTGAAATAATATTTGACGTAACTAAAATGCCACATCTTTTGGTTGCAGGCGCAACAGGTTCCGGGAAGAGTGTATGCCTCAATGTTATCCTGATGTCTCTTATTTTTAGAAAAACTCCCGAAGATTTAAAAATAGTATTAATTGACCCCAAAAGAGTTGAATTATCATTATACTCAAACATTCCTTTTTTGCTCAATCCAATTATACATGAAGCTGATGAAAGCTATGGCCTCCTTAAATCGCTGGTAGGAGAAATGGAAAAACGTTATGTTTTGCTCCAGCATAACAAATGTAGAAACATAGTCACTTATAATCAAAAAAATCCTCACAATTGTCTTCCATATATAGTCGTTATGATAGATGAATTTGCTGATTTGATGATGAAGACAGAAATAATAGAGGATCCTATTTGCAGACTTGCACAGCTTGCACGATCCGTTGGCATTCATTTGATAATTGCCACTCAACGTCCTTCGGTTGACATTATTACCGGAAGGATAAAAGCCAATTTTCCTTCAAGGATTGCTTTTCAGGTCTCTTCCGGGGTTGATTCAAAGGTGATACTGGATACTGTTGGCGCTGAAGATTTGGTTGGACGTGGTGATTTTCTTTTTAAAGATAGTTCGGCAAAAGGCCTTATAAGAGGGCAGTGTTGTTTAGTACATGATGATGAGATTGAAAGAGTAACCGCAGACATAAACATTAAAGATGAAGATATACAACATAGTTATACACAGACAGAAAAACCTGAGCCAATGAGTATGGTTCATCACGATGAAAAAAGAATGCCTGGGGTTAAAATCAAAACAAAATTATGGAGGAAGGTTCTCTTATATTGTTATTACCCCTTCAAAGAGTACTTTAAACATGTTTTCGGGCACAGCTTGGGTATTCGATTAATATTCCTGTTCGTTTTACTCCTGCTTATTTCAGGAGGATTTAATTTTGAAAAAATAATTATCTGGAAGAATAGGCTTTTGACTGAAAAATTCGCATTGCCTCTTATTGAAGGTAAGTATTTACCGGAAGTTAAGAAAACAATTTTTAAACTAGAAGACGAAAATAAAATAAGGTTAACCAGTTATAAAGGGAGCCTCTATATCATTAAGAAAAATGAAGCTGGAGAAGACGTAATTGTTACTGATGACACCTTTCTGAAAAAATGGAAAGAATTGGCTAAGACCCCATACACCGATATACGGATTATATCTGAAAAAATAGTTCTATCAACGATATTAGAAAGCCGGAATGAATCTCATATTTTTATAGGAGAGAAAAAGTATTTACAAGATCAGAAACCGAGAAAACTTACCTTCAAAAAATGTATCAATAAATTTCCATCTTTCTGGGATGATAGAGTTTTCTTTATATCAAATAAAAGAGGAAAATTATTTGAATTGTTCAAATTAAAATCAAATTCCGGAAAGCCACCGGAATTAATAAAATTTCCATACAATATTAATTATGCAGGAATGGTTAAATCCGGCATCCTTCCTTTAGAAGCAAATAATGATATTTTTGTTTATGATTTCAGAAAAAACATATTTTACAATATTACAGATACAGTCTATGAAGAATATTCGCCTTCAGCAACCCAATCCGGCACTTGTATTTCTTATATCAGAAAAAGAGAAGATAACCGCTGCCAGATATTGTTGAATTTTATAAATACAGGTGAAACGAAAGTATTAACGCTGCCGGATATTAATGAGGATGAAACATTTATCAAGCAAGTCATTGCGGATTCCGGCAAAAAGCTGTTCTTACTTACCAAAAATCAAAATTATAGCTTATTTGAGATAAATTTAAAAAAAGATTAAATAATAGGAAGGATAATTATTAATCAGGAGTATAGGGCTTGTGGATATATCTCTTCAATTATCAATCATTGGTGGGTATCATGAGAAAAACACTACTGTTGATATTTTCGTTGATTAGCATTTTTCTGCTGTTTGAGTTTACGGTTGATGCATCTCGTGCGATAAAAGTGATGGCCGATTTGAGTCATCAGAGTGGCAAACTGGGTGCATACCGGGCATTAATCATCGGCATTAATGATTATGAAGATCCGAAAATTCCGGATCTTGAAACAGCCGTAGATGATGCCAGGTCCATGTCCGAAGTTCTTGGTGAGCGTTATGGTTTTCAGGTTGAACTCCTCTTGGATCGGAAAGCCACAAAGAAAGCTATTTACCAGGCATTGCGGGATTTGGCAGCGTCAGCACATCCGGATGACAGCATTCTCATATATTATGCCGGACATGGTGATCTGGATCGAACATACAATGATGGATGGTGGATACCGGTAGATGCAAAGGGCGGAGACCCTGTAACATATCTGGACAACGTTCAGGTCCAAAAATCCATGCGGAGTATGGAAGCACGTCATGTCCTGCTCATTTCTGATTCTTGTTATTCCGGCACCTTGTTTGGTCAAGCGCGCAGCATACCGCAAGTCATCGACGACAAATACTATCTAAATTTGTATAACGAAAAAAGCCGCTGGGGCATGACCTCTGGAAACAAAACACCTGTAGCAGACGACGGGACCGGCGGCCATAGCGTGTTTGCCTATCAATTGCTTAAGGAATTGAGAAAGAATGAGAAGCCCTATATTTCCACACAGGAATTGTATACTCGTATTGCACCTATCGTAAGTAACAACTCCGAGCAGACCCCCCTTTGCCGCCCGGTACGAAATACAGGTGACCAAGGCGGAGAGTTTGTGTTTGTCGTATCAAGCACTGCAAAAGGCAGGCTCTATGTCGAAACACAACCGGACGATGCCGGGGTTCGGATACTTAATATAGAACCGAAATTTTATCAAGGTATGGTGCTTAAAAAGGGCCGTTACCACGTAGAAATTTCGGCTGATGGCTATGTCACTAAAAAGCAGTGGGTGACTTTGGGCATCGGCGAAGATAAGCGCATTGATGTTCGTTTAAAAAAAGAGGATATTTTACAGGCAAAACTCTATATCGCCTCAGGAAAAGTTAAGGAAAACTGGCCCTTTGCCGGCGGTTCGAGTTGCTGTGGTTGTCGCATTGAACACTACGGCACACTGCCAACGGATTTTCCCCGGCGCCAAGTGTCCACCGTAACTTTTTATCTGGCTGGAAGCCGGTCGGATAGTTACTACACCAGAATCAAGTCAGGCCCCAACCGGCTCAAGCTGATGATAGGCAATCGCCAGGATCTGGCCTTAAGCGAAGAATTGCCTAAGGTCCAGAGTGCGCCCATTAAGCACAAGTGGCTGTTGACCTTTAAGTTCACACCACCGGTTCTGGCTGAGCCTGGTACACAGTGGCGGCTACTGGATGGCGACAACAACATTTATAGTGCAGTACTCCTTCATGCCAGTGATCATGATACTCCGAAAGATAGGGCCAACGCGCTGCCGGGCAAGTACAGGACCAACAGCTGTCAATACGCTCGGGTAGACGATATGTGGTATACGGTAAAATTCGATTTTGTTCCGCGCTAACCTGCTGATTTCCATTAGTGCTAATGACATCAATGTTGTACCCATCATCGAATTCCGTTTTTGGGCAGGGCTGCCGTGCCCCAGAGTACCTTCATACATCTCATCCCGTGAGTTTGCTCAGCATGAATTTAAGCTGGTCAAGGCTCGGCAGGTCAGCACGTTTCTTCTCGACAAGGTAATTGGGGTTGACCCGCTTGTGATTCTCTAAACCTATATTCAGATGCGCCAGGGCTTCCTTGAAACGCCCCTGCATCAAGGCGATCTCGCCCAGCAATTCGTATGCATACCCAAGAGTGTCTTGATGAGGTTTAGACGCGATATTGGAAGCATGCTGGACCACGGCGGCCAACACATCGTAGGCAGTGCGACTGGTGACACCTTTACAAAGCTTGGCAAACCTGAGCATCTCTTGCCAGGGGACATTATCGTTGATGTCAGTCCCGAATTGGGTGATAAGGAGGGTCACCGCGCCCCCTCCCTTGGCGAGCAGGGGATCCACGTCAAGAGTCTTACAACCGGGCTGGTTTTTCATCTTCTCGACATGGCTGTAAACGAGCTGAGACCCCATCTCAAGTGTTGCACGCAATGAATTTTTGTCCCCTTTTTTTTGCGCCTCTGCACGATACTGCATGTGGTTTCCCCACGATTCGGTAAATGTCTTCTTCAGGTAGTTGAGATCAATGACAATGGTCTTGCCCGTATCGATCATTTTGCCGTCAGGTCCCATTTCAAAATTAGTGAACGTTGTCTTCTCCGGCTCGTGATATACGATAAGGGCAAAGTGGGATTCAAAACGTTGTCCGTCGTCTGTGGCGACAACCATTCTGACAGGGTGCCGACCGGGTTTGAGTCCAAAGATGTGAACCCCCCCGTAAGTGGACCGCGCATTCGGCTTAACGACGTGAAATCGGTATTGAATATGCTTGGCACATTCTATAGAAACGAGGTACGTCCCGTAATAGGGCCTGATGGGCGTGTTCTTCCAGCCCGCTTGCTGGCTGTCTACAAAAAGCGCTGAGTATTCAGCCCCGCTTTTTGAGAAAAGGCTTGCAGTGGGCGGCATTTTCTCGCCTTTTTTCGTTCCGAAAACCGCCTTGAAGTCCGTTTTAAGAGCATCATAGTAAGCCTTGGTCCTCGGGTCGTTGTAAGAGATCTGCAAAAGCGGAAGGTAAGCCAACGAGTCCTCGAAATTTGGTCCACTCTCGTCCTCGATGGGAAGATCCATTCCGCTCTTTGGGGTGGGAATCTGCATTCCACCGATGAAGGTCACCACCCCGTTGCCTGAGGGCGGTTGTCCGGTATCCGTTCCCGGAGTATTCTGCGCCAGTGCCTGGCACTCCTTGCGTTTGCGTGCAAGGTCAGCCATTTGTTTCGCAAGGTCCGTTTTTAATGTCTGCCTGGCATTTTTGTCTTCAGGTTGCGTTTTAATCTTAAGGGCAGTCAACTCGATGCGCCAATCGACAAAATCTTGGAGCACGCCAAATTCTTTCTCTATTGCCTTCTCGGCTTTCCGGATCAGTTCCTTTTCTTTGCTTATTTTCTCCTCGAGCTCCTTTTGTAAAGCTGTGGCCTGTTTGTCTCCCCCCATAAAAAAATGAGCAAATTTATCCAAGTTAGTATCTTGGCCAGTCCCGACATGCCCGCCTGCCTTCCTATATCGATCGATGAGCTTCTTTTTGAGCTCTCGAATCTCATTGCGGGTTGCATCGATGGGCTTTCCCCACGTATTATCAACACTTTGACTTCGGGCAATTCTCTCTTTTTGTTTTTTGATCTTTTCTTCTAACGTACTCAGGTCTTTTTGGATACCCTTGACCTTTTTTTCGAGAATATCGACCTCGGTCCGGCAGTTTTTTAAAGCAACAGGTTCATCGGCCATGGTCAACGTTGCCCAAAGCGACACGCCAAACACCATCAGTATCAGCCATCCCCACTTCATTTTATATCCTCCCAATCCTCAATGAAACCGTAATTCGTATTATCAACCTTCCACCCCTCCTTATTCTTTTTTAAATCAAAAAAACCGAAGAAAGGAATTATCCCGCTTGGCATTTTTATCCGGACGGTGGCTTGAGCCACATCCTTGTCCCATTTGATTTCTTCGATGACGTGTTGGAAGGAAAGGGCTTTGATCGAGTCCCCGATTACATTGTAATGGTATTTCGTGGAAAGCTTACGGGCGGCGGAGACATCACCCGAACCAAACGCAGCGAGGTAGTTCTCGATGGTTGCACGGACTCTTAGGACGGTTGGTTTTTGCCAATATCGCAGGGTTGCCTCCTCGAGACTCCGGGCGAGGGGGTCATGGTGGAGGGCCCGAGCATAGTCTTTGGCTGTCCGTCCTTCTGCGTCGCGTGCCATCACGTACGCGCCTCGGGAGAGCAGAAACTCAACCATTGTTTCGTCTCCCTTTATCATTGCGAGATGCAGGGGATGAAGACCGTCTGGACCGATGGCGTCGATCACGGCACCATGATCGAGAAGAACCCTGGCAACGTCGACATGCCCGCCAATGGCCGCATCGTGTAGCGGTGTTCTATGCCGTTGGTCTCTTGCACCGATGACAAGGTTCAATTGGTCCCTATGGATTGCTGCCTGGATCAGCGCCTGGCCGACCTCTGTATGTCCGAATGAGGCGGCCTCGTGAAGAGGGGTCCGCCCAGCTTCATCAATGGTTGCGTAAGGTGTGACATTCTGTTCGAGAAGCAACTCGACTGTTGGCAGATCCCCAAGGCGCGCTGCTTGGAAAAGTTTTGAAACCCGATCGAACTGGGGATCGTCCACGGCGGGTTTCAGGGGAACGTCAATCAATTGTTGTTCCCGATAATGAAAAGACCGTAACGGAGATTTTTGAGGCGAATCGGCGGTGGAAGATTTGACGGCAGCGGATTTTGTTTGAGTGATGTCCTTTTCCTGTGCCGTCTGGTCTTGGACACCGATTTGCTGCAAGGCCCATTCGGCCTGACTGCGAACCAATAGATTCGGATCGGTGAGGACATCCCGAAGAGCCTGGGAAGCGCTGTGCGCATGCGATCCCATGTTGCCAAGTGCCGTGGCTACAAATACACGGACATACTCGTTTTCATCCTGCAGAGCGGCGATAAGATCGGGCACTGCTGTTGCGGCAACCGGACCCAACCCTCCAAGGGTCGAGGCGGCCAGTATGCGCACGGTGACGTCCTTGTCTCCGAGTGTTCGCCGGAGGGCCGGGATCGCAGGTCTGGCAGCGGGTCCTATGCTCTCCAATGCCATGCAGGCGCTGATTCTGTCATTGGGATCCCCGCTTCCGAGTTGCCTGATTAATTCCTCCACCCTTTTGTCATCCACAGCCGGTTCAGTTTTTGTGTCGTGGGTTTTGTCCATGTGATTGGTCTTGTAAGTCTCTGCCGGCACATTGGATGTAGAACATATGAGGCAAAGCAGCGCTGCGAGGTACCGGAGGTACCTATAGTTTGTTTGTATTTTCATGCTAACTTCCTCCCTCGGTATCAGGTAGTCCAAACCGCAGTCACCGGGATCGAATTCCTTAAGCAGAACATCTGATTTGCTTTTTTAACATATTTTGAACAAAAGTAGAATTCTTTTATCCAAAATAGAAAAACCGGTTCCATCATTTTGTCCCATTTCTTCTTTCCTTTTCAATAAAATTCCAATATGGGGGGTGCAGGCCCGTGATAACTGAGGTGTGATTGAAATACTGTGACACCGTCTGGGAACCGGGAGGGAACCAGGAGGATGGCATAAACAGGGTGCTATTAAAATAAACTATATTTTCAATATGTTATAGAAATTCCGAGACGTCAAATTATCTGCCGGGGACGGGGGAAGCCTTACATGAACCGTATCTAATTTTCGGGGATAGCGGTTCGGAATAGGGCGGTAAGGCGTGTTCCACGGCCAAGGCCGCAGCATTTTTTTCATAAAAACAATCCGGCTCATACGTCCATCCGTTTGCCAGGCGTCTTTCTTCTTTTTTAAGAGCAGCATAAACGTATATCCCTGCCAGGGGAGCGATAATTCGTGTTTTCCAACCGAAAGTTTTGTATATCTCTTGAAGCAAAGAATTCATTTTTTCAGCCATTGGTTTATTTGTCCGGAATCGTCTCTTCATCGCCCAAACCGCAGCAGCATAAGTTGTCCGGAGCGGCTTGACTTCCCATGCAAAACGGTCTCGGATACGCTTGTCCGGGAAGTCTTTGTATCTTTTCCAGCCCTTTAATAACGTTCTGATCAATCGGGCAAGACTGGGACCGTTGACCTCGAAATCACGCTGGAACGCTTTAAGAAGAAATCGTTCTTCCCGGCCTTTTGGAATGTGTTGATGCCGGTAATTAAAGCGATACTGTCCATGGCTGTCCGCCAACGGGAATTCCGATTCGGCCAAGAGGGTCCCGCGTTTTTGATGCTCTTCATACAGCGGCGTCCCGGGAATCGGGGTATACAGCATAAACTGATGAAAATCCGTATCATGGCTGACGGCATAGTCTATGATGCGATACATGTTGTCGGGGGTATGGTTTTCCAGGCCGATAATCGATGACCCCAGAACGCGAATTCCATGGGATTGAAGACATCGAACCAGAGGCACCGTATCTACGTTGTTGAGCTTGGAATATTGGCTGTGTTCGCCTTCCAGTCCCATCCACACCCAGGATATTCCCAGACCCACCAGCTGCTCAATGGTGTAAGATTTTAATATCCTGGCCGAGCTGAAAACATATAGTGCCCAGCTTTTATTGTTTTTTTGCATTAACTCGAGAAGTCGCAGCGCCCTTTTTCGATGCAGGAGAAAATTTTCATCCATGGTAAAAAAGGATCGAACATTGAGTTTTTCTTCCAGTTGGCACATGACGGAAAACAGCTCATCCCCGGTTTGGTAAAAGTTGATAAATTTGCCCTTGCCGCCGAATAATGCAGATGTCGAGCAAAAATTACAGCCCACGGGGCAACCCACGGAAGGGATTAAGACAGCGGCGGTATCGCCGGGCTGATCCCGAAGTGTAATCCCCAGGATTCTGGCGTCGAATCCCGAATAGACCAGCGGATGTTTTATGGCGGATGTTGTATTTTGCCCCAGAAAGGCACGAAACCATTGAACGCCTTCTCCCTTGACAATATGATCCGCGTCAATGATTTCGTGGATGTCGCCTTTATTTGCCACATGTCCTCCAACGACAATAGTTGCTTTTGGCAGGTATTTCCTGACCAGTTGGCACATTTTTTTCAGTTTTCCGATATTGGGTATAATTGAGCTGATGCCGACGATGTCGTAGGAATGATGTTGGATTTCGTGCACAAAACGGTCCAGAGATGGAAAATCGAGAAGGGTGCAGGGGGATTGGATATTGCTCTGAATTAACATCAACCCAAAGCTGCGATGAAACATTCGAAGGGAAAAACCGCCCTGAATCCTTGTAACCTGGTTATGATAAAGTTCCATAGGATTGATTTCCCGGCTTCCATACTTGTCGTTTTGGGCATATGGACCAAAGACGCTGGATAGTAAGACTTTGGCGCGGGTCCCGAGTGGATGAGCCAGTGGTGCAGTTTTCATAATTTATTTCCTGAAATTTAGAGGTATATGACCGAAAACGGTCATTTTTCAAAGTTTTCTTATAATAGGGATGATTGAAAAATTACAGAGGTCTTTTTTGGTTTTACAAAAGTTTTACAAAGTGTAGATAAATTTGTTATATAAGTTATTTAGTTTCCATCCAGAAATTGCCCTTTTCCGCAATCTCTGCGTCAATCTGCGGAATCACTTGTTCCCGCCGCAGGGCGGGACGCGTGATTCCTTGATTTGACTCGGGGCATCCATGCCCCTCGCCCTTGCGGGCAGCTTGATAGCTGTCCAAATCTGCTATCCTGCAGATTTAGCCTTGACCTTGCGAAAAATTGCTAATTTCTGCATTGGAAACTTAATTTGTGCCCAATATAGATTTATGGATGGTCACTATTTAATAAAACCGGGGAAATTTTTATGACTAAAGGTGATGTTCACCCCCAAAATATTAACATTAAAAAACGGTTAGTGACGCAATGGAACAGGCAATAACTCGAACAAAATGGTTTTTTCACCCGATCTTTATCTTCATCTTTTCCACCGTGGCTTTGGCCACATCCCTAATATTGTATATTTACTGGTATATGGAGGTCAGCACAGGGCTAAAGGAGGTCGCTCAGAAATTCAACCTCGACCATGGGCAATTATTGGAATCTGAAACCTGGGTGGTTATTCTGATCCTTTCGATTTTGGTTGGAATCATTCTGATAGGTATTTTTATTATTTTTGTGTACAATCAAAAAACCATACAGCTCTACCGATTGCAACACAACTTCATAAATAATTTTACACACGAGCTCAAAACCCCGGTTACGTCATTAAAACTCTATCTGGAAACATTTATGAAACACGAGTTTTCACGTGATGATCAGAAAAAGTATCTCGATTACATGGTTCAGGACGTGGGAAGGCTTTCGGAAAATATCAACCGCATCTTGAATCTTGCCAGAATTGAGAGTAAGATTTATGGTGAGGAATTTGTTATCGTGGATCTTTTATCCACGGTTGAGCAATTTATTACAGATAATGACCACCTTTTTCAAAATTGCATCATCAATACTCATAATTCTTCAGGACGCTCTTTTCCATATCGTATTAACATGTCTTTATTTGATATGCTCTTGATGAATCTTATGACCAATGCGGTGAAGTATAATAAATCGGAAAAACCAAGAATTGATATAATTTTTAAGTTATACCATCGCAGATTGCATATACGATTTGAAGACAACGGGATTGGAATTGAAAAGACGGAAATCAAAAAAATATTCAAAAAATTTTATCAATCCGGTCGGGCGGATGATATGACAGCCAGGGGGAGCGGACTCGGATTGCATCTGGTGCAGAATATTGCACGGATTCATAAAGGAAAAGTCGTCGCTCAAAGCAATGGGCGCGGCAAAGGGTCGGTGTTTACCGTGATGCTTCCTTTTAAATTTTGAAAACTCAAAGGCTTACATTGATAAAAGAAGGTGTTTGTGAAAAAAGTTGAAAAAAAACGTATTTTGGTTGTAGAAGATGAGAGTCACATCGCCGAAGGTTTGAAACTGAACCTGGCGCTTCAAGGGTATGATGTAATGATAACTCCGGACGGGGTTTCAGGCCTTGATCAATGGAAAAAATGGCAGCCCGACCTGATTATACTCGATATAATGCTTCCGGGTATTGATGGGTTGTCCGTACTTCAAAGCATACGTCTTGAGAATGAACGGATTCCGATTTTGATATTGTCTGCCAAAAGTGCCATAGATGATAAGGTTAAAGGACTTTCGTACGGTGTGGATGATTATCTAGCAAAGCCGTTCGATCTTGAGGAGCTTTTGTTGAGGATAGAGCGTCTTCTGACCCAAGCATCTTGGTATCGCAAGAATGGCGACTCGAATGGAATCGAATCTTTTTCATCGGAAAGAACCTATACATTTGGCGGAAACCGAATCGATTTTGAATTGTCTGTTGCCTATTGCAAACGCGGAGAAATATGTCTCACTGAACAGGAGGTCAGGCTTTTGAAGCTGTTTATTGCCAATAAAGGGAAACCGATTTCACGGAGTAAAATCTTGGGAATTGGCTGGGGATATACAGGGAGTATGGCCACACGGACGGTGGACAATTTTATGGTTAGGTTTCGGAAGTATTTTGAGGTTGATCCAAAAAAACCGGTCTATTTTAAAAGCCTTCGGTCCGTGGGCTATATTTTTGATCATGATTAGTGTCCATCCATAAACGGCATCTTTCGGCCCCCGGCGGCGTTCTCGCTCGTTTTCAATCCTCGACATAGCCCGCTATGCCTGCGGTTGAAAACTCGCTCGGGCCTTGCCGGAAACCAAAATC
>Ga0180432_10006012_pt1 | contig 15934 bp, 13 predicted proteins | sample SS_ome_10_FD_132414 | JGI IMG/M metagenome (GOLD analysis project Ga0180432, IMG submission 132414) | Hypersaline lake sediment archaeal communities from the Salton Sea, California, USA - SS_1_MS_2 metaG | ecosystem: Environmental > Aquatic > Non-marine Saline and Alkaline > Hypersaline >... | reverse complement strand
TAGACAAGATTTAAAGATAGACATGATCAGGCAAAAAGTCTTTGATTTAATGATAAGAGGGGTTATAATAAAAAAAATTATTTGAGGCATTTTGGAATCATCTTGAAAGGATCTCACGCAAATAAAAGCCATAAAGTGGGGGTGTAGCTCAGTTGGGAGAGCGGTACGTTCGCAACGTACAGGTCGGCGGTTCGAGCCCGCTCACCTCCACCAGGTAACCTTCCCATAAGGCCAATCACACGATCTGCTGCCAAATTTCAAACTTTTGCCACCATTTCCCATTTCACTTAAATGGAATTTAAAGAGATCAATAGGAGGAATAATGCGATGTCCCGACTTAAAGCCCTAATCCATAACGCCCCGGTGCATGAACGGTGTCTTGAATTTCGCACTTATCCGATAGAGGGGGAACGCTTGATCGTGGAGGGCTGGCTTAGAGATGAGCGACTCGTTCCAGGATACCATTGGAATGGCCAGTCCCGCCCGACCGGCGTGGTGCACTGGATGTGCGTCCGGCTGCTTGTTGGCGGTTGGCCCGTTACCATTCTGGATGCTGAGGCCGAAATGCCCGATATACCCCATGAACTCTGTCCAACCACCCTGGAATCAGTAAAGAGGATAGTGGGTCTATCCATTGTTTCCGGTTATAGTGAGGAGGTTCATCGGCGTCTGGGAGGTGTTCAGGGATGTGCCCATCTGACACATCTTATCGTGACTTTGGGACCTGCCGCATTACACGGATATTGGACTCAGATATCTCGCCAGCGTCGCCCCATTCCCCTGTCATTGGATGAGTTTTTAGGGTTGCCCCAACTGATCAATAGTTGCAAGCTATGGAGAAAAGAGGGTCCATTCATGCAAATGATCCAGGAGGCCCTGGAGACTCAGAACGAAAAAAATCAAGGGTAATGTGCCGTTGCAGGGAATTTGCGAGACTCCAAATCCAGATTCTGGCCAGGTTAACAAAACCGTATTTCAATACGATAATAAAAGACCGATCCGAATCCATTATGTCAACATTGACATAACCATTTGGATTATTTAAATTTTTTTCTTGATATTGGTTTTTTTTTATGCAATACAGACGCGATTAACGGTTTTGTGAAAAGTTTTTGCGCGTCCCTTCGAGGTGCGAAGCGACGAAGCGGTCTCTTGATTTCAACCAGTTGCAGTCAATGGGATTGTTTCATTTATCTCACGATGACATATGGCGAGACTTTTTGCTAGACTATCAATTTTGAGACTTCGCTGCCTTTCGCTGCGTAGTCTATTTGGGAGTTATTTAGCTTTAATAAATTTTAAGAAGCGAGATTAAGGAGGAGATTTTATGGATGTAGAGTATATGAATTCACGGGCAAAGAGATACCAGTTTCTTTCCACCCTTTTTCGTGACGAAATACCTTTAGATCTCATAAAGGCCATGCAAAAAGATGAGTTCCTGGACGGATTCAATGAATCCGTAACCGGTTGCGGGTTTCTCGATTTGATAAATGGTGCAGAAGTTATGACGCGGTGTCTGAAGAGCAATGATGCTGAAAAGCTTCAGAAAGAACTCAGCTATGATTACGCTGACGTCTTTCTGAATGCCGGCGCCAACCCTGCATTTCCGTATGAGTCCTGTCATGTCACAGGGGATCCGGTGGTGATGCAGGAACCCGTTTTTAAGCTGAGAGAGTATTTCCGAAAGGCCGGTGTGTATAAGAATCCCGATTACAAAGACCTGGAAGAACACATCGCGGTACAGATGGAGCTGCTCCGTTACCTCCTCGAAAATGGGAATGAAGACCTCTACAGGGACTTTTTTAAGAATAAATACACGAAGTGGGTGTCGTCTTTTTGTGATCAGCTTGTAGGGTCCACAAAGACCGATTTTTATCAGGGCCTGGCCCATTTTACCCGGGGAGCCATGATGTGTGAGAACATGAGGCTTGAGGGGTTTACGAGGGGCGAAGAGGTTACAAGAAAGATGGTCCCGGCCTGTGAAGCACTCAATCTTGATCCGGCCTACCTTACATTGGTCGAAGGCGCGGTGGATCCGGAGCCCGAGAAAAAGATTCCCAGCCACTGTTACACCTGCGGGGCGCTTTGTGGGATGACGGCCAAGGTCAAGGACGGTATCCTTATGGGGACCAGTGGTTTACAGGGTGATCCCAAGAGTGGCGGAAGACTTTGCCCAAAAGGTGCAGCAGCGGCCAAACATGTCTATTCTGCGTACAGGTTGAAAACGCCTCTCATCAAGGAAGATGGCCGTTTCCGCAAGGCCACATGGGATGAGGCTTTAGACCGGGTTGTTGAAGGAATAAAGAGTATCGAACAAGGTAAGCTTGGTTATATGAGAGGTAATGATTATGCTAATTCAATTCATGAGGCCCTTTTTGACCACTTAGGCTGCCCTAAGACTACCCACCGGCCCATGTGCGATAATGCCAACCGTATGGCCAATGAGAAAAATCTGAATGATAAAAGACCCTGGATAAACTATCAGGAATCTGATTATATCCTCCATTTCGGTATGAATGAGCTGGCCAGTTCTTATAGCCAGCGGAAAACGGCCCAACTCCGTGCCGCCTTAAAACGAGGTGCAAAATTGGTGGTCTTTGACCCACGCCTCTCGGATACTGCAAAGGCGGGTACCGAATGGATTCCGCTCAAACCCGCGACAGATGCTGCTGTTGCTTTAGGTATGGCCTATGTCATCATTAAAGAAGAGCTTTATGACAAGGAATTCGTTCAAAACTGGACGCACGGGTTTGAGGAATTTAAGAAAAGGGTTATGGGAGACGAGGACGGCGTTGCCCGTACGCCAGAGTGGGCAGGCCAAATAAGCGGAGTGCCACCCGAGACCATTGAGCGCATTGCCAGGGAATTTGCCATGGCCAAGAACAAAGGGTGTATCTCGTGGACCGGTCTGGCGCAGGTCCCAAACGGGATGTATGGGACTGCGGCCATCCAGGCACTTAACGGACTTTGTGGAACCTTCGACGCGCCAGGCGGGCCGGCACTGCCTTTCAAACGTAAATTGAAACCGGTCTGGGGTGACGGGCAGGAAAAGCCTTCTGCAACCGATGCTCCGAAACTGAACAAGTTTGGTATCTGGGCCGGTTGGGCCCCGGCGTATCTCCTTGAGGACGTTGAGGCCGGAAAGCTTAAGGGGATGATCAATTACTATGGCGACCCGGTGCTCTCCTGGGGAAATCAGGCGGCCATAACCAAGGCCATTGAGATGATGGAATTCAAGGCGTCTATTGAGGCATTTATGTGCAACACGGCAGTGCTTTGTGACGTCATACTTCCCGATGCCACCTGGCTGGAGCAGAGCCAGGTAAAGGCTGACTGGCTCTATGAGGCCTTCATTGCCTACTATGCCGAGGTGGTAAAACCCATGTATGATTCAAAACCCATGTGGTTGATCACAAAGGAACTGGCCAACAGGCTCGGTCTTGGCAAGCACTTCCCCTGGGAAGACATTGAGGAAGCAGAGCGTAATCAACTGGCCGGCACACCCTGGTCTTACGACGAGCTCAAGGAAAAAGGATTCATAATCACCGACGAGTCCGAGTACTACAAGTATAAAAAATGGGGGTCTTTTAATACCCCGGACGGCTACGGCTCTTCAGGCAAGACCACTACGGGAAAGTACAATTTTTGGAACACCGTGGCCGAGGAAAAAGGGATAGATCCGCTTCCCGACTACAAGGAACCTGATGGTGATTTGGCCCCGGATGATGATTACCCGTTTGTCTTTGGAAATTTTAGGTTTTTCGAGCACGAGCATTCATCAACTTTCAATAACATCCAGCTGATGAAGATACAAAGCAGCAATCCCTTGTGGATCAATACGCTGGATGCCCAGGAACTGGGAATAGGAGAGGGGGACAAGGTGCGAGTCACGTCCCCTTGGGGAGAGGTGCAGATAAAAGCGAAGCCCACCTGGGGTATCATGCGAGGCGTCATTGCGTCGGGCGGCGGTTTTGGACACATCCGCGGTCTGGAAGGTGATCCCAAATTTCCACAGTTCAGCGGGGTAAATACGCCTGGGATCATGAAACCCAATTGCACCGAGAAAGTTGGCGGAACACCGCTACTCAAGTATATTAAGACAAGGGTTGAAAAGATATAGCACATCCTTTTGGTAAACCCTCCCTGCCCAATGGGCAGGGAGGGTTTTTTATGGTTTTTCATTTTCAATCTCCCGATCCAGCCCATAATCAGGACCCCACTTCTTTCTCCTCAAGCGCAGACATTAGATTTACCGGGACGTCTTTTGTTGTTCTTGTTGAACCCCGCTTTTTGTGTTAGGATTCAAAAGAAAAGAAGGAAATAAGAAATAAGCTGACCCATAAGGGGGAACCCATGAAAATCGGAACAGAGGGTGCCGGGGTGATCTTTTCTATGGGAAAGCACAATGGGGTTGTGGCCCCCATTGACCAGACCACGGCAGACATGATCCGGTCACTTGAAAAATGGGGAAGGGGTCGTGAGTTTGGGATTTGATGAAGTTTCACGGTGCGACAACCCGCAAAAAGGAGGGCAAAAAATGGATGAAAAGCCGGACAGAAGGTTTTATCTGAAACACTTCAAAGCGATTTGTCACGCGGTTTCAACATATGAAGAACTCAATACGCTGATTAATCATCTGGCTGAAGGGACGAGCCGGGCATTTAAGGCCAAGGGGTGCAGTATCATGCTCCTGGATGAGAGGGAAAATCAATTGTTTCATGTGGGGAGCTATGGCCTCAGCGAGCAATATATTCGCAAAGGGCCAGTCATGGTGAAAGACAATCACTGCGCCGCATGTACGGGCGAACCTGTTTTCATTGAGGATATGCAAAATAACCCCCTTGTTCAATATCCCAAGGCCGCAGCCAGGGAAGGTATCGTGTCAATGTTGTCCATTCCCATTAAATGTCGGGGCGCGATAATTGGCATCCTGAGAACCTATCATGACAAAGTCAGCATATACCATGACGAGGATATTGATTCATTGTGTGTTTTGACGGAGCTTCTGGGAATTGTTATTGAAAATAACGGGCTGAGGAATTTCCTTGATCAGGTAAAAATCGCACTGGGAAGTCTTCCACTCCGAATGTTAGAGGGGATATAGTCTGTGAAAGGACGTCTCGTCACAGATACCACGGAAATTTTTTCTATAGATTGCGGCGATGTCATACAAATCGGCGAAAAAACATATACTGTGACAGGCCACGAACGCGAACGTCGGTTTGGTATGGAGGATCCCAAGTTCTGGGTGAAGCGGGCTATTGATTCAGACACAGGAGAGAAAAAGATTCTGAAGCTCTCATTTCTTGAGTCATTTGAAACCCAGTTTGGCAACGTCAGAGTGAGATGTTTTCGAGACCCCAAAAAAGAAGCAGATATTCTGGAACTTGTGAAAGAGCACCCCTATTTTATGCACGGAAAGACCCTGAGAGATGAAAAGGGCAATATTATCCGTGTATTAGATATCGTACCGGGCCCAAACTTTTTTCTTTATATTGATTCGCTGGGCATGGCCTATGAGACCTATTTTACGAAAGCACTGCCGGATATCTTAAAAAAGCTAATAAAGGCCTTTGAAGCCATCCGATTTCTTCATATTCATGGATTCAAGCACGGGGACATCAGAAATGATCATATTATCGTGGATCGCAATACAGGAAACTATGTTTGGATAGACTTCGATTATGACTATGAAACAAGCGAAAACCCATTCGGGCTGGACGTCTTTGGGTTGGGAAACATTTTGATTAATGCCATTGGAAAGGGGTTTCACAATCTTCATATGATATTGAATGATCCGAGGACCTATGGAGACCTGAAAGATCGTCTTGAGCCAGGTGATTTCTCCATATTACATAAACGGAGATTCATTAATCTATGCAAACTCTACCCGAGCATCCCCAAACCACTGAATGATATTCTAATGCACTTTTCAAGGGGTGCAGATATATACTACGAATTGGCAGAAGAAATCATCGAGGATCTAAACAGATGTATATATTCCATTTTTGAATAACAGGAGGAAAACTTTGAAAAATTCGATCCTTGTATCAATGAACGATTCTGTAACCTCCAGGGCAGCGTTGGATTTTCTAGCCCGTCTGGCCTTCTGTCCTGACGATTGCCATATTACGTTGCTTCATCTGTTCAGAAAGCCATCGGCCAGTGAGGAACTCATGGGTAAGAAATTCACTGAGGAACAGCCCGTAAGATTTATGACTGTTTTACAAAAGGCAAAGGACAAACTCATCGAATTCGGATTCAGTCCCGACAATATTGAAATAGAGATGGTGACCCAGCCTTATGCGACCATAACTGACGGAATTATTGACCAGTTCAAAAAAAAGCATTTCGACATGGTGGTGATCGGACGTAAGCGGATGTCCAAGGCCGAGGAATTTGTGATGGGTGATGTGAGCGTTAAGCTTGTCAGGGCCCTTGAGGGTGCGGCTGTTTTGGTTGTTACATCTGATTAGGTAAGGCTTGATTTAATATTTGAAAAAATCTTCAATTCCAGGAGGCTATACCAATGGGGATGAAAAATCAAAGGGTTGTAAGGGACTTGTTAAGTGTTTTATTTATCGTTTTGATGGTGGGCTGCGCTTCGATCCCTGAGTTAAAAGTCCTATATCAGCTTCCAGCGCCGTCAAGCGATTTAGAGGGCAGAAAAGTCTTTCTGGCGGTTGATGATATTCGGAAGACAAAGACACTTTTTGGTGAGGGAGCGAAACAGGAATTTGGAAATTACGCTGGAAATATCTCCTTAAGTGTGGCCCGGTATAAAGAAGCGGGGTTTAAGATCGGCCCTTTCCAGCTTCCGGAAATGACAAAGGAAGGGTTTAGAAAAAGGCTGGAGAACACAGGAATAGAAGTCCTTTCAGAACGATCCCGTGGGGAACCCCAGCTGTTAATTGTCATAAACAGGTTCACTCTTGATCTTGTGGATCGGACATGGATAGCCAAAATGAGCTATGAGGCTAAGCTAATGAAAGATGGGACAGTCCTTGCAGCGCAGATTATTGAGGGAGAGGCTGAGCGCGTCAAAGTTATGGGTCGTAAGGAGGCTGATACTGTGACAGGCGAAATGTTCACGGATATGGTCAACAGGCTGGATTTATTAAGATTATTCCAGCAGGCCCAATTATGAAAGCAAAGGAAAGTATCTTTTTAATAAGTCTTGGGTGTGCCAAGAACCTGGTGGACAGCGAAAACATGCTGGGTATCCTTAAATCCAGGGGATTTGACATTGCTTCAAGCATTGATGAGGCTGAAATAGCCGTGATTAACACCTGTGGGTTTATCCGTCCTGCTGTGGATGAGGCGATTGAAACAATTCTTGAATGTGTAAACCTTAAGAAGCAGGGGGTGCTGAAGAAGGTGGTCGTGGCCGGGTGTTTTGTGCAGCGCTATGGGTATAAACTGCAAAGAGAGATTCCGGAAGTGGATGGGTGGTTAGGCACGGGTGAAATCCATCGGGTGGCCGATCTTATGGCCGATGGCAGACCGAGTGACTTTGTGCCTTTTTTTATCAGTAGACCCACTTATCTTGCAGACCATTCTGTCCCGAGGATCCCCACAGCGCCCTTTTACAGTGATTATCTGAAAATTGCAGAAGGGTGCTCTCATAAATGTTCTTACTGTATCATCCCCGGTCTAAGGGGACCTTTCCGAAGTCGAAGGCCTGAATCGTTGATCATCGAAGCAAAGGAGATGATAGACCGAGGGGTGAAAGAGATTAACCTGATTGCTCAAGATACGACCCAGTATGGGAGTGACCTTGAAGGTGGCAGTTGCCTGGAAAATCTATTGGAACAACTGGTCAAATTGGATGGGATTCGATGGATCCGTCTCCTCTATTGTCATCCCAATGGGATTTCAGGCAGGCTTCTTGATATTTTGGCGTCTGAGGAGGTGATTTGCCCTTATCTTGATCTGCCCCAGCAACATGTCAATAAAAAGATCCTAACGGCCATGTGCAGAAATCCCGGTAAGGAGACGCCATGGGAATTGATTGAAAGGATAAGATCAAAAAAACGCAGAATCAGTCTCAGAATGACCCTGATGGTCGGTTTTCCTGGGGAAACCGAGGAAATATTTAATGAGCTTATGGATTTTGTAAGGATGGCGCAGGTTGAACATCTTGGGGTATTTGTCTTCAGTAAGGAAAAGGGGGCACCTGCGGCCCGGCTTAAACAAATGGTGGCGCATGAAAATGCCGAGCAGAGACGAGATGCGATGATGGCCCTCCAGGCGGATATCTCAAAAAAAAACCATAAACATTTGATCGGGCAAACGGTGCCGGTGCTGGTCGAAGGCTCAAGCCATGAGACCGGTCTGCTGCTAAAAGGAAGGACAGCCACCATGGCGCCTGACGTGGATGCACAGGTATTGATAAACAAGGGCAGGGGTATGCTGGGGGAAATTATGCCAGTACTGGTAAGCGAGGCCCATGCCTATGATCTTGTGGGGGAAATTAAGGGTTAAGATGGATTCGGGTAATGAGATTTTAGATAAGTATGGAGAACATATTAAAAAGATTAACACGGAGTTGAAAGAAGCCCTCAGCTCCCGGGTAGCCCTTGTTGAAGATATTGGAAACCATACCGTATTAGGACATGGCAAAAGGCTTAGACCTCTCTTTTTTCTGTTTTCCTGCCAACTCTGCGACTATCAAGGAAATGACGCCTATCGTCTTTCGACCATCTTTGAATACGTCCACGCAGCCTCCTTACTCCATGATGACGTAGTGGATAATGCCGATAACAGGCGAAATCGACCTTCGGCCAATCAGGTCTGGGGAAACCATGCAGCGGTGTTAGAAGGGGATTTCCTTTATTCAAATGCATCTTCAATCGCAGTCGACACAAATAATCTGCTATTTCTGAAGCGACTTACAAAAACCGCCAAGCAGATGGCAGAGGGACAGCTTATGGAATTGGTCCATACGGATGACTGGGAAATCAGCAGGGGAGCGTATATGGAGATTATCACTGCAAAGACAGCTGTCCTTATGTCTGCTGCGTGTGCCTGTGGTGCGATAATAAGTGGGGCTGATAAGAACGCAGAGCTGTCTCTCGGACAATTTGGGCTTAACATGGGAATCGCTTTTCAGCTCATGGATGATCTCCTGGATTACACGTCTTCTGAAGATGTTTTTGGAAAGCCGGTGGGTAAGGATCTAAAAGAAGGTAAGATCACACTGCCTTTGATATACACCTTACAAACAATTGAGGCGTCGGAGAGGAATAAACTCATGAATTTGTTTAAAAATCACGAGGCCGATGAAAAAGATTACCAGCAACTGATTGGTCTTGTGAGGGGCAAGGGGGCCCTCGACCACGTTAAGGAAGATGCAAGATCTTACGTTGACAGGGCGGCCGAGTACTTGAGCCGGTTCCCGGATTTACCTGCTAAGAGGGGTCTTCTGGAACTGAACCGGTTTATCGTGGAAAGAACGCATTAAACGGTCATCCCTACCATTGTCTTACCTAAATTGAAATCGAAACATTAACGGTCCTCAAGGGACAAGTGAAAATAGTCATTCGGTTTTATTTTCCAAAGGGGCATACGGGGTAATGACATCTCTCACAATTCAGGCATAAGCCGCCATGGGCCAGTGCCGCGAGATCCTCCCTGGTGATCATCTCGCCGGCCAGGACACGCGGGAGCAAAATGTCTAACACCGTGGCCTTATAGAAAAGAACGCATGCCGGTAGCCCCAGAACGGGGACCTCACCGATGTGCCCATAGAGAAACATGGCCCCCGGGAGAACAGAGGTCCCATACACCACGTCTTGCGCACCCGCTTCTGCAATGGCCATACGACTTATATCATCAGGGTCAACACTCATCCCCCCTGCCACCATTATCAATTCTGCCCCCCGTTTGAGTAGATCGTGTATGCATTTGATAATCATAGTCTTGTCATCAGGTGCAAACAAAGGCACTTTGATGTGGCAGCCAAAAGATTCCAGCTTTTTTCTGAGGATGGGTGCGAATTTATCACTAATAAGACCGCTATAGACCTCGTTTCCTGTGATAACAATCCCTGTTTGAGGCTGTGAAAGCGGCTTAACAGAAAAAATTCCGCCCGCAGCCGCTGCAATATGCACTGCTGCATTCAGCGTCACCTCATCAATAATCAAAGGAATTGCCCTCGTGGCACAGACTATTTCTCCTTTTTCCACCACTGTATTTGTATGCCGTGAGGCGCAGCAGATTGCGGGGATGAGGCACAGCTCAGACAGGGCACGGACATTCACCTTGAGAAGACCCTTATATGCGGCCTTCAGACTGATTTTTCCCTCCGAAGGCTGTCCATGAAAAAACACCCCTTGACCTGTGAGGGCCTTGGCAAGCCTGGTGGCGGCCTCGTCCTCATGGATCTCGCCAGGTCCAATGTGCAGGACAAATAGATGTTCTTTTCCCAGGCGCCTCAGGTGTGGAATATCTTCTTCCCCTACAATGTGGCCTTTTTTGAATGCGACTCCCTTGAACTGACCGGGTCTGATTTCGGTAATATCATGGGCAAGGACCTTTCCAATGGCCTGGTCAACAGGGAGGGTGCTTGCTGACGATTTGAATTTATCGGGCAAGGGATTCCTCCGGGATATAAAATTTGGGTTTCAAATTTACCGACCTTTCATCCGCTTATGATTTTCGATTGACGATTTCATATCTTCAATATTGCTGGGCTTTCGCAAGGCATTAAATACGGATACGAAGCAGATCGCTTCCCAATATTAGCTCACCCGTGTATTCTCTACGGCACTGTGCTGCAATGTCGGTTGCGAGACATTCGGGATAAAAATGGGTCAGAAGTAATCGCTTTGCCCCGGCCAGACTGGCAATGCGGCCTGCCTGAGAAGGTGTCAGGTGCCCTTCTATGTCCTTTCCATCCGGAAAGGAGCACTCCAGAATCAGAAAATCCACCCCCGTGGCCAGATCCACAATCTCATTACAAAAGCCGGTATCCCCTGAATAGACAACACTTTTTCCTGATCTGTCTTCGATGCGGTAGGCTATGCTTTCTGGCGTATGTTTTGTGGATTGTGCTGAGAGTTTAAAATGGGGGTAGTCTCTTTCTGGGTTAATCCCGACATCGATCTCTTCAATAGTCATGATCTCGGAAGGAAGAGAGATCCAATTCGCATAAGCCTCCTGGAGGCTTTGGATAAATTCCTTTATCCCACGAGGCCCGCTTATGACAAAAGGCTTTCTTGACTTCAATACGGCCGGGTTTCTGGTAACAAACAGAAGATGGATCAAATCTGCCGTATGATCGGGGTGAAAATGAGTGATGAATACCCGTCTGACCTCATCGTGTCTCATACCGGCTCTGGTCAGCTGGCGTAACGTTCCGGGTCCCATGTCAAAAAGAACTGGATCAGCGTCTATATCTAAAAGAGCCAATGACGGTGAGGCCCTGTAATTGAGTGGAATGCCGGTTCCTGAACCCAGAAGAATTATTTCCATGGTTGTATTTGCAGAACCTGTTGTGTTTTGTCAGTCATGTGCAAGCAGGTGTTATATATGTTGAAGAAACTCGTCAGTCAACAGTTTACATCTAATTTTTTCAAACCCCATACCAGTCAGGAGAAGCCCGCTCCATCTTTGCGCTGAAAAAATACGAATTGCATTTTTTTGAGATTAAGGTATATAGTATTGACTCAAATTTGTCTGTTTTCCGCAATCCCTAAACTTTCCCTGCGGAATACGAAGCTTATTTTTCTATAACGGTTTTTGTCGGTCAGGAGTAATCATGGCAACGATTTTGATTATTGACAGCGGTCAGGAAGACCTAAATTCTATATCCGCATCGTTAAGAAAACTGATTCCCGGTTGTGTTTTGTTAGGCGCCCAGTCGACAGAGGAGGGCATAAGAAAGGCACGTGCAGAATTTGTCCATGCCATCCTCCTTGACAGCAGGATAGCCGAAATGGATGACTTCGAAGTCTGCAAGCGATTGAAAGCGGACGGAAAAATGAAAGACATGCCTTTTATTCTCCTTACCGGCTCTGAAATTGATCCCAGGTGCCGGGCAAAGGCCTTAGATGCAGGCGTTTCAGGTTTCTTGACCAAGCCGGTTGATGAGACCGAATTAGTGGCTCAGATCAATGCTGTTTTTAGGAAAAAGAGAGCAGATGATATCCAGCACAGAAAGAGGAGGGTGCTCAAAAATGTCGCACAGGAACGGTCAAGGGCTCTGCAGAAGAGAACCCATGATCTTACCCAACGGATCAAGGAGCTTAACTGCCTTTATGGTATTTCAGCCCTTCGCGAAAAACCCGGCACAACATTAGAGGAGATCCTCCAAGGGGTCGCTGACCTCATTCCTCCTTCGTGGCAGTATCCGGAGATCACCTGCGCTCGTGTCATTATGGGGTATCAGGAATTCAGGACGAAAAATTTCAATGAAACCCCATGGAAACAGACCAGTGACATCATTGTGCATGGAGAGTGGGCAGGAACCCTGGAGGTCTATTATCTCAAAAGGCCGGAGAGTGGTGGGGAACTTTTTCCGAAGGAAGAGAGACATTTACTGAATGCCATTGCCGAGCGGTTGGGCAGGATTGCCGAGCGGGTGAGGGCGGACGATACATTGCGTCTTGAAAGTGAAAACATTTTAAATATCCTGAAATCCATGGAAGATTGGATATATATCGTAAATGAACAATACGACATTGAATATATAAATCCGGCGCTTCAAAAAGCACTGGGCCCTGTTGAGGGAAGAAAATGTTATGATTATTTTTGTAATAAAGAAGACATTTGCCCATGGTGTCCGGATCAGGGCGTTTTTGCAGGAAAAACTGTACACTGGGAATGGGATCTTTCCAGGAACAACAAAACCTATGATGTTATCAGTACGCCCACGCGAAATCCCGATGGCAGCGTATCGCGGTTATCCATATTACGCGATTTGACAGCCCTCAAGAAGACGCAAAAGGCGCTTGAGGAAAGAGAATTGCTTTACCGCAGCCTCACTGAATCCGTCGCAGATGGGGTCGTACTGGTGCAAGATAGGGTCATCCTGTTTGTAAACAATGCGTTTGTTGATATGTTTGATTTTACGGAACCTGAAGAAGTTGCTGGAATGGAGGTCGTCCAGCTCTTTGACCGTGAGTTCAGGGAGCTTTTTCGGAAGGTATTTGATCCGCAGGAACGGGACGCAGACATTGGTAACCTGCTTTGGGGCATGTGTGTTACCAAAAAAGGTAGGACTATATGGGTATCAACGAACAGAAGTGTTATAAGACTGAAGTCCAGGCCCGCTATCCTTGCTACCATGAGGGACATCACAGAACAGGTGCTGTGGGAAAAGTCCATGCAGGAGGAGGCGGAGTATCTTCGGAAGGAAAATATAAAACTCAGATCCTGTATGAGAGAACGCTATAAATTTGGCAATATCATTGGGAAAAGCCAACCCATGCAAACTGTCTATGAACTTATCCTTAAGGCTGCCGGCTCCGATGCCAGTGTTATCATCCTTGGTGAATCCGGCACCGGTAAGGAGCTGGTTGCAAGGGCAATCCACGAAATGAGCCCAAGGGCTGACAAGGCATTTGTCCCTGTAAATTGCGGGGCCCTCCCTGAGAACCTTGTTGAAAGTGAATTTTTTGGACACCGTAAGGGGGCTTTTACAGGGGCTCATATAGACAAGACAGGTTATTTACATACAGCTGATGGCGGAACACTTTTTCTGGACGAGGTGGGTGAGCTTGGATTGAATACTCAAGTCAAATTCCTCCGGGCACTTGAAAGTGGTGAGTACATTCCGGTGGGAGATACCCAGGCCCGAAAATCCAATTTTCGTGTTGTCGCTGCCACCAACAGGGATTTTTCAGAAATGGTCAGCAAAGGACAGGTGCGTGAGGATTTTTATTATCGGATAAGCGTCATTCCCATCGTGTTGCCACCCTTGAGAGAAAAAAAGGAGGACATTCCTTTACTCATCGAATATTTCTTGAGGCTGTATTGCAAGGGCAGAAAAGCGCCTATCATACCTGGGAGAATCACGGAAATTTTATGCAATCATAACTGGCCGGGAAACGTGCGTGAGTTGCAAAGCGTCATTCAAAGATATCTTGCCGTAGGAAATTTTGATTTTTTGACCCTGAACGATAAATCAAAAAAAATGGAAACTCAGACCCCTGAAGAAACCGGTGATGATATCGTGAATCTTCGCTCAGCAATGGAAGTTTTCGAGAAGCGCATTATCCTTAATGCATTGAATCAGAACCAGTGGCGTAGAGGAAAAGTGGCGGCCATGCTGGGCATAGACCCAAAAACACTTTATATAAAGATGAAAAAAATCGGGTTGAATTAACCTCATATCGGGTTATATCACCCGATATGAGTTAAGCAAAACAGTTTCAAGGACATAGCGGTAAATCAATTTTCCTCTTCGGGTGTTTTTACCCGATTTACCCATTTTCTTTTCACCGGGTTTTTTCTACGCACAGAAAATTTCATTGACAATTCAATAGATTAAGGCAGGAGACCTTTTTCTGGCACATTTGTTGCTGATATCTTTAGCCACGAAAAAGGATTAATTTTAAATTTGAGATTGAAAGTGAAGTACTGTCAATGGATGTTCTGGTAGCTGATAGTGATATGCCTGCGCTTTCCAATATTGTTGAATGGATTCAACGATGGGGACATCATGCAGAAAAATCAGAAACGGCCCAGGACACCCTGAAAAAGGTAGAAAAGAAACAATTCGACCTGGTTCTCCTTGATATGTCTCTGCCTGATATGACCGCGCAGGATCTTATTGGAAAGCTTAAAGAATTGTGGCCGGACATCGGAATTGTCACAATGACAGGTGCCAGTACAAATGAACTGGAAAAAAAAATCAGAACGCTGGGAATTGTTTATTATATGTCAAAACCTGTCAGCGAAAACATACTGAAGGCTATCCTGGATCATATTTCAGCAAAGAAGAAAAATGCCTTGAGCACGGGTTCCGGGGCAGATAGTTTCTGATTTCCCGGACAGAGTCAAAATCTAAGCCCTTCAGGGGAGAATGTTAAGGAAGGTAGGGAAAACAAAGTCCACCCATAAAAATTTAATGTGTATTTACAAAGAATTGAGGCCTTGAACCTAACAATTAAAAGGAGGATTATTTATGTCAAATCTTGTTGCACCCCATGGTAAAGAAGAAAAATTGATGCCGTTGTTACTTGAAGGCAGTGAACTTAATGCCCAGAGCGAGAAGGCAAAGTCGTTCAAGCAGATCAGGATCACATCAAAGGAGAGTTCCAATCTTGTCATGATGGGGATTGGGGCATTTACCCCATTAGCCGGTTTTATGACAAAGGCTGACTGGCAGGGGGTCTGCGACAATATGGCCCTGACAGATGGCACATTCTGGCCTGTTCCAGTGACACTTTCCACTGACGATGAAGCGGTTAAGGAGGGTGATGAACTGGCATTAGTGGATGATGAGACGGAAACTATTATGGCCACGATTCAAGTCTCTGAAAAATACACCATTGACAAAGAACACGAGTGTAAAACGGTATACACCACAACAGATACCGAACACCCGGGTGTGGCAAAAGTAATGACCCAACCCAAATATAATCTGGCAGGCCCGGTAAAGGTTTTAAGCGAGGGCGTATATCCCGAAGAATTTAAGGGGGTTTATCAAAGGCCTGTGGAATCCCGGGAGATCTTTGAAGACCTGGGGTGGAAGCGGGTCGCCGCCCTGCAGCTCCGAAATCCCATGCATCGCTCCCATGAGTTCTTGGCAAAGATCGCTGTGGAGGTTATGGATGGGGTTTATATTCACCAGTTGTTAGGTAAGCTTAAAGCCGGCGATATCCCTGCTGATGTCCGTGTAAATGCGATTCAGGCCCTCGTGGACAACTGGTTTGTCGAGGGGACGGTCGTCCAGGGGGGGTATCCCATGGAGATGCTGTATGCCGGC
>Ga0180432_10006011_pt1 | contig 15935 bp, 16 predicted proteins | sample SS_ome_10_FD_132414 | JGI IMG/M metagenome (GOLD analysis project Ga0180432, IMG submission 132414) | Hypersaline lake sediment archaeal communities from the Salton Sea, California, USA - SS_1_MS_2 metaG | ecosystem: Environmental > Aquatic > Non-marine Saline and Alkaline > Hypersaline >... | reverse complement strand
TTTGAACTCCTGGGCTGGCCCGAGATAAGGGTGATCATAAGATTCTGGCTGGTATGCGCAATTTTTGCCGCAACCGGCTTTTTCATTTACTATTTAAAATTCCTTGATTAGTAATATCTGTCATGAAAGATAATGATATTATTTTCCAGAAAAAAAAGATTATGGTCCTTGGTCTTGGTGTGACCGGGATACCGGTTATGAAGAAGCTTGCAGGGCTGGGTAATGATATAACCGGACTTGATAATAATACATCTATGGACCGGGAAAAGATATTGTCAGATATAGGGATGCCGGAACGGGGGAAGGTCAGGATACTGCTGGAGAAAGCTGATGATATAAAGAATGGCATCCTGGAAGGCATAGACCTTTTAATAACCAGTCCCGGAATACCCTCGACTAATAAGATCATTGCATCCGCCATCGAGACAGGCATCCCCGTATGGGATGAGCTGGAGCTGGCATCCAGGCTTGTCAATGGCAGGCAGAAAAAAAGGATAATTGCAGTTACCGGCACCAATGGAAAGACCACGGTAGTAAACCTTATAGGCTGCATCCTGGATAATTGCGGCATGGACAATATGGTTTGCGGCAATGTGGGCTCACCGCTTTTGGATACAATTGATATTGATTTAAATAACCGGTGTGCAGCTGATGATGAGATCATAAGGGTGGTAGAAGTAAGCAGCTTCCAGCTGGAAAGGACCCGGACTTTTAAGCCCGGAGTGGGAGTGCTGCTCAATATAACCAGTGACCACATGGACAGGCATGGCGATATTAAAGAGTATTCCCGTTTGAAGATGAAACTTTTTTCCTGCCAGGATAGCGGTGATTTTGCCATTATTAATGCTGACGACAGGATAGCTTTTTCCATGACTCCCGAAATTGAAAAGAGAAAGAAGGGTCCCCGTTTAGTAAAATACGGACTGGACCAGGAAAATGATCCCGGGGTCTGGTATGAAAGCGGAAACATCAATTACAAGATAGGCGGCCTGGAAGGAAAGATAGACATAAGCGGAAATCTTTTCAAAGGCATGCACAATATGTCAAATGCGGCCGCTTCGGCTGCCGCGGCTCTTATAATGGGTGCAGATCCAAAAGGCATAGGGACTGCTATAAAGAATTTCAAGCCTTTAAGCCACAGGATGGAATACCTGGGAGAGGTCTCCGGAATAAGATGCATAAATGACTCAAAATCTACAAATCCGGACTCAGTCATTGCTGCCTTAAGGGGTTTTTCCAAAGAAGTCACCATCATTATGGGCGGCCTGGACAAGGATGTAGATTTTACGCCAGTGATTCCCTCACTGATTTCTTCAGTTAAAAACATAATCCTTATAGGCCGTTCAGCCAGCCGCATGAAGGAACTCTTCTCCTCTGTGGATGAAAATATAAATATACATATATGCAGGACCCTGGAAAAAGCAGTTTGCAGGGGCTTTGAAGTCACCATGAAAGGCGATGTGCTTTTATTGTCTCCGGGGTGTGCAAGCATGGACATGTTTAAGGATTATAAGGACCGGGGCAATAAGTTTAAAAAAGCAGTGATGGACCACAAGCATGGAAGCTGAAAGACAGATAAAAAGGCACAGGATATTCAGCATCGGCCTGGAATACTATTTCCTGTTTATAATAACACTGATACTTTCAATAATCGGGGTGGTGATGATCTCCAGCGCCTCCATATCGGTAGGAGAAAGGTTTTTTAATGATCCCTACTGGTTCATAAGGAGGCAGGCAATATGGTGGTTTATCTCCTTTGCCGCATTTCTAATTGCCTCCAGGATCGATTACAGGAAATACAGAAGGTTCTCCAACTTTATAATACTTGTGGTCATAGGTCTCCTGGCCCTGGTGCTCATACCGGGCTTAAGTGTAGAATCGGGAGGCGCCAGGAGGTGGCTGGACCTGTGGTTTTTCAGTCCCCAGCCATCAGAATTTGCCAAGCTGGCCCTTATTCTTTTTTTTGCTGACCGCATAAACAGGGATTATATTAAGGACCCGCGCATCAAAAGGCTTCTCTGGCCCTCATTCTTTGTGCTCTGCCTCATAACAGTATTGATATTCCTGGAGCCGGACCTGAGTACGGTAATCGTCATCTGGCTTATTGTATTTATGATATTATATGTGGGGCAGGTAAGGCTCCATCATATGCTGAGCCTGGGCTTTATGGGTGCTGTGGTCACTATTGCCTATTCATTCCTGGAAGACTACAGGAGGGAAAGGATACTTGCTTTTTTTGGCGGGACTTCTGAAGGAGGCAGCGCCAATTTCCAGATAACCCAGTCCCTTATTGCCCTGGGTTCGGGTAATGTCCTGGGTTTGGGACTGGGAAATAGCGTCCAGAAATATTCCTATCTGCCTGCAGCCCAGACTGATTTTATATTCGCCATAATAGGTGAAGAGCTGGGACTAATAGGGACTATGATAATAGTCATATTATTTCTCTTATTTGCTTTCTTTGGCATAAGGATAGTATTAAGGACAGGCGAAGCCTATGGGCGGACGATGGCAGCCGGACTTACCGGTATGATAGTTATACCTGCCATCATAAATATCTCTGTAGTCACCGGACTGATACCGGTTACAGGGCTCACACTTCCCTTTATAAGCTTTGGCGGTTCATCCCTTCTTATAAATATGACCTGCGTGGGGATACTCTTAAACATCTCCCGGCAGAACCTCCTTGTCAGGAGGATAAAAAAGGATATAAATAATAAGGTAGATGATGACTGATAAAAATATACTGATAACCGGGGGCGGCACCGGGGGACATCTATATCCTGCGGTGGCCGTTATAGAAGAGATAAGGAAAAAATATCCCGGGACTAATATTGTCTTCATAGGTTCCAAAAAAGGTTCAGGCAAGAGGCTTATAGAGGCTATGGGTATAAAGTTCTATGCTGTCAGGGCCAGGGGGCTTGCCGGAGGAGGAAACCGGCTTAAAAAAATACTGGTCTATTTGATGTTCTTGATGGAGCTTATTCCGGGCTTTTTCAGGTCCTTTTACATACTTAGAAAGAATAGAATAAGGATGGTCCTGGGCATGGGGGGCTATATATGCGCTCCGGTGCTGCTGGCATCTATATTTTCAGGTACTCCTTTTTCCCTGCATGAACAGAATTTTATACCGGGAAGATTAAACCGTCAGTTTTCCGGAATGGCCAGGTATTTCTTTACCAGCTTTGAGGATACGGAAAAATACCTTAAACAGGGAAGCGGGGAGAAAGTATTTTCCGGCAATCCGGTAAGGGAGAGCATAAAAAAGATCACCGAAATCGTGCCTGATTATAAGAAGTGGGGACTTTCTGAAGGATTATTCACCATAACTGCATTTGGCGGCAGCCAGGGGGCCATGCGCCTGAATGAATATATATTAGAGCTGGCAAAACTGAAAGCCCGCAGGACAGGCATACAGGTCCTACTCATCACAGGTACCAGGTTTTATGACAGTATTCTGGAAAAGATTGAGAGCATGGATAATAAGGAAGATATGGCCATAAAAGTATTTCCCTATATAGACAAGATTGAAGAGATCTACAGGATAACCGACCTCATAATAGCCAGGGCTGGTGCAAACACTGTATTTGAGGTTACGGCAGCAGGCATACCGTCGATCCTGATACCGTATCCATTTGCAATTGATGACCATCAGACTTATAATGCCCGCTATCTGGAGCAGCAGGGCAGGGCCATTTTGATAAAGGAAAAGGACCTGAAGCCCGGACTCCTGGAAGAAAAGATAAAATACCTGCTTAAAGACAATATGAAGATATATAATAGGATGAAGGATTTAAAACCCCCGGTCACGTCTATGGATAGTGCAGGTATAATAAGTGAAAAGCTGATGGAGGATATGTTTGAAAAATAATAATAGTTTTGACAAATATAAGGATTATTTCCTGGTAGGTATTGGCGGAGCCGGCATGAGTGCCATTGCCCTGGTCCTCAAGGGCATGGGCTTCAACGTCCGGGGTTCCGATATGAAAGATTCCAGGTATACCGCACATTTGAGAAGAGAAGGAATAGAGGTAAGCCTTGGCCATGACAGAAGCAATATAAAGGGTGCTGATGCAGTAATCCATTCCACTGCTATTCCGGCAGATAATCCTGAACTCACCCAGGCAAGGAAAGAAAATATCCCTGTTTACAGCCGCTCAGACATCCTTTCATGGATAATAAATATGAGGAAAGGCATAGCTATTGCCGGGACCCACGGAAAGACCACTACAACGTCCATGATCTCAATGGTATTCAGGGAACTTGGCCTTGACCCCACAATCGTAGTCGGGGGCGAACTTAACGAGCTGGGGTCGAATGCCATAAACGGCAGCAGCCAGTATGTAGTTGCTGAGGCCTGCGAAAGTGATGGGTCTTTCCTGAAATATGAGCCATTTATGGCAATAGTGACCAATATCGAGGAAGATCATTTTGATCATTATGGAAGTATGGAGGAACTAAGGGAAAGTTTTACCAAATTCATATCCAATATAAAGAATGGCGGATGGCTGGTAATAAATGGTGATGAGACTGATACGGCTGATATACCTGAAAGAGATGACCTTAATATCCTGACATTCGGTCTTTTAGAAAATAATGATATTTATGCCTCAGGTATAAAATACAGCGGTCTGGGCTCAACATTTATGCTGAATTACGGCAGAAAAAAAATAAAAATTATCCTGAGCGTACCGGGAATCCATAATATAAAAAACAGCCTGGCTGCATTTGCTGCCTGTGCAGCCCTGGGAGCCGACCTTGAAAAAGCTGCTCCCATACTTAAGGGCTTTACAGGAGTGAAAAGAAGATTTGACAGGAGAGGGCAGATAAAAGGCGCATTAGTATTTGATGATTATGCCCACCATCCTTCAGAAGTAAGCGTGACCCTGGAAGCTGCATCCAGGAGTAAAAAAGATGGCAGGGTCATTGCTGTTTTCCAGCCGCACCGTTATTCGAGACTGGCGCACCTGAACCGGGAATTTGGAAAAGCCTTTAATGATAGTGATATCCTTGTCATAACTGATGTATACGGAGCAGGGGAACAGCCGGTTCCAGGAATTAATGGCAAGATGCTGGTAGATTCCATAATAGATAATGATTTTAAGAATAAAATAGCATATATACCCAGGCTGACAGATATTCCCGGTTATATAGACAGCCAGCTTAAACAGGGAGATATGCTCCTCCTTATGGGTGCAGGGGATATAACAAGAGTTACCGATGAATTACTCAAAAATAAATAAGATAACTGAAAGTTGCGGTATAAAAAAGCCTGTTTTTGACATAGATACGTCAAAGCTATGCTCTATGGGAGCCGGAAGAAAATCGGCAGCCCTTATTACTGCAGATTCCGCAGAAAGCCTTTTAAGGCTTATGACTGCCCTGGAAGAAGAAAAAATAAAAAATATGGTTATTGGCGGCGGGACCAATATGATCTTTACTGAAGACCGGCCTGATCTCGTCCTTATAAGGCTTGGCCAATCCCTGGGCAAGATAAGCATAGATAATAATGGAGTAATTGAAACAGGAGCCTCGGCAGATATGCCGGTACTGGTAAAAAAAGCTGCAGGATCCGGCCTTGACCTGGCATTTATGGCTGGCATTCCCGGAACGGCAGGGGGCGCAGTTTGCGGTAATAGCGGTTCATCAGGCAAATGGATCAATGATTCTATCCGTGAAGTTGAATATATCCGCAGGACGGACCGTGGTTTCGAGATAGCCAGGTGCGGTAAAGATGATATCAGGGCTGGATATAGGTTCCTTAAGATACCGGGCATGGAAGCGCTTGTATCTGTGGTACTTGCACCGGAAACGGCAGACAGCAGTGAGCTGGCACTGAAGATAAGAAGGGCTATTGCCGAAAGGAAAAAAACGCAGCCGGTGGGTGTAAGGACCAGCGGCTGCTTCTTTAAAAATCCGGAAAATAGCAAAAGAACAGCAGGTTCCCTCATAGATGGATGCGGACTTAAAGGTTTTTCTTATGGAGGTGCCAGGGTATCACCCATACATGCCAATTTTATTGAGAATTTTAAAAGTGCCTCAACAGAAGATATTGTGGTATTATCTAGGATAATGATAGACAAAGTCAGGGAAAGATCCGGGATATCACTGGAATATGAAGTAAAGCTGGTGGAGTAATTATATGGTCAAGGCTGTTGCGGGTTTTGAAGACCTGAAAGTAAGGAAAAAGAAAAATGATATATTGATCGGGGTCCTGGCAGGAGGAATATCCTCAGAGAGAAAAGTATCGCTGAAGACGGGTAATAATATACTGGGATCCCTGCAGAGGTCCGGATATAAGGCAGTACTGGTAGATCCACGGGATAGTGATTTTATAGACAGCTTAAAAAAGATAGATATTGCTTTTCTTGCACTCCATGGTAGATATGGTGAGGATGGGACAGTGCAGGGACTCCTGGAACTTTTAAAAGTACCATATACCGGTTCGGGAGTGCTTTCCAGTGCACTGGTCATCGATAAGATACTGACAAAAAAAATAATGATGTGGGAGGATATCCCCACACCGCCATATCTGGAGATAGATTCGGGAAATCCCTTAAAGAAGCTAATGTATATTGACGGTAAGATTGAAAGGGATATAGGGTATCCAGTGGTAGTAAAGCCCAATAATGAAGGCTCTACCATAGGAATAAGCAAAGCGGAAAGCATAGAAGAACTTGAGACAGGCGTAAAACTGGCCTCCAGATATGATAAAAGGATCATGATAGAAAAGTATATCAGGGGAAGGGAACTGACTGTAGGAGTTATTGGAAGAGAACCCCGGGCTCTTCCCGTAATAGAGATAAAACCCAAAAGCGGTTTTTTTGATTATGATTCAAAATATATAAAAAACCTTACCGAATATATCGTACCGGCAGAAATAGAAGTTGATATATCGGAAAAGATATTAGGTCTCTCACTCAGGTGCCACCAGGGTTTTTCATGTCTTGGCATATCCAGGGTCGACTTCATCCTTGATAAGGAAAACATCCCTTATGTCCTTGAGCTCAATACTATGCCGGGGATGACTTCTACAAGCCTGGTCCCCATGGCTGCAAAAGCGGCAGGTATAGATTTCGACCACCTTGTAGAAATAATACTCGACAGCGCTGACCTGAAGATCTGTTGAGATGGCAAGATCAAAAAAAACTAAAAATCTTTTAAAGGCCAGGAAAAGGAAGATCTTTGCCAGAAGATTGTGGACTGCCTTAAGGATATTTTTGATACTGGTATTCTTTGCAGCCGCCCTCTGGGGCATAAACTATTTTTATAATAGCGGTTATTTCGATATCAAGTCAGTAGATGTACAGGGCAATACCCGCTACAGCCAGGATTATATTGACGGCCTTTTATCAGGCCTCTCGGGCAAGAATATATTTGAGGCCGATAAAAAAGAGATAGAGGATACCCTTAGCGGGAAGCTTATATGGATAAAGACCGTGGAGTTGAGGAAAGTATTTCCTGATAGGATAGAAATAATAATATCAGAGCGCAAACCTTCACTTATACTGGCATACAGGAATAGCTATTACCTTATTGACGGGGAAGGAATGGTCCTGGAAAAAATGGGGAAAGACCTGCTAAAAGAATTTGGGGATCTTCTTGAGATAAAGGGGGCTATAGAGCACAGCCTGGAACCGGGAGATGTGGTAGCAAAGAAAAATGTACTCAGCTGTGCTGATATCTATACCGGCTTTAATGAAAGCCTTAAAGCTATCATTGAATATGCAGGCATAAGGGATAATATAAGAGGAGATATATATTTTACAACTGTTGAAGGGCTTGAGATCGTATTCGGCGACAGCAGCCAGACAGTAAAAAAGATTGAAGTGCTAAAACTATTGTTAAAAGAAGACACAGATTATAATATAATAGATTTAAAGAGCCCTGATAATCCAGTGGTCAAATATTAAGCGGAGGTTTTTTTGTCAGCCAAGGACGGTTATATCGTTGGTATAGATATCGGTACCACTAAAGTAGTAACTCTCATAGGAGAAATAGGTAAAAATAATATTCTCAAAATAAAGGGCTTCGGTATCTCTGCCTGCAAAGGCATGAAGAAGGGATTGATAGTTGATATAAATGAAGCTGCAAAATCAGTCCTTAAATCTGTAGATGAAGCTGAAAGATCTACCAAATATTTTATAGACAAAGCTTTTATAGGGATTACCGGAAAACATATCTCATTCCTTACCAACTGGAGTGAGGTAAATATCAATTCACCAAATCACCTTATCAGGAAAGCAGATGTTGACAGGCTTATAGCACTGGCAAACCGGGTAAACATATCATCTTCAAGCAATATAATACATACCCTCATAAAGCAATTTGTAATAGACGATGAAAAAGGGATAATCGATCCTATAGGGCTTTCAGCAAAAAAGCTGGCTGTAGAGCTACTTGCAGTATACGGCTCATCGCTCCAGATAAATAATGTGGTAAATACTGTAAAGTCCTCTAAAATAGAGGTGGAGGATATAATACTTGAAGCACTGGCTTCAAGCGAAGCTGTGCTCAATCCGGAAGAAAAGGAAAGCGGCGCCATGGTGCTGGATATCGGCGGAGGTACTACAGATATTGCTATATATAAGGATAAGAAGATGATATTCACCTACTGCCTTCCAGTGGGTGGAAATCTGGTGACTAATGATATCTCTGTAGGCCTTAATATAACATTTGCCAAAGCTGAAGAAATAAAGAAAAAGTATGCAAATGTAGACTATAATTTTTATGAAAGCCTGAACAAGGTAAATATGGGTGAAATAAAGATAAACAGGAATAAGACCACGCTTAATATAAGATTATATAATATAGTTAATTCAAGAGTGAAGGAAATTTTCGAACTGGTAAAGGAAAAAGTGCAGGAGTATAGCCATATGCATTCACTGCCCTGCGGGCTTGTGCTGACTGGAGGCTCTTCCAGGCTTAAGGGCATAAAAGCCCTGGCAGAATCTGTATTCGATATGCCTGTAAGGCTGGGTATCCCGGAAGAAGTCGAAGGTCCCCAGGAAGTGATCGGAGAACCGGTCTATTCTACCGGGGTAGGACTGCTTAAATATGCTCACCAGCTTGAAAGCCTGGCAGTTATGGACAACCCTGAAGATGGGAGCGAAGATAATGGTTTTTTAAGCCGGTTTAGGGAATTTATTTCCAGGATGATAAAAAATTAAACGGGAGGTAAAAAGTGACTCTGGATTTTGATAAAAGTTATTATGCAGTTATCCGGGTTATTGGAGTCGGAGGCGGCGGAAGCAATGCAATTAACAGGATGATGGAAGACAATCTCACCGGCTGTGAGTTTGTAGCCATTAATACTGATGCCCAGGCACTTATGATGTCTAATGCAGACAGGAAAGTCCTTATTGGTGATTCAGGCCTGGGAGCTGGTTCGAATCCGGAGATGGGAAAGGAAGCGGCCGAAAAATCAGCAGACGAGATAAGGGAGACTGTAAAAGATGCAGATATGATATTCCTGGCACTTGGTGAAGGAGGAGGTACCGGGACAGGCGCAGCTCCCGTAATAGCAAAGATAGCCAGGGAAGTGGGATGCCTTACAGTTGCAGTAGTCACAAAACCCTTTACTTTTGAGGGAAGGAAGCGGATGGACCAGGCAGAAGTAGGCATCAAAGATATCAGGCCTATGGTAGATACTCTTATAGTAATACCCAATGACAAGCTCCTGGAAATAGCTGATGACAATACAACCTTGCTTAATGCATTTAAACTTGCTGACGATGTGCTTAAAGCTGGAGTAAGGGGAGTTACCGACCTTATAACACTTCCCGGACTTATAAATTTGGATTTTGCCGATGTGAGATCAATAATAAAGGATGCCGGTAATGCCATACTGGGCGAGGGAATGGCATCGGGAGACAACAGGGCTATAAAAGCTGCCCAGAATGCTATCAGCAGTCCCCTGATAGAGGATTCCATAGATGGCGCTACCGGAATACTTTTGAATATCTCCGGAGGGCCGGACCTTAAGCTTTATGAAATAAATGAGGCAGCAGAGATAGTAAGGAATGCTTCAAGCCAGGATGCGAATATAATATTCGGGTCTGTTATCGATGAGACCATGAACGATAAGATAAAGGTCACCATTATTGCTACAGGCTTTACTTCTGGGATAAAAAAAGTCCAAAAGGAAGAACCTGAAAAAAGCCAGAAGGAAAAAGACGCCAGGGAAGATATAGGGAAAAAGCTTGATATACTTGAAGATGAGCTTAAAGAGGATGAAAAGAAACCGGTTTTAGATAATTTCTCTGATGATGATTTTGCAGCAGTAAATGATGATGATTATCTTGATATACCTACTTTCCTGAGGAAAGATAAAAAATAAAAATATGAAGCTAGCGGAAGAGAAAATCATTTCCGGAACGGCTTTCCTGACTTTTCCATTCATGGAACAATATGGTTTGTTCTGCGGCTTTACATCAAGAGCTAAAGGCTTTAGCAAAAAACCATATGATTCCCTTAATCTTGCTTTCCATGTCGGCGATAAAAGGGACGCAGTAATAAAAAACAGGCAGCTGGTCCTGGAGAAATTACTAAAAGGAAATTCCAGGTTTTTATATTCAGCCCGGCAGGTCCATGGAGACCATATAATATATGTTACAGGAGAAATTGGGCATAATGATGGGGATATAGGGATTGATGCAGACGGCCTTATGACAGACCGCAAAAATATTCCTGTTATGGTAATGGGGGCTGATTGCAATCTTATCATATTGGCGGATATTAAAAACAAGGCTGTCTGTACTGTCCATGCAGGATGGAAAGGAACCCTGAATGGTATAGTGATAAAGGCCCTTAAGGCGCTCAGAAAGAAATTTGGATCAGGACCTGATGATATTATGATTTTTATAGGACCTTGCATCAGGCAGTGCTGTTATGAAGTAGATAGCGACCTGGCCGGCCGGTTTTCCGGAAGGTTTGGCAGGGGAAGCTACCTGATATCCAGGGAAGAAAAATTATACCTTGACCTTGCTGGATTAAACAGGAAACATGTCATTGATTCAGGCATACCAGCCGGAAATATCAAGGATACCGGGACCTGCACTGGCTGCAATGGCAAGTATTATTCCTACAGGAAAGATAAAGTCACAGGAAGACAAGCGGCTATAGCAATGGTGGCAAAAAAGATAAGGGGATAAAGGATAGGGATGATTGAAAGATACAGGGATAATATAATACAGCTAAAAAACCAGATAGAAAAGGCATGTGAAAAGTCCGGCAGGGATCCTGGAGAAGTAACCATTATAGCTGCTACCAAATATACTGGTCCTGCTGGAGTAAAACTGATAAGCGAATTGGGAATTGACAATTTCGGGGAAAACCGGTCAGATGAACTGCTGGAAAAAAAAGAAAATACAAAAAGGGAAGCAATATGGCATTTTATTGGTCATCTGCAAAGCAGGAAAGCCAGGGATGTTGTTCCCTTGGTAGAGTATATCCACTCAATCGATTCTTTAAAGATCCTTGAAAAAGTCGGCAGGGAAGCAGCTAAATGCGGTAAGATACAGAAGGTGCTGGTAGAGGTCAATATATCCGGAGAAGAAACCAAATATGGACTGAAGCCAGACAATGTGATAGATTTTATTACTAAAGCAGTCAAGGTAGAAAACACCGACTTTAGGGGCCTTATGACTATTGCTCCCTATACTGATGACATGGAATATATCAGGAGCCTCTTCAGGCGGCTAAAGATTTTAAGAGACCGGCTAAATGACCTTGGGCTGACCGGCAGCTTTTTAGAATTGTCTATGGGGATGAGCAATGATTTTATGGTGGCCATAGAAGAAGGTGCTACTATGATAAGAGTAGGTTCCAGTATTTTTAAGTGAAATTTATGATCAGGAGGAACTATGAGTAGTTTTTTCAGGAAAACATTATCTTTTTTCGGGCTTGCTGATGAAGAAGAGATTGAAGTGGAAGATGATGAAAGGCTGCCTTTAAGGGAAAGAAGGGAGATCCCGAAAGAGAAAATGGCAGGAACTGAAAGAACGGCAGCAAAAAAATCTCCAAGAAAAAAAGTATCACTTATCAGCAGCGCCCGCGATCCAAAAAAGAACAGAGTATTTGTAGCTGAACCAAAGGAATTTGAGGAGATCCAGATAATAGCTGATAATTTTAAAAATGATATCCCGGTAATTGTTAATCTCCAGAGGGTAGAACCCGATGTTTCGAAGAGGATCATAGATTTCTGCAGCGGGCTTACATATGCTCTTGAGGGTGACATAAAAAAGGTAGCTGACAGGGTATTTTTAATAATACCTTCGAATATAGAAGTCAATACCAGGGAAAACGACTTATTAAGTGAGGATGGCTTCCTTAAATCATTTTAAAAAAACTTCATACAGGCCCAGGGAAGGAAAATATTTGGAAGAAAAGAAGATCTCGTTTATAGGCTGCGGCAATATGGGAGAAGCCATACTAAAAGGCTTGCTGGGATCATTATTCCTTCAGGCCGGTGAAGTAGGCTTTTTTGAGAAAGATGCCTCAAGAAGGGATTATATTAAAAGCAAATACCAGATAGATGCAGCAGATGATGTCTGCGGTGCCGCCGGCATTTCAAAATACCTGCTTATAGCTGTAAAACCCCAGAATATAGCTAAGCTCATGGAAGAGCTCAAACAATGCTTCAAGCCCCAGAGAAGCTGCATAATAAGCATACTGGCAGGGATCAGTACTTCATATTATGAAGAAAAACTGGGAAACAAAGCATCAGTAATCAGGGTAATGCCCAATACCCCGGCACTATATAATAAAGGAATGGTAACCATTAGCCCGGGAAGGAATGCCGGGAGGAAAGACCTGGACTTCGTAACCGGTCTTATGGAAAAGATAGGTTCCAGCATAGTAATAGCAGAGGACCTGCAGCATATCTCTACAGCCATAAATGGAAGCGGACCAGCTTATTTTTTCCTTTTCTGCAAGGCACTTGTAGAAGCTGCAGTTAATAATGGACTGGATCCGGATACCGCCAGGAAACTGGCAGCAAATACCATGATAGGGGCTGGGGAGATGATAAAAAGGTCTGAAATGGATCTGGAAGAATTAATATCCAGGGTGGCATCACCGGGAGGTACTACTGAAAAAGCCCTTCTGGTCTTCGGTAAACATGATTTTGAGAAAATAGTGGAAGAAGCTGTGGAAAGCGCCCTGAAACGCTCTGTGGAGCTGGAAAAGGAAATGGTATAAATTATATGGCTTTATTTTTTGAAATAATTATTTTTATCCTCAGGGTATACTCCTATATCCTATTTTTCAGGCTCATACTTTCCTGGTTCAGGATCAATCCAGGCAGGGGGTTTATAGGAAGGGCTTATAAATTCCTGGTCGATATAACAGAGCCATTTTTATTATTATTTAGGAGAATAATACCTTTAGTACGTATAGGCAGGGGATATTTAGACTTATCTTATATTGCAGCCATTTTAGTGATACAATTAATAACAGTGCTCTTAAGATATGTTGTACTCAGATATATATAGTAATGGATTGTAACAAGTATTAATGACCTTTGGAGGTAGTCATGCGTTTGAGCTCGGAAAGCATACAAAAAAAAGAATTCCATATAGTATTCAAAGGCTATAAGCCCGAAGAAGTGGATAAATTCCTGGACCTTCTTGCCATTGAATTTGACGGAATGCAAAAAAAGATCAGGGACCTGGAAGAGAAAATTGAAAGTATAAAATATGAGGGTGATGGAGAAACTTCCAAGATGAAAAAGGTAATACAGGAAGCCCTCGTGTCTGCTCACCGGATGGCTGAAGAGATAAAGCAAAAGGCAAAAATAGAAGCCGAAGAGATGCTAAGCAGGAAAAAGATGGAGGAAGCTCAGGAAGTCCAGAAGCTCCAGGACGAAAAGACTGCGCTGGAATCAAGCATAAGCAGCCTTAAAAAAGAATATACAGACTTTAAGGAGCAGATATCCAGGTTTGCAGATGATTTTAAGCAGAAAATGGCTTCAGTAGGGGACGGAAAATTGATAGATGCCCTGGGAGGCACAATAAAGGAGAGTAAAGGGCAAAGCCAGCAAAAGTCCCCAGCCCCAAAGCCTGATCCAGAACCTGAAAAGAGAGCTCCTGTCCAGGAAGATAGTCAAAAAGATGCAGGTGAAGAAGAGGAAGTCCTCTATAAGCATGCCAGCAAAGAGAGCAACCAGGATGACCTGGGAGAAAATGACCTGAAGGACCTGGCAGCACTTACCGATGAGATGCTGGAGAAGCTTGATAGCGATGAAGAAAAAACACCTGGATTTTCAGAAGAGAAGAAATCCAGGAATGAAGAAGATAAAGCCAGGCCAGAAGATAAGGGATCTGCCGAAGAAGAGAAGAGAAACCGGAAAAAGATCGATATTGCAAATCCGGATATAATAAATGACTTCTTCAAGACAGATGAAGACTAATGTCCTCGACCTTTATATAAAGCCCAATGCCAAAAGGACCACAATAGAAGGCCTTCATGGGGATAGAATAAAGATCAGGATAGCCTCGCCTCCTGAAAAGGGAAAAGCTAATAAGGAGCTCATAAGCCTCTTATCCAGGATCACTGATGTTCACAGGGATAATATAAGGATAATCTCGGGAATTACATCAAATTACAAGAGGGTCCGTATCGAAGGAAAAAGCCCGTTGGATTATTCAAAGATCCTGCTCAATAATACCTGAATCTAACAAATAAGCTCTATAATAATAACTGCCGGTAGTGATGTGATAGCAAAATATTGCATTATTACCGGCTATTTCTTTGTCTAAAACCCGTTATAACCTGGAAAATCCGACCTATACCAGATAATAACAAAAAATGTTTGACATAGGGTCCTAATAGTTTTATTATATAAATATCAAATATATGTAAAATATATATCAGATATGGCTAAAAGTTGTGTAATATTATCACAATTATAAACATTACTATATATAAAACTATAATAAAAAAATACTAATAAAACTAATAAACAAGTATAGTAACAAATATAGTATGGGAATTATCCTTTACATAGGAAATAATAAGGAGATAGCTGATAATATAGACAATTTCAAGTCCTGCAACCATAGATTAACCGTACTCAACCTGCAATATAACTATAGGCACTATATAGAGGAATATATGCCGGATTACATACTATTATCAGATAAAATAGAAGGATTTAAAGAAATATCGGATTATGTATCTATTAAATCTGACTCGAAGCTTATAATAACAGGAAATAACCGCTATGATGAATGCACTGTTCCGGGAGCTGCCAGGATAGAATGCCCTGAGACATGGGAAAGGTTCCAGAAAATAATTGAGACAATTGATATTGTAGATCCCAAGGATAAGGAAGAGGAGAGGCAGTATAGATTCCTTAAGCAGGAAGTGATGTCCTTTTATTCAATACAGGGCGGAACCGGAAAGACTTCTATAGCTTTTAATGCTGCGTATATGTTCCGGAAAAAGGAAATGGGGAAAGTCCTCCTGGTAGACCTTAATTTCTGCGAAGGCCCGTCTGATATGCAGATCGCACTTGGAGTTGCTGGAAAGAAGAGTCTTGGTGAATATGCTGATGATGCTTTTGGCGGGGCAACAGATCTGGGAAAATATATAATAAGCATTGGTGGAGTAGACCTATTATATCCTCCCGCATCTCTTTTTAAAGGAGAAGGATTTAGCATAGAGATGCTGGCAGATCTTATATATTCAGCCCGCAATGAATATGACCTCATAGTAGCAGATCTTCCATTCAGGTATGACAATATATCCCTGGAGATGATAAATATTTCCACAACATCAGTAATTGTATTATCACCTGATGCAAGGATGTTACCGAGGATAAAGGCATTCAATAAGTTTCTTCCCGGAAAACAGAAAAAGCTTGCCGTATTAAATAAAGTCGGCAGTCCAGCAGGCTTTATTGCCGATGAACTTGATGATATGACCGGCATCACGCT
>Ga0180432_10006010_pt1 | contig 15938 bp, 10 predicted proteins | sample SS_ome_10_FD_132414 | JGI IMG/M metagenome (GOLD analysis project Ga0180432, IMG submission 132414) | Hypersaline lake sediment archaeal communities from the Salton Sea, California, USA - SS_1_MS_2 metaG | ecosystem: Environmental > Aquatic > Non-marine Saline and Alkaline > Hypersaline >... | reverse complement strand
CGCCGAACCGTCGCCTGAAGCGTCGCCCGCGCCGCCGGCCGAACCGGTCGCGGAACCCGCCGAACCGTCGCCTGAAGCGTCGCCCGCGCCGCCGGCCGAGCCGGCCGCGGAACCCGCCGAACCGTCGCCTGAAGCGTCGCCCGCGCCGCCGGCCGAACCGGCCGCGGAACCCGCCGAGGCGTCGAGTGAGCCCGGCCAGGGGCCTGCCGACCAGCCGACGGAGGCCCCCTCCGACGCGAGCCCCAGACCAGACTACGAGCCGACCGCGCCCGCGACCGATGATGCCTCGCCCCCAGAGGGCCTGCCGCACGTCGACGCCCGGACGCCGCCGCAGCATGATGAAGCCTGACACCGAAAAGCGCAGCGGTCGGCGGACTGTTCCCGACCGGCGTGACGTGACGATAAGGCATTAGACCGGGAGGTCTCTTTGGCCAAACGTGTATTCGAATTAGCTCGGGAGCTGGGCGTCCGAAGCAAGGACGTTCTGGCCAAGTGCCGCGCCGAGGGTCTGGAGGTCAAGAACCACATGGCGACGCTTTCAGCGGGTCTGGAGGCGACGATTCACGAGTGGTTCAGCGAGGTCACGGATGCGGACAGCAGCCCTCACACGGCGGTGGAGACTACCGAGCACGTGAACCTGGCCGAGGCCCGGGCCGAAGCCCGCAGGAGCCGTCGTCGCCGCAAGCCCGAGCCCGAGCCTGAGCCGGAGCCGGCCGAGCCCGAGCCGGCTGAGCCCGAGCAGGTCGCCGCCGAGGCGCCCGCCGAGCAGCTTGTCGCCGAGGCGGCCCCGGACGCGGAGGTATCGGCCGAGGCCCCGCCGGCCGAGCAGGCCCTGGCCGAGCCCTCGGCCGAAGCCCCGACAGCCGAGGAGCCCGAACCTCCCGAGCCGGAACCCGAGCCCGAACCGCCCAAGCCGAAGGTCCAGGCCGTCGGACCGCAGGTCGTGCCGAAGCCGGCCACGGTCAAAGGCCCGCGGGTCATTCGTGTCGAGCAGCCGGACTACATCACCACGCCCCGGCGTCGCCGACCGGCGGGCGCAGGGACCTCCGGCGGGCGCGGGGGCCCGGGTCGGCCGCCTTCCCGAGGCGGGCCGCCCCCGGCCGCCCCGGGGGGAACCGGAACGGGCCGCCGCGGACGCGGGCGAGGGGGGGCGGGCGACGCCGCCACGCGCCGGCGGCGCAGTCCTCGGCGCCGCGGCGGGCAGGCCGTCGACAGCGGCGAAAAGCTCAAGGAATGGCGAGACCGCGACCTGGCCGAACGGTCGGAGCGTCTGGCGGCGGCCAGCGGGGGCCTCAGGCGCCGGCGCCCCAGCGCCGGCGGGAAGCAGTTCACCGGGGGAGGCGGGGCCAAGACCGGGCGCGTCGACATCGCCGAGCCCATCACCGTCAAGAGTTTTTCGGCCGCGACCGGCATCCGCTCGGCGCTGGTCATCAAGGACCTGATGAAGCACGGCGTGCTGGCGACGGTCAACGAGGTGATCGATCACGGGTTGGCCGAGGCGATCGCCGTGGACTACGATATCGAGCTGGTCGTCCAGCGGGCCAAGACGGCCGAAGATGAACTCCTGGAGCAGTTGGCCGCCGCGCCCGAGGGCCCGACCGTGCCGCGCGCCCCGGTGGTAACCTTCCTCGGGCACGTGGACCACGGCAAGACGTCGCTGCTGGACTACATCAGGCATACGAAGGTCGCCGCGGGTGAGGCCGGGGGCATCACCCAACACACCGGCGCCTATCGATACGACGACGGCGAAAAGCACGTGGTCTTCCTCGATACCCCGGGGCACGAGGCCTTCACCGCCATGAGGGCACGCGGGGCCAACATGACCGACGTGGTCGTCCTCGTCGTCGCCGCCGACGACGGCGTCATGCCCCAGACCGTCGAGGCCATCAGTCACGCCAAGGCCGCCGAGGTGCCCATGGTCGTGGCGCTGAACAAGATCGACGTGCCGAACGCGAACGTGCAGCGGGCGCTGGGTCAGTTGGCCGAGTACGGCCTGCAGTCGCGCCAGTGGGGCGGGGAGGTGGAAGTGATCGAGACCAGCGCCGCGACGGGGGACGGCATCGACACGCTGGTCGAGACGCTGAGCCTCGAAGCCGAAATCCTCGAACTGACGGCCCACCCCGAGGCCCCGGGCGCGGGGTACGTGATCGAGGCGGAGATGGACCCGGGGCTGGGCGTGGTGGCGCGCCTGCTCGTCCGCGACGGGACGCTCCGCGTGGGGGACGTGCTCCTGGCCGGTGGGGGCTACGGGCGCATCCGGCGCATGGTGGACCCGGCGGGCCACACGCTCGACGAGGCCGGACCGGCCACGCCCGTGGAGGTATCCGGCCTGGACGCCGTGCCCGACGCCGGCGACCGCTTTTACGTTGCCGAGAGCATCGACAGGGCGCGGACGATTGCCGAGGACAGGCGACAGCGGGCGCGGACGGAATCGCTGGCCGGCAGCAGGCCGGTAACGCTGGAGAGCATTTTCGAGCAGATCGAGGCCGGCGAGGCGCACGAACTGCCGATCATCATCAAGGGCGACGTCCAGGGCACCATCGAGGCCCTCGGCGCCTCCCTGAACAAGCTGAGCACCGACGAGGTCAGGGTGCGGATCATTCACTCGGGCGTCGGGGGGATCAGCACCGGAGACGTGACGCTGGCCGAGGCGTCCGGCGCGATCGTCATCGGCTTCAACGTGGTCGCCGACGGCGCGGCGCGTCAGTTGGCCGAGCGGTCCGGTGTGGACGTGCGGACCTACCGGGTGATCTACGAGATCATCGACGACGTCAAGCGTGCCCTGGAGCAGGGCCTGGCCCCGGAGATTCGCGAGGAGACCCTCGGGCACGCCGAGATCCGCCAGACGTTCAAGGTCTCGCGCGTGGGGACCATCGCCGGGTGCTTCGTCACCGACGGCACGGTCCTGCGAAACGCCGAGGTCCGCATCGTCCGCGACAACGTCGTCGTCGAGGACGAGCGGTCGCTGGACAGCCTCAAGCGGTTCAAGGATGACGCCCGCGAGGTCCGCGCGGGGCTGGAGTGCGGGCTGAAGATTGCAGGCTACGATGATGTCAAGGAAGGCGACGTCCTGGAGTTCTACAGGCGCGTCGAGGTGGCGCGGACGCTGTAGCGACCGCCTCGCCCGGCCGCAGACGACAGCAGGTGCGAGAACATGGCCACGACAGTCGCCCTGGTGCACCTGAGACTCCACGTGGGCCAGGCGCGGAGCCTGAAGGACAAGCGACGCATCATCAAGAGCTTCAAGGACCGTTTAGGCAGGAACAACAACGTGTCGGTCGCCGAGGTCGGTGCCCAGGACAGCCACAAGACGGCCGTGCTGGCCGTGGCGATGGTTGGCAGCGACGCCGCCTACGTTCAGGGCGCGATGCAGAAAATCGTCAATGGTGCCGCGATGCACAGGGACTGGGTTTTGATCGACCACGAGATCGAGATGCTCTAGCGTGAGTCAATGACGCGTCGAACGGATCGTGTGGACAGCCTGGTTCGGCAGACGCTGGGCCGAATGCTGCTGACGAAGTTGTCGGACCCCCGGATAGACCCGGCCCGGACGACGATCACGAACGTCACGGTCAGCGAGGACCTGGCGTCGGCAAAGGTCCACGTCTCGGTGATGGGTTCGCAGGCCGACCAGCGCAAGGCCCTGGCCGCTCTGAAGCACGCGGCCGGGCACCTGCAGGAACTCCTGATGCGCGAAGTGTCCCTGCGGCAGACACCGGTGCTGAACTTCATCCTCGATACGGAATTCAAGAAGGCCCTGGCCACCTTGGAGATCATCGACCAGGCGATGGCGGAGATCCGATCCCGCCGGCCGGACGATGCCCTCCAGGCCGATGCCGCCCGGGCAAACCCTCGGGATGACGCATGAAACATGCCGGAAAGTACAAGCCGAAGATCTGCAGGCTCATCAAGAAGGGCCTGCCTGCCGGTCCAAAGGACGCCGAGTTTGCCCTTGAGGACCCGATTCGCGCGATGCTCGTGGGCATTCTCGAGGCCGACACGACCTCCAAGAACGCCGACAAGGCGATCAAGGCGATCGAGCGCGAGTACGTCGACTTCAACGAACTGCGCGTCTCGCCCGTGCGGGATATCGTCGAGTGCGTCGGGGAGGACTACCCGCAGGTCTCCCAGCGGGCGCGGATGATGCGGACGGTGCTGGGCGGCATCTTCGCCCAGTGCAGCGACGTGTCGCTGGACTACCTGGCCAAGCTGCCCAAACGCGATCTCCGACGCCGACTGACCGAACTGGGCCTGAACCATTACGCCTCCGCGATGGCGATGCTCGTGGGGCTGGGCATGCACGCCGTTCCGCTGGACGTGGACCTGGCCGAGTGTCTTGAGATGGCCGAGTGCGTGCATCCGGGTTCGGACCTGGCGGACACGCAGGGATTCGTGGAGCGTGCGGTTCCGAAGCAGTTGGCCCGGGCCGGTCACGCGTTTTTCCGGGAGTACGTGCGGAAGAAGTCTCGTGCCCTGGCCCAGCGGCGCAAGGCCGCCGCCGAGGCCAGAGCCGTCGCCGAGGCCGAAGCCAAGGCCGCCGCCGAAGCCGAAAAGGCCAGGAAGCAGGCCGAGAAGGCCAAGGCCGCCAGGAAGAAACGCGCCGAGAAGAAAGCCGCCGAGAAGAAAGCCGCCAGGAAGAAGGCTGCCAAGAAGAAAGCTGCCAGGAAGAAGGCTGCCAGGAAGAAGGCTGCCAAGAAGAAGGTCGCCAAGAAGAAGGTCGCCAAGAAGAAGGTCGCCAAGAAGACCGTCGCCAAGAAGAAGGGCGCCAAGAAGACCGTCGGGAAGGCCGCGAGCAAGAAGACAGCGAAGAAAAAGACCGCGAAGAAGACGGTGGCGAAGAAGAAGCCCGCGGCGCGGAAGCCGGCCGCCAAGGCCGCCGCCAAGAAAACCTCCACGCGGCGCGCCCGCAAGAAGGCCTAGCCTGCCTCGGCTGGGCGGGTGAACCGGAGAACGGACGTATGGTCCACAAACCCGCCGATGACAAACTCGTCCTGGGCATCCCCAAGGGCTCCCTCCAGGAAAGCACCCTCGACCTGCTCCAGCGAGCCGGATACAACATCCACGTCTCGACCAGGAGCTACTTCCCCACCGTGGATGACGACCGAATGGCCGTCATCATGTTCCGCGCCCAGGAAATGAGCCGATACGTCGAAGACGGCGTGGTCGACATGGGGCTGACCGGGTCGGACTGGATCCTCGAGAACGGATCGACCGTCGTGGAGGTGGCCGAGCTTGTCTACTCGAAGCAGTCGCTGAGACCCGCGCGGTGGGTCCTGGCCGTGCCCCAGGAAGGGCCCGTCGAGAGCGTCGAGGACCTCGAAGGGGGGATCGTGGCCACCGAGTTGCTGAACGTGACCCGCAAGTACTTCCAGGACAAGGGCGTGGCCGTGAAGGTGGAGTTCAGTTGGGGAGCCACGGAGGTCAAGGCCCGCCTGCTGGACGGCATCGTGGACGTCACGGAGACCGGGTCCAGCCTGCGGGCAAACAAGCTGCGCGTCATCGACACCATCCTGACCTCCACCACGCGAGTGATCGCCAACACCGAGGCCATGGGCATCGACTGGAAGCGGGAGAGAATCGAGAACATCACGCTGCTGCTCCAGGGCGCGATGGCCGCACGGGAAAAGGTCGGGCTCAAGATGAACGTCCCGCGGGAGAGGCTCGAGGAGGTCAGTCGGCTCCTGCCGGCCGAAAAGTCGCCCACCATCTCCCCGCTGGGCGACCCGCAGTGGGTGGCCATCGAGGTCATCATCGACGAGCGGATCGAGCGTGAACTGGTTCCGCAGCTCAAGCGGGCCGGGGCCTCCGGGCTCATTACCTACCCCCTGAACAAGGTGATTCCATAGTGTTGGCGTTACAGCGAAAAGCCTGGCTCGTCGCGCTGGTAAGCATCTGTGCCGCTCAGGTCGGCTGTCCGCGGCCGGGCCAGAACGGCGGCGAACCGGCCCCGACGACGCAGCCGGTCCGGCGCGGGCCGGTCACGACGGCCCCGGCCGTCGCGCCGCTGCCGAAAAAGGCCCTGGCGGCACTCGACGAGATCGAGCCGAAGATCGAAAAGCCCGTCAATCCCAAGGGCGCCCGCGACGTGCCGGCCCGCGCCGCCGACGCCGTCGCAGAGGCCGAAGTCGCCATAGGCCGCCGAGAGTACGTCGCAGCCATCAACCGCCTGGAACGGGCGGTCGGCTTCGCGCCGGCCAATCCGCGCATGCGCCGGGCGCTGGGGCTGGCCTACGCCGGGCTGCTGAATCGCGGCAAGGCCCTGGACAACCTTCGCATCGCCGTCAAAGGCGCGCCGGACGACCTGGAGGTCCAGGTCCTTCTGGGCCGACTGGCCGCCGCGCAGAAGCAGAACACCACCGCCGGCGTCGCCCTCCGCACCGCCCTGGTCTGCTCCGAGGCCGACAACGCCAACCCCCTCGTCGGGGAGGCGCTGCTGACGCTGGGCACGCTGCTGGGCGCCGAGGGCTACCACACCGCGGCGCTGGAGTGCTACGAGCGGCTGGGCGCAAACATCGAGCGTCACGGGCGCGATTACGCCTCCCGCCCGGTGCTTCGTGCGATCGTCCTGCACAGCGAGCGGCTGCTGACGTATCGCGGCGAACTGCTGCTGAAGCTCCGCAAGCCGACCCAGGCCGCCGAACTTCTGGCCAGGTCCCGCAAGCGAGACCGCACGAGCGTGACGACGGCGCGGCTGCTGCTGAAGGCCTTGCTCGAGGCCAAGGACGTGCCCGCCGCGACGGCCGTCTTCCACGAATTGGCCGGCGAGACGAACACCAAGCCCGTCGCCGGGCAGTTGGCCGGGGACCTGTGCCGCGCCGCCGGCGACAAGACGCTGCCGCTCAAGCTCTGGCGAGGCCGACGCGTCAGGGGACAGTACGACGGTGCGTTGGCCGTGGCGCTGGCCCGGGCCGCGCGCGAACTCGACGCCACTGACGACGCCATGACCATCCTCCAGGAACTGCTGGCTGTCGTGCCGAACGACGTGGCGGCCGGGCGGGCGCTGGTGACGCTCTGCGCCGAGCGAGGCCGGGGGGACCAGGCGCTGGGGATCCTGTCCCGGCTGCTGGGTTCGGGTGGTACGGGCCTGGCCGGGGCGCGGGCGGGCCTGGCGGAGCTGGCCCAGGCCAAACTGCCCGACGACTTCGAGCGGACCTTCGCCGCCAGGATCAAGACCGACAAGCCCGAAGAACGCGCCGCGCTGTACTACGTGTGCGGGGAGCTGGCCCGGCTGCGGGCCAAGCTGGCGTTGTCGGCCGACCTGCTCGAAAAGGCCCTCAAGGCCAAGAAGGACTTCCTCCCGGCGTTCGAGGCCCTGGCCGACGTGTACGCCGCCCAGAAGCGGTTCGACAAGGTCGACGAGTTGCTGGCCGGCCTGTCCGATGCGTCCGGGGACCGGTACCGCACGCTGGTGATACGCGGCAAGCTGCAACTGACCCGGGGCATCGTGCGGAAGGCCATCGCCGACTTCACCAAGGCGCGCGAGCTGAACGGCGGGGAGATCGACCTGCTGCTCATGCTCGCCGAGGCATACCGTCAGGTCGGCAGCCCCGGCCAGGCCGTAAGCGTCCTGATGGACGCCCACCGCAGGGCGCCCGGCGAGCGCCGCGTCCTGCGGATGCTCTTCCGCCTGTGCCTCGAACCGGTCGGGGGGGAACTGCGCCTGCTGCCCCACGCGAACATCGCCGTGACGCAACTGGCGAAGACCGATCCGGACGGCCTGGATGTCCTGCTCATGCGGGCCGAACTGGCCATCATTGAGAAGAAGTTCATCGGCGCCAAGGACCTGGTGGGCAAGCTCCAGGCCCGGGCGCCGACGGACAGGCGCGTGCAGATGCTGGCGGTGTGGCTGGACGTCGCGTCGCGCTGGGAGGCGCTGAACGCCAATCAGCGGGCGGACCTGGTGCGCAAGGCCCGCGGGTTTGTGGTGGCCGACCCCGGCGACGTCGAGGCGACGCGGCTGCTGGCGCGGGCACTGGTCAAGGCGGGCAAGGCCGCCGAGGTGCCCGGCCTGTGGCGGCTGCTCCATCGCAAGCGCCCCGGCGACCTCCGCGTGGCCGTCATCTGTGCCGAGAAACTCCGCGAAGCCAAGAAGTTCTCCGAGGCCGCCGACGTCCTGGCACGGGTCGTCCGGTCCGATCCGGAGAACGTCTTCCATATGGACGAGTTGATCCGGATGCTGATCGCGGCCAAGCGATACGCCGAAGCCGCCGAACACTGCGAGAGCGTCCTCAAGGCCAAGCTGCCCTCCCAGGCCGCCGAGTTCTTCAGGGACAGGCTGGTGTACCTGTATTCGGTGAGGCTCAAGGCCTGCGACAAGGCCCAGAAACTCCTGGACGACATGATCCTGGTCACGGGCAATGACGAGCGTCTGGCCGAACTGCGGGCCAGGAAGATCCAGGTGTACGGCCGGGCCGATCAGCTCGATCGGGCCGAGAAGTACGCCGCCGGATGGATCGAGCAGGAGCCGGACACCGTCCTGCCCCGGATGATGCTGACCCTCGTGCTGAGCGACGCCAAACAGTTCGCCCGGGCGATCAAGCTGGTCGACGGCTGGCTGAAGGCCCGGGCCGGCGCCGACAAGGACGACGCGGTCCTGCTGTGGTGCCGACAGTACAAGGTCCGCCTGCTGATGCGAGCCGAGAGGCACGCCGAGGCGCTGAAGCAGGCCGAGGCCTTCCTCAAACTCGCACCCAAGGACCACGAGCTTCTGGCACTGAAGTCCAACTGCCTGACCGAACTGGGGCGGCACAAGGACGCCGTCGCCGCCATGGAGAAGGCCTTCGCCGTCGCACCGGACGACGTCCAGATCAACAACAACCTGGCGTACATCTACGCGGATCGCGGCATCAACCTGGACAAGGCCGAACGTTACGTTCGCCGGTCTCTGGCCGAGAAGCCCGACATCGTGGCCTACATGGACACGCTGGCGTGGGTGTTCTACAAGAAAGGCGATTTCGGCGCGGCCGTTCGCAAGTTCGAGTTGATACTCAAGCGCAAGGACCTGGACGAGCAGGGCCATCCGGTGGTCTTCGACCATGCGGGCGACGCCTTCTACCGCGCCGGAAAGCCGGACCGGGCCGTGACGCTCTGGAGGCGAGCGCTCGACCTGGCCAAGAAGGAGACTAGCCCGGCCGGCGAAGTCCGGCAGGTGCTCAAACTCGGACCGAAGAAGATCGAGGCGGTTAAGGCCGGCACCCCCCCGGCCGTGGCGCCGCTGGGCCAGGGCGTGAAGGACCCCACGGACAAGGCCCCGGACGAGCCCAAGCCGCCCGAGGCCGGGGCCCGCAAGAAGGACTGATACACACGGAGAGCTGACCATGTCAGGACATTCGCACTGGGCAACGATCAAGCGGGCCAAGGCCGCCAATGACGCCAAGCGCGGGCGGGTGTGGAGCAAGCTGGCCCGGCGGATCATCGTGGCGGCCAAGTCGGGCGGCGGCAACCCCGAGGAGAACCTCACCCTGCGGTACGCCATCGACGACGCCCGCGCCGCGAACATGCCCAACGACACCATCAAGAAGGCTATCATGAAGGGCACGGGGGAACTCGGGGGCGAAAACTACGAACAGATCGTTTACGAGGGCTACGGCCCGTCGGGCGTGGCGTTCATGGTCGACTGCCTGACCGACAACCGCAACCGGACCGCCCCGGAGATGCGGAAGATCTTCGAGCGTGCCGGCGGACAGCTCGGCGCCAGCAACTGCGTGGCCTGGATGTTCGAGAAGAAGGGCACGTTCGTGATCTCGGCCGAGACGGCCGACGAGGACACGCTGATGGAGATCGCCCTGGACGCCGGGGCCGACGACGTCGAGGAGTCCGACGGCATCTTCGAGATCACCTGCGAGCCGGGCGCGTTTAGGGCCGTCCGCGACGCCCTGGCGGCCAGGGACATCGAAACCGTCTCCGCCGAGGTCGCCATGGTGCCCACCAACACCGTCTCGGTCGAGGCCGACAAGGCCAAGCAGGTCCTGGCCTTGATGGAGGCCCTGGAGGACCACGACGACGTGCAAAACGTCTTCGCCAACTTCGAGGTCTCCGAGGAGATCCTCGCGGAGATGAAGCAGCAGTAGGCGCGCGCCTCAGTCCCCGCCGTCCCAGGGATTGTGATCCCTGGGCTTGGACGGGTCTCCCTCTTCATGTCGAGAGCATCCCCCAAGCCCAGGGACCTCAGTCCCTGGGGGAGCCCGGGGAGGGTGATCCCCGGGCTTGGAGACCCACTCAGTTCGACGTGCCGTCCTCTGCGGGACGGCGCGTGGCCTGGGCCTTGTCGGACATGACCCACGTCGTCTCGTCGTCACCCCACGTGCTCCGCATCGTGTACGGGACGAAGTCGCTGTCCACCTGGAGGATCATCACACCGGTCGGCCTGGACCCCGACAGGTCCTTCTGGATCTTCATGATCTCCGTCAGCGCCACGCGGTGGCCGCCCATGTCGACGGCCTTGGTCGGCCCGACGCGGACCCTCACCACGTTCGGGTGTTCCGACCAGCCGTTGAACCGCTTGACCGCATAGGTGGTCCCTTCGACCAGGCCCTGCTTCCTGCACTGGAGGTACTCCCCGTGCCACATCACCGCCCCCTCGGGCCAGTCCACCGTGGCGGTCTGCACCGACAGGTCATCGCCCAGCTTCGAGGTTCGCATCAGCTTGGCCTTGCCGCCGCTGACCGTGTACGTGATCGTCTGGACCCTGCCGTCATGTCCGGTGACCTCCTGGTGGAAGCTCAGCGGCTTGCCGTCGAGGGTTTCGATGTGGCGGGTGACGACCTTCTTGGGCTGCCGGGTGGCGCCCGGGAGGTTCTTGTGCCAGGGGCGATGCACCTCGAATCCGCTGACGGCCTTGCCGTCCTCGATGCGGAAGTACATCACGCCGTATCCCATTCGCCCGCCGGAGGCCTGGATGGTGAAATGGTGGTCCCAGGGCTTGCGCACCGCCGGGGAGCATCCCGCGCCCGCAGACAGCACCAGCGCCAGCAGGATCGTTTGTGGAGCGACCGGGATGGGCACGTGCGGTCGCGCAGTGACGGGTTCTGCGTCAGTGTCTTCGGGACCTTCGGTCCCGTGCTGGCTACTGAAGTGGCCAGCCCCCGTGGCGCGCCGACGGATCGCTTCTCGTGCCATGGCCGTCTCCTCATCTGCCGCAAGCCAACATCCCTACGTATACCACACGCGCGCCCCCCAAGCCCAGGGATCTCAATCCCCGGGATCCCCGCCGCGGCGGGGGCTACGTGTTGGCCCGTCGCTTCTTGCGCCGCTTTCCGACCGGGCGCTGGTTCGCGGGCATCGGCGGGGGGGTGTACGTGCCGGTGCCTTCGGCCCCCCAGGCCAGGGCCGACTTGACCAGGTCCGCTTCGGCGCGAGGGTCCTTGTGCCGCTTGCCGTACGCGATCAACTCGCGCGACAGCGCCCGCACCGTCTCGCGATGCTTCGGGCGGGCGAAGAGGTTGGTCAACTCGTCCGGGTCCTTTTCGAGATCGAACAGCCATGGCTCGTCCCGCGAGGAGACCACCAGCTTGAATCGGGACGTCACCGCCGCCAGCCAGCCGTGGACCGTGCCGGTCGAGCGCACGAACGCGAGGTCCTTCCAGTCGGCGGGGGGATTGCCGGTGAACAGCCCCGAGGCGTCGCGGCCCTCTTCCTTTCCGGCGGTCTTGACGCCCATCAGGGCGAGGATGGTCGGCAGGAAGTCCACGCACCCGAGCGCCTGGGTGACCACCGTGCCTGCCTTGACTTTGCCGGGGCAGTACAGCACGAACGGGATCTTCGCCGAGCCCTCGTAGGGGACGCCCTTGTTGTGCCGCCCGTGCTCGCCGCACAGGTCGCCGTGGTCGGAGGTGAAGACGATGATCGTCCTGTCGATCAGCCCGGCCTTGCGCACCGCGGCGAGGATCTTGCCCACGTTGTCGTCGATGCACTTGACCATGCCGAGGTACGGCACGTGCATCTTCTTGGAGAACTGTCCCTGCTTCTGGCCCCAGCTCGGCAGCCCGGCGCTGGGCTTGGACCCCGTCGCCGGAGCCTTGAAGGTGCCGTCGGCGTACATCGTATCGTACGGCTTGCGGACGGTGTTCGGCCCGTGCGGGTCGGGAATGCTCACCATGTAGCAGAACGGCTCGTTCTTGTGGGCGGTGATGAAGTCCACCGTCTTGTCGGCCAGGAAGTCCGTGGTGAAGGACTCGGCATCCGCGCCGGCGACGCCGTAGCTGGGCCTGTTGCCGCTCCGCGCCTTGACTCGCGGGCCGTCGGGCCTGTCCTCGAGCTGCTTCCAGTGCCCGCGGTTGAACATGTAGCGATTGTCCGTGAAGCCGAACTTCTGCTTCGGCGCCCACTGCGGCTTGCCGTTCCCGTCCAGGTGCCACTTTCCGGCGTAGCCTGTGGCGTAGCCGACCCGCCGGAGTATCTCGGCGAACGTGACGACGGCATCGTTCATGGGGATGTTGTTCGTCACGACGGGCGTGTTCTGCGGGTACCGCCCCGAGACCAGCGACGAGCGACTCGGGGAACAGACCGGGGTGGTCCCGTAGAACCGCGTGGCCACCGCGCCGTGGTCGGCCAGCCAGTCTATGTTCGGCGTCTTGCAGACGGTCGGGCCCCACACGAAGGCCTGGTCCTCGGACATGAGCGCCCGGTAGCAGCCCAGCGTGCGGAAGTTGTGCTCGTCGGTGTGGACAATCAGCAGGTTCGGGCGGTTCCTGGTTGCCGCCGCCATCGCTCTGCTGCCCGCGGCCCACACGGCCGCGACCCCGGACGCCTTCAGGACATCTCGTCGTTTCACGATACGGCTCCTTGTTGTCGGTATGCTTAAGCATAAGACAATGCCCCGGGTCCGTTCAACCCGGACCCGGCGCACCTGCTCAGCAGACGACAAGCTATTGTCCGATGCAGTAGAAATCCTCGAGGGTCCGCAGGTAGATGCGGTTGTCGAGGAACACGGGCGTGGCGAACGCCCCGGCCGGGAGGGTGTTCTCGGCGAGCAGCTCGAACTTTCGGCCGGCCTTGAAAACGGTGCCTTTGCCTTTGCGGTCGAAGAGGTAGATCCTCTCGCCCACCAGGACGGGCGAGGAGTAGAACGGTGCATCGAGGTCCTTCGACCAGATGACCTTCCCGGTCTGCGGGTCGTAGCACCGCAGCAGGCCGGACTCGTCTCGGACGGCGTACAGCAGCCCCCCGGCCAGCAGGGGGCTGGGGACGTAGCCGGCCTTCTTGTCGCTGGACCAGGCCAGGTGCGTGGCGGTCACCTCCCCGGTGCCGTTGGCGCGGATGCCCAGCAGCGCCCGCTCCGGCCAGCCGCCCGTGGCGTAGACCCGCTCGGCGTCGAAGGCCACCACCGCCGCCACGAACTGCGCCGGGCCCTTGCAGTCCCACAGCAGCCTGCCCGTGTCGGGGTCGTAGCTGCGCGTGTTGTCCGGGCCGATCAGGACCACCTGCTCTCGCCCGGCCACGCGGGCCACCAGCGGCGAGGCGTACGTCTCGTGGTTGCCCGGGCGCTTGGCCTCCCAGATCACCTGGCCGGTTTTGCGGTGCAGGGCCACCAGCTTGCTCGGGCCCTTGATGTCCAGCGGCACGATGACCGCCGACTTGTGCAGCGCCGGCGAGGCCGAGTAGCCCTGCACCGACTCGTACGGGCCGATCTTCGTCTTCCAGAGGACCTCGCCCTCGAGGTCCATCGCGACCATCCTGATCGCGTCGGCCGTCTGGTACGGGAAGAAGATCCGCTCCCCGTCGCAGGCGATCGTCGCCGAGGCCGGGGAGTTGTTCTTGTGGACTTTCGGCAGCTTTCCGCGGTAGACGGTTTTCTGCCAGAGCCGCTTGCCGCTCTTGCGGTCCAGGCAGAGCACCGAGACGGCCCGCTTTCGCGTCTCGCCCGTGGCCAGAAAGATCCGCCCGCCCACGATACACGGCGTGCCGTGCCCCAGTCCGCCCAACTCCACCCGCCAGACGATGTTTTGCGTGGCCGACCACCGCAGCGGCGGGTTCTGCCCGGCCGCGGCGATGCCGTCCTTGTTCGGCCCGCGCCACCAGGGCCAGTCGGTGGCGTTGGCCTTGGCCGCGGGCAGGTCGTCGATGCCTGCCTTGGCGGTCATCTGTCCGGGTGCCCCGCACAGCACCGCACACAGCACGAGAATCCCGACAGTCGGGCCCCCGGCGAGTGCTCTCCCATGGCTTCTGGTTGTTCTCATCGCGTCGTGTTCCTTGCGAGCAAGTTCGGTGCGCTTGACCATACCGCACCCAGCACGGTCATTCTCGCCCCAGGCAGATCACCTTGCCGTCCATCGTGGCGATGTACAGCCGCCCGCCGGCGACGGCCAAGCCGTCCAGGACCGGGGCCCCGGGCAGCGTCAGTCGGCTCTGGACAGTCCCCGTGGCCGCCGAAACGACCAGCAGCTTGCCGCCGCGGCGCCCCTCGTAGGCCGCCCAGGGGTCCCCGTCGACCAGCACGTCCGGCGTGCCGGCGACGATCAGCTTGTCGCCTGCGAGCACCATGGCGGTCACGCGGACGGGTATCCTGGTACGCCAGCGATCCTTCGGCACGGGCACTCCCGGCGTGCGGCCCGTGCGTCTGCGTCTGGCCGGCGGCGTGGGGCGGACCTTTCGCGCCGCCGGCGGGGCCAGGTCCGCCGAAAAAAGATCGAAGCCCTTGGTTCCCGGCACGAAGTGCCCGCCGTAACCGCTGAATTTCTTCCTTGCCCGAACACCATAGACGCGCCTGTCCTTGAAAACGAGATACTCCGCCAGCGGTGCCCCGCCCAGGTACCATCGCGTGCGCTGGAACCAGGTGTTGTCCAGCAGGCCTCCGGTCGCGTGGAGGTGCGTGGGGGGGGCGGTCTTGGCGCCCTTGCCAAACAGCAGCCGCTGACGCATGAAGACCCCGCCGGCCCCGGCGACCAGCACGTCAGACAGCGCGCCGGTATCGGTGTTGTTCCCGTCTCCCGTGCCGATGCCGACGTCCATGTCCTGGGTGCTGCTCAGCGTCTCGTGTGCGATCACCTTGCCGGTCTTGATCTGCAGGGCGTACGCGTGAATTCCGCCGTCGAGGAAGGACGACCGCCCGGCCGTGCAGTACACGGTGGCACGGGCATCTTGCCCGTGTTGTCCCTTCACGGGCGAGACGCCCGTGCCACACACCAGGACACTGCCGTGAACGGGCCAGGCCGACTCGATCCCGCCGAACGCCCCGACCAGCCGCTGTCGCGGGGCCGCCCGGAACCGCCATGCCAACACACCGTCCGTCGCCCGCAGGCAGGTGACCCACCCGTCCATGCAGCCGAAAACCACCCGCCCGCGGGCAACAGTAGGCGGCGTGTCCACCCGCGCGCCGGCGGTGTGTGCCCACACCGGCTTGCCGCTGCCGGAGTCCATGCAGTGAACCGCGTGCCGGTCAGTCGCCGCAACGTAGAGGCGTCCCCCGGCCGCGACCGGTGCCGTTATCGGTCCGCCCAGGTCCGCCTGCCAGATCGTCTTCAGCGGCGTGCCTATGGTGGTGGCCGTGGCGCCGCTGCGCTGCGGATCATGGCGGTACGTGGGCCAATCCTCATCTGAGATTTGAGATTTGAGGTTTGAGATCTTGGCGTAGGCGGGCCCCTTTTCGATGCCGCCACCGCTTACGGTTTTGCGCCCCGCTGCCGCTTCCGGCGCCAGGGCCACGAAGCCCGTGAGTTTTGAGGTGACGTAGCACCGGCAGGGGTGCGGGGGGGCGTAGACCATTCCGTTGCACGGCATCACGCCGAGTCGGCACGTTCCGCGGACCCAGTGGTTGCGGTCCGTCCGGCCCGAGGTCCAGTCGATGAACTCCATCCCGCGGTACCCGGTCACCATGAAGCGCTCGGTGGCCTTGTTGCGGTAGCAGCGGTGATGGTGGGCCACGGAGAAGAGCGGATCGGTCGTGAAGCGGCGCTTGACCTCGCCCGTGTGGAGGTCCCGGCCTTCGGTGAAATCTTCGG
>Ga0180432_10006009_pt1 | contig 15943 bp, 10 predicted proteins | sample SS_ome_10_FD_132414 | JGI IMG/M metagenome (GOLD analysis project Ga0180432, IMG submission 132414) | Hypersaline lake sediment archaeal communities from the Salton Sea, California, USA - SS_1_MS_2 metaG | ecosystem: Environmental > Aquatic > Non-marine Saline and Alkaline > Hypersaline >... | reverse complement strand
ATGAGAGACAATTCAAGGAAGAGCTGACTGCCGAGCTCGAGCAGGAGCTTGAGCGCGCAGAGGCCGACGAGCCCGATGATTACGACTGGGCCGCCGACTTTGCCGCTGAGCCGATGATCGAGGTCCGGGATCTGGAGTTCGCGGTGCCCGGGGAGGTACTGCTCCATGACGTTAGTTTCGAAGTGTACCCGGGCGAGGTGTTTGGGCTCATGGGGATGTCCGGCTGCGGCAAGAGCACGCTGCTTCGCTGCTTGATGGGCCTAAACCGTGCCACCAGGGGCGTCATTGAGATTGACGGCCAGAACATCGTAGGCAAACGGGAGGACGAACTGAACCGCATCCGCCACAAGATGGGAATGTGTTTCCAGGAAGCGGCCCTCTTTGATTCCATGACGGTTGCAGATAACGTTGGCTTCGGCCTGAAGAGACACACCAAGCTAAAGCGAGACCAGATCCGCCAACTCGTGGACAAACATCTCGAAATCGTCGGCTTGGAAGGCACGGGGCACTTGATGCCTGCTGAGCTCTCGGGCGGGATGAGGAAACGTGTCGGCATTGCGCGTGCCCTGATCATGCAGCCGGCGATCCTGTTCTATGATGAGCCTACCAGCGGGCTGGACCCGGTCAGGGCCGCCCACGTCAATGACGTTATCCACCAACTCAGGGGCGCTTTTGGGACCACCTCCATAGTGGTCACTCATGATGTGCGTGGTCTGTTCGACATAGCCGACCGCGTTCTAATGATAGATGAGCAAACTGTTGCGGCCTACGGGACACCCGATGAATTGCGAGCCTCAAGCATCCCGATTGTCAGACAATTCGTGCATGGTGAGATCGAGTGTGCCGCTCACGTGACGTAATTGTCATCCTGGATTTTCGCTAGCGGACGAGGTGAACGGCAAGTGCAAAACGAAGCCAAAGTGGGCCTGTTTTTCCTGGCTGCTCTGATCGTCATCGCCGTCGTTATCGTCTTTCTCGGTGACTACGCCTCAGCCTGGTCAAGCATAACAGTGCATGTACATTTCACCGATGTAGCCGGACTCGAACCCGGCGCCGAGGTGCGTCTCAGCGGTGTGCGGATCGGTCGCGTGCAGCAGGTCCTGCTGGAGGAATACGCCGGCTACCCGGGCCGTCCCGCATGGGTAAGCGTCGCCCTCAAGCGTGACGCCAAGGTCTATAAGAACGATGACTTCTTTGTTGAACAGGGAGCACTCATCGGAGATAAGTATGTCTCCATCGTCAGCCGGCCACGACCAAAGGGTGAACAGCGAATACGCATCCAAGACAAGGACCATGTGCCCGGCTCCGGTCTGTCCGGACTGAGTGGCCTTGCCAATGAGGCCGAATGCCTGATGGCAGACGCCAAACGCACCCTGAGCAGAGTAGAACTCGCATTGACAGACCCTGGTCGCCTCAGCAAGATTGACCAAATCATGGAGAACGTAGTCTCGCTGACGACCCGCGCTGACGAGATCTCCGTCGAAGCCCTCCGCTTCGCCCATGACCTCGTCGCGATGTCAGCGGTGGCAGGCCCCCGGGTGGATGAAATGTCTCGCAACATGACGGAGGCTGCCAGAACTGTCGAATCTACGGTGCACATCGTCAAAAACCTCATCGAGACCTCACCGGTTCCCGCTAATGCCGCGAAAGCCTCAGAGAACATGGTCACGCTGTCGCAGAACTTCGCGGCCTCCTCCGAGGACGTCAAGCGTCTGACGGCGAAGCTTTCGGAGACGCTGAATGATCCGATCCTCACTGCCAAGCTGAACGACGCACTGAATAATCTACACACGGCCAGCGAGAACCTGGCAGCATTGATGGTGAAAGGCGACAAGCTTATCAGCGATGAAGAGGGCGTGGGCGAGAACCTGAAAGTAACGATGGCGAATCTGCGCCGCGCTACAGAGGACCTCGCGACGACGAGTGCGCACGTCAAGGAAGTCATCACCGACCCGCAATTGACTGAAGACCTCAAAGTGTCGGCGCACAAGGCGAGAGAGGCGCTTGAGGAGGCGCCCGACATGGCCGCGAAGGCTTCGCGATCACTCGACCGCGTTGACAGCACGATGGACCGAGTGAGCGACACGATGTCGGCGGTCCGGCCCGAGCGCACTGCAACGCATGTGAGCCTCGAGAAGGGCAGACGCGGAGGATTCCAGGCCGATTTTAACGCCGATCTGTACTACCGAACGCAACCGGGGGACTTCTGGCGCCTCGGCGTCCAAGATATCGGCGACCACGAGCGCCTCAACCTGCAGAGGTCGCTACCCATCTCGTCGAACTCCAACCTCAGAGCCGGCGTCTTCGCTGGACAGCCCGGCATCGGGTATGATCGCAGGCTCCGGGACAAGACCATCTTTGAGATCGAGCTCTCAGACCCCGATGCCCACCTGCTGGACATCAGAGGCCGCTACCGGCTCCGCCCCGGACTTGAGCTCACAGTTGGCGCCAATGATATGTTCCATGAGAAGGACCCATTTATAGGCCTACGCTATTACCTGCGCGAGGGACTCCTGCTCGGGAATGACTAGCGACAGCATGAACTTCCTGCGAGATTAGTTGCGAACAGTGGCACTACCGGCATTGAGCCTTGAAGTAGCAGACCGTGAGTGTAAGCAGACACAACGAGAAAGACCAGGGCAACGCAGTCTATGAGCCTGTACATTGCCGCCTTGGACATCAGGAGGACAGATAGATGCAAGTTATATTTCTTCAGGACGTGGACAGAGTAGCGCACGAGGGAGATCTGGCAGAAGTCGCAGACGGCTACGCCCGCAACTTCCTCATCCCCCGTGGCCTTGCCGTCAAGGCGACCAAAGGTGCCCTCAGGGAACTCGAGGAGCGGAGAAGCGCCATCGAACGCCGCGATGCAGAAAAGCGCCAGAAGGCGGATCAACTCGCCGAAGACCTCAGCGAGAGAGCCGTTATCGTCAAGGCGACTGCCGGCGAGGGGCAACGTCTCCACGGCCAGGTAACTGCTCAGCAGATTGCCGACGCCGCTCTGGAGCAACTCGATATCGCCATAGACCGCCGTGACATAGACATCCCCGAGCCGATCAGGCGCACCGGCGACTACCTCATCGGCGCTCAGCTCTACAAAGATGTGGCAGTGCAGTTGCAGCTCTCGGTAGTCTCTGACCGCGAGACCGAGGACGCCGAGACCGAAGAAGAAGAGCAGGCGCAGCCCCAGGAAGAAGACAAGTCTGCTGCAGTCGACCGCGATAGTGAAGCCGAAGCCGAAGCCGAAGCCGAAGCCGAAGACGAAGACGAAGACGAAGACGAAGACGGGTCCGCAACTGACGTGGAAGCGGAGACCCAAGTCAAGGTGGATGCATCGGAGGAGTAGGCCGGGGCCGGCGCCGGCCCAACGTTGTGGGCACCTGTGTTACTGAGGAGGGCTATAGAGAGTGGCTAGAAGGAGTCGGCAGGACGTGCCAGATGACTTCTCCGGACACCTGCCCCCGCAGGACCTCGATGCTGAACAGGCCACGCTCGGCTCGATCTTGCTGCAGCCGGAAACTGCAGGCCTCGTGTTCAGTCTCGTCGAGGTAGATGACTTCTATCGGGAAGCCCATCAGCACATATTCACGGCCATGAGGAAGGTGGCAGACCGCAACGAGGCGATTGACCTCATTACCATCAGCGCCGAACTCCGTCGCGCCGGGCAACTCGAGGACGTCGGCGGCGGCGAGTATCTAATAGCTCTGATGAACGAAGTGCCGACCGCATCCCGTGTAACCACCTATGCCCATATTGTGGCCGACAAGTCGGTATTGCGCAAGCTGATAGTCGCCGGCAGTGACATTCAGGCGATGGCATACGATAACCCAGCCGATATCAGCGGGCTGCTCGACCGCTCCGAGGCCAAGATATTCACTCTCGCCCAGCGGCGTGAGACGGAAGGTTTCACCGATATCCGTGACTTGATCGGGGACACCTTTCAGAAGCTCGAAGACGCTTATCGCAAGCCGGGCCACATCTCCGGCATATCGACCGGTCTCAAAGGCCTTGATGACATCACCAGCGGTCTGCAAAACGGCGACCTCATAATCATCGCCGGGCGGCCCTCAATGGGTAAAACATCGCTGGCAGTCAACAACATCTGCCTCCACGTAGCCACACGTGAGAACATTCCCGTCGGTATTTTCAGCCTCGAGATGTCGAAGATGATGCTGGCTGAATCAATGCTGTGTAGTTGTGCACGCGTCAATTCCTGGAGGTTGAGGCGAGGTATAGGTACTGACGAGGATTGGGCGCGCATCGGCCAAGCGCTCGGCGTACTCCCCACTGCCCCGATCTATGTAGATGACACGCCGGGCCTGCCGATCCTGGAGTTGCGCTCCAAGGCTCGCCAACTCAAGTTGAGTAAAGACGTCGGACTCATCATCGTTGACTATCTGCAACTCATTAGCGGTGGGCTTGGTTCGTCTTATGAGAATCGTCACCAGGAGGTCTCCACGATCGCGCGCGCCCTCAAAGGCATGGCCAGAGAACTTGACATCCCCATTATCGCCCTCTCACAGCTCAGCCGCCGTGTCGAAACCCGCGAAGACAAGCGCCCCATCCTCTCCGACCTCGCCGAGAGCGGCTCCATCGAGGCTGAAGCTGATCTGGTTAGTTTCCTTTACCGCGCTGCTTATTATAAGCAGCGTGATGAAAAGCAGCAGGCGGACACAAGAAACGAAACTGAGCCCGAGAGCGCAGTCTCCGACATGGATACTCCCGACGAGGCCGAGTTGATTATTGCCAAGCACCGCAACGGGCCGGTGGGCAATGTCAAAGTAATGTTCGAGAAGCGTTACCGTGTATTCAAAGACATGGACCCCTACAGATGAGCAGGTGAGCCCACATGAGAGTATTGCTGATTGGCGGCGGTGGACGAGAACATGCCCTCGCAGACGCCATCAGTAGAAGTCCCTCGCTGACACAGCTCTACTGCGCCCCCGGTAACGGCGGCATTGCTCAGGTCGCTACTTGTGTCGCCATTGACCCCGAAGACATCCCCGCAATCGTCAGCTTCGTGCATGAGACCGCCATTGATCTTACTGTTGTGGGGCCGGAAAGGCCTCTCATCAAGGGCTTAGCCGACCGACTCCGCGCGGAGGCAAAGCTAGTTTATGGGCCCGGCGCTGCCGCTGCGCGCCTCGAGGGATCAAAGGCATTTACCGACCAGCTTCTGGCCAGCAACGGCCTGAGTTCTAAGACATTCAGAATATTTGACGACCCGCAAGACGCCACAGATTACGTTCGCGAGCACGGCGCGCCGATTGTCGTCAAGGCAGATGGCGACGCCTTCGGGAAGGGCGTTAAGGTTTGCACCGATGTCGCGGAGGCGCTCGACTTCGTTGATGCAGTGATGGTGCGGAAGGAATTTGGCGCAGCCGGTGAGCGCGTTGTCATCGAGGACTGTCTCTTCGGTGAGGAATGTACCATCAAGGTATTCACGGACGGCGATGTCGTCCTCCCCATGGTGCCGTCTCAGGATCACAAGCGGATCGGGGAGAATGATACCGGTCTCAACACCGGCGGTATGGGTTGCTACTCGCCAGTGCCGAGCGTGGACGAGGCGACCCAACACGACATCGTTGCTAGCATCATCAGCCCCACTGTGAACGCCATGAAACAACAGGGCACACCGTACAGCGGAACGCTCTATGGCGGCTGCATTCTCACCGAGCAGGGCCCCGAACTCATCGAGTACAACTGCCGCTTCGGCGATCCGGAGACTCAGGTAGTCATCCCGCGCCTAAAAGGTGACCTCCTCGAAGTACTTCTGGCGACCGCCGAGGGCAAGCTCGCCGGCGTCGAGTTGGAGTGGTCTCACCGCGCCGCCGCATGTGTCGTTCTGGCCTCCGGCGGCTACCCGGGCAGCTACGAGAAGGGCAAGAAGATAAGCGGGCTGGATGAAGCGGCCGCGATGGATGACGTCAAAATTTTCCACGCAGGCACCGCGCTTGAGAATGGCGACTACTACACGGCGGGTGGGCGAGTGTTGGGCGTCACGGCTCTGGGCGATGACTACGATGAGGCGTTTGACCGAGCCTATGCAGCGATAGACAGGATTCATTTTGACGAGATGTACTTCCGCCGGGACATCGGCTGGCGCGCGCGTACAAGTGTCGGCTGATGTACCCTAACGCCTACGAGCGAAGACCGCTAACGGAGGTATCACCTTGCCGCGAGTAGCCGTAGTCATGGGCAGTGACTCAGACCTGCCGGTAATGACCAAGGCCATTGATGTGCTCAAGGAATTCGGCATCACCCCCGATGTCAGTGTCGCATCCGCTCATCGTTCGCCCGATAGGGTGGCACAGTTCGCCCGCGACGCCGCCGACAACGGCATTGAGGTCATCATCGCCGGGGCAGGAATGGCGGCGGCATTGCCCGGTGCCATCGCCGCCCACACGCATCTGCCCGTCATCGGGGTGCCATTGTCGGGCTCGCCCCTGCAGGGCACCGACGCGCTCTATGCGATGGTGCAGATGCCGCCGGGCATCCCCGTAGCGACGGTGGGGATAGATGCAGCGACGAATGCAGCCCTGCTGGCGGTGCAGGTGCTTGCGCTTAATGACGCCGGACTCGCCAAGAGCATATGCGACTATCGCGTCCAGATGGCGACACGTGTCGAGCAGCGTTCGCAGGAACTGCAGAAGCACCTCTAGGCCGAACCATACAACGATGAAGGCTGGAGTGATATAGCCGAATGTATGACCATCCAGAGTGTAGCCAAGCAGACGGCTGTCCGAGTATGCCCGCCGGTATCCCCTGCACCTTACCAAGCAGGGACTGGGGGGACGCTTGCGGAGTGTTCGGCATCTTCGCACCGCGCCAGGATGTCGCCCGTATCACCTATTTCGGTCTCTATGCACTGCAGCACCGCGGCCAGGAAAGCGCCGGCATCGCCGTGTGGCATCCTCGTGAGGAGATGCAGCACCACAAGGGCATGGGTCTCTGTTTCCAGGTCTTCACCGAGGAGATTCTGCGCAACCTCCAGGGCGACTGTGCTATCGGTCACGTGCGCTATTCTACAATGGGTGCCAGCCACATCTACAATGCCCAGCCGATGCTCGGGCAAGGCAGATTCGGCCAGTTCGCCATTGCCCACAACGGGAATATTGTCAACGCCCACCAATTGCATGAACAACTCCAGGCGCAGGGCGCGGAGATGGCCGGCACCAGCGATACCGCAGTCATGGTCGAACTTCTGTCTCGCTCATCCGCTGACACGCTCGAAGAGGCCATCGCCGAGATGATGGGGATCATCAAGGGCGCCTACTCCCTGGTATTCCTCGCAGCCAACAAGATCATCGCGGTGCGTGACGCTCACGGCGTTCGTCCGCTCTGCATTGGACGACTCAACGGTGACCACTGGGTCATCGCCTCCGAAACGTGCGCGCTGCACACCATCGGGGCGGACTTCGTCCGTGAGGTCGAGCCCGGTGAGATGATCGTCATAGACAAAGACGGGCTCTCCGCCACCGAGGTACTCAAACCCACGCGCAAGGCATGCTGTATCTTTGAGTTTATCTACTTCGCGCGGCCGGACAGCCATATTTACGGGCGCTCTGTATATATGACGCGACAGCGTATGGGGAATCTGCTGGCCCAGCAGGCTCCCGTAGAAGCCGACCTCGTTATCCCCGTGCCCGAGAGTGGCATCCCCCATGCCATGGGATACGCGCAGGTAGCCAAGATCCCCTATGGGGAGGGCTTCATCAAGAACCGCTACATCCATCGTACCTTCATCGCACCCGACCAGCGCATGCGGGAGTTGGGCGTAAAGATGAAACTGGCGCCTCTGAAGGAGGCGGTCAGAGGTAAGCGTATCGTCGTGGTTGATGACTCGATTGTGCGCGGCACTACTACGGGTCCGGAGATATCTCTGCTCCGGGACGCCGGGGCCCGCGAGATTCACCTCCGCATCAACTGTCCCCCGATCAAGTGGGGCTGCTTCTATGGGGTTGATACTTCGGCAGGCCGCGATGAACTCATCGCCGCCCGCATGTCCGTCGAAGAGATCCGCCAACAGCTCGGCGCTGATACTCTCGAATACCTCGACATGAAGAACCTAATAGCAGCCGTGGGCCTCCCCAAAAACAACTTCTGCACCGCGTGCTTTGACAACCAATACCCCATTCCCGTGCCCAAGGAGCTCAAGGAAGCCAAGGTCTCTATCACGCCGCCCAAATCCCCAAAGGAACAGAAACAGCCTACGCCGAGCTAGCCGCGTGCTGAGCCGAGGCAAGGCGATGAAGTGCGAGGCTGCCGAAGGAAGAACGGGCAATGGACAAGCGAACCACCTATGCAGATGCCGGCGTCAATATCGCCGCCGCTGAGCAGGCACTCGAGCGCGCCCGCAATGCCATCAAGGCCACACACAATGAGGCCGTAATCTCCGGCCAGGCCGATTTCGGCGGAATGTTCGCGCTGACAGCAGATTACCGGCAGCCGGTACTCGTGTCCGGCGCCGATGGAGTCGGCACAAAGCTGAAGATCGCATTCGCTCTCGACAAGCACGACACCATCGGGCAGGACCTCGTCGCGATGAATGTGGACGATATTGTGTGCATGGGCGCGAAGCCGCTGTTCTTTCTCGATTACCTGGGTATAGGGAAACTGAAGCCGCACGTTGTGACCGAAGTGATCGAGGGGGTCGCCGCCGCGTGCAAGCAGGCCGGCTGTGTGCTGCTAGGGGGCGAGACCGCAGAATTGCCGGGCCTCTACGCGGAGGGCGAATACGATCTGGCCGGCTTTGCAGTCGGCAGCGTGGAGAGGTCGCGCATCATAGACGGTTCCGCCATCGAGCCGGGCGACGTGGTTGTCGGACTTGCCTCATCCGGCCTGCATAGCAATGGCTACTCCCTGGCACGGAAAGCGCTGCTGGCAATGGCCGGCTATGGGCTGGACCAGGAGATTGCTGAGCTTGCTTGCACACTCGGAGAGGAACTGCTGCGACCGACGCGGCTCTACTGTCAGGACCTCGTGCCGCTTTTCGCGCAGAACCATCTCCCCCACGGCATCGCTCACATAACCGGGGGCGGCTGGTACGACAACGTGGCCCGACTCATGCCCCAGGGCATCAGCGCAGTGCTCAATTCGCGCGCCGTTGAGGCTCCACCGATACTCCAACTCATCCAGCACGCCGCCAATGTAGCGCCGCAAGAGATGTATCACACCTTCAACATGGGCATGGGAATGGCGCTTGTTGTCGGCGCTGATGACGCCAACCGCTGGATTACACAACTCCGCACGGCCGGCCAGGAGTGTTTCGTCGCGGGAGCAATTGTGGCCGGCGAGACCGAGGCCGTGCGCATAGTCTTCTAACCGTACATGCCGGCCTCGTTACGCACTCGTCAAGCCTTGAGGCGGTGACTGTCGCTATGGAACTAGTCATCCTGAATGGGGACATGGAGGGCGCGCGCTTCCCCATGGACGCACCCAACATCACCGTCGGCCGCAAGTCTGACAACGATATCTGCCTGCCTCTCGACAGCCGTATCTCTCGTTTCCACGCCGAGCTTCGACGCCGTGATCATAGCTCCTGGGTTCTCGAAGACCTCAGTAGTATCAACGGTACCTTCGTCGGCCAGCGCCGCATTCACGCCCCCACTGTTCTGCGTGTCAACGACCGCTTACGCATGGGGCGAACATGGATGACACTGCGCGATGACAGCGTAGGGCCATCTAGCGCGCACAGAATCGAGGCCGTCCAGTTGTCCGATGCAGATATGCATGCGGCGGAAGACGAAAATGTTGTCTATGCCGTGTCCGCCGAGCAGATCGCAACCGAACGCGAACTTGAGCATCCCAGGGAATACCTTCAGGTCTACGAGGAGGTCGGCCGCGCTCTCAGCTCGACACTCGATGTCAACGAACTCGGCAATGTCATCATGACCGCTGTCATGGAATGCCTGGCCGCCGAGCGCGGCTTCTTGCTCCTGCTGGACAGGGAAACAGGCGACCTGATACCAACGGTGGCTCGCCAACGTGAGGGCGTCAAGAACCTCGAGAATAACATCACGATATCGCGCCACATCCTCGACAAGGCCATCAATGAGCGCGCTGCCATCCTCACCACTGACGCCATGACTGACGAGCGCTTCCAGGAGATCGCCAGCGTCCGCGATTTTCAGATCCGCTCTGCGATCTGTGCGCCTCTGGTGCGCAAAGAAGATGTCATGGGCGTCATCTATCTCGATACGACCTCGGCCACACATGTCTTCGGCGAGCGCGACGTTGACCTCATCGCCGGTGTCGCCGCACAGGCATCAGTGGCGATAGACAACGCCCGCCTCTACACCGACCTCCGTAACGCCTATGAGGAGCTCAAGTCCGCCCAGCAGCAACTCATTGCCTCAGAGAAGCTCTCCACGATCGGCACCCTGGCGGCTACCGTCGCACATGATATGATCAACATTGTTACCCCTTTGCAGCCACTCATAGATATCATGCTGCGAAACGCCGATGTTGACCCGGAGGATGAGGAGGCTGTTCGCCGACAGACCAAGCGGCTTTCGGCACTCGCTGAACGACTCATGTCATTCTCCCAGTCCGAGGATGTCAGCCTGCGCCCTGCGGCAATCAATGACATTGTCGCCAGCACCATCTCACTGCTAAACACTGAGATCAATCACAATAGCATAGAACTGGAAATGGACCTGGCGGACGACCTCCCCGAAGTCCTCGTGGACGAGACCCACATTGACCGAGTCTTTCTCAACCTCTGCCTGAATGCAATTGAGGCTATGGAAGAGACCGCAAACCCACACCTCACAATCCGGACCTACCAGGATCAGGATGAAGTCGTGATAAGCTTCAGGGATAATGGGCCTGGCATTCCGGCCGACAGCGACTACGACGTCTTTGAGCCTTTCCTCACTACCAAGGAAATGGGCACCGGCCTTGGACTCTTTTCCTGCCGACGCATCATCCAGGGGGATCACAACGGGGTCATAGAGTATGAATCGGAGCCCGGCCAGGGAACCATCTTCACTGTTCGCCTGCCCGTGCCGGCATTCGACGGAGCATCTCCCGCATCCCAGTAACAGCAGACGATAGATGAGAAGAGGACCGGCATCTCAGAGGCCGGTCCTTTCTGATTCTATTAGTTTTCAGACTTGCACTCTATTGAATCGTAACCGTGCCATCCACTGCGGTCGGCTGCGGTCAATAGGCAGGCGGTGATGGCGGACTGTTTTCGATACTGACCACGCCATCCACTGCGACCGGCTGCGGGTCAAGCGGCCTACCTATCGCATCGGCGAACTGAAGCCGCGTGGGTGCCCCGGCCGTATCATCAATGTCAACGGCGGTCGCTCCGGCAGCGCCAATCGCCTTGAACTCGATGGTCAGAATCTGAGTCTTGGCAGCATTGAATGTGCTGGTGCCAGCTACCACGACAAGAATAACGCCGGGAGTACCGGTGTTAGGTATCATCAAGGCACCAGCCGGCACTGCCGCGCCCTTGACTATGGCCGCATCGCCCCCGACCGGTTCCAGCTTAGTCTGATCGTAGTTGATAGTCATAGCGAAGCCGGCGACGCCGGTGGTGTCACTCAGCTTGATGTTGGCGGTGACATTGGCCCCGGCCGCAACGTTGGCGTTCTCTACGAACACTGCGAAGTTATCCACCGTCACCTCGATGGTGTCGCTCGCAGTCCTGCCGTTGCTCGAGGTAGCCACTGCGGTTATCTCATGGCTGCCGTTAAGCACCGACAAGCTGTTGAATGTCACAGTGCCGCCGTTGCCGGTGATGGTCTTTGTCACGCCGCCAAAGGTGATCTCGATTTTCGTGATAGTTGGCGTCTGCCCGGGTGCCACGCCCGAGGTCTGCACCGGGTCAGCGTCAGCGCTGACACTCACATCGAAATCACCGCTGACTGTAGCCCCATCGGCGGGGGAGGTTATCTCGACCTCGGGATCCACTCCGCCGCTTGCAGTCGTGAAACTGAATTCTCCGCCGGTAAGCGGGTCGTAGCAGAACGTGTCAGCAGGACTTACCCCGATGCCGGATATCGTGTAGGTCGTGCCGCTGGCGAGAGCCGCACTTGCCACGGCAGCTCCCGGATCAAGCGTCACTGTGTCGTTGGTGGGCGAGTTCCATGTGGCTGTAAAAGTTGCAGCCGGGGTGCACGTGTAAGCCAGGCTGCCCGGGTCAACCTCGGTGCTGAAGACGATCACTAAGGGCGCTGAAGGGTCAACTTCGATGGCACCATCCTGGGGCGTAGTAGCCACTATCGCTACGGGCTGTTTCTCGCCATAGAAACCGAGCGGCCAATCCTCCAGCCCGACCACGCAACGTAGCATCATCACTGCGTCGGCTATCGAGGTCCGCCCATCCTCATTACAGTCTGCCTGAGGCGAATCATCCTGACTGCCTACGACAATACGCAGAATTATGACGACATCAGCGATATTGGCTGCACCATTCTGGTCCATGTCGCCGAGGTAACCGAGACGGATATCTACGGTGCCGCTCTCGTTCAGCGTCGTCCCTATTGTCTCACCTAAGCCGTTCACGAGGTCAACACTGATGCCGATAGTGGTGGTCGCACAACTGACACCGGCTGCCACTATGAAAGTGATATCCAGCAGCCTGGCGGAGCCGACAGAAGCTTCCTGGGTACCCGCCACAGCTACAGCGACGGTTCCGGCGGCGTTGTCAATGTTGATTTGACTCAACGGGGAGCCGGGGATCGCGTCGGTTACGGCGACATCGGTGGCGGTAAGCAGGTTCGAGTCGAAGGTGACTTGTGCATTGAAGCCGGCAACACTGCCTATGTCACTGAGGTTAACCAGCAAGTGTATCGTCTGTCCGGGCAGCGCCGAGACGTCAGGAATGGTCAAGGTGCGGCCGATCTGAGCACCGGACGCATCCAGCAACTCAACCGTGGCCCCGCGAATGAGCACCTCATCGCCGGTCGCATTGATGGGATTCTCTACCGCCTGAGCCGGGGCATCACCACTGCCTCCACAACCGCCAAGTAATATCATGACTGTGGCACTGACTACTAGCAGAGCCACCCCTGCGTCTGTGAGCCTTCTCATTGAACCGCTCTCCTTGCTGTAACGCTCCAAGCGCCATTGATTGAAGGCCACGTACCTGCCTTTTCGTGGCTGACAAATCTCGCCGGATGTGATGACTCCCTGCGAAGATTACTCCACTAGCGCTTGCATTGACGGCGGAGGGTTTCTAATGCGAAGCTAACTGCCATGACTGAGCCCCCCGTCAGCCAACTTGACAATACCACTCAAGTATCGCCTTGTCAAGCCAGTCTCCTGTGATGTTAGACCTCCCATCGAGCCACTAATTCCGGCCGGATAATCTACAGAGGGCCCTCAATCACACGTCGGCATGCCATACCGGGTATACCAAATGCGAAGGGCCGCCTCAATAGGCAGCCCTTCGTATTCTTCTTGCTCATCTTCGGATTTGTCGGGCTATTGTATCGTGACCGTGCCGTCCACTGCGGTCGGCTGCGGGTCAATGGGCGTAGCCATCGCATTAACGAACTCGAACCGCGTGGGCGCCCCGGCCGTGTCATCAATGTCAACGGCGGTTGGTCCGGCAGCGCCGATGGCCTTGAACGCGATGGTCAGAATCTCCTGCTCGGCGGCGTTGAAGTTAGTCGTGCCGGCTACTGCGACACGAATGACGCCGGGCGTAGCGGTGTTCGGTAGCAGCAAGGCACCAGCCGGTACTGCCGCGCCCTTGACTATAGCCGCATCGCCCCCGACCAATTCCAGCTTGGTCTGGTCGTAATTGATAGTCATCCCGAAGCCGGCGACGCCGGTGGTGTCACTCATGACAATCGGGACTATAACATCGGCTCCGGACGCCACTGTGACATTCTCTACGCCCACCGTGAACGGCGTGGGGTTGTTCACCGTGACGTTCCGCGTGGCCTGACCGGTCTTGCCGTTGCTGTCGGTAGCCACCGCGGTGATGGTCTGTGCACCATTCGCGACTGTGGTGCTGTCGAATGTGACAGTGCCGGTATCACCGTTCACAGTTCTTGTCGTACCGCCGAAGGTCACGTCCACCTTGGTGATGGTGGCCCCGGGCGTATGAGCATCTGCCGCGACGGTCACATCGAAGTCGCCAATGACCTCGGCACCCGCAGCCGGTGCAGTGATAGCTACCGTCGGAGGTGGGTTATTGACATTCACCGTCCTGGTCGCTGAGCCGGTGACATCGAGGCTGTCCGTCGCCACAGCGGTGATTTCCTGATTCCCGTTTGGAACCGGGATGCTGTTGAAGTTGACTGTGCCGCAAGCGTCAGTCAAGGTCTTTGTCGTGCCGGCGAAGGTGACGTCGATTTTGGCGATGGTCGCTCCGGGCTCATTCGCGGTGGCCTCGACATCAACATCAAAGTTCCCACTGACCTCTGTGCCATCGGCAGCGGGCTTAGTGATCGCTACTGTCGGCGGAGCTGTCGGCGGCGTGACGACGTTAACAGTGACCGTATCCGTGCCCGTGTTTGCCGGCTCGGAAGTATCGTAGGCCTTAACCTCGATTGTGTGCTGGCCCAGCGCAACTCCGGTCGTGTCCCAGACATGGGTATAGGTCGTCGTCGCCGCAGTCACGACTAGCGATGCGGGATCGAGTCGGGTCCCAACGAGTTGGTTATCAATCCTGAACTCGACCTTGGCAATGTCTTCAGTGCTGGTGACCTCAGCTCTGATGTTGACGGCGGTGCCCTGGTCTATTGGGTTAGCGGCATCCGGCGTGGTAGTGACGGCGACAGTCACATTTGCAACTTCCGTTACGTTGCTATGGCAGCCGACCAGCACTACCATCACCATTACTACTGGCAACATCCACAGATACTTCCGCATGACAAAAACCTCCCGACAGCATTTGTTGGTATCTACAGAACGCGTTTCCACTAAATACTTCTCTAGTCCTATCAGTTTCTCCTCCCTATGTCAAGAAAAAAAGTTTTCCGGTATGCCGAATCTGCCGCGCGGGGCGTAATCGAGAACGCCTGTATTGTTTGACCTCTCCACTAAGACTGCTGTTCCATCATCACCGCCTGCACACTGCTGGTTCGGAAACCAAGGCTAAATCAGCGATAAGTGGGATGCTGCGGCAATCCCTTTACGGGACTCAAAAATAGTACTCCGTCATGAATGTGAGCAGGTACTTCGGTTGCAGACTGTTCCTGTGGCCAACGACCGGCTGTGGCTGTCCGCCACCACCACCGCCTCCTCCCCCTCCTCCGCCATCATCCGGCTCACTCGCGTCGAAGGCGTCGCTGACCGTCGCGTAGCCTCCCGTGCAGATGAAAGCAGCCTTGAACCTGTCAGTCTGATACGCGACCCCCAGCGACAGTGACAGCAACCGCAGCAGACCGCCGGCCACGTCATACTCGACAATCGTCTCCGGGTCGCTGCCAATCCTGCCCGCTTTTCGCACGTGCCCGTGGAAATCCACGTTCGCGTAGCTGAAACCGAGTCCGGAAAGGAGAAGCCAGTCATCTGCCAGCGGCGCCTGCCGACCATAGCGCAGAGAAACAGTCGAGATCTCTCCGTTGGCCCGCAGGCAGCGCACATCTGAGCCGAGGCCCGGAAGTGGGCCCTCGCTCACCTGATCGTAAGTGCTGAACCTGGTGCTGCGAGAGTCGAGCACGACCTGTTGGATCGCCCGGCCCTTGCTCTTGCGCCAACCCACCGCCAGAGACGAATCGTCCGCACTGCCTTCAACGTCACCGCGTCCTACGGCACCCACCAGGATGGTCCCTGCGCCGTGGCTCTCGTAGTCCCAGCCGCCGGCAAACCAGGTTTCGGCTCCCTTGCGATACGCGACATAGGCTTCGCTGCGCTTGCTATCGCTCTCAATCGGAGCAGTGTAATGATATTCCTTACGCGTGACCGCCATGAGAGCGTTCGGGCTTGCCCAGGAATGCTGCACACCGTACTCCCATCTGCTGCTGCGCCGACT